>Ga0206126_10000101_pt1 | contig 113210 bp, 107 predicted proteins | sample Helgoland_Spring_5_FD_148621 | JGI IMG/M metagenome (GOLD analysis project Ga0206126, IMG submission 148621) | Pelagic subsurface seawater microbial communities from Kabeltonne, Helgoland, North Sea - Helgoland_Spring_Bloom_20160412_1 | ecosystem: Environmental > Aquatic > Marine > Epipelagic...
TGCAACTCATGAAATGAACCCGGATTATGAATATGATTTTTCTGAGTTTGATGAGGTTATTAATCCGAGAGAAATCAAACAAATAACCAACATTATTCGTAATGCACTTAATGCTGGTACAGAAGGCCGGGAGATTGCAATCTTAACAGCAAGAGACCCTGCTGCCGAAGGAGCAATTAGAGATTATCTTGACAGTATCGGCCTTGATACATCTAAAATTACTTTTGAGCTTTTAGCATCATCGGATCCATTGGCTAAATCTGACTGGATAGCAAATCGTATCAAGGATGGAGCTACTGATGTTTTGTTCTTCGATGACTCTGGAAAGAACGTTGATGCTGTCGAAGAGTTAACTATACGTTTTCCAGATGTCAAAATTAAAGCAAGAATAGTGAAATATGCTGATGATATCGCCGAAAATGTAACCGGTAACAATTAAACTCCATTTCTTACGTCATAGAAGACTATTTAAAACTGGAGGCTATACAATGTCTAATAACGGAAACGGGTGGGAAACCTACTCAAAATTAGTTTTACAACAACTTGAAACTTTATCTGGCGGCATTGAAGGCTTAAGAGCAGAACTTCAAGATATGAAGAATCAGCTTACAGAGTTAAAAGCTAAAGAAGATCGTGTTCAAGATTTGAAAGCTTGGAAAGAAAAAATGGATGATGTAGCCTCGCCTCCACAATTAAGAGAATCTATTAAAGATATAGAAGAGCTTAAAGAATTTAAAACGAAAGCAGTCACAATGTTTATGGTTATACAGTCTATTATGGGTATGGCAATAGCTTGGGCTCTTGATATTTTTTGAGAATCCGCGAATGAGTAAGACGTATTCAGCTAATTTAATAAAAAAATTAATTAAACAAATATCCGGCAAAATTAAAAAAGATGATGGAGATTTGATACCTGAATATACAATTAAAGGGAAAGGAGATATTTGGTGTTTTTCCCCTACAGAGCGAACAATGGCGCGGATCTCAAGAGGTATACCGGTCTATCTAATTGAAGAAGAAGGTCATGAAGAAAAAAATCAAGATGGAAAATGTTTAATTTATACACAACTAGGTGGACTTTATATGATAGACTGTAAGGAACTTGAAAGGATAGGTTTTGACTAATGCTGTTTTCATTTAATAATTTTTGGAAAATGTTACTCACAATTTTTAGTTCGTGGATATTTTACACAGTATTCGAATTTGAATTTACAATTGTTACCATTGGAGCGTTACTGCTTTCATTGGAAATCAATAAAAGATAAGTCACAGCTAATTATAGCGTGAAAATTAAAAAAAAGAAACGATTTATTAGTGAGCATTACAAAGATAAGACTGCTTATTTAGTGTTTTATTGTCAAGATACTGAAAACCCTAAGAGAGAATCTTGTGAAGCTTTTATTGATCGCAGCAAAGCTTATAGTACTATGAACGATTATTTAATAGAGGGATTGTGTTCTTGGGTAGTTATCTATAATGGATAAAAAACAAAAATTTGGAGAATTACATTTAGATGACTTCTCAGTCGGTGATATAGTAGAATGGTCGGCATGGAGCGAGTTGATGGAAGCTTGGGTCGAGCACTATGGCGTTATAACAGAAATCAAAAACGAGATCAGATCAAATCGTTTAGTGTCAATATCCAGAGTACTTCCGATGAATCGAGGCAGTGAGGTAGAACACTTCACAATGAGTCTGCGTTTGATATCAAAATCAAAAGATCTACAGGGTGATAGCTGAACATATATCATTATATGTAAAAGACCCATTTACGAACTATTTAGAGTATATCTTGTGTTTCGACAGACTTAACTTGGGAAGTTTTTTTTAGATGATTGATGTATTAAAGTCGCTTATTAAACAGTTTATGCCTTTTGCGCAAGAGCAAATGGGTTTTGATAGAAATCCAAAAATAAATCTTCGCAACAATAAACAAGAAGCGAACAACCCAATGGGAAAAACTGGCTTTTATAACCCGAATGACGAATCTGTGACAATCTATATTGGGGGAAGACATCCAAAAGATATTATGCGTTCTTTAGCTCATGAGCTAATGCACCATACTCAAAATTGTAATGGAGATTTTGACAATATTGATTTTGCCGGTGAGCAAGGTTATGCTCAAAATAATCCACAATTAAGAACAATGGAAATTCAAGCCTATAAAGCGTCTATAGTTTTTAGAGATTGGGAAGACAGCTGTAAAGGCACTATTTATTACGAACATCTACAAAAAGGAGACAATAAGATGTCCACAAAAGATTGGAAAAACAAAGAAATTAAAGGATTGCTCACAGAGCAGTGGGGTTTTAAAATGGATCTCAGTAAACTCAATGAAAATAAAAAAGAGTATGACTTAGATGAAAATGCAGATGAGCGGGTTTTTGCACCCAACCATTATTGTGCGCACCACGTCAAATTTGAGGGTCGCGAGGCTCATACCGTCGACCACAATTGGGATGAGACTTTACAGGAAGTTACTGAGTATGATTTAAAGTTTGAGGATGGCTCTGTTGAACGAAACGTTCCAGCATCGCAACTTGAAGTTATACAGGCATCAGAACTAGATGAAGGTGAGATGCATAAAAGAGATCACCCTAAAGTGAAAAAAGTTAAGAAGATGAAAGAAGAGGAAGTTGAAGAAAGCGCGCAAGGCAGGCGCCGAACTGGTAAAATAGATCCAACACGTGATGACATTCGCACTCGACCAATGGAAGAGGCGGAAGAAGAGCTTGAAGAAGACAAAATGCCAGATGAAAATAATGATGGGGTTCCAGATTATGCTCAAGACGGTAAAGGGGCTAATGATTTAGGAAAAGAAAAAACTAAACCTAAAAAGAAGAAGGGTGGTAAAGTACCTCCACAACTTGCTAAGCACACAAAGAAGAAAGGTAAAATGGATGAAGCCCGAATGCGCGAAATTATTGCATATGCACTAAAAAATAATAAGGAATAATGGTAGAATGACAGGTAAAGGTAAAAATTGAGCTTAAAAAGCTACAAAATAAATTTATTAAAGACCTGTTATTTACTGCAACAATAACGGAAGGAACAAGTATGTCATTAGATTCAGAATGGAGAAATTTTTTATTAACTGAAGAACTGGATGAGAGGTCAATCTTTACCTATATTCAAGGTCTCCAAGAGATAATTTCCAATCTTAAACCTCGAACAGTTTCAGAAAAAAGAAGACTCCAATTAGCGAAGCAACACATTCGTGAAGTGCGAAAGTATGCACGCAGAATCGTAAATGAAAATATGGACCTCAATGAAAAATTACAATTGTTAGAAGAAAACAAGGGAGATGAATAATGGGTGGTGTTGCAGGGCATATGGCCCATCTCTCAGAAGATACTGATTTAACGTTTAATGAAATTGTCAGTGTTCTTACCAAAGTCGCAAGTGCAGATATTAAAAACGCAACCGAAAAAGTTGATGGTCAAAACTTATTTTTAAGTTGGACTATCACTCCAGATGGTGATGTCAAAGTGTTTCGCGATGGGATCGGGGATGCCCGAACCGCACGCAATGCAGGCGATATTAAGAAAGGTGGTATGACTACCGACGAATACATCAGCAAATGGAGAGGTCACCCTGCTGAAAATGCCTTTACAAACGGTTTTAAGGCGATCTCAACGGCTTTAAGAAAGCTTTCGCCCGAAGACCTAGATGCAATTTTTGCAAACGGCCAACGGTACGTGAACATGGAAATCATGTATCCCAAAAATCCTAATATTATTTTGTATTCTGCGCCTAATGTGGTTTTGCATGGACTACAAGATTTTGGAGAAGAAGAAACAACTCCCGAAATGAGACAAACAACAAAACAAAAATTTGCTCAGCTTGTTAAATTAGTGGATGGTGCCATCGAAAATGTAGGTGATGAAAATTGGAATATTCACGGCCCAAAGTTAGTTGCACTTAAAAAACTAGCTGATGGTTCTGCTCTTGATGAGGTGACACAACAAATTGAAAGATTTGCTGCCCCAGTTGGTATGGATGCCACTGTGGGTGATTACGTAAGAATGGTTGTTGAGAAATATGCTGAGCAAGTTGGGATACCACAAGAAGTGACCGAACAACTGTTGGTATTAATGCTCGATCCGGATGAAGCAAAAGATAGAGATCTTAGTGTCGTCAAGCTCAAAAAGGGGCTACCGAAAGAATTGCAATCTGTGATATCTAAGTTAGGCTCAAAAACAAATTCCAGAAAGTACATTGCCAGTGTTTTAAAACCTTTAGAAAATGCAATTAGTGATTTTGCCATTGAAGTTCTTCGTGGTGTTAAAAGCTTCTTTGTTGATGATAATGACCAAGAAGTTGCGCGTATGAGAGCAGAGCTTGAACGATCGATTGCTTATCTTAAAGATTTACAATCGTCTGGTGATGCGAAGGCTGGGGAATTAATTGATAAACAACTTTCAAAGCTTGGTAAAATCGAAAATCTTGCCTCTTCTATGGAGGGGATTGTATTCGAATATCCACCAGGCTCTGACAGAATTTATAAACTAACTGGTGCGTTTGCTATGGCCAATCAACTTATTGGGCGCGCCAGAAGGTCTGGTATGACAGAGGCCGAAAAAGAATTTATGGATGATGAGTATGATAGTGATCCTTATCCTCCGCCTTTACCTGTGATGGGTGAAGACCCCGATGAGATTGACTTAGAAATCGAAGACGAAGATGACGATCCGGTAATCGATTCCGATTTTCCAAAAACTATTGCTGTTGTTCCGGGTGCTTTTAAGCCGCCTCACAAAGGACATCTAGATATGGTGCGAAAGTATGCAGAAATTGCTGATGAGGTAATGGTTTTGATATCTAGACCAACGCGCGCTGGCCGGAAGCTTCCAAATGGTCGGGAGATTACTGCCGACGATTCTCTTAAGATTTGGAAACTTTTAGCTATTGGATTACCAAACGTTGATATATCAATCTCAACGCATGCGTCACCTATTAATGCTGCGTATGAATTTGTTGGTGAAGAGGGTCCATTAAATATGGGTGACAAAGTTATCTTAGGTTGCAGCGCTAAAGATTGTGACTGGAAACGATGGATGGGCGCTGAAAAATATATTAAGAGTGGAGTGGAGTTGTTGACTCCAGAAGGCACTGCAGTTACACCTATGCAACGTAGAGACGAGATGCCTTTTAGCGCAACCGACTTCCGAAATGCACTAGGAGATCCAGGTAATCGTGATGAAATTGCAGAGTTTGTTGGTGAAGAAAACGTGGATAATGTTTTAAAAATTCTCGGACTTGAAGGTAAAGTGGACGAAATGTCTACTGGCGTAGGTATGTCTGGCGCGCCTGCCCCTTTGGCATCTGGGTCGGGTAGACCCAGGAAAAAAACAACCAAAAGAAGAAATGAAAATATAGCTATCGCTAATGAAGTTATAAGACTAATTAAAGAAAGAGGCATTTTAAGATGAACCAAGAAGAGAAAGCTCTTAGATATAATATACGACATTTAATCCGACATGTCAAGAACAAAAAAGTTAATGAAGAAAAAAAGTTTCAAGTTTTGTTGAATAAGCTATTGGAACAAGAATTGAAAGCAATGCTAAAAGAAGCTTCTTCACCTGATATCGATCCTGCACCTAACAGGTCGACTGGCATCAATGTCTTGGAAGAATTATTGAAAAAGATTATTCCTGTACTTGAAACAGACTTCAAATCCTTGACAACTAATGAAGATCAGCGTGATTCATTTCGCGCGCACATAACAAGTGCAATAGTTCGCACATTAACACCAGCTAAGGTCAATAATCAAGCCAGTCCGGACGCAAATGATGGTGAACTTAATGAAGATGACATTGAAGAAGATGTTACAATAAAAATTGGTGATGATGAGATTTCAGATTTGGATTCTGACAAATTTATTGATATCCGAACTGACGCTGAAAAAAGTGCTGAGGAAGAAGAAGAGGCACCTGACGAAAGAGAAGACTGGGGTAGTGATGTAGAAGGTGATGAAACCGGTCGCAATATGGCATACCAGTGTTTCAAGAAAATTGAAAATAACATTATAGATTCATATGAATTGTTAGCTGATCCTGATGACCAAGAGCTATTTTTTGATTACTTGATAACTAACGTGAAAATGTACTTTGATAAATTCGAAGAAGAGTTAACTCCATCGATAGATGAACCAACTAACCAAGCATATGATCAAGCTACGCAAAAAAATTCTATGGGTGACAATGCAGAGCCCGCTGACGATTTTGATCTCGAAGTATAATTATTTTAAAAAAAAGTACTTGACAAGCTTTTTAAAACAGTTATACTTTAGTTGTGCTGGTTAGTGATAGTTTATGAAAGTTAAAACTAACAAATCAACTAGTTTAAATACTAGTTTAATAACTAACTTAAAAGATCAAGGTATAATAACTGATCAAACTTTAGTAAGCATTAACGCTATCAGTTTGGAAGATCTAATAGCAGTTAAATTAGAATTAGCTTGCAATCACGTAAACAACAGGCTCTATGGTTTTGATATCTGGCGGAATTCAGTGTATGTTGTGAAAGACGCATTATTAAAATTTGCAATTTCAACCACAAAATCTAAAAAAGATGCCGCTCGATTTTTGGGTCTAACATATACAGATTTTAAAATAGCCTGTAAAAAATATAATATTGATATTTGACATCCTTAAGAAAAACCAGTATACTTAGGTAAACGTGTAGCACCATGTCTATTGATGTGCTTCCGGAACAAACGTAGGGTTCAAAACAACTAAACTATAGATTAGCAGGCAGGGAGCAAAAGAACTGCACTGGTTTTTTATTTATCGGAGGAAAGATATGTGGAGAGTTTATAAATGGAATGGCCATTATATTATGGGTGACTTAATTAGCAAACATTCTTCAGAAGCTGCAGCTATCAAAGCAGCAAAAAAGAAAATTAAATTTGATAGAACAGAAAAGCAAAAGAAAGGTAATGAAACATTAATTTGGCTAGATGCTAAAAATTCACAACCTTTAGGTGTAATAGTTAAAAAATCACGGGGATGATATGGATTCGACAAGGTAAAGAAGAGGAATAGTGCAAGCAGGTTAGATACGACCTTAACAGTTCAAAAACAATAGTTGCAAATAACAACAACCACTTCGAACAGCGCTTAGCAGCTTAGTAGGGAGGTCGATTAGAACCTTCTATCCAATCTAATCAACACAACAGATAAGTTGTAAAAATCAAAAAACTTATCGCAATAAGATGGTAAGCGGTACTTTATAGCCATCTATCTTTGTCAGTTTGTGATAGAAACTGAATAAGCTTGTGAATGACTACAATTGGAATTATTTTGGACGCGGGTTCGACTCCCGCCATCTCCACCACCTATCTACTATGTGAGTATACAAGACGATAAAGATGAATTATCAGAGTTTCAAAAGTCTCTGAAATACAAAATTGTCAAAGTTGGTGACATAGTAGAAGAGGTACACTGGATAGCGGTCTCTGAAGAAGCAATACTTAAGGGTATAGTTATAGACGTTGAGACACGCGCTTATTCTACAGTCCAATGGTTTGACTTTATAGATGATAGAATAACAATTAGATGGTTTAAAACCGGTCAAATAGAAAAATTACCATCTTGTTATATAAAAATAGTATCTAATATCAGAAACAGAGATACATAATATTAGTAGGAGACTATTTTTGTAGTATTATGATAAGATGAAAATAAAAGTGGCGTTTTATAAAGGCGGCGAAGGCTGGCAACATAAAATTATTCGTTGGTGGACTAGAAGTATATACAGTCACGCCGAATTAGTTATGCCCGATAATTTCACTTGGATTTCAATTAGTCCTTTTCTTGAATCAAAAGTATCCAAACGTTTAAAAACTGACTTTGATTTAGAAAAATGGGATTTTGTAACGGTTGATATCACGGAAGAACAACATTCAGCTTTGATGGAATTTTATGAAAACACCAAGGACAATGTGTATGATTGGTGGGGTATGTTATTATCACAACTTACTCCTTTTAAGATTAAATCAAAAAATAAATGGTATTGTAGTGAGTGGATTACGAATGCATTAGTGTTGTGCGGGGTTCTCAGTTGGAGTTCAGTTCACATATACGATAAGATTAATATGAGGCCGAGTGATCTTTATCAGATCATTAGTGAGCATACAGAAGATGAAATATAATGTTGATGAATGGGTATTATTTTGCGCTTTACCTGATGTAGAATCTGAGTTTTTATCATCTCAACGTGAGCGCTGTGTAGTGTTGGCACAGCTACCGGATGACTTTTTCTACGACTATCGAATAATCATAGAAAAAACAGGAAAAATAAAAAAAGTTAGAGAACATCAACTTTTTCCGGATCCAAGCCCTACCTACTAATAGGGATGGCACTCAATAAGTTTAAAAAACTGCTTATGATAGCAGTGAGTTTGTTTGCTGGCTGTCAGCAGCCAGATTACGCTATTGTCACAGGTGACAAGGGCGAAACCATTTATGTAGAAGTTGAGGTACCTGGCGAAACCGTTATTATAGAGGTTCCAGAGTATATTGAAGTAGAAGTGCCAGTTGAACATGGCGATATATGGGTTGATTCATTTACTCAACCAATGTCTATCGACGGAATTGATATTCTGTGGGTCATTGATCGATCAGGTTCAATGAACAGATATAATACTGAGTTATTAAATGGAGTTCAAGCTATGTTGTCAGCACTGCCGACTTCTGATTGGAGATTGGTTATGATAAGTGCCGATCCAAACAAATCAATTCTAAGCAATGAATTTCCACTAGTTCCCGGTGATACTATAGTCGACGCAGAAAATATGTTAAATACGCTTATCTCTGCACCTTACGAAGAAGGCTTTAATTCTGTTTATGATTATATGACCCTTAATCCTTATTCTTCAACCTGGATGCGACCAGAAGCAGGCTTACTGGTTGTATTTGTTTCCGATGAAGAAGAACAGAGTCATGTTGAATATCCTAATCCGTCAGATTTCTTGAGTTGGTACCAGACCCAAAGAATGGGTTCAGTATTTATGGCCAGCGTAGTTAATCAAGATGCAACCACATCACTCTGTGAACATTCACCGAGCCCCATTGATGTTGGGGATAGATATATGGAAGCCACTAGTGTTCTTGGTGGAACAATCGTTGATATCTGCGACGAAGACTGGGCCCCAGGTGTAACTGATGCAACTCACTCAGTTGATCCATACGAATCCTTGATGTTAACTCATACTCCAGATCCATTAACAGCGATAAGAGTATTCATAAATGGCACCCTCAATCATGATTGGTATTTCAATTCTTCAGACAATACTATTTATTTCACTGTAATACCAAGCGCCGGCGATTTAGTAGAGATTGGATACCTCTATTATGAATCTGCTGACACTGGAGATACTGGACAGTAAAGAGAAAGAGGGCGGAACAATGGGCGTATGGGCGGCGCTAGTATTTGGTATATGTGTTGGTACGATACTGGCTTTTTATATATTGTTTTTAGATTTTACAAAAAAACAAAATAATGAAACACAAAATATCAATAATGAGATACAATGTATGATAGATAATATGAGTCCACGCGAACTCTATATCCACAAGGTATCTCAAAATAATTTAGTTTGGGACGAAAAAACAAATACTTATATTAAAAAAATGGAGTAAAAATGACTGAAAAAACCACTAAAACGTGGCATAAAGTTAAGGTTTTTAATACTTATGAAGAAGCCGAAGAACTAAGAAGTAAATTAAAGACTGAACTTGGAAATGAAGATTTAGAAATTAAAATTAGAAGATGCGGCCCGGGCCAAACACAGTTTAAAGTTAAAACATATCGCCCACCAACAAAAACTAAAAAATAAGGAAATATTATGGCTGATGATAGACCTACCGTTATGGTATCCGGAGGCTTTGATCCGGTCCACGCCGGTCACATAAGAATGATTAGGGATGCTGCTCAGTACGGTTCCGTAATAGTAATAGCTAATTCTGACGACTGGTTATGGCAGAAAAAGGGCTTTGTATTTATGGAATATGAGCGCCGTATAGAAATATTAAATGCAATAAAGGGAGTGATATTAGTTGATTCCGTTGATGATTCCGATGGAACTGTATGCGAAGCAATTCGTCGTCTTAAACCGACATACTTTGCTAACGGCGGCGATCGTGGGAAAGCTAATACACCAGAACAAACTGTTTGCGAAGAACTGGGTGTAAAACTTTTATGGGGCATTGGCGGAGAAGAAAAACTACAAAGTTCTTCCGATTTGGCTAAGAAAGCACGCGATTTTGAGTTACCACCCAATAGAACAAATTCAAAGGTTTCAGAAAGATAATACTTGACAAACTTGTTCAATCTAGTTAAAATAGATGGATATGATGGCACTAAAATTAGACGCGTCGTACAGACCAATTGAAGTAATAGATGCATTAGAAGCATTAGTTATGTGTATTATAGGTAAAGCGACACCGGTTGAGACGTATAATACAAAAATAAATTCTCCATCAAAGTCTTTTGAATTGCCGGCAGTTATAGTATTAAAAACTGTAGTTAAGTTTCGATTTACTACGATTGCTTGCAATAGACAAAATATTGTTTGGCGCGATAACAATCAATGTCAATATTGTGCCAACTATTACCCTTTAGATAAATTAACAATGGATCACGTATTGCCAAAATCACGTGGTGGGAAAAATACTTGGAACAACTTGGTAGCTGCCTGTAAAAGGTGTAATCAGAAAAAGGGCTCTCGAACAACAATTGAGTCTGGGATGATACCATTAAGGAAGCCTTATAGGCCAAAAGCTAATATCCTTAGAACAATAAGCAAAAATCAAATTAGTGAATTGTGGCAAAATTATTTATGGTAACTCACATTATGAAAAAAAATATAATATGTTATATGTCTGAAATCGGACACAAAAATTTTTATTATCCAACAAAAACTAAAGTTATTCTAAAAGAAAATGCCGCAATTGAGCAACTCCCTTGGATCTCAAGTTCAAAAAAATTACAAGCTGTAAAAGTAAAAAACAAATTCATTCTTTACACAGCAAACATAGAAAAAAATATAGAAAATAGCGAAAACTTTTCAGTAATCTGGATAGAAAAAACAATTTTGCCTCTTAGCTCAGCTGGTTAGAGCATTGGACTGTTAATCCATGTGTCCTCGGTTCGAGTCCGAGAGAGGCAGCCATTAAACCAACATAGGAGAATAACATGTCTGTTATAAAAAGACTACAATCATTAGACCTACAGGATGACACACTCGTCAACCTTACATACGAAGAGGGTGCCGATGTATTTCATTTTAATGAAACCGAGATCGAAACAGCAATCTCAGAAACATCAGTTATTAGTGAATTTGCCACACTAGTCGCAAATTCGCGTTTAAATGCTAGCCATCGATGGTGTGGTAATATTCTGCAGCACTTGCGAGATAACGATTATTTGGAAAGCTATGAAAGAGGCAGTTATGGCTTCGAAGATTATCTTGCCGAAACAATCACAGAAAATTTTTATGATGTTGATTTGGTAGAATATACTACTGAAAAGTATGATCATAAACGAGGGTTTACAACATTAACCGCCGAGGTCCAAGTTCCATTTAGTAGTTTAGTACAGGAAGCTCCTTTTCTTAGCGGTTGGAAGGTTTCTGTTGAAACAGAAAACGGCACTCTTACTTTTGACGCTTAGCGCTGTCCTGCTCGCTTTATAAGCGGGACGCGGTCGCCGGTGGTCACGCAGGCGAAGGCTGGCGACTTGCCTAGTCATATGCAGAAAAGTCGCACATTGGGGTGTAGTTCAATTGGCAGAACGCCTGGCTGTTAACCAGGAGGTTATTGGTTCAAATCCAGTCGCCCCAGCCATTTTAACATATAAGACCTACGTACTATATGGACGCAGGAGAAATGGTGTTGCATTTATTACTTTGTGTATTGTGCAGCGCATTAGTATACTTGTGGTTTTTGAGTTCTTGTATAATGCCGGCTGGTATGTCTATAATAGAACTTGACAAAATATCAGAAACAGAATATACTATAAAAGAAGAATCGCCGAGATAGCTCAGTTGGTAGAGCTTCTGATTTGTAATCAGATGGTCGCAGGTTCAAATCCTGTTCTCGGCTCCATTTTATTGATTTTGAATTCTAAAACATACTATATAAGGTATACTAGAGAAATCTATGGCTAAAAAAAATTATGTACTCGATACGAGCGTTTGCTTAACTGACGCCGACGCACTCTTTAAATTTGATAATCACGATATTTATCTACCTTTAAAAGTTCTTGAGGAAATCGATGGTCACAAAAAGAGGCAAGACTCTGTAGGCTCTAATGCACGGAAGATTATTCGTACACTTGATGAATTCCGTTCCAGAGGCTCTTTAGAAAAGGGGATAAGGATTGAAAAAGGAAAAGGGATCCTTAAGATAGTATCATTCACAGAACTAAACCAGGTTATATTCCCAGCAGACTTAGATCTTAGGCATCCTGATCACGTTATTATAGCCACAGCTAAAACTATTCAAGCAAATAAAGAAAATCGTAAAACAATTCTTGTTTCACGAGATATTAATATGCGTGTTATATGCGACTCAATTGGGATCCCAGCAGAAGATTACACATCAGAAAAAGCAGTTACCTCCTCTGAAGAGTTATATAACGGATTTGTTGTAATTAATTTTGACGATGAAGTCATAGATCGATTTTATGCCGGCGACGAGATAATGCCACATAATTTTACAGAAGAAATGGGCGTAAATCACCATCCTAACCAATATGTTATGATGGTATCCAATGCCAATGAAAAGAAATCGGCATTAGCGAGGTTTAAAGCGCCCCACGAGCCGTTAAAAAAGATAATACATAAATCCTTACCTGATTGGAAAATTGAGGCGAGAAACAAGGAGCAGGCCTTTGCAATTGATATGCTAATGGACCCGGATATAAAAATTGTTTCTTTAGTGGGCCGCGCCGGATCGGGAAAGACACTTCTGGCGATCGCCGCCGGCCTTCAACAAACAATTGGGTTACGCTCTGAGAACAATCACTACTCACGGTTAATTGTTTCTCGACCTGTTCAACCATTAGGCAAAGATATTGGATTTCTTCCTGGGACTATGGAAGAAAAAATGCTACCTTGGTTAATGCCAATCCAAGATAATTTAAAATTTCTAATGGGGGATCGGACTTCATTAGAAATGTATATGGAAAAAGGTAAGATTGAGATCGAGGCTTTAACTTACATTAGGGGTCGTTCAATTTCTAATGCTTTTATTATTATTGATGAAGCGCAAAATTTATCAAAACACGAAATTAAGACCATTATCACACGTATCGGCGAAGGAACAAAAATAATATTAACCGGTGACGTTGAACAGATTGATAATGTTTACGTAAATGAAACATCGAACGGCTTAGCACACGCTGTGGAAAGCTTTAAAGAGTATCATTTAGCTGGACATATGACCTTCAAGAAGGGTGAAAGATCGGAAGTAGCAACGTTAGCTTCTAAAGTTCTTTAAACTAACAAGAAAACTTAGACTATAATATCAGGGAGAATTATTATGAGTGAAAATACAAACGAGATTATTAAACAAGAAGATGAGGTACATATTAACCCACTTCTAGCTTTAACAATAGAGCCCGGCACAGATTCAGAATTAAAAAATTATCTAGTTGAGTACGCCGGCACTAAATTTGATAATGAAGAAGTAACAGTTAATATGATTGCTGAAGTGATTGCGGATGAATTCCCAGAGTTTGCTTTTGCTTATGCTGAAGAAAATTTTTTAAGAGGATACCAACTGGGTTTAGACGATGCATATAAAACAACTAAAAGAGAAACAGAAACAGATACAGAAACAAGTGAGTAATTTCTACACTCCGTCAGGGTTACACGTATATTTCAAAGATACAGTCACCAACGGAGTAAATGTAGAAAAAGTAATATCAAAAGCTGAAGAGATGCTTCCCCAACACTTGAGAACAGAAGTAGAAATGGTCATCGTTGGCCAGATTGAAGACTTTATAAAGAAAGACTTTAATGCAATGTATGAAGGCGGCACAATCTATGTTACCAATATACAAGATAACGAATCAGATATGGTTGATGATATTATCCATGAGTTCGCGCATTCTGTAGAAGAACCATTCGGCTATTTTATTTATGGCGATTCTAAGATAAAAAATGAATTTTTAGAGAAAAGAATGATACTTCATGATATTTTGTGGAAAGCTGGTTACAAAATCCCAAAAAGTTTTTTTAACAACATTGACTATGATCCTGAATTAGATGAATTTCTCTATAAAAAAGTTGGATATGAAAAATTAAGCCGGCTTTGTGTTGGTGTTTTTATATCGGCTTATGCACCCACCTCTCTTAAAGAATATTTTGCTACTGGCTATACAGAATTTTTTATGTACCCCAATGAACAGACGTACTTAAAAAGGGTGAGCCCACAACTGTATAAAAAAATATTTCAATTATATTCCGAAGAAAACCTTGACGTTTAGTACATAACAGGTTATAATATATAATCTGGAGGAAAAATGCCACATATATCTTATTCCGAACTGAAAGATTGGAAGTTTTGTGCACACTATCATAAACTAACGCGTGTCGATGGAATCGATGGTTTCAAGGGCAATGCATACACAGCTTTTGGATCAGCGATTCACTCAGTATGCGAAAAGAAATTACTTCAAGAAGAAATAAGTGAAGATTTCTTTGTACAAGAATTTAAAAAGAATATCGTTGAACTTCCTGACGATGTGGAAGTAAATAAAAAAATGGTTTCAGACATGATAGAACAGGGAGCAAAAATCATTCCAGAAATCGAAGATGCTCTGAACGAATATTTTGAAGAGTACGAAGTATTGGCCGTAGAGATGCCCTTATATGAACCAATCGAAGGTGAAGATGATTATCAGTTTAAAGGTTATATCGACGCAGTGGTTGCAACACCTGATGGAAAAGTACACATTTTTGATTGGAAGACTTGTTCTTGGGGCTGGGACGCTCGAAAGAAGAATGATAAAATCATTACGTACCAATTAACGTTATATAAGCATTTCTTTTGTCAAAGAATGAATATCGACCCCAAGGATGTAGAAACACACTTTGCATTACTCAAGAGAACGGCAAAGAAAAACAATGTAGAATTTTTTAGAGTTACCAGTGGAAATAAAAAGACTGAAAATGCGCTTAAACTTTTAACAACAGCATTGTACAATATTAAAAACAAGCGTTACATCAAAAACAAATTGTCGTGTACTGGTGGTTACGGTTGTAAATTTTATAAGACAGAACACTGTCAATGAGGAATAAATGAATAAGAAAAAAATACTGGTTCTTTCAGACCATCCACTTTCGCCTTCTGGCGTGGGTACCCAAACAAGATATATGATTGAAGCGCTTCTCAAGACAGGCAGATATGAATTTGTTTGTTTAGGTGGTGCTATTAAGCATAATGACTATACCCCCCAAAGGGTTGATCCGTATGGAGATGATTGGAGAATTTACCCCGTAGATGGCTATGGAAGTCAAGAGGTAGTGCGCTCTATACTACAAAAAGAGCGACCTGATGCTCTTTGGTTTATGACTGACCCTAGATTTTATGGATGGCTGTGGGAAATTGAAAATGAGATTAGAGCCGTCTGTCCAATGATTTATTATCATGTGTGGGATAATTTTCCGTCACCCTCATATAATAGAAGCTTCTATCAGTCAAATGACGAAGTGGTATGTATTTCTAAGGTTACTCACAAGATTCTACAAGATGTGGCACCAGATACCCCTTCGAGGTACTTACCGCATGCTGTTAATAGTGAAATATTTAAAAAATTTACTGCCAAAGAAGACAAAGAAAAAGTTAAACATATCCTGAGTCAGCTTCCTGGGTTAGAAAATAATGATACAAAATCTAAAAATAAGAAAACGGTCTTCTTCTGGAACAATAGAAATGCTAGAAGAAAACAATCAGGAACACTCATATGGTGGTTTAAGGAGTTCTTAGATGAAGTAGGGCACGATAAGGCAACATTGATTATGCATACAGATGCCCGTGACCCCCACGGACAAGATTTACCGCACATTATAGAACATTTGGGCGTAAACCAAGGCCAAGTATTATTGTCGACCAATAAGGTGCCACCGGAAGACTTAGCAGTGATGTATAATTTGTCGGATTTTACAATCAACATATCAGATGCTGAAGGGTTTGGGTTAGCTACGCTGGAGTCGTTATCTTGTGGCACACCAATTATAGTTAATATGACAGGTGGCTTACAAGAACAAGTAACTAACGGTAAAGATTGGTTTGGTTGGGGTATCCAACCTTCCTCAAAGGCGGTGATTGGCTCACTCCAGGTGCCATATATTTATGAAGATAGAATTAATCAAAAAGACTTTATCAATACTTTAAAAAAGGCAATTTCAGTGAGTTCAAAGGCATATAAAAGTATGTCTTCTGCCGGCCGCCAACACGTAAAGGAAAATTATAATTTTAATAATTATGAAAAAGCGTGGGTCAATACAATGGACGAAATAATAGAACGCGAAGGTTCTTGGGAAAATAGAAAAAATTATAAACGCTGGCATTTATTGGAGGTTGCGTGAAAAAGAAAGTACTACTTAGGGGCCCGTTTTTAACTCGCTCTGGATATGGAGAGCAAGCAAGATTCGCACTAAGGAGTTTGCAAAGCAAGCAAGATCTTTATGATATTTATTTAATTCCTATAAATTGGGGCCAAACTAGCTGGGTTTCTGAATATGATGAAGAAAAAAATTGGATCGATGAAACAATTGAAAAAACAATGGCGTACACTAGAACTGGTGGAACATTTGATGTGTCAATCCAAGTCACTATTCCTAACGAATTTGAACAGCTGGCTCCGATAAACATAGGATATACTGCTGGTATTGAAACCACCAAGGTGTCACCAGAATGGATCCAACAATGCAATAAAATGAACAAACTACTGGTGGTGTCTAATCACGCAAAAGATGTGTTCGAAGCGACTCAATATATTGGTGAGGTAGAAGGTACTAAAGAAAAAGTTGAATTAAAGACAACAGTACCAATTAACGTGGTCAATTATCCAGTTAAAAATTATGAAACAGTCGATATGGGTTTGGAATTGAAATACGACTTTAATTTCTTGTGTGTAGCCCAATTGGGCCCACGAAAGAATTTAGGCAACACCATCAAATACTTTGTAGAAGAATTTCACGATGAAGAAGTCGGATTAGTTGTTAAGACAAATATGTCTAAAAACTCGCTAATGGATAGAAATGCAACACTTGTAAGTCTTAAGAACTTACTCAATCACTTTCCTGATAGAAAATGCTCAGTGCATTTGTTACACGGTGATTTAACGGACCAAGAGATGCACTCTTTATACAAAGCTGACAAAATTAAGGCCTTTGTGTGCCTTTCCCATGGGGAAGGTTATGGATTACCATTCTTTGAATCACTGTATTCAGGTACCCCAGTGGTGGCTGTTGGGTGGTCTGGTCAATGTGATTTCTTATTCGATAAAAATAATAAAGAAATGTTCTATGACGTAGCATTCGACCTTCAACCTGTGCCGAAAGAGGCAGTATGGGATACTGTTATTATGGCCGATTCAATGTGGTCGTATGCAAGAGAGTCCGCGGCCAAAGAAAAATTAAGAGAATGTTACAATGATGTTATTAATAATACTGGCCATGCTGCAAAAAGCGAAGAGTATTCAAACTACTTAAACGAAAACTTCTCGGCTGAAAAAATGTATAAAAACTTCTGCGATAGTCTCTTTAGTGAAGAGCAACTTGAATGGGACAAGACTTTATCTGAAGTTGAGTTAGTCTAATGAAAGTGGTCTTCATAGCAGACCTATTTAAAGAAAACTTAATAGGCGGCGCTGAATTAAACGACTCGGTTCTAATTGAACATTTGACAAAGAGCGGCTTTGATGTAATCAAAGTCGCTTCTGTCAATATTACTGAAGATATAATACTCAACAATGAACTGTTTCTGATAAGCAATTTCACACAATTGTCAGAAAGAACCAAACAAATGATAATGCTTAAAAAATACATTATCTATGAACACGACCATAAATATATTAGAAGCAGGAATCCATCAATATATCCTGACTTTAGGGCCCCAGAAAAAGAAATAATAAATAAAGAATTTTATGCTAATGCTCACAAAGTAGTGGTTCTTAGCAGTATTTGTAAAGAGATAATTGAAAAAAATTTAAATATTGATAATGTTATAAATATTGGATGCTCACTTTGGTCGACCAAGAAGTTAGACTTTATAGAATCAATAAATAAAGCAGATAAAATAGACAAATACTGCATTTTGGCTGGTGATAATCCAATTAAAGGTACGCAACCCGCCATTAACCTATGTGAATCAAAAAATCTGGAATACGATCTAATCCGATCGTTACCAGAAAAAGAATTACTTGTAGAATTATCAAAATATAAATATTTTGTTTTCTTACCGCAAGTGTTAGAGACATTATCAAGAATAACTGTTGAAGCTAAGATGTTAAACTGCAAGGTGATGACAAAGAGTCATATGCTCGGAGCAGCATCAGAGGAGTGGTTCAAATTGTCCGGCGATGAGTTGATTTCAGCGATTCGCAATAAAGTTAATTCAGCGCTGCAAATGTTTGTTGAAATACTATCCGAGGATAAAGATATTACAGTGATCCTTAATTGTTACAGACGTCCAGAATATTTGCAGCACCAAATTGATTCCATTCGGAAACAGACTGTACAACCAAAGCAAATATGGATTTGGGTGAACCATCATAGTGATAATGAAAATATAGACTTTACTCAATTTAATGTTGATAGAGTGATTAAAAATGATTACAATTGGAAGTTCTACGGAAGGTTTGCCGGCGCGATGTTAGCTGATACTAAATATATTGCCCTTTTTGACGATGATACCATACCCGGTACTAATTGGTTCGAAAACTGCGTCAACACAATGAAAGTTACCCCAGGCATTTTGGGAGGCGCCGGCGTATTGCTGAAAGATGAAAGATATTATGGCCATTCAAGGACTGGCTGGTCTGCTTTAAACGAAAAAACTACTGAAGTTGATTTAGTTGGACACGCTTGGTTTTTTGAAAAGGAGTGGTTAAAATATCTATGGATGGAAAAACCATTTACTTGGAATAACGGAGAAGATATTCAGTTTTCCTATACTGCTCAGAAGTATGGGAATATAAAAACGTACTGCCCACCACACCCAAGTTCCAATAAGGAATTACACAGTTCGCTTCAGGGATATGAATTAGGAGTGGACTCAAAAGCAACATCAAATAGCAGAAATCACGAAGTTTTTTATGCGCAGCGAGATGCTTGCGTCAAAAATGCAATTATTAATGGCTGGAAGCCTGTTTACAAAAGGAATAAATAATGTTTGGTATAGAAGCTGATAAAAAAGATTTTAGAGAAGATCTGAGAAGTATCGTAGAGTTGTTAAAAAGTAAAAAGAATTTTGCTTTTTCTAAATACGCTGATGGGGAACTTCACATATTAGCGAACAAACCAATTAACAACGGAGAGTTTTGGTTTATACCCTCTGAACACGCCTCGAACCGACAAGAGATGGTTGATTCATTTAAGTTTAAGCACGAACTATATTTTGTTGGCGTTTCTTGTCCTTGTTGTATCGGTGGTGATACAGTTCACGATTGGATGAAAAATCAATCAGGCCAAGAATTAAATCACTTAACTTGGGCTAACATATTCGTTAATGCAAATTACAAGTATTATCTTAATAATATGGTGCCAGAATATAGCAGCAGAGAAGTTATTTTAATTTCTAATTCTGATTCTAATCTAGAGAATTTACCTTTTGAAATTAAAAAACATTTTGTAATAGGAAAAAATGCCTGGGTTGATAATCACCAACTTATTGATGAAGTCAAACAATACATAACAGATAACAATTTAAAAAATAATCTGTTTTTATTTTGTGCGGGCCCGTTTGGTAATATCTTGACACATCAATTATTTGAACACAACCAAGATAACACCTACATTGATATTGGCTCAACATTAAATCCATTATTATTGGGTGATGCAGGTCTTAATCGTGGTTACTTACGCGGAAATGAAAGTGTTACTAAGTTCTGTACTTGGAAAGACTGATGTATTTTATAGCACACAGAGGCAATGTCAATGGCTCAATACCTGCAATGGAAAACAAGCCTGAATATATCAATGAAGCATTACAGAAGGGATATGATGTTGAAGTTGATGTTTGGTGTATACGAGATAAAATGTTTTTAGGCCATGATGAGCCACAGTATCAGGTAGAATCTGATTTTTTTTTGGAAAAAAAGTTATGGTGCCACGGTAAGAATTTAGAAGCAATTGTAAAACTAGAAGAGCTGGACGCTCACTATTTTTGGCACGAAAATGATGACATTACCCTAACATCAAAAAAATATATGTGGACTTACCCTGGGATAAAGTTAACCAAGAAATCTATATGTGTAATGCCCGAATACTCAAATTATACACCCGAGCAAATAATAACTGCGATTGGCATATGCTCAGACAACATTCAAAAATATTTTGTAGAGGTAAAAAATAATGAATAATCAAATCGCTCTGATTACTTGGACACACAACGAGTACTCAGATATCTGGCCACTGTACTTTGGACGCTTAGATAAACACGTCAACTATCAGAAAAGTTATATTTTTTTAGATGAACAGTCGGACAAAATAGAAGACAAACATATTCAGCTTGTCAATAATGACAAGGAGCCGTTTTATAAAAGATTTATGGATTGTTTAAATCAGATAGATGAAGAATATGTTTTGTACCTTCAAGAAGATCATATATTTTACGATGATTGCCAAGAGCATGAATTAGACAGAGTCTTTGAATTTCTAAAAAATAACGATTATAGTTGCGTTAGGCTTATAAAAAGTGGAGAACTTGGCGGCCCACAAATAGCTGAAAATTTATATGAGATACCTAAAAATTCAACATATTCTTTCTCGCAACAAAGTGCAATATGGAAACGAGCCGATTTATTAAAACTTTTTGAGCTTTACAAACCAAACACTTATCGCGATGTCGAGGCTTTTGGTTCGACAGCTATGCGATATGCAAGATTAAAAAGCTGTTACTATTATAATAACGAACCACAACGCGGCAGTCTACATTACGACTCATCAATTTTTCCTTATGTTGCAACTGCCGTTTGTAAGGGCCAGTGGAACCTATCACAATATCCAAAAATATTGAAAGAGGCTTTAGAAGAATATCAAGTTGATCATACAATAAGGGGCTTATATGGAGGTTAAATTAGTTATATTTGATCTAGATGGTGTACTCGTTGATGCTTGTGAGTGGCATCGCTTAGCATTAAACGAAGCACTCAAAGAAGTGAGTGATTATGAAATTTCACTTGATGATCACTATAAAACATTTAATGGTATTCCAACTCAAGTTAAATTAGACAAACTGACTGAGATGGGAATTATAGAAGAACATCATCATAAAGAGATTTATGATTTAAAACAATCTAAAACGCTTGAGATTATAAATAAAAATGCAAGGGTTAGAGATGAAAAAATTGAACTCATTGAACAACTTAAGAATAAAAAGATCCACGTAGCTTGCTTTACAAATAGTATTCGAGAAACAACAACACTTATGCTAAGGAAGACAGGTATCTTAGATATGTTTGAGTTGGTGATTACTAATCAAGATGTAGAAAACCCAAAACCTAATCCCGAAGGGTATTTAAAGACGATTAAGCATTTTAATGTTGAAAAAAAATCTGTTATAATTGTTGAAGATTCACCGAAAGGGATTGCAGCTGCAGAAGCTTCTGGCTGTAAAGTGTTTAAAGTAAAGAACCCCCAAGAGGTAAACTGTGACTTATTTCAGGAGATTATACAGTGAAAGTTTTAATTCCAATGGCAGGCGCCGGCAGTAGATTTACAAAAGAGGGGTATACCTTTCCAAAACCATTGATTGATGTAAATGGAAAGCCAATGATTCAAACAGTTGTTGAAAATTTGGATTTTGATTGCGAGTACATATTTTTAGTCAGAAAGGAACATATTGAAAAATATTCAGGACTCATCAATACACTCGATAGAATCACAAATGGAAAATTTGAGTACGTAGTTGTTGATGGTTTGACTGAAGGCGCCGCTTGTACTGCTTTGCTAGCGGAAGAATATATTGATAATGATGAAGATTTGCTAATTGCAAATTCTGATCAATACATCGAGTACTCACCACAAAACTTTTTAATGCTGAAGAATCTTACTTCTGCCGACGCTATTGTATATACATTTAATGCAGTACATCCAAAGTGGTCGTTTGTAAAAACTAATTCTAGGGGATATGCAGTTGAGGTTGCTGAAAAGAAACCTATATCAAATATTGCTACATGCGGCATCTATTGGTACCGCCATGGCAGCGATTTCGTGAAATACGCCAAGCAAATGATAGAGAAAGATATTCGAGTAAATAACGAATTCTATATAGCACCAGTATATAATGAATTAATTCAAGATGGGAAAGCACTCATACCTTTCTATGTTCACTCGATGTGGGGAATTGGTACACCCGAAGATCTTCGGTATTTTCTTGAAAAGAGTAAAAAATGAACCCTAAGATAACTGTTGTATTTCCCTGTGGAGGCCGAGCCGAAAGGTTTGGCAATACTTTTAAACCTTTTCTGCGGATAGGTGATCTCACTTTTATAGAAAAAGCATATGAACCATTCAGAAAATGGGAAAGTATGATTGAAGCAGTAAGAATTATAATCACGAAACAACAAGAGCAAGATCATAATGTTACTGAAAGATTACAAACCTTATTTCCAAAAACAACTGTAAAAGTATCAATCTTAGAAAAAGAAACTGAAGGTCCCCTTCAAACATTTACTGATGGATTTATAAAAAATAATCATAATCTATCTGCTCCGTTTATAGTGTGCGATTGTGATCATTCTATCAATGTCGATGAGCTATTTGAACAAATATTAAATAAAAACGCTTCACAAATTATAATTCCGACTTGGAACATAACTGAAGAAATCCAACATAATTGGTCTAAGATACTTTTAAAAAATAAGAAAATTGAAAAGTTTGTAAACAAAGAAGACGTGGACTTTAATGAGTACACAGTAAAAGGAATTATTGGATGTATATATTTCGATAGCGCTCACATTTTTACTGATATAAATAATGAATACCATAATTTTTATGAGATTATATCTGAACAATTTAGAAAAGGCGCGAAAATAACTTTATCTGACGCACCAAACGCATACTTTTTTGGTGATCCAACAATGCTATCTGATTGTGTTGAAAAAAGAAGAAATGAGTGCTCTATTTTTTGTGACATTGACGGTGTTCTCTTAAAACATAATGATCACTCAAATAGCAATATTGACACCAACATATGCCTACAGGGATACAAGACATTAAAAGAATTAAATGCCAACAATCATAAGATAATTCTTACGACTGCAAGGAACGAAAAATACAGGAACGAAGTTCAGAGCTTATTAAAAGCTAAAAATATCTATTATGATGAACTAATAATGAGTTTACCGTCTGGCCCTCGTGTGCTAATCAACGATCATAAACCGTCAAAACCCTTTACAATCCAAGCAAATTCATACGAAGTCGTAAGAAATAGAGGCCTAGATGGTTTTGATATTGAAAAAATAGTATCTGATAATAAGATTAAAGTAATTAAAGATTTGTCTGCAAACTCCTTTGCTAAAACTTATTTGATTGAAAAAGATGGTAATAAATTTGTAAGAAAACAAGTGCTCAAAGACGCTGGCCAAAAACATATCGACATACTAAAAAGACAGAAAAGAGATCTTGAACGTTTTAATTTTTTAGTTAACGGTATATGCCCTGTTACATATGAAGAGCGAGAGAGCAATCTTGATTATTACTATGATATGGAATATCTGCCAAAATATAAAATGCTGTCAGAAGCCGATTGTTACAACACCAAAGTAAGAGTATTATCTGATGTCTTGAAGACATTAAATGACAATGTTTATTCGTTTTCAAAGAAAATAAATGGCCCTGAATGGATGGAACAATTTTTAAATGAAAAAATTTATGCTAAATTTGATAATTTTAAGTTGCAAGGTCAAGAATTCGATGTTATAATAGAGAGTAAAGAATTTTTTATTAATAAACAAAAATATGTTGGTCTTCGACAATTACTTAAAATGCTTCCAATGAGTGAATTATATCCAAATAGCATTAGTGTGGTACATGGTGATTTAACATACGAAAATATTATGTACAATCCAGATGATTTATCTGCTAAACTTATCGATATGGACGGTTCAAGATTGTTTGACGCAAAAGAATTAGATTTAGGTAAACTTTCACAATCAATATATGCAAGGTATAATTTGTGGAAAAATATGGATAGCAATCAATTGGTAAGTAACTTTAATATTAAAGAAAAAAGTTTTGATGCCAATGCTTCGTTTTTTGATATTAGCGAAGCAGTGATGCCCTCTAACTTGATACAGTATTGGCAACCAATTTTAATGCAATCGGAAAATATAATACGAAAGAAAATTTATTTCTATATGTCAACATATTTTATTAGATTTGTGCCCTTTCGGATGCAAATCGACAAAGACCACGGTGTCTTTGCATTACTGATGGCCACAGTTTGGCTGAATAAACTACTAAAAATACAAGGAAAATAAAATGAATATTAAAGTATTCTATGATGGCTCAAGCGTAGCCGAATATTGTAATTACGCTAATGTTGTGGGTGTAACTACAAATATATCCTTTTTGAAACAAGCTGGGATCAGAGACTACAAGAGTTTTGCAATGAGCACAATTCCACTAATGGGTGGTCGTCCAATCTCCTTTCAGGTATTTGATCCTTCACCAGAGGGTGTTGAGAGACAAGCAAGAGAAATTACCTCTTGGGGAGAAAACGTATACGTGAAAATTCCTGTTGTATATCCAACTGGTGAGTCCGCTGTGCCTCTGATTAAGAGACTATCGGATGAAAAGCTCAACATTAATGTAACCTGTGTCTACACAAAAGAGCAAATTGATGAAATTGCTCGGGCAGAACTTGATTATACATCTATTGTATCTGTTTTTTGCGGTAGAATCAACGATACAGGAGTCAACGCAATTGATATAATGAGATACGCAAACGAGACATATTCTGATAACCCAAACGTAGAGACATTGTGGGCTGGTTGTCAGCGAACACGCGATATTATTGATGCGGATGAATGTGGTACAGACATTATTACAGTTCCAGAGGGCCCGCTTAAGAAAATGGTGAGAATCGGAAACGATATTCATAATTTTTCAGTACGCACCTCAGTTGATTTTTTCAACGATGGCGCCAACATGTTTATAAAAGAATAGGAAGAATAATATGAAGATTGTAGGTTTAGCTTGTGGTGCGCACGACACTGCATATTGTATTATGGAAGATGGGATTACCAACATTCACGAAGAGTATGAGCGTTTTTCGAGAGTCAAAGAACAGCAAGGTGATATTCTAAAGTTTTTCTTTGAACAAAATCCAGATATTGGCAAAGTTGATTATTTTACACACTTTGTTATGAGGTGGCGCGGAGGCCTCGCAAATCAATACCCAGAATCTTTCCAGAAGATGAGGGAACATATTGATTCTCACGGCGGCAAATATATTGAAATTTCTCACCATAAAGCACATGCTGCGAATGCTTTCTTTTCTTCAAATTTTGATAAAGCGTTGATTGTTACTATGGACGGCGGTGGTGAAGAACTTGAAAACGAAGATTATACTACAACTTGCTTTACAATTTATGAGGGCCAAGGTAATAATATTAAACTTCTCAAAAGGTTCCCCTTTAAGGTTAATATCGGAGGCTTTTGGAGTAATATCACAAAGCATACATATGGATATTCATCAGGTCCACCCATCGGTAATCAATGTGGAACTGTTATGGCAATGTCAGCGTATGCTAAAGAGCCCGATAAATATTTAGAGGTTATGACTAAAGCTCTCAGAGCCTCTGACTACTCTAAATTTTCTGAGTGGGCCCCTTTAGACTTTGATGAAAAATTAAACATAGCAGCAGCCCTACAGACAGCTACAGAGGCATATGTGAAGGAACTCATCAAACCATATGCAGACAAGATTGGCACAAATAATCTTTGTCTAGCAGGAGGAGTTGCACTTAATAGTGTTATGACAGGCCGAATGTTCGATTGGTATGACAAGCAATTCAACAATATTTATGTCTGCCCAGTGCCCTATGACGCCGGCCTAGCAATTGGTTGTGCACAATATATCTGGCACTGTATAGAGGACCAGCCCCGACAATTTACCAATAAGAACTTTACTCCGTATTTAGGCAAAAAGTATCCAATAGAAGATGTTGAATTAGCAATTGAAGAAAACAATGAGAAGATCACAGTTACTAAAGTCACGGACGATGATGTCCTACAGAAACTTAAAGATAAAAAGATTATTGCTGTATTCGGAGGAGGCTCAGAGTCTGGGCGCCGAGCTTTAGGCAATAGATCGATCTTAGCTGACCCTACACACCAGGATATGAAAGATATTCTAAATGAGAGAGTCAAACATCGTGCTTGGTTTAGACCCTTTGCCCCCTCTATATTAAGAGAAAAAGTTAGTGAATGGTTTGAAAAAGATGTGCCTGCGCCATATATGGGGTTTGTATTAAACTTCAAAGAAGATATGAAAGATAAAGTACCCGCAGTTCTGCACGCCGACGCATCAGGGAGACTACAGACGGTAACGGCTGAAGATAATCCCTGGTATCACGGATTTATCAGCAGATGGAATGAACTATATGGTGTACCAATTGTATTAAATACTAGCTTCAATGATCGCGAACCAATAGTAGAAAATCCGACACATGCAATGAACTGTTTTCTTGGCACAAACATTGATTATTTATATTACTATGATTACGGTTTGTTGGTGAAAAAGGCATAATAATAAACACAATGAAAAATAGATTTTACCTAGAAAATTCAACATACCCCAAAGTAGATACTTATAAGTTCTCAATTTCTGATAATCCAGAAGATAATGCAATATTAGTAGATATTGGCAGCTGCCGCGGCGACTTTTTAGCTTTACATAAAGATAAATTTGCTGAATGTTTTGCATTTGAAGCGTCATATGAAAACGTATCACTGATTAATAAAAGAATTTATGAAGAAAACTGGGAAAATTGCGCCGTCTTTAATTTAGCAGTTTCAGACAAAACAGGGGATATTGTTAGTTTAAAAAAAGCTGATTCTGGTGATGCCGGCTCGAACTCGATAATTGGAGGGAGCACCCACAACGGTCTGAGTCAAAATGTTTACACAATAAAATTTAATGATATATTTGAATTCTTACAGATTGAAGAAATTGACTTACTTAAAATGGATTGCGAAGGGTGCGAATATTTAGCTTTAGGGGACGCAGATCTGAGCAATATAAAAATTATTTGTATGGAGCTACACAGTTGGGAAGGTCTCACAGATGAGTTGCCAAAGTTGAAAAACAAAATATTAATTACACACGACATATACCACGAAAAAGGTGGCGGGCATCAAATTATCACTTTTGTCAGAAAAGAGGCATTGTAAATTGAAAACAGCATTATGTCTTTTTGGATACCCAAAAGGTAGCACAATATACGCCGGTGGTGCCTATGAGCAAAATTTTAAACACTTGTTTGAACAAGTAATGGTACATGAGCCCGATGTATTTATACATTGCTGGGACACATCACTTGAAGATGAAATTGTTGAGTTGTTCAGTCCGAAATCTTATTTATTTGAAGAACAAATCCAGTTTGATGACGAAATATCACAATTAGATATGTCCCGTTTTGCCGGCAGCAGAGGTGATATCTTCAAAACTTTGAGCTTTTTACATACAAGAAATGCAAGCAATGAAATGAAGAAACAATTTGAAAAAGAAAATGGTTTTGTTTATGATTGTGTCGTTACTTCTCGATTCGATGTAGGATACCACAACTACGGAAACAACAAAACTAGCTACCTAAATTTTGATATTGATAATGACATTGATTGTGTATACAGCGCATATTGGAATCAAATGAATGCTGGTTTGTCAGATCATTGGTTTTATAGTAATTCCAAAAACATTGATACTGTGTGCGAATTAAGAAATAATGTTATAGATTACTTAAAAAAAGACAGCGAATACTGTAAAATAATGATGAATGGCTGGATTGATTCTAATGCAAACAGAGAGTTCTCAAATGAGTTCTTATTGGATTCCAAAAGCGGCCACCCAATGGTATACCCTGAACACTATTGTTTAAATAATCATTGTTTGTATAAGTGGCATTTTTATAAAAATGATTTGTGGGACAAAAATGTTTGTAAATTTTTAAATGAAGAATTGTGGAGATAAAAAAATGAAAAATATTGGAATTATTGGTAATGGATTTGTAGGTTCGGCTATTGCTGCAGGCTTTGGGTTGCACGCAAATGTTAGGATTTATGATAAAGATAAGAGAAAAACTCTCCATACAATTGAAGAAACATTAAATAATTCTGATTATGTATTCGTAGGGGTGCCAACTCCTATGGAATTTGTAGACGGTGGCAAAATTGATTTGTCGATTATGCACTCTGTATTCGATGATATAGTAAGAGTCAGCAAGAATCCGGATACTATTTTTATTATTAAATCTACTGTTATTCCTGGCACCACTAAAATGTTTCAAGAAAAATATCCAAGTTTAAAAATAGTCTTCAACCCTGAGTTTCTCACTGAAAGATCAGCAAACTTAGACTTTATCAACACCTCTAGGATTATCTTGGGTGGTTCTCCTGAATATACCCAAAAGGTTACTGAATTATACCGAGACAGATTTCCATATACAAAAATTATTGAGACTGACCCAACCTCCGCGGAAATGATCAAATATATGTGCAATTGTTTCTTTGCTACAAAAATTTCATTTATGAATGAAATGTACTTAATGTCACAAAAGTTAGATACCAATTGGGATAGCATTATGGATGGATTCATAACCGACGGCCGTATTGGTAATTCACATATAGAGGTACCTGGTCACGACGGTGATTTAGGCTTTGGGGGTAAATGTTTTCCTAAAGACCTTAATGCCTTCATCGAATTTTTTAATGAGCAGGGCGTCGAACCATACGTGCTTAAATCCGCCTGGCAAAGGAACCAATCAGTCAGAACACATAAAGACTGGGCTGAAATAGAAGGTGCTGTATCAAAGGCTGAAGAATGATACTGATATCTTACGGCACAAGGCCAGAATGGATTAAAATAAAACCAATCATTGATATTTTAAAAGAAAACAGAACCCCCTTTAAAGTATTATTTACAGGCCAGCATACTCAGTTAGCAAACTATGACTATGACTATACTCTAGATGTCAAGAAGTGTGATAACAGGCTTAACGAAATAATATCTGCAGTGTTGAACTCTAGTTCAAAAATATTTGAAGGGATCGAATATGTGCTAGTGCAAGGAGATACAGCATCTACCTATGCGGTAGCACTCACTGCTTTTAATCACAAAGTAAAAGTTATTCATCTTGAGGCCGGCCTCAGAACTTACGATCTTGAGAATCCTTATCCCGAAGAAGCTTATAGACAAATGATCTCAAGAATAACAGAAATACATCTATGTGCAACGGCAAATAACAAACAGAATTTAATAGACGAAAAGAATCCTGGTCAGAAATATGTTGTTGGGAACACAGTATTGGATAATCTTAAAGGATATGAATCGTCCTATAACAATGAGATACTAGTAACAATGCACAGAAGAGAGAATCATGAGATATTAGATCAATGGTTCAACAATATTAATAAATTAGCAACTATGAATCCGCATTTAAGATTCACGATTCCACTGCACCCTAACCCAAATGTTCAAAAATATAAACATTTATTAACAAGTTTAAATGTAATAGCACCGCTGGAATATGATGAGATGATCAGGAAGATTTCAGAGTGTAGGTTTATTATTTCAGATAGCGGTGGTATACAAGAAGAAGCTTCCTTTCTAAACAAAAAAGTTATTGTCTGTCGTAAGTTTACAGAAAGAACCGAGAGTTTACAAAAGCATAGTTATTTGTGTAAAACACCCGCTAAAATTTTCGGACTATTTGATGATATTGAAAACGGATATATTATCAATGAATGTAGTCCATATGGTGATGGAAATGCATCAAAAAGAATTTATAACATCTTAATCAAAGGAGAAAATGATGAGTTTAAAAACATATAAATTATCAAACCAAGCCTTGGGCGCTGTAATGATGGCGCTCCAGGAATCATTATTAAACGAATTGGATATTGTTCCGATTCTGAAAGGTTTTGAGCTAGCTGACGGCGCCGACGGACTTGTAGTGCAAAACCCGCCCACTGTAAGAATTTCTAATAATGAAGAAATAACTGAAGAAGATTTAGAAAATATGGTAAAATAATGCCAAGGTATAAGTATGGCTGTGAAAATTGTAGTGAAACTAAGATTGTTTTTCATTTAATGGAAGAAGTCATTGAGCCTTATTGCGATAAGTGTGAAACAATCATGACAAAAAATATCACGAACCGCTTTACAACAAGTATGACAAAAGATAAAAAAAACAAAATTGGTCAAATCACAAAAGAGTATATTGAAAAAAATAAAGAGGTCTTAGAACAACAAAAAAAAGAGATCCTAAAAGAGACTTATGAGTAAACTAGAAATAATATTATCCATCTCCCTATTCATCTCAATGGCACTGAATATCGGAGTCTTCACATACGCCAGAAATGTAGTTGTTAAACTATTATCGGTATCAGAAGAAATGGGTGATATGAAGACTATGATCGACACATTCTACAACCACCTGGTATCAATATATCAGATGGAAATGTTTTATGGTGATGAGACATTAGGTTTCTTAGTGGAACACACACGTTCACTGGCCGAACAACTTGACACGTTTGAATACATTTACACTCTTACAGAGGTTAATACTGATAATATAAATGAAATAAAAGAAGAAGATAATGACGCTGAACAATAAGCCAAAGGCAAAACGTAAAACTAGAAGAAAGAGGGGTTCAAATAAAAATCACTATTTCACCAAAGACCACGAAAACGCTATTATTAGATATAGCAACACTAATTCGATGAGAGAAAGAACTGAATTATATATTAAATGGATCGAGCCGGCATTTAATGAGATGGTAGATAAGATTGTATTTACATACAAATTTACAAATTTGCCTAATATTGATTACCTAAGAGATGAATGTAAAATATGGTTGATGACAATATTAGATAAATATGACCCGTCTAAAGGTTCCAAAGCATTTTCATATTTTTCAGTGATCACGAAGAACTGGTTTATACATAAAGTTAAACGTCAACAAAAAAGAAACAAAAGAGAAGTTGATTACGAAAATATTTCTAAATCATATGAAGAGGAATATCTCTCCACAAACGATTCATATATTACCGAAAGAGAAGACTATGAATTTTGGAACAATTTTTATAATGAGTTAAAAAGTTGGGATCAAAGCTGTATGAAAGATAACGATCTTAAAGTTTATGAAGCTATAAAAATACTTTTTGAATCAAAAGAAGATATAGAAATTTTTAATAAAAAAGCTATTTACCTATACCTTAGAGAGATTACTGGGCTTAATACAAAACAAATTGTAAATTCTCTTAAGAAGTTCCGAAAAAGATATTATTCGTTCAAGACCGATTGGGAGAATGGCAATTTATGAAAAACAATGATTTAGATACCTTAGTCGACGAAGCTCTAAAAAATATTAGAGACGATAGAAAAGCTGCCCGCGAATTTCTCAACGAAATCGCTAACTTAATCGCCAACAATACTGAAGAAAACAGGCACTTGAGCCCTGTTGCAGCAAAACACATTGAGACCTTACAAAGGTCAAATGAGCAATTAGTTAAAATAATTGGTTTAAAACAAAAAGGCGACAACCAAACTTATGAACTCTCAGAGAGCGAAAAGGATAGTTTATTCGATATGCTTCAAAAAAGTAATTGATTAATATTTACCAGTAGTCATGACAGTTCAATCAAAATCAGTACCAACAACTCAATACGAATTAGTTGATGTTAAAAACGAAGCACTACGTAAAGCAATTCAACAAAACGTTTTTGGGCCCGATATGTCCTTTAGAGTGCGGGTTCTGGCGGATGCTGTTCCTACTTCAACCGAGGCAGTTAAGATGTTAGTGCAGTCCCCGGGAGACTCAGAAAGATCGGACTCCTCTCCACTGAATTATATATTTAATGGACGTATCATAGACTCAGATAAAGGGCGCCCTTCTCCGCACGTTTTTTATCAAAATCCTTGTGATTTAAGTACTGCACCGGTCGCTGCACGCGGCCGCACTGCACAATTCTTAGGTCTCCATACACAATTTATCGTAAAAACTTCTGCGCTCACCATTCCTATGGAAGGCTCTACTGTGTTGGTAAATTTCCAGAAAGGTAACCCATACCAATTCGATTTGCAATTTGCATTCGCTGATGCGCCGGCTATGGATTCCGCAGGCCCGGGCAGTTTAGAAGAAATAACTTCTTGTAATTCAATGTCGGAACTTGACTGGGAAAATTTACCATCGGTTAACTCCTTTGTAGCCCCCACAGCTGGCATTGTAGGGGGACCTTCTACGGTTGCCGATATAAACGCAGCTTATTCGGCTGTCGCTGCAGTCCCTGGCTTTGCGGAGAAAATTGTCCAAGTGGCAAACAATGTAGGTATTCCAGATCCTGGCTGGTTAGCTAACTTGATTAACTTTGAGAGCGGATTCGACGAGACCAAACAAAACGAGCGCGGCAGTGATTGTTGGGGACTTATTCAATTTTGCCGCACCTCCGGCGCCGAAGAGGTGGGAGTTATTTGGAAAGCCGGCGAAAGACCGCCCGACTATTTTTTAAACAATGGCCCGATTGCACAGATGAAGTATGTGGAGAAGTATTTTCTTAAAGCTAAAGGAAAGTATAAGACGATACAAGATGTATATGCAAGAGTGTTTTTTCCGATTTCTATGAACTACGGAGATGACTTCAACATTTATGATTGGTATGTTAAAAATAAGCCGGATTTTGCAAATACATACCGACGTCAAAATCCAGGGATCATTTACAAAGGTGACTATACGACGTTAGCGAACAGGAATGCAAAACTTCCTACTGTGTTGCCATCAACAACAACCTAAAGTATAACTAAACACGTATGCAGAACTTTTTAGACAACTATTTATATAACAATTACATTGAGATACCTTAAGAGGCGAAATGGCTGAATCACCAATATACGACAAAGAATTGCAGAGCGAAAATGTTGCCAAGCAAAACCCTACCGTAAATGAATTAACTGCTCTAGGTATTGTAGTCAACACCGTAAAAGCCGGCCAAGGTATTCTTTCACAAGGAGTACCGCGGTCAAAAATATGGTATAACAGACAGAAGTCTGATTATATTGTAGGTGATATGGCGCAAGCGCCAATCATATTATATCAAGACCGTCCAATCGACTCAAGTTCTGGTTACGGAGGAAAAGGCAGCAATAAATCACAAACTATTGATATTGTTGTTGGTCGTATGTCATCAGCGAGAGATGGTGCTGGCCCAGCCGCTAGCTTGACTATCGATGATAAAGATGCTGCTGGTCTTGAATATGGATATACTGTGGGTGATCCTGTAGCAGTGGTGGAAAATTCCTTTGCTGCCGATGCAGCACGAATATATATTAGTCGAATGACGGACGTTGATAAAAACTTTGGTTTGGCAGAAGGCATGATAGGCAAAAAAGATGGCCGCTCCACTGTTGCTATAAAAGCTGACGGCGTAAGAATTATCGGCCGTGAAGGTGTCAAAATTGTATCAGGTCGCTCTCACGCGTTCAGCGGTATTGGGATGAGCGGCGAATTATTATCCACCGGCGGAAAAATAAAGCAGCCTGCACCACCTATCGAATTAATAGCTGGCAATGACGACAAATACCTACAAGGTGTGGCCAAAGGTGAGAGCACTCTGAAAGCTATAAGACAATTAGGGGAACAGATTGAAGAATTATATTCCGCAGTATTTGCGATGGCGTTATCACAACTGGTGTATGATGCAGCAATGGGAATAAGTATTTTTGAGCCTTGGCGCCCAGCCGCTTTTCCGGCGGTTGCTTTTTCGTTTATAACAAAAATCATTTTGGTAATTTGGATCTCAAGAGCAAGCAAGAAAGTTTTTGATTTAAACTATTTACAGCCATTTGGCGGCTTATCAATCGTAAGCAAAAACGTCTTTACAAACTAGCAGGTTAAAAAGTTATGGCAGACTCACCATATTTAAAATTTCAGGATACTGACGGCGATGGATTACAGGAAGAATGTAAAGATGTTGTTCCAGTTTCTCATCCTAATAAATGTCCCGAATGTGTTCCTAATCCAACATATGTTGGTCCAAACTGGCTAAATCAAACTGAAGATGATCCCTGGTTTGACGAGAAAAATTGTAAATACAAAGTAACCATTAAAACAAGTTACGATAAGGTTACACCTAGCGCTGACGCGACAGGCGCCGACGCCGCAGCGTTTATGGCAGAAATGAGTTTAGAGTATGCAGAAACTGCAATTGATGCAATCCTCTTGTCCTATGAAAAGGAAAATACACCTGAAATTAGGGAAAACTTAATTCAGCATATGACCTTAGAAAAATTTGATCTCGACCCCCGGGCCTTTTCTAGAGTTAAATTATTATACTCTATAAATTATGATTATATAGCACCTCTAGATAGCGCTGATGAATCAGACGATGAAGAAGATTCAAGTAGTACGCAAGAAGATGACATAACAGTCAAATACAACGCTCGCTCTTTAAAATCTAAGACCATTAAGGCTGGAAAGATATTTAGGTATTATTCTAGGTTATACCGTGTGTACTCTTATGTACACAAGAATTCCTTAGTGTTTGAAAATGGTAAATTATATTCAGTAAAACAATTAGACAGATATGGAATTAACAGATCTCAGGCCCAGGGCGGCGGTGGCGCTATGGTTAACATGTTCCACCAATTAGATAACTGGCTAAATTCTAAAGGATATAATATATTAGAGGGCTTTGACTGGGCTGAAATGGTTGCTACAAAAAATGTTAAAGATATCGAACTTGTATTTTCTGGAAACAGAAAACTTAAAGAGGTTAGAGTCTGGACACACAAATGCAGAAACAAGCCAAAAGTATACAAAGGTAAACAATTAAAGAGTTTGAACAATAGATCTGGCTGGAAAGATAGAACAGCTTGCAATTATTTTATGAATTTAGAAAACTTGATCCAAGCTGCTTCTGCAAGGGCTGAACGACCCTGGGTCGAAGTAATGGAAGAAGTTACCTACCCTAAACTTAAAACAGTTAAAAACTATGGTAAGGAAGAGAGCACTGATTCTGTCAATCAGGACAGTACCCTATCAAGTTGTGTGGCTGATAGCCTCAAGGGCGAATTTAAAGAATTAGGGCAAGATATTTTAGATGATGTTATGAGTATAGGTGATGCATTAGCATCAATGTTTCACGAGTCCGTCTGTAAACTATCAATGGGTGAAAAACTTGATGAAGATTTCATAAAAGGCCTAGCATATAACCCGAATTATTTCCCCCCAGGCGGTACACAGATAGTTGATGCGACAACAAAAGAACAAAAAGAAGCTGAGAAAACTATCGGTAATATGGCGATTGAACAAGCCTTTGCTAATATTGAAGCGGATGAACAATTATTTACTACAATTTGCACTAGAGTATTGGGTTCCGCCGTCGGCCGCACTAACAAAGGCTGGCCAGCTTTTACTGGTTTTAGTCCGACGAATGCTGGGTCAGCCCAAGCCTTCTTAGATGACGTTTATAAGCACGGTTTTGATAGAATGAAGATATGTGGTTTATTCGACTTTCTATTAGAAGCAATAAGATGTTTATTAGGTGGCCTTACTTTAGAAGAAGCATTGGCCCGGGCCATAAAATCAGCATTAAAAGCAATGTCTATAGAGGATTTTGGGAAACTTTTTGTCGGTCTACCACCTGAAAAGCAAGCTGAATTAGATGCTCTTGTCAAAAAGAAATTAAATGAGGGAGATATCTTCCAAGATGGCTCGCAAGGCCAACAATTAAGTGATGCTATTGATGGCAAAAAGCCAGTCGGTCGCCCTTGGGATAGCTCTGAACTTATTGATCGAGAAAGAGAAAAACGTTCGAACAGACCAGATGCACCATACGAGGGTATGAGTTCAAAACAGCTACAAGAATATAACCCTTCGAATAAAAGAACCTTAGCACAACAGTTTGATGTTAACCAGATACAACAAAATGCGTCTAATGAATTAAGTCCAGACGTTATTATGGAAGCATATGCATTAGCATTAATAGAGGTGTGGGGCGATAACTTATTGGGCTTAGTAGATAAGTTGAATGATTTTCCTGGAGCCCCCATCATTGCCAAGATTTTCGCAACATTAGATTGTCCACGTCCACCGCTATTTGACCCAAACTTTTTAGACTTTATAAACAGCATAGAAATACCAATTTGTAAGTTTCCGAACGAGTTAGTGTTGCCAAAGCTTATAAACCCGTTTGGTTGGTTACCAGCCTTAGAAGATATTGCAAAATTAGTCTTTATGCTTATTGTATGGGCCATTCAGACTATTCTCATGATGGTTATTATGAGAATAATAATGAAACTTTGTGAACTTATTGGTGATGCAATCTGTAAAGCGCTTGAGATTCTAGGTAAGGCGGCAGCAAGCCTTGTGACCGGCGGTGCCAGCCTGTCAGATATCATTAAAGAATCAATCTGCGGCCCTGAAGCCAGCCCCCAACAGGTACAAGACACACTAACAGAGATGATGGAAAAACTCGGTACCGGTGGTGCAGCCTTATCCAACAAAGAAGATGTGGAAAACTTTTTTAGCGATGTGTCAAACTCTGTTACTCGCGAGGAATTATTCAATAGTCTCTTGGGTGATACTTCCTCTGCGATGGGCAATGTGGTAGATAATCTATTAGAGTACGAATACCCTCAGTTTAGAGATGGATTACCAGATGCCGCTTCTGTAGCAGACTTTTTTGGTAATATGGGTAACTTATTGCCTGCCGCAGTGAAAGATCAAATGAAACAGTTATTAAAAGACTTACCGGATGATGATGAACTGCCTGCAAATCCGAGCTTATGCTTGAATGAAGATGATGTAAAAGAATTCCAAGATCTCCGCTGTGCTATGTTAGAAGGCCGAGCCACATCGGAACAATGTAGAGCTATGTTTGATAGTAGAAAATTAGATCTACTCGATGATTTAGAATCTCTCTCAGACGTACTGCAAAACCCTCAAGAGGTATTAATGGATGCATTGCCTCCTATTGTTAGCGATCCAGGTTGCGACAACGGACTCATACCATTTGAATCAGATGAGATGCTTCAAGCGGCAAGCGTTGCAATGGGTGGCAACTTTAAACAACTTAAAATAGACTTTACAAAAGATATGATTGGTCCCTTAAGCAACGGGCTGTTTATGGGCCGCAAAGATTCAAAATGGGGCATGATGAATATGATTATGTCGGACACAATGGGTAACCCACTTTCTGTTCATTGGAATAAAGCTCAAAATAGAAATTACACTGATTTTGTCACAAAAGAGCCAGAATCCTTGGAAGCCGGCGTGTTTGGGGCCCTATATCCTGCAGGCTGGTCAGGCCCTCAGCGAGGACAATTCCCAACAGAAGTTGCAACTCACCTCAAAGAAGAAATGACATCACTGTCGCTAACATATTCATCAAATAACAATTATAAAGAAGATAAAAAGTTTAAAAGGTCATTTGAAAAATTAGGATGGACATCGACGTTCGGCAATCCTGACTTTAGTATTATTAGTGTGCCCGACTTTGGTTATAATTCTAAATACGTCGCAAATTATGAAAGTGAAATGTTGGAAATAACAAGGTATGGAAGAAAAAAGGATCCAGATATACAGTTAGATTTCAGAGATAATAATACAGGCGTGGACTCTAAAATTGCCGCCGGCGAAACAAAACCCTGGTCATATGGGTTTAGGATCAATGTATTCAATTCAGATATGGAAGATAACTCCAACATAGGCACAAGAGCAGAACCGAAAGATGTAACCCGAGTTTCAATATTCCACAAATTTAATACTGCAGGTAAACTGCAGGAGATGGATTTACAGTCTTTATCTGAAGCAGATTATGAAAGACTAATGAAAACTAAAACAGGCCGCGTTCTTAGCGATAGATTTGTTGAATTTATTTCGGTAGAAAACACGCTAGAATCAATTGCGCCAAACCAATATCCAGCATTTAGAAACTGCTTCGCGAATGAATCTAGATATACTCCTCAGATAGTACTTCTGAAAGAAATGATCGATGAAGATAGTCCCACTGGCCCGGGCCTAGATACTCTTAAGGGAACTTATAATACTTTTATGAATGCTATGTATCAAGGTGTTACAAGCGAGATTGCGTCTAATGAAAATGCATTCTCTTACGGCGCCGTTAATGACACTTTAAACGCCTCAGATATGGATTATGGAGTTGAGAGAGGTGGGAGTTTTGTGTTATATGAGGATGCGAAGAACGATGACGGCGATGATCTGTCTAACGATGATATGGAATTAGGATTAAGTAGAGATGCATATAATAACAAAAGTGAACCCAAGAAAATTCGTGTGCATTATCTCTCTCCCACCAAATATGGAGGCACCTATACAAACCCACCAGTATATGTGAAGCCGGTTACCCAAGAAGGGTGGATGGGTTTCTTGAGCGTACTATTTCCAGAATACACAGTTTGTAAACCTAGAAAAAGCGAATTGATTGATTTCAAATCTATCCGTGATGAGGTAGACGAAGCATACAATCAAATTCCTCTTGATCCAAGACTAAAAGAGGATAAAGATTGTGTTATCGAGAGGCCATACAACCGCATCCTAAATCGTCCAGCTATAGCAACCATACAAGGAATTATAAAATCATCCTGCCGTATATTTGCATCGACACACATGATTAAATCTTTAGCTTCATTTACAACATTCTATCCAGATTTTGATAATGTTTATGGTGGCATATATGCATCATACATCGTAGAGCATATGGAAAAAAGCTTTAGAGATGCTCAAGGTCCGTTTTGGGAATTTTTCAATCCATTTAGTGATGATGAGTTTTGGTATTCATTTTTAGAACAAGTAGTACAAACATATGGCAGACTGGTAGATTCTGGAGAAATTAATCCTCCCGAACATATTATAGATATGTTGATAGAACTTAACGATGTTCAAGAAGGGTATAAATACCCCTTTAAGAAAGAATTAAAAATTGCACACTCGGTGGGCGAAACTGATTTGCCTGTAAGGCCTAAATTTATGCAATCCTTTAGTTTAAAGAAATACAGAAGTCAAAAGAACCTTGAGATTGTTCAATCATCCGAAGAGTTGGCTAAAATGATTTTACGCGAAATGGTTATCGGCGAACTAAACATTGTTGGTAAAAAGATGGTAGATAATATCGAGTCTCTGGATCTTAAGCCAAAATATACAGATGCTAGGAAATATTTTATCACAAACTACACAAATGGTGGAATTGATTTAGATTTGCATAAAGAATTAAAAGAAGAAGTGATCGGACTCCCAACAGAAGGATCGGGATACACTACCGGCGGTGAATTTAGTGTGCTATCAACCGGTGAACCATATACTGGTTACTATCATATACACTATGATGAAGATGAAGAAATGATTTATATGGAGGGTGAATACCACACTGAAGAGGCACACGAAACAATTATACCTTTGCTGAGTAGAACTGGGTTGCCATTTGGAGATTTCCAAGAATTTACTAGCGAAACATCGTATGTTGATGATCCTGCGCGCCCTTTCTTGATTGAAAAATATATGGCAATCAATGGAGTCAAGATGAATACTTCGACAGCAATATCTATGGTAGCTTCAGGTGGGCCCGAGAAAAACATATCCGACATTTATCCGGGTGATATGAGACTAGTATACCCCCCAACACCAGAGGGTGAATCCGATCAGGATGCAGAACCAGTTGGCGTTTCGGGTAATTTAGGAGTAACATATGGCTTACAGATTAGTTTAATTGTTGGAGGCCAAAAAGTAAAAATAGCAGAAACCGAAATCAGTGCGTTAGATACAAAGTGTACTGAACTAGCTCCATTACAAGGGAGCACAAAATTGCTTTACTGTCTCCTTGTAAACTTAATGGATGAAGACAAGTTTAAGCTTTTAACAGACTATGTGTTTCCGATAAAAAATGTTATTTCGACAATCGCTATCTACAATGATATGGGCTTTTTACCATCAATTGGAGAGAAGACGGTGGCTGATGGCAATTCATATGCCTCTGCATTTTCTATAATTGAACCAACCTTTGATGATAAGCCTGGAGTGAAAATTTCAGCAAGAACAGTCACAGAGTCTGCCGGCATATTAACTACAAATTATTCATATAGCGGAAAAGAAGGCTGGACAAGTTATAAGGATCGACAACCAAATTGGTTTGAATCAATATTGTTCAACCATTGGGATAATTGGGATAAAGAATTGCTTAGAAATACCAAGTCAAGAATTAAAAAGATTTTTAGAAAAGCATATAATGATCGCGACTTTGACCTCACCGGAGGTTCATCTGATGGAACAGATGCAGCTTCACAAGCCGTTAAAGACGCCATGTCACAATTAATGCCCAGCCCGGGCGCAATGTTTTTACCGTGGTGGAAAAAAGGCAAACTTCGTCCAAATCCATTTGATAAAAATGGCAACCTCTGTTCACCTGTCGGAAAGGATTAGACATTTTAAGTTAAAAATGACCAAAAATGACTAATCCTTATAATTATTAGTGGAGTTTTAAATGTCTTCTTTTGGAGTAAAATTACCGTTAACGAGAGATTCTGCGGATGGGTTCACTGTATTAAAAACAATAAAACACACATTGAGTCAAAATCTTAAAATGTTAATTCTAACGAATCCAGGCGAAAAAGTTATGGATGTGAACTATGGCGTTGGGATTAATTCGTATTTATTTTCAAGCCAACCACATCAACTTAAATCAGAAATAGAAGCAAAGATTAAAGAACAAGTCAAAACTTATATGCCAGTAATCACGATACTAGAAATTGATTTTAAAGAACAATTAGAAAGAAATACTCTAGCAATGTCCATAATATATAGAATTCCAGATCTTAACACAAAAGATATCCTAACTTTTGCACTATAAGGGGCCATAGAAATTGTCCAGAGACGATAAAAAATTTATACCAATAAGATATACCCATAGAGAATTTGGGTCGATCAGAGAAGATCTGCTTGAAATGGCAGAAAGGTTTTACCCCAATAATTTTCAAGATTTTAGTGACTCTTCATTCGGCGCCATGATGATAGATGCAGCGGCATATGTCGGCGATCAATTATCGTTGTATTTGGATTATAGTGTAAATGAATCGTTTTTAGATACATCCTTCCAGCGAACAAATATTTTACGTCACGGACGTGCGCTCGGCTATAAAGAACAAGGCCGGCCCTCCACCTATGGAACTGTGGCACTATATGTTATGATACCCGCAGAAGCGGTTGGTATTGGACCGGACGCTAGATATATGCCTGTTCTCAAGAAAGGCTCTCGACTTTCATCCCAAACTGGACTCAGTTACATACTCACAGATAATATTGACTTTTCTGATCCAAAAAATCCAATAGTAGTTGCACGAGTTGATAACGCAACCGGTGCACCGTCCCACTATGCAGTCAAAGCATACGGAAATGTAGTGTCAGGAAGGCTTAACAATGAAGTTATATCTGTGGGCGCATATACAAAATATAGAAGAATACAAATTTCTAACACAAATATTACCGAAATACTCAAAGTAGTAGACACACAAGGTAACGAATACTTTGAGGTTGAATACTTAGCACAAGATGTGGTATTTAAAGAAATACCCAACAATAATTACAAAAACGATAATGTACCTTCTGTAATTAAACCGATGGTGGTTACAAATAAGTTTGTAGTTGACCGCGCCCAAAGAGGAATAACTCTCCAATTTGGCGGCGGTCAAGCAGGCGCCTCAAATGTCGTGGCAACCCCGCAAACAGTTGCGATAGATACCTTCGGAAAATCATATGTTACAGATACTACTTTTGATCCAACAACATTATCAAAAAACAGATCATTGGGAGTTAGTCCGTCTAATACAGAATTGACAATTGTGTACCGGGAGAACAACCCTACTAATTCTAATATTTCTGCTGGTGCACTTAATATCGTATCAAATGCAATTTTAGAGTTTGGAGGTTTGAGACAATTAGATAACACCAAGGTAGCACAAGTTCGGTCTTCAATCGAGGTAAGCAACGAACAGCCAATAACGGGTGACAATTCAAACCCTTCAAAGGGAGAAATTAAGAGAAGAATTTTAGATACATTCCCAACTCAAAATCGAGCTGTCACACAGGCAGACTATGAAAACTTGGCATATAGGATGCATCCAAAGTTTGGCTCCATTAAAAGAGTGAGCGTACAAAAGGATCCATCTTCAGTTAAGAGAAACTTAAATATGTATGTTATTTCTGAGAATGAATTTGGCAAATTGACTAAAACTAACGATACTGTAAAAAAGAATTTAAAAACTTGGCTAAACAGTTATAGAATGATAAACGACACTATTGATATTTTAGATCCTTATGTAATTAATGTGGGTATCGATTTTGTAGTTAAGACAGTAGCAACGGTTGATAAAACAAGAGTAATGGCACAATGTTTGGATGCGATTAAGAACAAATATTCTAATGAGGGATATTTTATTGGAGAACATATGTCGATTAGTGATGTATATGCGGTCTTAAAAGATGTAGATGATGTATTGGACGTTGTAAAAGTAAAATTAAACAATAAATTTGGCGGCAACTATTCCCAAGTTAACTACGATATCAACAAGAATTTATCGCCAGCTGGAGATATGCTCGTATGTCCGAAGAACGCAATATTTGAAATCAAGTTTTTTGAAACCGATGTCAAAGGAAAAATTAGATAATGGCATTTATTAGATACACAGCTTCGGCCGATAACACTATCGTAAACACATATCAATCAAACTTAACGACTCGGGCCACTGGATCCAACACGGGGGAATCAGATATTGTAGAGGTATATTCAATATATGGCCGTCAAACACCAACATCCTCGTTATCTCCAGCTAGCACAGAATTATCACGATTCTTGATGCAGTTTCCAATTGCTACAGTTAGCTCAGATCGCCTAAGCGGAAAACTTCCAGGATCAGGTTCTGTAGATTTTTACCTTAAGTTATATAGTGCCCCGCACTCACGCACCACACCAAAGAATTTTAAGGTAACAGTAGCTGCAGTGTCACAATCTTGGCAAGAAGGGTATGGTCTCGATATGACAAATTACCTGGATCTAGTCAAAAATAATTCAGGCTCAAATTGGATTCAAGCAAAGAAAGGAACAAATTGGAGCACTGTCGGCGGTGATTACTTAAGTGGTTCGGGCAATGACTATCAATATACTTTTAAAAGTGGTTTAGAAGATCTAGAATTAAATATTACCCAATTAGTTGAAAAATGGATAGGTGGTACTCAGGGCAATTACGGAATTGGAGTAAGATTGTCGCAAAGTTACGAGTCTTATTTTTCTGCTTCAAACGACGGGGTTTTAATGAACCCTGCCAGTGGCAGCGTACTTATAAATTTGAGCGGCGCCCAAGAATCATTTTACACCAAAAGATTTTTTGCAAGAGGCACACAATACTTTTTTAGGCGCCCAACATTAGAAGCGCGCTGGGATGACTCAATTAAAGATGATCGCGGCAACTTTTACTTTAGTAGCTCGCGCGCCCCAGCGGCAGATAACTTGAATACGATTTATTTTTATAATTACGTAAGAGGTAAGTTAACTAACCTACCCAGAGTTGGTACGGGCGAAATACTAGTAAGTCTGTATTCGGGCTCCGCATTAGACACCCGGCCATCCGGCTCGAAGTTAACGCTATACGACAACAACACTAATATAACAGGAGGATATGTATCAACTGGTATTTATTCCTGTTCAATCGGTATTGCGTCGTCTTCAATCACTACTTTATATGATGTATGGCATTCCGGAGGAGTAGAATATTATACAGGCTCACTAAGACCATCAGTTATAAATACTGGTGCTTCAAATGAACCCCCGAGATACGTACTGGCCATGAGAAATCTAAGAAAATCTTACAAAAAAGGTGACAAAGTTAGACTTGTTCTATACACTAGAGAGAAAAATTGGCAACCAAATATTTATACGGTAGCGAATAATAACCCTGAAATACACCCAATTATGAGCGCTTCGTATCGGGTAGTCAGATTAGTTGATGAATATCAAGCAGTTGCCTACGGAACGTCATCTAACAACCACACTGGATTGTCATATGATGTTTCTGGAAATTATTTTGACTTTGATATGGGCGCCCTGGAAGCAGGTTATGCATACGAGTTCAGATTTTCTTTTTATGATAGTGCGCAGGCTTCTTGGAACGAACAAGGTCAAGCATTTAAATTCAGGGTAGAAGAGTAATAAAATGAGTATAAAAAAGCTTTTTGGTTCAGAAAATAAAAACATAAACTATTCTGATTACAAAGACGAGAAAACTACATATGAACTTGTAGAATCTCGAAAAAATGCAGAATTGACTTTAGAGAATGATGCCACCGTCATCCCTAGAGTAAACTACAACAATCCAGCAACATTTTCTAAATTTGGCTCTGCAGAGTTATATTACCAAGCTTCATTTGATAAAATAATAAACTACTATCCTTACGATGGTTCCCATTATGAAAAAGAAAAGTTCTTTAATGGTCTTTCAGAAATTGAAAAACACATATTCGATAAGAAATATCCGAGATCTAATGGATATGCACATATTAGTGCCACTGGGTGGGGTACCCTAAACGGCTCAAAGACTTCAGATGGTTATGGTACACCAACTAATCTTGAGTATATCACATTTAAGGGCGGACCTGGCACCGGCTCCAACTCAACAGGAAATTTAAAAGATTTAGCTCCCAATAAATACAATAGTATTTTAAACAAAGGGAATGTATACGACACGGATATTTACTCAACTGAAGGGTATCCTAGTGATTACGGCGTGGGCACCCGGCTTTCAAACTTAAGATCAAACTTTGATGATGGAGTAACAGTTGAGTTTTGGCTTAAAAAGCCAGCCTTCGACACTTCAAAAACAGAAAAAGAAGTTGTCTTGGATGTGTGGAATAACTATGCTGATAGCAGCAATTCTTATGGCCGCATCACTATAGAATTGACCGGCGCCGCCGGCGTAACCCCATTTATATTAACAGTTCAGTCGGGTACGACATCAACCTCTGTTTTCACTGCAAGTATTGGTAATGACCTAACAACCACATCATTGCAGACATGGCAACATTATGCTGTTAGTATGCAAAATAGTGGCAGTAATTTTATAGCCAAGCTGTATGTAAATGGAAAACTCAACGATACCGAGAGCTACAGCGGCACAATTGCCGAACTTAATTCAAAAAATATGATGGGGCGTATAGGAGCGCTGTTAACAAGCCCATCGGGTTCCACGGCGCCGGCCGGCTCAGGTAAACTTTCTGGCTCCATTGATGAATTTAGATTCTGGAAAGAGGCACGCAATTCTAGGCTAATTGACTATAGCTGGTTCAAGAACGTCGACGGCGGTACTAACACAGATATAAGCAACGCGACATTAGGTGTCTATTATAAATTCAATGAAGGTATAACCTTATCATCTAGTTCTGATAGTGTAGTGCTCGATTACGCAGGAAGAGTAACTAACGGAGTGTGGACCGGTTATACCGGACAATATTCAAGAAACACAGGTTCCGCGATGGTGGAATCTTTAGCTGCAGCATCTGAGTATTTAGAGCCCATTATTCGCTCAAATCACCCAACTTATATAAGTCAACGCTTGGATTTGATTACAAAAGGCAAGAATTACGATGCATCGAACAATGCATTGTTTATGAATTACTCACCAAGTTGGGTAATAGAAGAACACGATGCATTAGGTAATGATAATCTTAAATATATATCTCATATATTTGGGTCCTATATGGACAGATTGTATCTGCTGGCATCAGAAGTTCCCAAACTTAGACAGGCAAATTATTTAAGCGGCTCAACAGAAATAGATCAAAAGCCATATCCGATAAGCAATCACTTACCGCAATCTTTAGGGCTTTATGTTCCTGAGATTTTTGTAGATGCAGAGATTTATGAATTATTGTACAATAGAAGATTTGATAAAGATTTTGAGAACAATCTGCAAGAGACCAAGAATTCAATTTATTTGAATATTTACAATAACTTAGCAAATATTTTTAAAGCAAAGGGTACCGAAAAAGCTGTTAGAAACGTCTTTCGGTGTTACAATATAGATGATAAGCTGATTAAATTTAAGAGTTATGCTGATGAAACGACTTATGAGATAAAGAATAACATAAGAGAGCAAGTTATCGATGCCGATCGAATCAACTTGAATAATACCTCATCTACCAAATCTGTAATATATCAAAAGAAAAATGCTTCAAATTCTGATTCTTCTGGTTATATTTCTGGTTCTTATAAGAGTTCTGTAGCGGGTGTTGAGAATCCATATGGATTTACTATGGCGACAAATGTAGTGTTTCCGAGATACTATAGTTTGGCTGATAAGGTCGATCGAAAGCCAACTCAAATATCATTGTTTGGATTACACACAGTAGATACTGGCTCCTCTGACTCACTAGATGGTACGACTACTACAACCCTGACAGCAAACGATTATGCAAACTTTCAGGTATACGCAGTCAGAGACGACGCTAAATCTAAAAACGTTAGATTTGTTTTAAGTTCCTCGGGCCCATACCCAATACCAGAGATTACAAGCAGTACTTTTTTCAGCGTCTATGATGATAATAAGTGGAATTTATCAGTCAGACTTAAGCCGTCAAATTATCCGTTCAGTGGATTTGTTTCTGGCGCAGCCTCATATACCTATGATGTAATTTTTAGAGGAATAAATCAGACTCAGGGCGCCATAAACGATAGTTTTCAAGTAAGCAGTTCAATAACTTTTGATGTGGGAAGTAAATTCCTTCAATCTCCAAAAAGAATTTATCTTGGTGCAAGAAGAGAAAACTTAACGGGTACCCTTTTGAATAGTTCAGATGTTATGTATGATGGCGCGCGCGTGTGGACTAAATATGTATCAGACTACAACATCAACCAACATTTATTAGAAAGAGATAACTCCGCTGTTTCTGGCACCACACAAAGAATCTCCGCCCTGGATACCACAACAGAAAGCTATGATCTTCTAAACATTAACACATTAGCACTAGATTGGAATTTTGCAGCAGTTACCGGTTCAGATAGCTCAGGTAATTTCAATGTACAAGACTTTAGCTCTGGCTCGGCAACTATAAGAAATAATTATTCTTGGTTGGGTAAGATTTCGGGCCAACAACACACAGGGTATGGCTACGGCTTTCCTGCATCGTCAACAGAAATTGTGGACAAAAGTTTCGTAACCACATTTAAATTTTTAGATCCGGAAGAAAATATTTCTTCTGATATGATTAATATTCTAGAAGAAAACGACGAATATTTTGATACATATCAGACACCGCCAGATTATATTTTTACAGTAGAGAAAAGCATGTACGGTGCAATCTCAGAAGAAATGCTACAGTTTGTTGCTGGGGTATCTGACTTCAACACATTAATTGGTGAGCCGATCAACAGATATAGAAGTCGTTATAAGAATCTAGAGCTTCTACGAGAAATCTTTTTTAGGCGTGTCACCAATGTAAGTGATGTCGAGAAATTTATAAAATATTACAAATGGTTTGATGACTCCCTAAGCACAGTTATAAATCAACTGATGCCTGCGTCCGCACAATACACAAATGATTTATTAAATGTTGTTGAGAGTCACACATTAGAAAGAAATAAATATGAAACAAAATTTCCAACTATAGAAACTAAGGATCCAGTATTCCCGGATGCTGCTTTATATGGTTGGGGCGAGATGAATTATCGTTATGATATCGGCTCTTCCCCGCGCGAAACAACACCAGGCGCCCGCAACACAAACATAAATCACGATTACTGGTTTAAAAGAGCAGAACGAACAGCTACAGAAATATCATCCAGCAACGGTAATGTCAATGCAACTCGGGATGTATTGCGCCAAGTAGTCAATAGTGAGCCGGCTTTAAGCCAGAGTGGATATACTGTTAGAACTCTTGCTGGAACACAATATAAAACAAAGAAGTACGAAAGAAATAATTTCATAAAACTATCCAACCTGAAGGTCGAAAGTTTATTATCACCTCACACATTCGCATCGATACACGGTGGGGTCAACTTTGAACCATCAAAAAGAATTGATCTAACATACGCTGCTTTACGTCCGGCCGGCCCAATTGATACTACTGGTGGACGCTTTGTACCACAAAATATATTAGTCGGATTTTCTAATGACTTGGTACCTTTATCAGATAATCAAGATCCTCATCGTCCACCCAATAAGAAGGTTAAAAGACACGTAAAAGTCTTAATGGGTAACAAATTTACAACAGGGCAAGAATATACTGATATTAAATCAACACACGTTTTTCCTTTTAATATTATTAGCTCGTCCTTAAGTACTGGATATCAATCGATAGTTCAAAGCAAACTTCCACACAATATTGAAATCACCAACTTGCATAATGATGTATACGGCCCCAGTATGGAAAAACCAATGCAGGGTCCCTTCACAGAATACGCTGTTGGTGGACATCAGTCAAGACATGTTCCAATAAACTTTAACGCAACTGATAGGTGGTATAACCGCCCAGAAGCCTGGTATATCTTATTAGGTACTTGTAACGTGGGCTTATCTGGTGCAATTGGTATGGTTGGCCCTGATTATCCTTGGCCTGATCCCGAGAACACCTGGGCTACTCCAGCATATCCAGCCACCGGCGGTCTCAAGGCTCCATTCTATAGAGATGAATTAGCAAAACGTCCGGTTAACATTAGAAACATAAGACTAATGACCGGCTCAACAATCTTAGGAAACTACAGAAAAAATTATGAAGTTGTACACGCTGTCGGTGCCCGGGCCAACCCAAGAAGGTTTATAGACAATCAGCCAGTTTTATCTCCAGTCATATCTTCTGGCAAAATGTTATATTCTAATGTGACTAACACTATTTTTGATGTTAGGAGGTTGGATGACGGGCATTTTGAATTTGTAACAGATTACTCCCTTTCATATCTTACAGGATCAACCAACAGGACGATTATTACGAATACTTTTGGTGCACCCGGTGGTATCGAAACTGGCAAGAGATATTCAGACTTCCGTTCAACTGAGTTTTCCCCTTATAACGTATTAGGGTATAGAAATCTTTCAGTTATCAGACCATTACAAATAGCCTCCGGAACTTTATCAGAAACTACTGGCGCCGGCGGCCTAAGCAGAATTAGAGTTGTAGATTTTGCCGACTCTGATTTTGGCCTTGTAGCTAATCAGGCGCGCCCAAGCGGCAAATTTGGTCGCGATATAAGATTTGTTACTAATCCTGGCGCTTCTTATACTCAAACTGCTGCATTCCATAAAGTACCTCGGAACAAGCTGAAAGTTATAAAACAGGATACTAATGGTGCTTATTACACAGGTTCAAGCTTTGATAACTTTTTCATCCAAAGGCCGATCCCAAGATCCACTACAAATTATCGATGGATCACAGGAACAGTTTTAACAACTCCCTATGGCTATGGATTCGCGCCGACATCATTCCGTTACAAAACAGGTGACGGCACAATGGCACCAGCAATGACATTTGTGTCACAATCAGATTTTGGAACGATAATAAATGGTGGTCAACGCTACTATGGCGCCGCAACAACGGGTGTTCAATACATCCCTAATGATTTTGTTGGATTAAACTTAAATATTGTCCAAGAAATAAGCACCAAGTATATGACTGTGGGCAACTATGGGTACAACAATGTAACTGCATTTGAAGAACCTTACCAAGGTGTATCAGCATCAACAACATATCTCAATACTGACTTTGTTGATGGTGGTATATTGAACGCTCTTCCCGGTGCTGGGACTCTATTAAATGGAATTATCAACAATAGAAACGGCGCCTGGGGTCTGAGCAGTTGGAATTATGGTAGAAATAGCGAAAATAGATTACTTAAATATTTGAAGCGAAATAATTTATTCTCCACGCCATCAGCATTGTGTCATGAGTACGGCACATTTCATATGCCCGCAACAACAATTATGGTTGCTCCAATTATTGAAATCGATATTGACACTTCTACGGGCGTAGATATGTCCGGCCTTATGGGAGCCGTCGCCAGCGCCGTCAGCACACCTACCGAGATTGATATATCCTCATATGGCAGTCCTCTGGGCAGCAGCCCCACACCTACACCCACGGGCCCGATGGGCACCACTCCAGTCTCTCCAAGCCCGAGTTACAGCTACTATACTGGCGCAACAACATCAATAGTCACCGCTCCAACACCCTCTGGATTAGAATCCATATTGGCCGGCCTTGACCCAGAGATTTATACAACAGATGAAATATTTACATACACAAAAGAACTAATAGCCACTTCAATTGAGGCGATATATGGTTCCACAGCTTACAGGCCTTGGGAGATGTATGGTGTTCAACCTATGAGCTACGTGGGTCAAGAGGAAGAAAAAACAGGCCCGGGCGGCATTCCTGTTGGATCTGACTTTGAACTTTCTAGTCCAGGCGGAACAGCCGCTGATGGTGGTGGTTACATGGCCGGCCCCGGCGGAAGTTGGGACGGAGGTCCCGCATCCAAAGAGACAGCTTTTGGCGATGGCAACTGGACTGGCCAAATGTGGGATCTCGGCCCTGCACCAGGTGAGAAAGAATACACAGGAAACAAGAAAGGCCAAACCATAAAAGAAATACTTGATGCTATCATGGATTTCTTAGTTACTGTCATAGGTGCCGGCGTAAGTGCGGTAATAAGTCTAATAAATTCGGTCTTCAGCGCTATGGGAATTGGTACCGATGCCGGCTCATTTTTAGGAGCCACCGGAACCGGAGGCTCAACAGGTACACCCGGCGGTTCTTCAGGTGGTTCTCCAGGTGATACCCCGGGCCCTGAAGATCCCGAACCTGATGCTGATGATGGTAAAGGAATAGATCTTGATGCACCATGGGGCGAAGGCGCTAATGAGACGTTGGTAATCACCGACACGCGCGAGGCAACTTGGGGCTCCAGTTCTCCAGCCGGTTTCGGCCTTTATAAGGGCAGCTACAGTAATTTATTTGCCCAAGGCTCCGGTGGTAGTCAAGCCGGCGGTGTCTATAGCTACAAAGATTTCAGCCCATCTAATAAGAGTTTGGATGTATCGGATGCTAAAGGAATGGGCAAAGATGTTGCTAAGTTAGTGTTCGATGTTATTACTGGTGGCGGTGCTGGCTCCCTTGCTGGAGCATATAATCAGAACCCGAAGGCACCTGGTGGCTTTGCTCTGGGTAACACTGGATTAAGCTTAAAAATCACTCCCAATGTAAAGTCCCCAACCAACAGTACGGTCGGCTTCGGTGGAGCTTTCATCCCGGGCCCGGGCTCAGTTCCGGGCTATACAGGCCCTGGAAGCATTTTAGGACTTAGAGTGATGACCGGCTCAATCAGAGACGCCAGCAGGGTAGCAAGAGTTCCAGGTTCACGTATAGGCTCAGGACGGTCGCAGTTTAGAATGAGGCAAAGGTTTTTTGAAAACAAAGGCAATGTCCAACGCGCTAAAAAAGCGGTAGCCGCCAGCTTCAACATGAGTCCTCAAGATTTATATAACCAATTTAGAGTTTCTGAAGGCCGCGCCACCTTAAGGTTCGCAGATGTAGATTACGAAAAGTTATATTATGGAAACAAGGACTTTGCGTACTTGTCAACATTCGGCAAGAAACAGATCACTAACCAAAGTTTGTTAGACAGAATTATAAGAACTGTAAATAGCAATCCTGGTAAAATTAAAATTAATTGGCTCAAGACTGAGCAAGGTATATATCCATCCGCTAGAAACTTAAATGAAAGTTCAGTTATTAATAAATCGTCTTTTGTCAACAATTACTGGAGAAGCAGCCGGATTAACAGAAATACCGGAAGCACCAACTCTCTTGGCGTAACATATACGAGCGCCACCGCCCAGGGCCGTCCCCCAATTTCACAAAGCATATTTTGTATGGATGCACCAAGCGACTTTCTCACAAGAACGAAGCCGCCAAACACAATATCCTCGTCAAATATAGCTGTTATAAGACAATCGGTACTGTCTTCAGGTTCTGCTGGAGAACTACAGAACACCTATACAACATATTTTACCGGTTCAAACTATTCTGCTGCTCTCGCTGAGACCGCAAATAAGTTATCAGTAGGCCCTCTGTTTTCTCGAAAACAAACCGTTAGTAACCCAAATTCTTTAACGTCTATGATGGGTCCTCAAATTCCTGAAACATCTTCTTATACTACTATCAATCAGTGGACTCCCGCAAAATCTATTAAGATTTTTGGTGGCGAAGCAGAATTTCAGCCAGAATTAGCAGGTATTGTAAGAAGAGATACAAACAATACCAAAGCAACGCTAGCATTTGTTTCAGCAGCTTCTGAACCTTGGTATGATTCGTATGAAGATTTTAAAAACGATGGTTTAAATTCAACTACAAAGACAATGAGCATTCTTCCGGAATATAGAATTTCTGAACACATAGATGATATTCTTGAATACGGAATTAATGACAAAACGAAAACCGATAATTTTGAAATACCTGAAACGGGAATTAATAGCACCGACGATTCATTTTACATCACATATACAAATACTGACTTCCTTAAAAACGTTGTCAAAACTAACATAACTACTGATCTAGATCCCTCGGAAATTAGACTGAAATTCAAAGCAGCAATTAAGTTTAATCCTTACAAGGGATTTTATCCGGCCCAAAGAACAATACAATTAGTTGAAAAATTTAACGAAACGTATAAAGACTCATATTTAGCAGTGTTCGGAGGAAATGTAAATAAACTGAAGAGTACAGATAACAATTTTGCAATTGCTAGAAATGTAATTTCACCATTGTTTGCGCCGGGTATTTTGTACAATAGCATCAAGTCTTCAATTGCTGTCGATTATCCAGTTATAAGTAGCATATTTAGAAAACGAAGAATGCAATTTAGTGCATCTAGTGCTCCCCCTAATAACTGGGCCCTTGTGCAGAATGTTAGGGCTTCTAACGACTTCTTTAATGATGATATTATTACACTATCAAGTTCTTTTTGGGATACCAGATTGCCGTTTGAAACTCTAATAACTCCTCACACTTTTATAAATAATCTTGGTTTAGCGGACTTAGAGTCACACCCAAGTTGTTCAATAGAGCCATTAAATGGAACTGATGCTCAAAAAGAAATGTTAGCCACACTATCTCCAAGGCCAGTATCTCGCGAGTACTCGCTTATGATGAGAAACTTTTTAGGAGGCGTTGCTGACTTTTTCTTAGAAGATTCTGGATACTCTAAGCTTGAATCAAATGTTATAAGCAGCGATCTAAAGTTTAAGAAAGATGATGTTTTTATCAGCAGGTTAAAATTTTATAGAAGCACTACAGGATCAATTGAATATACTAATGAACAATCTACAACAGCCGTTAGTATTCTTGGTGAGAACCCATTCACTAAATTTGGTATGAAACCATATGTGGAAGGTAAATTTTTACCTTCACAGAATAGTTCTTTTATAGAGCTTCCACAATATCCACTCAGAACATCTGGCGAAGATAAATTAAAAGAAACATTCACAACATATAGCAGAACAACTGCGTTTGGTCCTCCAATTGCGGGAACCATAACTAGCAGTATGAATGGCTATAGATACCATACAGTTTACGATAGCTTCACAGGCCACAATCCAGCATTCACAGATTGTTCACGTGATGGCGAAGGTTGGGTTGATTTTATCTTCAGACCCACTGGTTCCGAGTCATACGATCTTGAAAGAATATTAGCTGAAACAAAAGTAAATTTCTGGCGTTTTGACCCAGGATACATTATTAGTGGATCAACACAACTCATTTACGAAGCACAAATCAGTGGCTCAGGTGACAATAGCGGCCAAACATACTACTATACAGGTTCAGCAGCGCCATATTCAGGACGTGTAATTAATCAAAACTCTATGCAAATGTCTGCAAGTTTTAATCTTTTCGGAATCGAGAGAGTCCAGTTTGAACAAGAAGATGAATTGACAGGCAGAAAATCCAAAAGAAACACATCTGTTGGTCAAAAGTGGGTTATTCAATCTAAATTTGAAACACCGGCATTAAACTTTAGTGATTATACTGTTCGTAGATTAACATCCTCAATTTTGTCAATTCCAACTTATGCTCCCGAGTCTGTCCCAAGAGGCATATGGCACCAGTTTGGCTTAATACCAGACAAAAAACAAGGCTTGTATTTAGAGTTTACAGAACCTTCTGCCGATTGGTTTAGGTATCATTATGATGTTAGAACAAACGATACTGTTTATAACAATCAGGATGCGGCCGCAAACGGAGAAAATCTACACAAAAAAGTTAAATCTTTTAAAAACTTGTTTGGGTTTACCGAGAAGAACCAAAAAACCAAAATTGGTAATTTAAAAGACAAATTGGTTGTAAAAGAAGCTATAGTGGCAATTCCATATACACAAGCTGACGAATCTAGACAAAACAATCTAACAGGCAAGAAGAACTCTAAATCTAAAAACTTTATATCTATTCCAATGGATCGAATAAACGCATCTCTTGATGATTTAATTGATACTAAGGTAGGTGATAGTCTTTCTGCTGCTGGTAAGTCTGTAAGAGAATTGACTGAGAGGATGGATGAATTCGTTATCCCACCACAGTTTGACTTCTTAAACAACAGAGAACTCAAACCAATCGTGATGTATATAATACCGTTTGAGTACACCTTTGATAAAGATGATTTATCGTATATTTGGCAAAATATCGCACCCCGAAATTTCAAGGATGTAACGTTCCAAGAAAAATCAGTTTGTCACATGTTGGCAAATAATGAGTTATTTAGCCAAGATAATTTACTTGATAACGACAACCTACATTGGATGGTATTCAAGGTGAAACAAAGGGTTCAATCTGATTATTATGACAAGATGGTTTCTCAAGCTGGTGAGGCAAGTTCCGATAACTTTATTAATAAAAATAAAAAACTAAACGTTATACACAATTGGCCATACGATTACTTCTCATTCGTTGAAATGGGAGCCTTGTCTGTAGACTTGTTGTATAAGCCTGATGTAAATAACCCCAAGGCTGTGAGCAGACAGAAGAAATACATTAATAAGTTAAATCGTATGAAGGACCCGGTGAATTTTAAACGAATTAACACCCTTTCTATGGGAGGTCAAGGTAACGACTTACCGCTTATGGGAGGTCAAGGAAATGACTTACCAGTTGTTAGACAGCCCAACAACCTTGCTGGTGTAGATACCGATACCTTAACAAAATATTTCACTTCTAATTTGAACAGAAAGACTAAAAAATAAAATAGCTTAAAAACTATTTATATTATATTATGGCAAAATTTTTAGATAAAAAACAAACTGTATTCGATATAAAGCTTACCTCGTACGGCAAATACTTATTAGCTAACGGCCGGTTTAAGCCGCAATATTATACGTTTTTAGATGACAACGTTATCTACGATTCAAACTATGCAGGATACCCGGAACACCAAAATCAAATAAATAATAGAATAAAAAATGAAACCCAATATCTTGAAGGATTGGTAGATTTTGAATCCTCAGATAGAAGAGTAAGCAAGATAAGACCATACCTGCCACTAAAATCATTGATATATAAACCTGATCAAATAAGTCCACAGAAACCAAATTTTTACTACGAAAACTTCATAGGTGATGCTCACCATAATTCTGATGGAGAATTGGCCCCTGCTATGAAGGTAGTGACATTAATTGGAGAGATATCATCCTCAGCTAATAAAGACTTAGTAAATAATTTTAATATACCACAACTAAACATTGATGCAATTTATAGTTTGCAAACCATGCCATATAGCGACAGCATTGCACCAAACAGAAATCAGAAATACTCAAAATTAATCAACAAGACACAGAAATTTACCGATGATAATGTTGTAGTTTTGGAAGCCCAAGAGTTAATGGTGTATATTGAAGAATTGAATACAGATGTATTAAATGACAATTTTGACATAGAAGTATTCGAAGTTGTTCCTAGAGCCGTCGCAATCGAAAAATTTGAGGGAACAAGAAGAGATAGATTTATAAGAAAATTGTTCAAAGAAGAGTACGGTACAATAAGAGATGGATATATGTCAGAGGAAGATATTAGCATTAATAACAAATTCTATATTGATGAATTAGCAGATAAACAACTTTCAGAGCAAGCTGTGGCACATTATTTTAACTTATTGGTTGATTACGAAATAGATGAAAAGGAAGCTTGCAAAGCCGCCTCGGTATTTAATAAAGAGAGCTATTATGTCGATATTGACTTTGATTGTGAGGAAGTCGTTGATGACGAAATTATAAATGTTGATATTTATGGTGTTGTAACAGAGCCAGAAATTTGCTAAAAAGGAACGAATATGTCTGTTAAAAATGGTACTATTGATAAAAATATATCAGGAAACTTAATTAATAAGTTTGGTAAAAAATTACCTATCCCGTTTATTGAGTCGGTTGAGATTGGCGATGAAAGCGTTGATGTAACCTTGACTATGTATTATTCAGTGTCTGAAGAAGAACTCAATAATGTAGGACGATTCGTAAGCTCAATTAAGTCGCTGGGGTTTAATGTATATTTTACGCTTTTGGTGGAGGAAATGAATGAAACAATTGCCAACTCGCCAGGTAACTACAATTACTCAAAGTTTTTACAAAATATAAACAAAAATATCAAAGACTCACATATTTTGAATTACATAAGCCCTTGGTTCAGGGCCGGCCCCGAAGTATATTATGAACCAGCCACTGAAGTTACATATACATCGCTTGGTCACCCAGTATCATCAGTATGTTTTTTATATCCTCAAGAAGACGCCAGCAGTTTAGCAAGCAGCGCAACAGGGGTATTATCAGTCACCGATGGTTTTGGATTTAGCTATGATTCATTCGATCAACTAGCATCGTCCATACAGACTAATACATATAAGGTTCCAATCGAAGAATTCACTCCCTCTGGAGTTGTTTTCAGCAGAGCTGGCGAGCCTATTATAGCTATTTCTGCAGTTCGAAAGATAGGTGCTCCATCCCTTAATAATTACATACAAACAGTGAAGCCAGGAACTAGAACTGATCCCACGCAAAAAATAATGCTCTATAATGCGGATACCGATCCGGGCACCGCGGACACACAACGAACATTTTTTGGAGTTCAAAATTATGCCACACAAGGAATTAAAAAATTAGGTCTTGCTGCATTTACAACATTGTTCTCAGGATTAGAAACTAACTACAACTTACAAGGCATACAAAACGCTTTTAAGAGCACAAGCAGCAAAGTAAACTTCTACAAATCGTTTGCTTCAGATATTTCACACACACAGATAATGGAGATGGGCAGAGTATTAACAAGTCCCGTGACAATTTTTGAAGATATCGCTGGCAATCTGGTGGAAAGCGTTGACGTTATACGCTCTATAAGTTCAGAATTTTATGCCAACGACAAGATCAAACTTAACGACATAATAAGTGGACTTCAAGAATTGATAACAGAGGCACCTGATAGCATTGAGGCGAAAACCTTGATGGACTCATTAGCATTTATCTTGGGAGAAGAAATAGGACAAGATTCGAACTTATTGCCAAAACTAAATAAATTTAGATCTCAAATACCTAATCGTGCCATCACAACCCAAGAGGGAAGGTTTTACGAAAATTTAAAAATAAAAATTTATAATGCAAACCAAGCGGTCATTCAAGGCAGAAAATTAAAAAGACTTGTAATTCAAAATCCTATTGTAAGAGACCTCCGAAGTCCCCTTATAGCTTCCACACCTTACATAGCACGCACCGATATACTGTGCGAGAGAAGACGAACTACCGGATATGACACAACAAACGGCTCATTAAGTAGAGCGATTGAGGGCACTCGCCCTCAAGATTTCATACCATTTATATACTTGCATGGTCACGAAATTCAAGGTCAAGTAAATTTGGATCCCCGATTCAACCCACTAAGTGTACCCGCTGCATTCTCGATCCCACCATATTTTGCAAACACAGAAGAAGGAATTTCTGGCCTTAGTATAGATTATGCTTATGGTAATATCGTACGCGCCATTAAAGATTACTATGCGTACGTTGGGCTCTATGATTATGTGACCGATAGAGCTGATTACTGGCGAGATGAGGGCTATGGTACTGATTTCGCAATGAACCGAAAATTTGATAATTTAGGTGGCTTCCTCAGAGCGCCCGAAGGCGGAAGACTCTCCGATGCAGCATCAGATGATATACTAGCAATCAATTCCTATCTTGAACAGGTCGTGGGCAAAGGTGTCGACCAGGCTTTCAACGAACTCTCCGGTGAGTACTATGACATTGGCAATTATGATTTGGACAATAATTCAGGAGACCAAACAGCAAATAACAAATTTACACTTGTTGAAAACGGTCATTTTTCTTTTGATTACGAAAAAGCATTAGGATTAAATAGCAATATTTCTTTGGCTTTAAACACTCAAAAAATTGATTTACTTTTTGGAAAAGATTTACTGCAAAGCAAATTTAAAGTAAACAAAGTAAGAGTGGACGTCCACGCAAAATTGATCTCGGACACCGAAGACGAAGTGCTTGATCATCTAAGCGATGAAACTTACTCAACTTATGACAGCAGCCCAGTATTAAAACCGGATCTTGAAGACGAAAAGGTTCCGCATTCTCATCTGCCGATCGGCAGCATACTAGCAGAATTTGATAATGTATCAGAAGGAAACCCAGTTGCAACAAATTGTAGAATACTCAAGCCGGCATATCTAGATGATCTTGCGTCTTACAGGTCAGAAGTTGAATCTAGAATGGGCACTGACGGATTTGCAGCGGCAGATGATTTAGGTCAAGATACAGATTATAGATTGCATAAAGATTTTGTAAAAAGAGAAATATTGACCGGGTATACTATAGGTAAGCCAACTTCTGGCGGAGGTCTACCTTATGTTTCATATTATAGTAAATCAGTGTTAGAAGATGATATTTGGGATAACACTTTATACAATCTAGACATTCAAGATAGATATGTATCAATTGAGAAAACTCACTCGTACATTGCACTTAGAAACATTGGTTCAATTCACTCAAATCCATCTGGTGGCCAGATGATGCGCCAATATCCAATGATGGCTGCCCCATACACTAGTGCAGTTATAACAGATAGATATGGTAAACCTGCAGGCCGGAGCCTATCTGATGGTGAAATTTCTATCGAAGAATTTACTGCAATTGTAACAAATTTTATTGCCAATAATACTCTATCGTATGTCGAACCAGCCTTAGCAGCTTCGGCTCCAAACTATCGACTTATGACATTTGAATTTCAAAAAGTTGGTATCATCGGCGAAGAAATACTTGAAACTGGTGATTTAGGCTCAGGTGGGCTTGCCAACATATTAGCATTTAGAACCGGTATTTTGCCAAAACAAGTTGAAAAATACATAGATAGACAATTCTACGAATTTTATGTTGAAGTCAAGGACCAGACATATGGTGTATATAGATTTATAAGAGATGATCTCAGGATGGCCAAGACCGCCTTCAGTGATTATGCCATCTTGTGTCGAGATAATTGTTCTTTTAACAATCTTAATAAGACATTTAATGATTTTTTTATAGATGGAATCGAAGCAGAATATTCAGAAGATCCGAGCAATGCTCCCTGGGTTCGAGCGCCGCTGCTATATTGTATGCACCTTGAATTATTGAATAACGCATTTCAAGGTGATATTGAAAAACTAAAAGAGTATGCTATAGCACTCAGTCATCAGATATCACCAAGAAGTGGAAGTCTGAGGGCTATTGAGACCTTTAGGGTAAAAATAAGAGAACTTTACGAACGAAACTATGGCGATGGCGCCTCTCCTGGTTCACCACAACATATGATAGAAACCTATAAAGGTCCCACAACTATTGATTTTGGAAAACCAAGAAGCATAGTAATTGAAGGTACATCTGGTTATACCTTAATGGGCAACAGATATGCTTATAATGGATATGTCGCCGAATACCAAAAAGACTTACATGATGAATTTAGCGTTAGAGTAGATGGAATCCTTGATTCCGACAGTCGCAGGGTCGTCACGTATGGCACTACAACGGGAGATTCCGGCCCGGGCGCCGTGGCGACGTATGCATATACTGATGGTCCTGTATGAACATAGGCCAGGCCAGCGATATTTATTGATAACGTTTAGTTATATTAGGAAACAAAAACATGCACAGCAGAAAACAATTAAAATCACTTAAAAGAAAAACCGCCACTAAAACTAAGGTTGTAAAGCCACTGGTCAATAAACAATTTACTAAAATAGTGCCTAAATTATCCGACAATGGAAACCTAGAAGCAACGGCGGCGATGGCTGAAGGGGGACCCTTCGCTGCAGTTAAAGTTATAAATGCATTAGGGGTCACGTTGGTAGATAGACCAGCAGATTATTCATTTTGCACAGATCCAATAAATTCCGAAAACAAAAAAGAATTAAAAAACAAAAATATTTTAACAAATGAACAAGTGAATCAAGAAAACGAGAAAATATCAACTAATGAATACTTTAGTGACCCCAACGGCCCCATATTTGTGCCAGACATAGAAAAAAGACCAATAAAGAAAAGTATCAAAAATAGAGTGACAAACGATCCTAATATTAACATTAAAGTAGATCTATCAGAATTAGTAATGGGGCTGTATTATATATCAACCCCTGAGAAAAATAATGGCCAATATGTTGACCAAGACTTCATTAAAATTGGGAGGAAATAAAAATGTCCAGCGATCCAGCAAGATTTGAAACAGAAGAATATACTTCTGTAAAGGCAAAATTAAATCCTAGAGTTTTTAGTAGTTTAGGCGGTGTACCATGGCCACACTCGTATATGTATTGTATCAAGAGAGCAGAGATCGCAAATAAGAGACATCTTCTTTTACATCATTCGTCTCAAGAAGCAGATTCGGCTTCGGCAGTACTGCCCCATTATGGAGAAATTACCTCATTAAAATTAGTAAATAATGATTTTTCCACCAACAGGCTGATATCTCCTAGCGCAATCAACAGCGATGATCATTATAACTTTTTAGATCCGAGAGTTAGCGTTAGACTCTATGCTGCTATTCCAGCCGCTACATCTATTATATACACCCCTGAAACTGATGTTAAGTTTGATATGATCGATATAAACGACCCTGCGTACATGCCCATACCGATGTCGACATTGTTCGGGTACGCAACCACAACCTCGATCCCGACAGCTACTTTCACTACTGGGATAGACAATATCAATAATGGAATATCAGTTATAAAAACACTTTATTATGCAGACGAGGGGACCTATGATTATCATGAAGGACTCGAAAAACACTTGCAAAAATATATAAAATCTGTATACAATACAGATGACCCGGCATATGAAAGAGCAGACGAAGAAGGAGTAACTACTGGCGTTGGTGGTGTCTCAGGAGATGTAATTATTGGATATTCAGCTACCACCCCAGAGGTGGAAATATTAAAAGAAATGTTTGGCACCCCTGTTAGCTCTGATGGCGAATATGCAAGAAAAGTATATGATGAAACAATTTCTACAATATGTCGCGATATGTATTTGACTCAAACAGTTACAAGAAGATTGTTTCTGAGAGATAGTCAACCAAATACACTAACAAATAAAGACTTACAAAAGGCAGTGAAGTATATAGAATTTAATCTAGATACTATCTCATATCTTGAGACAGGATCTTACATCACAACCACAACCGGAGGCTCTTACTAGATGTCCAGTTCAGACAAATCAATCGACCTTACTTCTCCGGAAGCTGTGGTTTCCTCACCCATCGCACCTGTCAAATACGTATCACCGGGCGATTATGAGATACCCTCGGAAACTGTCGTCGACCCAACTATTGAAATTGTTGCTCCAGACCTTTCAGCTGAAATTAAAATTGACCCCGGAACAACAGCGTTTATTTCCCCAGTAGATATGGATAGCTTTACTGAAATAATTGGCAGTGGTTTTGGGATACCGGGTCCAGCACCAACCCCCACTCCGGTATTTACTCCTATTATAACTACTGTTGATCCTGGCTCTATTCTTCCTCCATTAGGTGGTTCGGGCCCGACCCCGTTGCCAACTGTGACACCCGGCGGCTCCGGGTTAACTATAATAGGCCTTGGTCCGACATTATCAACAGATATGTATTTTGCAGAAAGTCCGGATTTGTTTATAGGGCCAACTGAATTTTTTGACGGAGCTGAGTATAACGCACATAAAGTTTCAGGAAAAGCACAATACATTGATACCAATTTAATAAAAAACTCAAATGATAACTTTAGAAATTTACTTGGAGGCAATTACAGCCTTCACCAACGCCCCAATCCACTCGGCGAAGGTATTGATTTTAAATACATATTCAATGAAATGACTGCAACGGCAAAAAGAACAACTGCTAAAAGAAAAGAAATTAAGCTCACGGTATCAGGAAATCCAATTGAAGTTGTGTCATTCCATCGCGACACTACTAAAGTAAACAATCGAGCACTGGACACGCTAAATATTGATGTACTTCTGGTTTCTGACAACAGGACACTCATAGAAACTGATGAAAACTGGAGAAGATTTATAGTTGGAGGAAGATATAACAACACTGATTATAGGGGAATTACTGTAAATAGCGGCGGAGAAGAAATGGTTTTCGAATGCTATAAGCCCTTCGAGCTTCAAAATATTAAAACAATTGTTCACAATATGAAAGATGTGGGCCACGGTGTCGACTATTATGAACTAACAGCACACACAAATTATGAACTTCGAGATTATGAGAGATACGTTTCTGACAATTTTAATTCTCTGTCAATACCAAATTATTACTCAATGATGTATAGAACTAACGCTGAATTCTTCCCACCTAGGCCCAATCATGTTAAAGAGTATTATTCTTTAAATGGCGTATTTCGAGGTGTTGACATTTCTGATCCTGTGGTAACTCCATATCCCCCGCCCGAAGAATTTCACAGATTAGATGTGGAAACTATCGACGCCTATTTGGGAGACACAAATTACACTGATAGAACTGTTATTACTAAAAAATATTTAAACACATTTACAAAAACTAGCTTTACACCAGAGATAAAGCAAAAAATAATTAGAAATAACGCTAACATACTTTTCCCCCACGGAATAGAAGCAGGGCTAAATAAATATAAAACCCGTGTCCCATACTATAACAGCATTAAAATTCCTAATAGAAACGAATTTTTTGTTGCAAAGGAATCAAAGGGTGCAGATAAAAATCTTAAAAATATTTTTAACAATCTTATAAACAACGAGGCTTCCACTATATTCTGCAACATGTTGAAAAAACATTTTGTAGAACAAGATACTATACAAGGTCTTGAGACAAAAAACTATGTTGTTAATAGCCACGAAGCATCCCAATTTGATGAATCAACGAAGAAGATAGGTTTTACTGAAAGCGTGTCAAATACTAATATAAAATATATTGATCTGTACGAATCCTTAGTAGACGAATATGAACAAGAAATTTCAGACTTAGGGCTCTCTCTGTTACCCTCAACACTTCCATCTAATGAACCAAAGTATTATTATGATTGTTTAGCGGTGAACTCAAATGATAAAGATTATAGAATGCATAAGAGTATTCCTACTCTAAAACTGTTAAACAATTTAGTTTCACTAGCCAACACATCAATGTGGAAAGAAAAAATTAGCCCATTCCCTTTAGATGGTTCAACCGAGATTAACGAATACTTTGTTAAAGATTTTTTAGATAATGCTGGCAAAAATAGATACTCTGAAACAATAGGTCATCGAATTGAAAAAATTGAAATTAATAATCTCGATAGTAATAACAGGTCGACCCCCATCCAGAACATTTTAATTATGAAAAACGATCCGAAGCCTGAAGCCCAGTACTTACGTGATAACTATGAATATATCGACACACAAATTAAAAAAGGTTCCACATATTCGTATAATATTTATGAGTATAAAATAGTAATGGGATACCGGTATAAGATTATAGACCCTATAACAACCAGATCACTTGACAAGGCATACACATTACCAGAAGGAACTGCTTATTGTTTAGAGTTTTATGATCCATCCACACTGGAAGCAGCAGACTCTAGGTTTAGTACGATACCTGCTCTAATCGATGAAGAAGCTCCGTTCTTTACTGACGCGCAGATAATATCTCCCCATAAGTATTTGGCACAAGTAAGATTGCAAATAGAGCCGGTATACCGAATTTATGAAATCCCTATGCTGTCCAAAACAGTGACAAATACTGATCACCCGCCACACCCGCTGGAAGTATCACCGTATCAAAGAAAAGATGATTCACAAATTATTGGATTTCACTTATTAAAAGAGAACTTTTCAACTCATGATTTCCCAGCCGGATTAAGCGAAGAGGAAGACATAGATATACAAAAATATCTTAATTCACAAAACTTAGTTGACGGTGAACAGATACAAAGCGAGGCAAAATCAAAAACAAGATATATAGAAGTTTATAGAATCGATAAAAAGCCCAACTCACTAAGAGATTTTAACAACGCCTTAGTAGCTACAAAAGATTTAATATTGGACACCAAAAAGCAAGACATCTCGGTATGCTCAGATTGTTTTTATGAAGAAAAGATTAAAACTAATACAAAATTGTATTATACTTTTAGAATAGTAACTTCTGGAAATATAAAAGGCTCTTTTACACCTATTTTTGAAGCGGAATTAATTGATGATGGAAACTACAAATATGCTAATTTTAATAGGATAGAACTTAATAACCTTAATCCTAAGAAAGTTTACAATCAGCCTAGCAAAAAAATAAAGAAACTACTTCAAATGATACCCGCCCCAGGTCAAACATTGATCAATACTGATGGAATAGATTTTAGCGCGCCATCAGAAGAACAGCTCGAAAACATACAAGTAGGTAATACGACTGATTCTATATGGGATAAAAAATTCAAACTTAGATTGACATCAAAAAAGACAGGCAAAAAAATAGACTTAAACGTTACTTATAAGTTAAGGAGATAGTATGGCTCACCAAATAGATTGCGGCGATTTAATTATTGATGCCGTACTAACAGATATGGGAAGAAAAAAATTAATCAGAGGTGATCTGGAGATCACCGCATTTGCGCTGGGCGATGATGAAATAGATTACTCAACTTACAACAGAACCTCTTGTACTGATGACTTTACTAATATTACCGATACACCCACATTGGAGGCTTATGGCAACGGCCCTGTTAATATTCAATATGGATTAATAAGCTTGCCACGCGATGATTTTCTGTATATCCCGAAGATCCACACAAACCAACTAATAGCTTCAACAGTTAAAAAATATAATGGTCGATATTATTTGGCAATCAACGAAGAAACTGTCTATAAAATAAAAAGCGACATAGGCGTTGATTATATTTTACAAAATGATAAATCAATATATAAATATGTCTTGCTTGAGTCCGGGATGGATTTTCCATCTACTGCGGTGATACCTAAGAACTTTAGAGCAAAAAAATCATATATCCTTGATTACGGCTTGTATGATAAGTATTATTATGTTCACTGTGATAGAAGATTTATCGACGATATCTTAGTATCGGATCCTAACGGCGAATTCAAAAACACTAAAAGTAATAAACTAATCAACACAATACAACCCCTAGTTGCAACTAAACAAGTAAATTTAAACAGCTATGTTGAGAATTATTCTGTGTTCAGAGCCCCAGCGGTTGATAATCAGATATATCGATTCCATGAAAGTATGAACGAGCTTCTTTATACATCTATCAATGGGCCGCGTAGCAGCCTGCTGGCTCTCAATTTTTCTTGTGACCAAAAATTGATTACCGACGCGTCAAGCTCTCCAGATAGCAGATTTGTGCGCTTTGGTACAACAAACGCGTCACCTTTTCCCACAAACACTAAGTATGATTATATTGATACCATTGTTATGGTAGAAGGTACCGTGACAAAATCGGAAATTAAAATTCCAATTAGAATTATACGATACCGCAGCGGTTAGTAAAATGATTAATAATTTATACTACAAACAAAAAAACAAACTATTTAAATGATGAGAGGACAATAAATGGCTTTTTTAGATAACTCTGGCGACATTATATTGGATGCCGTATTAACTGAGGCAGGACGACGAAAACTGTCGAGAGGGCAAGCGTTAGAGATCAACGCGTTTGCGTTAGGTGACGATGAAATAAATTACGGTACCTATAATATTGATCACCCAAGCGGCGATGCATACTACGACTTAGAGTTGTTGCAGACACCGGTACTGGAATCAATAACTGGGCGCGCTGCTGGTATTAATCACGGACTTTTAAAAATGCCAGACAGAAGTAATTTATTGTATTTGCCAGAGGTGATGGTTAACACTAAAAATCTGACAGCATACGGCATGTCATCAACCAGACCGGTAGACAACAATTTCCGCCCATATCGTGGCGCCTTTTATATCTTTGCAACACCAGATACTTTTGTTGAGTTTGACCGCGCCGCCACCGCCGGTGAAGTGCCCGCTGACTTTAAATTAAAAGATCATTCGTATAACGCACCGATGGTCGGACCTGTGAGTACAACCATTTTATTGGAATCTGGTCTTAATACGACAGAGGTAACAAAAAACGCCACTTCATTAAATGATTTTGTAGTAGCCAATGGACTTAGAAACCAACAATATCTTGTTGATGTTGACCGCCGTCTTTTCAGTTCAGTGTCGATCCCTTCACCGGGTGGTGGAACGATTAACTTGGGAATGGGATACGATGAATCCACCGGAATATTCCTCTTTGAGGGAGACTTTATGAATGGAGTACTCGGCCGAGTGTCCGAGGGCACCTCAAAAGGCGAATTGTTTAATTACATCAGGACTGGTATTCCAACTATAACGGGTATGCCCAGACTTAGATTATTTGAAGCAGACGCCACTGTTACAGCACCGCCAGTATCTTCTTATTCAATGTTTGCCGGCCCCACAGCTGATATATGCGCCTTTGTACCGCTCCCAAATGTTAGTGTTTTGGGCACCTCCACTGTTAATAGATTGTGGACCGATCTAGGAAAATTAGTGACTGGCGCACAATTAATGCCGGGAGCCAGTGACACATTTGCATCAAATACCTTTTATTTTATTGATACGTTTGTCTATGTTACCGGAGCGAACACTGGCGCCAGCACACAGTTTACTGTAAGATTAGTTAGAAAAGCATAAATTTGGAGATTATAAATGCCCACAAGAATTAATATAGAGCCAATCAACCCGGCCTCTGACATTACCACAGTCACCACACAGCTTCACGAAGTTATACCACTCACGGGAACGTTAGCCAGTGGCACATACGGTACAAGCACAGTGTTGGGACTTGAGCCAAATGTAAAAAACTTTACTCATGGAATGTTTCAATCTGTCTATGATTATCCTTATTTAAGTTCGTCTGCAAACCATATATATGATTTAACCGTTGGCTATGACTCAGCATCCGGTTTAAGTGCCTCTGCTAACGTAATGGGCGCGAAGAAAATGAATATGTATAACCAGTTCAGCCAGGTTCTTTTAGGGTACACTGGCTCGAATACAGACAATCTAATGAAATTTGAAAACGATCTGAAGCTTGACCAATCAGGCACTTTAATGAAAGAGTGTGTATTCATGTCGTTCTCTAGATTGGTCGCTAAAGATGAAATTAAAAGACAAACATTCAGTCTCACATTGGGAACCGGTTCTTGGACTGCCCCTTTCTCCAAGACAGTTATATTATCAGATAAATCCGCCTCTTGTGCCACGGACGCCAATGTTGGTCAAGGTATCGGAGGTCAGTATGGATTGTTGTACGATACAACTGCATCTTTGGCAACACCAGCAAGGGGATTGGTTTTCTACCAATCTGGGATCGTTGTTCTTACAGCATCACTTTTTGCAAATGACACGCTTGATTTTTATAGTAGCAGCGCTGATGGTCTTGAGACGATTGACACTAGTTTAAAAACCCTCGGCATTAGTGCCTCTTGTGACGCTTTAAGGCACAGACTTAAAAACGTTTCATTCAACAATACAACCGAAGTTAATTCTCAAATTTATTTCTGCAATATTAAATCTAACAAGTTCAATCACAGTTCTAATCCCACGTACACATCAGGCAGCAAGATTAGGGTCAAAAACGAAGCTACTGACCAACCGATAACTTACATCACCACAGTCGGTCTTTATGACCCCGCGGGCACTTGTGTGGCAGTCGCGAAATTGTCAGAACCAATTAGAAAAGATCCAACAGTCAATTTGGTATTAAGAGTAAGACTGGACTACTAAAATGCCGTACCGTAAGTTCGGTGAGAGCGATATTTTTATAAATACAATGCGGGCCCACCCGCAGGTTGATTTTGTAGTTTTTGATAGCAAAATCTATTATAATAATATCCCGGAACAATCAGGTGCCTTAACGGACCCTTTGATGGTTGCTGGCCCTGGTCACGTCAATCTTCATGAAATGAATGTCGATCGACCAATCGTATCAACTGGCCGGTTTATGAGCGATAGAAACCTGCCTGATAACGGAAGGATCTATTCATATATTACAAAAGCCAGCACACGCATTGGTTGGAAAACAGTTACAACAAGCGAGTTTGACGATGAGTTTGAATACGGCGCTGTTGTCACGTCTAGTTATCCACAAACAGCATCTATCACACGAGAATACATTTCGAGCCCATATACTTCTCCTACATCTTTTAACGCAAAATATGTATCTTTGAGGAATAAACTTAACTTATATGAATTAAGGAGCGAGTACTATAAGGTTTCAGGCACCTTCGGAAACAAAGATGCCAATCCAATTAACTTAATATCGATACCTTCTATATTTTATGGCACTAGAATCCAGCCAGGCACAGTTTCGCTAAAGTGGTACTTCACTGGTTCGCTAATTGGTGAGTTGCAAGATATTAATCAAAACGGCGCCTTAGTCCAAGTCGGTCCAAAAGGCTCCCCGGGCTCTGGAAGCGTTGCCGGTGTTGCATTATACGACGAAGGTTTTTTGTTACTAACCGGCTCGTGGTCACTCATTAATACAGCAATTCCAATGACATCAGGTTCTACATCAACCTCAAGGCCCAGTTGGTTATACTATTCTGCAGGATCCAACGACAATGTGACTCAAAACAGCACTTCGGGTCTAGGTTCAAATGAGTCTGATTTTGTTTCTGCTTCATTTGGTATGACCTTCAAGGGACTGACTGAAACGCAGGTATTAACCATGTTCGCTCATGCCCGCCGCGGCGAAGCTAATTATTCTAACAATCCAACGTATATTGAGCACGGCCAAACGAAAACGTTTTTCACTTCTTCGAATGTTTACGAACAAACGAGTAGCATCAAAATTAAAAATACTGCCTCTTCAAGCTATGGCGATTATAATGCTGCTTTCAAAAGGCAAGTGTATATTTCAAAAATTGGTATATATGATGAGAATAAAAACTTAATTGGTGTCGCTACTTTGTCAAATCCGATCCTTAAAGAAGATGGTCAGGATATTTCGTTTAAATTAAAGCTTGATGTATAGTACAATATAGATATGATTTTAGGTATTGATATAAGCACCAGTATTACTGGTTTTGCTGTTATAGCTGATGGAGAGCTTGTATTTTATAGCTCTGTTGATTTACGAAAATATAAAAACATTTTTGATAAGACAATTGCAATGAAAGAAAAGTTACTTGACTTATTCGAGATGTATCAATGTAATAACGAAGATAAAATGGCTTTTGGAAATTCAGACTATCCAATTGAACATATTTATATAGAGCAATCGCTTCATATGTTTATGGGCGGCAAATCATCAGCTAAGACGCTTTCAACTCTTACACGATTTAACGGAATAGTATCTTGGTTAGCCTTTGAGTTGTTTGAGATTCGTCCAGAGTTTATTGGAGCCTCTACTGCGCGGAAACAAGCCGGCATTAAAGTTCCGAGAGGACAGAAAGCAAAACAAGTAGTTTTAGAACACTTATTAAAAACTGAACCAGCATTTAAGATAGAATATACTAAGCACGGAAACCCCAAGCCCGAATCCTATGACAGGGCGGATGCGATCATTGTAGCAAAAGCGGGATATAATATAGAGCAAAACAACAAAGAAAAAGCTTGACTATTTATTTGAACAATGTTAATATACACAAGATGACTTTTCATCAATACCTAGGAGAAAAAAATGAAAGTTGCAACCGGAGACAACGTTAAGGTTCACTATCGCGGGACATTGCCTGACGGTACTGAATTCGACAATTCACACACACGAGGCGAACCATTGGAGTTTACAATTGGTTCTGGTCAAATGATTGTGGGCTTTAATGATGCGATTATTGGTATGACCGAGGGAGAAAAGAAAAACTTCTCACTCACACCAGAATTGGCGTATGGCCACAGAGTCGACGAAGCAGTGCAAGCAGTTCCGCGCACCGCATTCGGAGATGACTTTGAATTCGAGGTTGGTGGTATGGTACAAGGAAACGGGCCGCGCGGGCCGTTCGTGGCCAAGATCCAACAACTCGATGATGACACTGTGACACTAGATCTAAATCACCCCTTGGCTGGCCAAGAGTTGAATTTTGAAGTGGAAGTGGTATCGCATATCACACAGCGATAAAAGTAATTAAGCCCCGCTTCGGCGGGGCTTTTATTTTTTACTTGACAAACATTTCTTGTTATTGTAATATAGAATAGATGAACAAGAAAGAAGCAAAGAAAATATTATATGAGGCTTTTGGGCACTATTCGGATAAGGGTCACGAATTACTTTTTGCGTGCCCGTCATGCGGTCACCACAAGCGTAAGTTCTCAATTAACTTGGATAAAAATGCTTATAAGTGTTGGGTTTGCGATTATCGCGGTCGTAATATTAGGCGCCCTATTAGACGTTTTGGTACGTATACACAATTACAGAAATGGGACCAAATTACAAACCGGACAGATCTTGAGAGATTTTCTGACCTATTCAGTGAAAAAGAAAATGTACGAGAAAAACAAAAAGTAGAGTTGCCTGAAGAATTTGTATCTCTTAGTTCAGATAAGGTGCCGGCAACTGGAATGTATGCAATGAACTATCTTCAAAAGCGAGGCCTTACTCGTGAAGATATTATCAGATGGAAGGTGGGATTTTGTTTTAGCGGAGAATACCGTAATAGGATAATTGTGCCTTCATTCAATGATGATGGTGATGTAAGTTATTTCATCGCACGCTCATACAATGGGGACTCATATAAATATAAGAACCCCCGAGCCTCGAAAGATATAACATTTAATGAATTATATATTAACTGGAACAAGGACCTTATAATGGTCGAAGGAGTATTCGATGCAATGGTTGCCGGGAATGCCGTACCGATACTTGGCTCAACTTTACGTAAGGGAACAGATCTCTTACGACAGATCGTCAAAAACGATACCCCCATCTACATCGCACTCGATCCAGACGCAGCAGCTAAAGAAAGAAAGATTATTAAGACGCTACTGGAATATGACATTGAACTTTATAAAATCGATGTTTCAGGCTATGAAGATGTAGGATCGATGCCAAAGAGTGTATTTCAAGAAAGAAAAAACAATGCTGTATTTATCGACAATGATGACTATTTATTGTTAGATTTATTGTCGGCAGTATAGGAGACCGTTATGAAAATTACAAATGAGCAGCTTAGAAAAATTATTATGGAAGAAATTGCCAATGAAGGTGTTATCGATATGGGTGATGGTGAAAAAGTCATTACCGGCCCAGATGGTGACGCTTCCAAGGAAGCCCGAGGTATTGCAAGATTAGAAGATGTGATTGAATACCTGGTGCAACAAGATCGTGATGATCTCGCTGAGCCTCTCCGTAAGGTTCAAGAACTTCTTAAGTAGATATTAAAAAACACTTGACAGCCCTTATCAATAGTAGTATACTATTGTATAAGGGCATTTTTTATTGGAGGCCAAGTGAGTATTAAAATCGCACACGTATCGGATATTCATATTCGAAAATTACGATATCACAAAGAATATAAAGTAGTATTTAACGAACTATATGAGAAACTAAGAGAAGAAAAACCAGACATTATTGTTAATACTGGTGATACTTTCCACACTAAATTGGATATGTCACCTGAAGCAATTAAGATGATGAGCGAACTGTTTGTTGGATTAGCAGATATTGCGCCATATCATATGATTTTAGGTAACCACGATATGAACCTAAAGAACAGCGGCCGCTTAGACGCTATATCGCCAATTGTTGATTATTTGAATCATCCTAATATCTACTTTCACAAATATTCGTCAGTCGTGGAGGTGGCAAAAGATATCGATCTGCACGTGTTATCGATCGTAGACCCAGAAAACTGGCAAGATAGTCTGCCACAAGATCGCACAAACATTGCATTATATCACGGATCTGTTGTGGGTTCTGTCACTGATAGTGGGTGGATGATGACCCATGGAGATATTTCACTTGATGAACTTGAAAAATATGATTATGCATTACTCGGAGACATCCATAAGACAGATCAAAAAGTCGACAAGTCGGGTCGAGCGCGCTACCCGGGCTCGTTAGTACAACAGAACCACGGCGAGAGCAATGATAAGGGTTACTTAATTTGGGATATTCAAGATAAGAATGTGTGGGAAACAAGACATGTTAGTCTGACTAATCCAAAACCTTTTATTACAATTGAGCTTACAAAGAAAGGCAGAATGCCTAAAAACATTTGTATACCAAATGGAGCCCGATTACGGCTAGTCAGCAACAACAATCTGCCGCTCGACATTATGAAGCGCGCTGTAGACATTGCCAAGCACCGATTCAAGCCAGAAACTATTTCTTTTCTCAATAGAGCGTCAGGCGAACGCGGCTCGGTCGATGCTATAACCGACGGACTGCGCACAGAAAACTTGAGAGACATTGATGTACAAGAAGAGCTAATAGATGAATACCTTGTAGGGTATCAAGTTGAGGCAAAAACTTTAGAAAAAGTTTATGAACTTAATAAGAAATACAACAAGGTAGTAGAAGACAACGAAGATGTATCACGAAATATTAATTGGAAGCTTGTTGATTTTGAGTTTGATAATCTGTTTAATTATGGCGACAGCAATAAAGTTAATTTTGAAGAGTTAGGCGGGATTATAGGGATCTTCGGTAAAAACTTTTCTGGTAAGTCTTCTATCGTCGACGGTGTCCTGTGGACGTTATTCAATTCTACATCAAAGAACGAACGCAAGAATCTGAATGTTATTAATCAAAATAGAGAAGACTGCAGGGGTTTAGTAAGAATACAAATAGGCGATAAAATCTACAGTGTAGAAAGAAGGGCCAAAAAATATACTAAGCGACTTAAGGGTGAAGAGACACTCGAAGCAAAGACAGAATTAAATTTCGAAGTCTACAACCCCGTAATGGATACGGTTGAATCGCTAAACGGCCTCACGCGCACTTTGACCGATGCAAATATTAGGCGCCAGCTTGGTACCCTTGAGGATTTTTCTGTATCCTCACTATCTTCTCAACACGGCGCATTAGCGTTCATTGACGAGGGTTCCACCCGACGTAAAGAAATTATCGCTAAATTTTTGGACTTGGAACAATTTGAGCGCAAATTCAGACTAGCCAAAGAAGACTCGGTTGACCTAAAGGGCGCCCTTAAACGCCTTGGGGAAAGAAGCTTTGAAGAAGAAATTGAAGGAGCCCTCATAAGTTTATCTGATTACCGTGTTTCTGCAGAGCAAAATAAAGCGGCCTGCACACTACTAAAAAAAGAACTAAGCAACTTATCAGACAAGCAGAATACTATTAAAAATCAAATCGAAAATATACCTGCTGAATTTGTCGATATTCATAAACTATTGAATGAACAACAAGACAAGGCCCAACAAGTTGTAGAGTTAGCTGGCAAGATAAAAAATCAAACTGAGAACATAACTAATAAGAGTCACGCTGTTAAAGAGTTAAAAGAAGCCTTATTGCTGATTGATCACAAGAGACTCCTTGAGGATCAACACGAGATCAACACGCTTACAGCGCAAATAGATGAGGTCCAACAGAGACTTACAAACATTAATAAAAAACAAAAACTCCTTGACGGAATTCCTTGCGGCGATCAATTTCCAAGATGTAAGTTTATCAGTGACGCAAATATTGCCGCGGCCACCAAGGAGCAAAGTCAGAATGAACTTAGTCAAGCAACGCTCTCACTAACAGCGCTTAATTCGGAAGATGTGACACAACAAATTGAACACTTCAAGGTGATGAGGGATAGTATACAGACGCACGAACAAAATATTTCAAGCCTTAAGTTATCAAGAGAAAGAAATAATACATTAAAAGCAAAAACACAATTTGCACTAAAGACCGTGACGGTGCAAATTAATGAGTATGAAGATAACAAAGAGGTAATTGAGAACCTTGAAAAGTTAATTGCTGAACAAAAATCTATTACAAGAAATATAACTGTTAAAGAAAGACAAATTGAATCTTGTGAGGAGAGGGTTCTTGAATCGATCAAGTTTGTCGGAACATATGAGCAGAAAGTCGAAAACTTGCGAGAACAAAAGCAAGAATATCAAGACCTTCAACGCGAATTTGCTGCCTATGATTTGTATATGCAGTGTGTACACCCGAACGGCATCGCGTACGACATTATTAAAAGAAAGATACCAGTCATCAATGAAGAAATAGCAAAGGTTTTGGCGAACATTGTAGATTTTGAAGTTTTCTTTGAAGCCACCGGAAATAAATTTGATATTTTTATCAAACATCCCAAGTATGAAGAACGCCCCATTGAAATGGCGTCAGGAGCAGAGAAATCGTTGTCCGCTATGGCGATCCGTTTGGCACTTCTTGGTGTTTCCTCATTACCTACTGGTGATATTTTTATTCTTGACGAGCCTGGAACTGCTTTAGACGAAGACAATATGTCGGGTTTTATTCGGATCTTAGAACTAATTAAAGTGTATTTTAAGAACGTTTTGCTGATCTCACACCTTGATTCACTTAAAGATTGTGTTGACATGCAAATCGTAATTGAAAAGAAAGACGGATACGCAAGAGTAAATCAATAGGAGACTCCGAAATGAAAATCAAAAAATCACAGCTTAAACAGATTATCAAAGAAGAGATCGAAACGGTATTGGATGAAGGCAGAGAAGAACTACAAGCGATTACGCAAAAGGTTAGAAAAATCAACCCCCAAGAAATGGACGCACAAACGCAAGAGATGCTCAGAGGAAAATACGCAAGACTTGCTAATCGTGCAATGGGAAAAGAACTGAATGATCCATGGGGAATGGCCTGGGTTCAAAACATTGAAAGAAGCACCTTTTAGGAAAATGTTATCATGAAAAAACTATTTGAAAATTGGAGAAACCACTTAAACGAAAGTGCAGCAGCCTATAATAAGTTAAGAGCACTTGCGCAAGAAAAAGGAGAACTTTCAGTCGATGAGTTCAAATTATTAATCGATCAGTATGTTGGAACTGGCGAAGATCAATTTGATACAATCGAAGATTTTGCATTTGATGCGTTTAGTGCTGGTTTGATTCCTGGTGATTATTCTGATACTCGACCTGCTCAAGAATTTTTGGATTTAGATCTCGAAGCCAAGGCCGGCCGCGATCTTAGGGCTGCAGCAAGAAAAGAACAGGAAGATGCCGTCCGTGAAATTGGTGCTAATATTGACTATATTTATAAAGCGTTTAACGATCAGGAAGGTTTATCAAATGGAAACACAGGGGTCATGCATGCTGTAAAAGCGCTAGATGATGCTCGACGCCGCGCTAGAGGATTAAAGCTTAATCCCGGTGGTGGTAATTTTGCGTACAAAGATTTTATAATAATACCAAACAGTCAGCCTCTAAGTGAGCCTGAAAACATATCTCCATATGGGTATAAAAATGATTCTAACTTTGTAAAAAATAGCAATTTAGAATATAAAATTATAAATCAATCTGATTTTATGAAAGCTGATTTAGAAAAAAGAATGAAGAACAGGAACAAATAACAATGTCAGACGAAAAAGAAGATAAAAACGAATTTGATTTTCTGCCTCCCGCAGAACCACCACCCGCGTTTGCGCAGGAAAAAGACAGCTACCACGAAGAAGTAGATGCAGAAGATTTCGGTATGGTTGAAGACTTCGGATTACAGATGGAATACTCTGATGAAGATTTACTCCCCGAGAATACAGCACCCTCATCTATCAATGTTGGTTTTGTCGGTGTCGGCGGTGGAGGCAATAAAATGGCGAATGCGTTTATTGAACTTGGATTCAACAAAACGCTACTCGTAAATTCAACAGGTAAAGACATTCCGAAGAATGTAGAAGAGGATCACGTTGTCCTCATCCCCGATTCAGATGGGATTGGAAAAAACGTAGAATATGGAAAAGAGGTTTTAAGTCAAAATGGTGCGATTGTTGAAGATGCCTTGCGTATCAAGCTCGGTAAAGTTGATTGGTTATTCGTCCTTGCTGGCGGTGGCGGTGGTACCGGTAGTAGTGTTACCGCTCTGCACCCTGTCTTTGAGCGTTACATGCGCTCTGTGCAGTCGAGCGGCAAAGTCGTTTACGTAGTTTCGTGGCCAACCGCACAAGAAAATCTTAATCCGACAATCGCTCGTAATGCACTGACTCTGGCTAATGATGTCGCCAAACACCCGCACATCGTTCTTGATAACGAGCGAGCCACACGTTTACTGCGCGGCAGAATAGGAATGCTTGGCATGTACCCTGTCGCCAACACACAATTTGCTAAGTCACTTGCCCAAGTGTTAAAGCTCTCCACTGAGGATTCACCGATCCAATCTTTTGATAGCAAAGATTTGGAAACATGTTTGGGCAATGACGGTCGTGCCTTTATGGGTTCGACTATGATTAAAGACCCAAATACTGCTAAGCTTGGATCGGTGATTCTCCATAACTGTATGAACAGGTCAGCGTGCCCTCCACCGAAAGGTAAGGCTGCAGCAGGCTCGTTAGTGCTGGTTGTGTCAGAAGAGATGGTGGCTGATCCAAAAGTCAGCAAGAATATTGAGTCGGCAATCGCTTATGTCGGCGGTCGATGCGAGACACTTTTCTCTGGCGTTTATGTCAGAAAGAATGTGCCTGGATTGATTGCGATACTAAGTATGAATGGATTAGCAACATAGGAAATTATGATGAAAAAACTATTAGAAAATTGGCGAAAGCACATAAACGAGACTGCATATAGAGATTTAGAAGAAGAGTTGGAAAAAGTTATAGAAAACGTACCCAACCCAGAGTTTCGCGATCGTGCTCAAGCTGGACATTCAGATTCTCACGCATCAGATTCGGAAAAATGTCGAAGAATTCAAGCGGTATACAACAAATACAAAGAAGAAGACCCTAGAAGCTATGACGGCGATATGTTTGAATACTGGGTCGACCTAACGAAAAGAGAATATCCTGAATGTTTACCAGAGGATGCATAAGAAAGTATACTAAGTATGAATGGATTAACAACATGAAGATTACAAAACAACAACTTAAACAGATTATTAAAGAAGAATTAAGAGACTACTACGGCGGAGAATCACACCCTCAAACTAAAGCTGATGCAGCAATGCCCCGCCGTTATGATGATGACGAGCTACCATTTGATGACACCAACAAGTTTGTCAAAGCGTATAATATGATTTCAGATGCTGTAAAAAGTGGAACATTACCAGAAAGCGTAGAAGATGCAGTTTTTGATATGCTTGGCAAACTAGGGATTAATTTATAATGAAGAAACTATTTGAAAATTGGCGAAAGCATTTAAACGAAGATTGGCAGCGCGGAGAAGAAGATAAAGAATCTGAAGACAGAAGAGCACAACAAATAGCTCAAAAATATGGATTGCCTGATGAGCCGGGACTTTATGGCGCTGAAGCAGTCATGCTTTCTGATGACAATTTAGGGATACATGTTCGAATCCCATCTCCTAGTGGGTATGATCGTGGTTTGGATCTTGTATTTGATAATGCTGATCATTTTGAAAAAATGATGAAAGGGCTGGAATCGTTGAGCGGTAATGAATTATATCAGAAATTGTTTGACAGATGGCAACAAGACCAAGACGCTCGCGAAGTTCCTAAAGAATTAATTGATCTTTTGTATTATGATGTTAAAGATAAAGATGAAACCGAAACATTAGAAGATATAGAGAGAGATATATTAAGTCGCCGACAGAACCCGACATACACCTCTGACTACGACCTTGAAGGTTACTCTGCAGAACAAATTAAGTATGCGATAATGCAAATTGACAGAATGGATTAGCAACATAAAAGGAATAATATACTAGACGTAAAAACACAAAAAGAATTGACCCTCGTTACTTTTTGAACGAGACAACATATAGAGATTTAGAAGAAGAGGAAATCCCACCGACCACATCTCATGATGAACAAGGAAATTATACAGGACCACAACTAGACGAAAAAGAAGTTTTACAGTTGGTCCAAAATTTATATAAAGCTATGCGCTCCGCGCGCGGTAATGTTCAAGGGTACTCGCGCAATGGAACAGTGAAAGATTGGGCGTCCCAAGAAGCCAAAGAAAGAGCCACTAGGCCCCAGCCGGAGCTTGAACTTAAAGCGTGGTTTCAAGACAGGGTGGGTGCACCCATGTACCACGCCAGCAGAGCCATGGCACCAGTATATGATGCCGTTAAACAGGGATGGCGAGGATCTGCAAACTGGGTGGATATTGTCACACATTATGCCGGCGATATGGCGGAGAAGTTTTTGAAGGTAAAAACTCCGGAAGAAAAAGTCGCATTTCTAAATCAATGGGACGAAATAACTAAGGAATACTTCGAAAACACCGAGAGATTCGGGAAAGGTAGCATAAGATGAACGGATTAACAACATGAAAATTACAAAACAACAACTTAAACAGATTATTAAAGAAGAGCTGAGCGAGATTATGTCTTCTGCGGCCAATATGGACGACTTTTATGACGTGTCACCAAGTCGCACTATGGCTGACAAGTTAGCGGCAGGTGGCATTGCTAACCAGCCGGAAGGAACTCGCAGCGAATTAGTACAATTGTTCCAAGGTCTTTTGGGAAAAGTTGGCGAAAACAACGCAGAAGAAGTAGAAGCTCTGGCTGATACGGTTGCCGCCATCATTGAGGGCGCGGGTGAAAATGTATCCAAAAAACTTGGACTAGAAGAGGGTATTGAAAATATTACTCCTGAAAATCTTATGGTGGTCTTTAATGTATTAAAGAAAATGGCACCAATGCTCGGTATGCTTGCTATTGGCACCCCTCTGCTAATGGCAATAGAAAAAAGATTATCGAAAGGAGATAACGGATGAGCTTGTGGAATTCAATTAAAGGGTGGATGGACTCGCCTGCTAAGAGTGTTGAGACAGAACCAGCGCCCCTACAACCAGCCGGCGAATCTGCCCGAGTTATAAAGGGAGAAAGCATCGAAGAAATTTTTATTCAAATTTGTACTGATAATCACCTCAGAATAAGAGTAGCAAGAAAATCTGGCTTAGTAGACGCATTTCTTCAATGGTATTCAGGTGCCGACAATAGAGAAGCGATCCTGTCGTCCCTTGATGATTTTAAGGAACAAGTTGATGTTGCTAAACAGAAAATTGGTGATTGGGAGTAGCGGCAAATGCCATATAAACGTGAGGGAAAATGCGTCTATATAAAAAAATCTAACTCCTGGAAAAAGAAAGGGTGCTCTAAAACGGTAGAAAAAGCAAAGAAGTATTTAAAAAAACTTTACTCTGTTGAAGAAATGGTCCGCGAAGAGTTATTAAAAATTTTTAAAGAGAGGGAAAAATGATGTCGTATACAAAAGCAAAATTAGATCGCCTCGTTGAGAAAATGATATCTCGCAAATTTTTGGTGTGGCTGACAGCAACGGGTCTTTTAGCATTCGCAGATCTTACATCTAGCGATTGGGTAATGATATCAGCAATTTATATTGGCGGACAAACAGTCATTGATGGGATTGCTAAGTTAAAAGGTGTTGCATGAGTTGGGCAAAGGTACTACAATTTGTACTTAAGAACTGGCGAGAACTTCTCGTCATTTTTTCTTTGTCGCTTGTATCACTTAAGATGCGCTTAGATTATAATGCACTCAACAAAGCTTACGAGATTTCTAAGCAAGAAACCGAAGAACGTATCGAAGCATTACAATATATTCACAGTGAAGAGCTTGCTCGACGAGAGCAGGCGATTGAAACTTATAAAGAAGCTTTAAAAGAATTAAGAGATGACTATGAGGAATCTCAAGATAATTTAGAAAGAGAAGAACAAAAAAAAACTAAAGAATACGAGAGACAGTTTTCGCAAGACAAGGAGGCGTTAGCAGATGAGATTATTAGTACTTTTGACTTTGAGTATGTGGAGTAACACCGCAACTGCTAACGATGTTGGCAAATTTACATTCTTAGGTTTAAATCAATGCGCTCCTTTTGAGGGAGTGCTGTACGATCCGCTGGCTAATGCCTCTGTGTTATTAGCGCCACAAATAGCAGTAAAACAGTGCGATATTCGTTTAAAATATGAATTAGGTATACAAGCTACCGAATATGATTTACAATTACAAAACCTAACAATAAGGCATGAAGCCTTAATATCTGAGTATGACATGAGAGTTCAGTCGCTTGAGAGAGAGTCAGATGCGCTAGCAGAGGCGCTAAAAAAACAAAGTAAAAAGAATCCTGCACTCTGGATCGCCGTCGGTGTTGCAGGTGGAATGGCCCTTTCGTACGGCGCGTATAAGGTGTTTAATGAGTAACGATTATGATAAAATTGCAGCAGTGGAAAAGGCTATAAAAGAAAAGTATGGCGACGAAACTATACAAAACCCAAGAAATAATTGGGACGAAAAAAAAGAAAAACAATACCTTGAACAAATGAAGAAGTTATATGAGCGCTCAAATAAGAAACGAGAGTACTCAGAAAAAATAGATGTAAATGGCATAAAGATATCAAAAAAACTACTTAATAGAGAATCTTTAAAAAATTGTCCAGTTTGTAATGCTTTTCCTAAAAGCGTTAAGGATGATATCTCTATAATCAAGTTTGAATGTTGCAATAGCTGCTACATAAAATATGTTGAAGATAGAGAAGAACGATGGTTAAAAGGATGGAGACCAAATGAAAATCAATAAAACAATTCTTAAAAATATTATTAGAGAAGCCCTTGATAGTGAAGAGTTTGACTCTATTGTCGGAGAGCAAGATGAACAACCAAATGCGTCTGTTGAAAAATTGACAAGTACATTTATCGATAAAGTTGGAAGAATAGCGGCAACAGAGTTAGCACAAATCGATGATGTGGCAGAAGTTATTCACGCCCTGGCTGAAATAATAAATTTATTGCGCGAAAGAAACCCAACGGATTTTACAGCGGCAGAATATAAACGCGTTGGCATTGAACTTAAAAAAATGGCTATGGATATGCAAAATGCAAAACCAGAGCAGCCAGAGCAAAAGAAACCCTTTACTGTCGACGATCTTAAGAATGCAGCAAATACTGGAATCAATAGACCTGGCACACCAGGAGGACGAGAATAATGGCAACGGTTTATGAAATAGTACAAGGATTATCACAAGCTGCAGCCAATGCGTATGACGGCGCCCTCGACGAAAGCGGAGAACCACTCAAGGCCGGCCTTAAAAGAGAAGAAGGGGATCCAATTCTCGATAAGAGAGTAATGGACGGATTTAATGTTAGATTCTACGGCAATATGATGTGTCTTTCATATATGGCCGAGGTACAAATTAAAGAAGTGTATGGGAAAGGCTTTGAGTCAGACGTAGAAAGCCAGATAGCAGAAATCGTTAAGTTCCTGCAGAAAGAATACAAGAAGATTACTGGAAATTCAGTATCGCTAACAACTGAAGGCGAGATTGATGTTCGTGTTGAAAACTCCTCCCGAGTACGCTCTTGGGTCACAGCTAAAATGCACTACAAAGTTGGCGGATTAGATGAATCTATGAAAGTGAATGCTGGTACTGACGCACGCCCAGAGTCAAAGTGGGAAACTTTTATGTCCCAAGGCGGCTGGAATGGCGAAGGCGGCAAGCGTCCTGATAACGACACGAGACCAAAACCAAAAAATGATTAATGCCGTTTCAATTAGACAAAAAAGAACAAATAAAAGAAATACTCAAGTGTGGTAAAGACCCCGCTTACTTTCTAACAAATTATGCCCGTATATCTCATCCGATGCACGGGCTAATCCTTTTTAATACATATGATTTCCAAGACACGTTACTACAAGATTTTAATGATTATCGCTTTAATGTTATTTTAAAAGCGCGCCAGCTTGGAATATCGACAATTACTGCTGGATACATCGCCTGGATGATGTTGTTTCATCGTGATAAATCTATCCTTGTTATGGCAACTAAGTTTGCAACAGCAGGCAATCTAGTTAAAAAAGTTAAAAGCATAATGAAGAACCTACCAGACTGGGTTCGAATCTCATCAATCTCAGTAGACAATAGGACTTCATTTGAGCTTTCAAATGGTTCTTCCATCAAGGCTGCTTCGACTTCTGGCGATGCCGGCCGATCCGAAGCCCTGTCGCTGCTTGTGCTTGACGAGGCTGCTCACATTGAGGGCCTTGAAGAACTATGGACAGGTCTATATCCAACGTTATCAACTGGTGGCCGTTGCATTGCACTATCGACCCCTAACGGCGTCGGTAATTGGTTTCATAAAACATGTACTGACGCAGAAGCAAATGCAAATAACTTCCATTTAACAACACTATCTTGGGATGTACACCCCGACAGAGATTCTAACTGGTATAAAAAAGAAACCAGAAATATGTCCAAGCGACAGATTGCACAAGAGTTAGAATGTAGTTTCAACACTTCTGGAGAAACAGTAATCGACCCTGATTGTATGAAGTGGTTAATAGGAAACATAAAGGAACCAAAATATAGAACAGGTTTTGACCGCAATTTTTGGATTTGGGAGGAGTTTGATCCAAGCTGTAATTATCTTGCAGTTGCAGATGTTTCACGCGGTGACGGTGCTGACTACTCTACTTTGCATATGATTAAGTTAGAGACTCTCGAAATAGTAGGCGAGTATCAAGGTAAACCAACGCCAGATATGTATGCAAACTTCTTGAATCAAGTAGGGAGAGAGTTTGGAAACGCGATGCTTGTGGTAGAAAACAACAACATCGGTTACACGGTTCTCGATAAACTGGTCGAACATGGATATCCAAATTTGTACTTTTCGGTTAAGTCTACACATGAATATATAGAGCAGCACCAAGCTGAGGCGTTATCATCCGCAGTAGCTGGATTTACCACCTCAATGAAAACTCGACCTCTTATCGTAGCGAAATTAGAAGAGTTTATAAGAAACAAACTAATTAAAATATATTCATCTCGAACAATTAATGAGATGAAAACTTTTATTTGGAGAAATGGTCGCCCCCAAGCAATGAAAGGTTATAACGATGATCTCGTTATGGCTTTAGCAATTGCTTGCTGGGTAAGAGATACAGCGCTGCAAGCAAACGCAAGAGATCTAAACTATCAAAAAGCGTTTATTGGCGGAATCAAGACTTCTAAAACTACTATGAATACACAAATTAAAGGTCAAGAAGGCTACAAAAAAAATAGTATCTTTGATAAAATGAATGAAGCACAAAAAATGTATGACCAATTCAATTGGATTATAAAGTGAGAGGATAAATGGCAGATAATAGAGTAAGACCCAAGGGCAAAAATCCAGCAAATCAAGAATCCGAACTGTTTAAAAGATTAACACGTCTTTTTTCAGGTCCGATAATTAATTACCGATCCCAATCCGGCCGCAGGATTAGACGCCAACACTTAGATAAATATTCAGCTAGATTTAAATCAGCTTCTGGTCAACAGTTTAAGAAGACATTATATAACCCACTTGATCAGATAGCTACAAATGCAATTGCTAATCAACGCCGCTCTGAGCGATATATTGATTTTGATCAAATGGAATATATGCCAGAGATCGCATCTTCTATGGATATATATGCGGATGAGATGACAACTCATTCCGAATTAAAACCAATGCTTAATATTAAATGTGCGAATGAAGAAATTAAAGCAGTTCTAGGGATCCTTTATTCTAGCATTTTAAATCTTGAGTATAACTTATTTGGCTGGGCACGTACAATGTGCAAGTACGGCGACTTTTTTCTGTATATGGATATTGATGATAAGTTTGGTGTTAAATCAGTTATTGCATTGCCAATACAAGAGCTTGAACGCTTAGAGGGTCAAGACGCGACAAATCCAAATTATGTTCAATACCAGTGGAATTCAGCGGGAATGACGTTTGAAAACTGGCAAGTTGCTCACTTTCGTATTCTTGGTAATGATAAGTATGCACCATACGGCACATCCATTCTTGAGCCGGCGCGCCGCATTTGGCGTCAGCTTACTCTTATGGAGGACGCTATGATGGCTTATCGAGTTGTGCGCTCGTCTGAACGCCGCGTATTTAAAATAGATGTTGGCGCTATTCCGCCACAAGACGTTGAACAATATATGGAAAAAATTGTAACCCAACTTAAGCGCCACTCTGTAATTGATCACACCACTGGTCGAGTTGATTTACGCTACAATCCTATGTCAATTGAAGAAGACTATTTTATTCCTGTAAGGGCAGGTTCGGTTACCGACATCCAGACTCTTGCCGGCGCACAGAACATTACACAGATTGATGATATCAAATATCTACGTGACAAGCTTTTTTCCGCGCTAAAAATTCCTCAAGCATATCTTGCAATGGGAGAAGGCGCTGCAGAAGACAAGACAACTCTTGCGCAAAAAGATATTCGTTTTGCAAGAACAATCCAAAGATTACAAAGAGTTATTATCGCGGAACTAGAAAAGATTGGAATCATACATCTTTATACTTTAGGTTTCCGAGGCGATGACTTATTATCGTTTAAACTTGCCTTAAATAATCCATCTAAAATTGCAGAGCTACAGGAGATTGAACACTGGAAAGCTAAGTTTGATATTGCAGCATCAGCTACTGAAGGGTTCTTTAGTCGCCGATGGGTTGCTGAGCATATATTTGGTATGTCACATGAAGAGTTTGCGAGAAATCAAAGAGAAATGTTTTATGATCGCAAGCACGACGCGTCACTTCAAACAGTTGCAGAAGCGGTCGGAGCAGCCGGTGACGTGGGCGGCGGCGGTCTAGGCGGTGGTTTAGGCGCCGATCTTGGTGGCGATTTAGGCGCCGACTTAGAAGAACCCATGGCGACAGGACCAGAAGAGATGCCCGCCGTTTCTCCGGACGCATCCGCTGCTGGCGATGCTCCAGCTGGCGAAGACTCGACGCTCTTGGCAGTACCTCCAGGTTCACGTGATGGCGATATAAGAACGTATGAAAAAAGTTCGTATAAAGCAGTAAAGCCATCAGCGGATGGAAGAAAAAAGAGTGGCTTTCGAAAGAGCCAGCTAGCAAAAACTAATTTTGAAAAACGGGGCCGAGCCAACCGAGCAAAATTTCCAGGCTCACAAAATATGTTTACCGACACCATACCAGATCCAGGAAATGGCCTTTATGAACAACAAGAACCTATTTATAGTTTGAATGAGGAAATCGAAGAGCAGAAATTATTTGAAGTTAATAACTCGATTATTCAATTGATAGAAGGTTTGGATAGTGATTTTAATAAAAAATTGATGGAGAACAAGAATGAAGACTAAGCACAATAAAAAAAGAAACACCGCATTTGTTTATGAATCTCTAATAAGAGAAATGACCGCCTCTGTTATTAAAAAAGATCCAAAAGCGAAAGCAAAGGTTATGGCAATTATACAAAAGCATTTTCATAGCGACAGTGTCTTGTCCTTTGATTTAAAAAATTATCGCTCACTTTTTGAAAACCAGAACATTGATAAGCAAACTTGTCAACATATTTTAAGAGAAGCAAAAATTAACAATCGCTCAATTAACCCTAAAGTTCTTTTTGAAGCACAAGGAAAATTAATTGATGATATCAACAAACAAATAGGCTCTTCAGTCTTTAATACCTTTGTGCCAAACTACAAAACTTTAGCATCAATTTATCAAATTTTTTCACCAATAACAAGCCCAAAGTCAAGAGTGATCCTGGAGACTCAACTTGTTGATGATATGTCTGCTGAAAAAACGCAGGACAATATGGAATATATTGACTCTATCACCTTAAATGAATTTGTTAAAAAGTTTAATACAAAATATTCTGAAAAGTTTTTGGACGAACAAAAGGAATTATTAAACGTATACATAACATCGTTTGTTGACAATGGCTTGGGTCTTAAAGTGTTTTTAAATGAAGAGTTAAGCAGAATGAATTCGTTGCTGGAAAATTCTAAAAACATCGATGAGCTACAAAGTGACGAAGAAATGATAGCAAAAGTTAATAAAGTTCAGCACCTGATAGAATCATTTAAAGAAACAAAAATAGATGAAGACTCACTATTTAAAATTTTAAAAACTCAAGAATTGGTAAAGGAAATACACGCGAATGCCAGTTAAGATCAAAATAGCAAGGGAACACGAAACTGCGATTGTCCAATTAGAACTTAATATAAGAAAATCGCTCGCTGGAGACTTGATGATATTTGATCATGGTGATATTGATATTGTATTATCACCAAATAATAATAAAATTATTGCTTTTCCGAAAGAAACATTGACTGATTTAGTCTACGGTGCACAAAATAGGTTGTTTGCACACTTGAGGAAGAGAGGTATTGTTGTCGCTGAAAGCATTCAGGCCGGCTCGTATTTTGGTTCCTTCGAAGCTGAAATGCAAAAACCATTCCTTCAAGATTTAACTGCAGCCAAGCATGCGCTTGTTAATATTTCAAGCTTCATCGATGAGGAAAGACCTTACTTTGAATCAACCGAAGCGATTATCTCAATGACTGATGACGATTTGATACATCCTGATAAAGAAGATTCAACAGAATTAGGCGAAGTTCCACAGTCGACAGAAAAAGGCTCAATTCGTCCCGGATTTATCAGAGATCCGTATTCATTAAATTACCTGTATACAATCTAGGAGTTAAATTGGAACTTGTAACATTTATGCTGTGTGCTTACGGGCTCACACAGATACTAATATATGGAAAAATATTTGATGGCTTAAGACCATCGGAGGGGCGCCTCGGCCAACTCTTCAAATGTCCAATGTGTATGGGATTTCATGTTGGTTGGTTTTTAATGCTTCTTTCTCCGTTTACAGAACTATTTAGTTTTGAGGTTTCTATAGTAAACTACTTCCTACTTGGATGGTTATCATCAGGAACATCTTATATTTTGAATATGATATTCGGAGACAATGGAGTTAAATATGAACACAAATATGCAAACAGCGACACCTGCCACTTGGACAAACAAGTGGATGCTGCAGCCAGTTAGGCGCTGCTGCAAAGGATCTTAACTATGGGTCAGAAGCTATTGAGAGAGTATTATGAACTCTGCGATGGCGGTATATGTCAAGATCTTTTAACTGAAGATGAAAAGGCATTTGTTGCCGCCGGCGGTATGTTCCTGACAGGAATCATTCAAAAGGCTGACACTGTTAACGGGAATGGTCGTGTCTATCCAGAGCACGTACTCAAAAGAGAAATGGTTAATTATTCTAAGCTCGTTAAAGAACGTCGAGCCCTTGGAGAATTAGATCACCCGGAAGACTCAGTTATCAATCTTAAAAATGCTTCGCATATGATGACTGATGTGTGGTGGGATGGTAAAGCTGTTATGGGCAAAGCAAAGATCTTAGACACACCTTCCGGTCAAGTTTTACGCTCACTTGTTCAAGCCGGCGTGAGCATCGGTATATCGTCCCGCGGGATGGGTTCTGTTACGGAATCACAAGGCAATACAGTGGTTGAAGATGATTTTCAATTGATTTGTTTTGATTTTGTGTCAGAGCCTTCAACTCCAGGCGCCTTTATGATGAAAGAAGCAAAAGAATTTAACAATGAAGTATTTACAAAGGCGGATAAAATTAACCGTCTACTTAACGAGGTATTAGAAAATGAGTGATTGGAGTAGTTTTAAAGACGCTAAGGAGCATTCTGACGCGTGGAAAAAATATTTAAACGAGAGAGATACCGGTAAATATAATTTTGACCAGACAGTCAAAACAGAGCCAGGAATAGCTGCTCCAAAAAAGAGCGCGCCAAGTAATCGCATTTTGTTAAGTAACGCTCTCATTGGATTGGAAAAAGATGGCCTCGCATCTGGAGATCAGATTGGTCAAATTCACGATCTTATTCGCAAGGCAATTGTAGCCAAGCACGGTCGCCAACAATTTGATAAGATGGTAGGTGAAGCCAGTACACCATTTAGTATGTCGTTTCCGACAGCTGGTTATCGCGCACCTGCAACAACGCGCCGCCGATTAGATTCAATCGATCTGACCTCTGTAGGAATCGCAGCAGCAAACCAAGGTGAGGTTGCAAAACGCCTCAACAACTTGCTGTCTGCATTGAATATGGAAGTTATTGTAGCAGATGCTGCCGCCGCAGTTGCTGATGAGCCGGCCATCAACAAGCTTCCAAAGCTTAAGCCGGCCGCAGATGCAATTCAGTCGCTTGCTTACGATAAAATTCTTAGCCCTAAAGAGGCCAGCCAATTGCTGAGCAACGTTTTAACGACGTTAAACAAGAAAGGGTATCAATTGGACAAGATGTTTGAAGATATGCAACTTGAGGAAAGTTTCCGTGACCGACTTAAATCAATCTTTAAGGGTGTTGCACCAGTTAGTGCTCCACGAACAGCAAAGTCTACCGCAGGAGTTAAAAGAGCCGGCGCTGAAGAATCAGTTATTACACAACAAGTTGCATCACAAGACGTAGCTTTATTGAGAAAAGCGCAGAAAAAAATAAACAACCTATTGTCTCCGTTCGATATAATGATCAAACTGGTGTCTGCAAAATTACCAAAAGGTGGCAAAGCGCCTGGGATTGACAGTATGCTGCGTTCTCCAGATGACATAGCACCAGCTTTAGAAGAATCTTTTAAACGTATGAGTAAGTTGGCCGGCATAATCAGGGATTAAGAATGGCAAATGCTGGTAAAATATTTGAATCTTGGAGAAGTTATTTAGCGGAAGGTATCACTACTAGGCGCCGGAATGTGAGGGGAACCCAAAACCTCCCCAAAAGCTCTCCTGAAGACCCGAACTCTGCCACGCAGAAACAGAAACCATCAGCAAATATGGACTATAGGGGCACAGATCCACAAATATTTGTGGGTCCACATTCGGTTAGAGAAAAACTTATGGATTTAAAACTGGATAAAGCTTTTATTAACAATGTTTTGGCTGCTTTAAAAATTGATTTTGAAGGCGCAGGTTTTGAAATACTTGAGAATAAAGGTAGAAGAAAAGAGATAAAACTTCCAAACACACTTCGAGCTTTAGAAACTGGCGGCAAGTCACTGGATCCAAGACAAAAAAAAGCTGTTGCTACAATTATTATTAATTTACTAAGGTTACACAGCGTGCAGTTAAAACGGTCTGACGGCGAGTGGTTAACCAAAACATGGGCCCCCATACCTCCACCAAGATATGTCATATCTTAAGATATGTACATAACGCTTGATTAAAAAACACCTAGAGAAAATATGAAAAAATCAGATTTAAAAAAGATAATTAAACCATTAGTAAAAGAATGTATCCACGAGGTCCTAATCGAAGAAGGGGTACTCTCGAATATTGTTTCTGAAGTAGCAGTAGGTATGAGAACTGACATGCTTACTGAGGACAGGCGCCCCCAGCCGCCTCCGGTGAAACAGAGACAAAATACTCTCCCGAACAAGCAGAAAGCAAATGAGACTAAAAGAAAACTGATGGAAGCTATCAATAAAGATGCATATAATGGTGTGAACTTATTTGAAGGGACACAACCTATGACATCATATGAAGCTTCCCCGACCCCACAAGGTTCAACGGATCTCGGGCACCCATCGGATTCGGGAGTTGATATCAGTGCATTAATGGGAGATGCATCTAAAATTTGGCAGGCAATGAAGTAGGAATATGATGAAAAAGAAACACAATGTTAGCGTGACTGCTAGAGAATGTCGTAACAATACAGAAAAAATGATACGAAAATTCTTAAAGAAAGTTAAAAAAGAAAGAATTATTGAAGAAGTAAGAGATAGGAGATATTATAAAAAACCTTCTGTTGCTAAAAAAGAAAAAAGTGAAAAGGCCCGCAGAGCAAAAGCACGCCTTGAACAAAAGCGCATGAGAGTAAAAGAAAGGCGCAATAGAACAAATAAGTGACTATTTATATTGAATATATAAAAATTTGGAGGTTTATAAATGGCTAATCAAACACCTATCTCTTGGAAAACAAGTGTCGGGCTTAATCATGTCGGTGCGTTCCAAGTAAGCGGCCGGCCCTTTGCAAGTGGCAGTGTCGCTGCTCCTGTTGCAAGGCCTGTTATCTTTCCAACCGTTACAAAGTGGGTCCAAGTAATTAACCACGGTAACACTCCGGTTAAAGTGGGGTTCTCCCAAAAAGGTGTTACCGGCGGCGGTACTAACTACTTTACAGTGCCTGCATCCGGCTCTGTATCGGGCCCCGGCTCATCACCAGTCCTCGACGTTAAAATATCTCAACTTTGGATTTCGGGATCTACTAGCGTTGATGTAGTTGCCGGGTTGACAAACATAGATGCTTACAAAACCAACACCGATACTGGCGCTAGTTGGAGTGGTTCAGCAGGAGTTGGTTAAGAATGGGAATCGGATGGGCTTATGTAGATTGCGCGGACGCCGGCGGCGGACAAGCAGCTGGACCAACAGGTTCACTGCAGTTTTTAACGGGCACTAATGTCACAAGCGGTTCAGCTAAACTGCTGTACCACACTAGTGCTGTTGGTGGCTATGGTCCATCTACATTAATTTTATCTGGTAATTTAATAGTAACTGGTACAGTGAGCGCCAGTGTATTTCAATATCGTGACATATCCGTCATCGACGCCACCGGCTCAACGGAATTTGGTGACTCGAATGATGATACACATATGAGAACCGGAAGCCTCGTTGTCACCACCAAGGGCCCGGCAAACCCAATCCAGATTCTTAGTGCCAGTACAAGCACCAAAGCAACTCACATTATAGGCCTTAATGTATCGTACGAATATGTGCCGCCTACGACTAGTTTAATAGCGGTATACACTGCTAGTGCACCCAGTTATATTATAGGCGTTAGATCGACAGGGAGTGTGCAAATTGAAATTCCTGCAGCTACCACCTATAAATCAGGAAGCATCTTACTTGTTAAAGATGAAGTTGGCCACATAAACGGTACAGATATTAAATTAAGTGCATCAGGCCCAGCCATTACTTATACTATCGATGGCGCCACAACTTATACAATGACTGGTTCAAACCCTGCTATTAGTTTATATTCGAATGGGATCAACTGGTTTGTCTTCTAATTAGTTTAAGGGAGGCTGCGTAAATGTCCTATAATAATATGTCGGGCACAGTTTTCTTGCCTGGTCAATTGCTTCCCAGGCTTGATATAGCAGTAGCTACCATTCTCTCTGGAAATTTAAGCACTTCAGACGCTGCAGAAGTCATAAATATTCCACGTGTTTCAAATGCAACGAATAACGCATTAATAACTAATGTTGGTGGTGATGCAAATGCGCTAGTTTGCGAAAGTAATTTGACTTTCGATGGTACCACCTTAAATGTTAACGGAGTAGTGAGCGCTAGCGCTGGGCTATCTGCCTCATTTTTGCGGGGTGATGGCAGGTACTTAACAAATGTGTTAGCTGATCATGTGATTGCTGAGGGTCCAGCACACTCTATACAATTCCACGATTCATCGGATGGTGATTTGACTGGGTCGTTAAATCTTACGTTTCAAAATAATATCTTATCAATCTCAGCAGGCCTTGTTTTAAGCAGGAGATCTGTCAATTCGACAATTACCGCATCGGCCACAGATTACTATATAGGTGTCGATACCAGCGGCGGTGCTTTATCTGTGCGATTACCTAATGCTGGTGGACTAAGTAGTGGCCATACTTACGTCGTAAAAGACGAAGGGGGCGCCTCCAACTCAAATAAAATAACTATTTTGGCTTCAGGATCGCAAACAATCGACGGTGAAAATTCGATTGTTTTAGAGTCATCTTATGCATCTGTGCAGCTTTATTCAAACGGAAACAGTAAATTCCATATCTTCTAATTTTTTTTAGAACGTTCCACACTAATTATAAGCGAGCAGGTACTCAATATCTGAATCAAATTTGGATAGGTGTATCTGCTCAAGCTTATATAAAAACATAAAATGGAGGGTTTTTAAAAAATGGCTTATAAATTTCAAAGAAATGCCGCGTTACTTAGCGGCTCTATCGAGTTAGGCGGAGGCGGCGCCGAAGCCGAGATCTCAGTTGCCAAACAAGATGGCGAAAAAGTGTTCTCCGCGGACGCTACTGGTGCAGTATCTGGTTCTGGCGGTGGTGAGTTCTCAAGTCTTAAGATTGACAATGTCACTGTTATGACTGCGGCTCAACAACTTTCTAATGTTGCTTCTTTAGATGGAACAACAGAAGCTACAATCGAGGCTGCAATCGATACACTTGCTAACCTTGCAACTGCAGGTCAGGCTGGCAACGAGCTTGCTATGCCGGGTAACATTGATGTTGCTCAGGGAATCAAAATTGCTACCTCAAACTTTGTTGACGCCAGTCGCAATGTCTTGGCAAACAGCTTGTCGTCTTCGACTGCTATTGATGTCAAAGAGAGCAATCTTAGAATTTCTGGCGTATCAGTGAGTGCAAAGGCTATCGATCTCAATCGTATTGATGGTTTTGGCGCAGCAGTTTATGCTGAAGCTGCCGACGACGTGGTTTTTTACGACGCTGACACTAGTACACTTAAAAGAGAGTCTGGTACAGATTTTGCTGTTCGCTTAGCAAACAGTGGTCTTAAGGCTGTTTCTGGTAGACTATTAGCTGCAACATCGTCATTCGGTGGTATCAGCTTCGATCCTGGTGGACTTTTAGGAATTACCGGTTCCCACGTCCCGAATGTTGATTTCACTGGGTTCGGTAACAGCGAAAGCTTCGTTCGCCTTCAAGCTGACGGAACTTTAGTGCAGGATACTATGGATGAGTTACGCGACGAAATCTTTGCTGATGTGAGTGGTGATGCCACTATCGCTGCTGGTGGTGTTCTTACTATCGCTGCTGGCGCTGTTGAAAATAGCATGCTTGCTGATGACGCTGTTGGAGCCGACGAGTTGGCTGCTAACGCTGTCGTTGAAGCTAGTATTGTTGACAACGCTGTCACCCTTGCTAAGATGGCTGGTCTTGCCCGTGGTAAGATCATCTATGGTGACGCTTCTGGTGATCCTGCTGCTCTTGCTGCTGGTGCCAATGGCAAACTTCTTGTTGCTGACGCCAATGGCGACCTTTCGTGGACAACTGTAAGCGGTGACGCTACATTGTCTGCCGGTGCTCTTACCATCTCTGCTGGTGCTGTTGAGCACGGTATGCTTGCTGAAGATATTATCTCTGGTCAAGCTGCTCTCGGTAGTGCTACTGTCGCTCAAGCTGATTTGTTGATGCTTGATGATGGTCCCGGTACTGTTAAGAAGGTTACATTCTCAAACTTTGAGGATTCAATCTTTGGAAACGTTTCAGGTGATGCAACTGTTGCTGCTGGTGGTGCTTTAACTATCGCCAACAACGCTGTTGAGAACGCAATGATGGCTGACGATTCTGTTGGCGCTGCTGAATTAATCGACGATTCTGTCGGTGCTGCTGCGATGGCTGATGATGCGGTCGGAACTGCAGTAATTGTTGACGATGCAGTCACTTCTGCAAAAATCGCTACTGGTGCTGTCGTTGCTGACGGTATCGCTGCTGATGCCGTTGAGTCTGGTGCTCTTAATGACAACGTTATCTCAGGTCAAACTGAGTTGGCTGCTAACGGTCTTGCCGCTGGTGATGAGCTTATGATCAGCGACGGTGGAACATTAAAGAAAATCGGTGTTGATAACCTTTTCACAGATGGCCCCGGTCTTCTGTCTGCAGCAGCAGTTGCAGTAGGTGCTGACCACATCATGTTCCTTGATGGTAGTGCAACTGGAGATGCTAAAATTGAGTCTATTACAGACTTGGTTGCTGCTATGGCTGGCGCTGGACTCTCGGCTGCTCAGGGTCAACTTTCTGTCACTGGTAACAATGTTGCCCTTAAGGCTGATAGTGCTGCTCTTGTCGAAGGTTATAACTACTTTGCTGATGCTAGCTCTAACGCTACCGTAACATTGCCGGCCTCACCAACTATTGGTGATGTTGTCGTTGCTAAGGCAGGTAACCTTACTAGCGGTGCAGTAATTAACATCAACAAAGGCTCCGGCGATCACAGAATCGACGGTTTCGAAACCATTGCTTTAGAGTCGCCATTTGCGGCTGTTACAATGGTATACGTTGTCGCTGACCACTGGAAGATTATCTAATCACTGTTATTACAACTTTGGTTGGAACTTTTTGGATGCCCTCTTTATGGGGGCATCCTTTTTTTTCTTAACTATTTACTATAACCAATGAAGATACTTGATTTACATGGCGCCCGACACAACACTGCGGAAATAAAAGTGATTAACTTCGTAGCAACGACTGAGACCCCCTTTAAAATAATAACAGGAGACTCGGAAGCAATGCGAAAAATAGTTATCAGTGTTATAAGACAGTATAATTATGAGTGGTACCCAGAGCACTACTCAAATTACGGTGCATATATTATCAGAGATAAAACAAATTAAGAATCTATTTATGAAAGTAGGGAATAAAAATGGCTTATAACGTTTTAAAAGGTGTCATCGAGGGCTCCGTAGATCAATATGCAGATCAAGAGATTGATGGCATAAAAATATTCAAAAACACAATTAGTGCAAGTGTTTTTTATGATACAGACGCACAGAGTCCTTGCGCGACCCTAAAAGACGTAGCAATTAAGAAAATTAAAGGCGGTACTCCAAGTGGTGTCTTAGTCTGTGATGCCGAAGCCGGAGCACAGACTGACTACAGTTTCACTTATGCAGACAAAACTTTGAGCGTCGATAAGATTAAGGCCGAGCAAATAGCTGGCAATGCTCAGGAACTGTATAATATTCCTGCTGATAAATTTTCTGATAAGATAACTGCTAATTTTATAGTTTACAATTATGGATTGCAAGACGTCGGCGGCAGATTACAAGTCAAAGCAGCAGATGGATTAAAGTGTGATGATGATGGAATTGGTATTGACTTAATGCCAAGCAATTGTCTTGCAATTAAACATAACAAACTCGTGCTTAACCCAGATTCAGCAGAATCTATAACTAAAGACGGACAAAACCTTAGTGATGATGATTTAATTATTGTCTCCGATGTTTCAAGCGGAACAGTAAAAAAATCAAAGTTAGCTAATTTATATTCGTCTTATCTAAATTTAAAAGTACCACATGCATCTGGTGAGCCAGGAACAATACAGTTTAAGGGCAAAAAAGAATTTGAATCAAGCAATGAATTCCGATATGACAAAAAAACCAACACAGTTGAAGTCGACGGAAGACTAAGAGCAAACACTCTTGTCTCTAAGGGAAAGCTTACCTGTGAAGGTGCAGTCTACCATAATATAGTAACAGTTACCGACACCATATACAATGTATCAGATTATGACTATACGATTGTGTGTGACGCATCTAATAACAGGATCACAATCAATTTGCCCCCTCCCCAGAATAATAAGGGTAGAGTTATTATAGTCAAGAAAGCAAACAAGGACAAATATAAAATAAATTCAAATTTAGTGTCTATCACTTGCGCCGAGGGCGTTATTGATATAAACAATAAAACAGAGATAAAGATGAATTTTTCAACAAAAACATTCCAATCAGATGGAAATAATTGGTGGATTATTGGAACTTACGGAAACTGAGCATTATTTAGTAAAACGGAGAACTTAATTAATGGCATATAATAGCAATAAAGGCAAGCAACATAGTGGCGATGTACTATACGAAGGAGATCCAACTGACACACAGATTGATTTCGAAAATGATTCGGTAGCATTAAAGACGGGTGGAATACAGAGGTTAGTTACTAACAATAGCCATGTTTCAGCATCGGTTAATTTATCAGCATCAGCTTTTTATGGATCAGGTTCTGGACTCGTTGGTATCCCAACTAGTGCCTTGGTGGCGCCAGGAGCTAACACTCAGGTCATATATAATAATTCAGGAGATCTCGGCGCCAATGCTGGGTTTACTTTTACTACCAGCGGCCAACCGCGCGTAAGCACTACTGGTCACTTCTCGGCGTCATTAGGAGTCACAGGTTCCTCACTCCGCACACTTAGCACTGTAATTGATTCTACACATTTATCCAGCTCTCTTAACATCTCTGGCTCTAAATTCTATGGCGATGGTTCTAGGTTGGAAAATGCTGGTATCATTACCTCATATACCAACGCCAGTGCCGGTCGTATCGTAACGTCGGTTAACGGGACAACAATTAACGGCGAGGCGGGCTTAACCTATTCCAGTGCCAAGCTCAGTGCCACAGGTCAAGTCTCCGCCTCTTTGGGGGTTACCGGTTCTTTACTCCGCACGCTCGCTACAGTCATTGATTCAGTACACCTCTCAAGCTCGCTAAACATCTCTGGATCAAAGTTCTATGGTGACGGCAGCACTTTATCGGGTGTTGGTGCCGGCACAATGTCCAATTTTACTTTACGAGGTGACGGAGGTAGCACTGACTCAATTGCTGATGCAAATACCATTGATGTTGCCGGTGGCACTGGAATTACAACAGCCAATGCAAGGTCTGTTACAACAAATACATTAACAGTTAATCTTGATGATACCGCAGTCAGCGCCGGCGATTACACCTATTCTAGTTTCACTGTTGACGCGCAAGGGCGATTGACCGATGCAAGTAGCGGCGCCGCTCCAGCCATCACCAGTTACAATAACCCTGGTACTAGTCGTGTAATTACATCAATTAATGGTAACACTGTGAATGCACAGGCCGGCCTCACCTTTAATGGCACAAGACTCACTGCTGTTGGGCATATTTCAGCTTCGTTAGGAATCACTGGTTCTTTAATAATCGCAACAGGTTCTGCGCCAGAAATTGCAGTTGGTAGAAGATCTCCTGTTAATACTAATATGTTATATGTCTCAACACATGGCAATGATAACCGAGTTCCACTCTTTATAACCGACACTGCCGAGAATACAATCCTTGGAGTAACCGGCTCCGGTCACGTCATAATCGGAGGAAAAGGCGCCCCACCAACCGATGCAAAACTAAATGTCTCAGGATCTGACTTAGATCAATTAATTTCATTAAAAGCAGATAGTATTGGTCAAGTTTTCTACGTTAGCGCCAGTGGTGAACTGTGGAATTCCGGTAGTGCAACATTTAAGAGCCCCGAGCCGTATTTACATCTCAGTTCGAGCGTAAATGCCGCGGCACACGCCAAAATAGGACTCAACTCATCAAACAATATTTTGATACAGAACAATACAAGTAACAAACACATTGTGTTCAAAGCCAGCCGCGCGGGCTCTATCAAAGAAGGCCTTCGTTTAGATGGAGCGGTGCCAGAGGTAGTTGTTAATCAGGACTCAGATTCCCTAATCAACTTCAGAGTTGAGAGTAATAACAACACTCATATGTTATATGTGACAGGCTCTGACCAAGTTGGTGTTGGTGTCTCAGATCCGGCAATAGGGGTTACTCTTGATATATCAGGTAGCGCAATGCGCCTTCGAAATTCTAGCACCCCTGCAAATGCTGGTTCTGTGGGTGTGCAAGGCGAAATTCGATGGGATGCAAATTATATTTATGTGTGTATAGCAACTGACACCTGGAAGAGAGTGGCTATTGGTACTTGGTGATAGTACTAAAAATGGCCTTTTGTGAGTCTTGACACTATTTATTTTTGAATAAAACCCACTCTAGGAGTAGAATTATATGTCAAGCTTATTAAAAGAGGCTATCATAGACGCAAAAGCACTAAAAGAAGCAGCGCTTAAGAACGCTGAATCAACAATCATCGATAAATATTCCGAAGAGGTCAAAGAGATGGTCGAGAATATTTTAGAAGAACAGGATGAGGCCCCTCTTGGTGAGCTACCTGAACCAATGACAATGGACGATGCGCCCGAGTCAGACACAGTTTCTGAGGACAATGTCGAAGTTACTGACGACACGATCCCATTAGCTAGCACAAACGATCTTTCTGATCTTGAAGGAGCCGGCTTGGACGAGATGCCAAGCGATTCTGATTCAATCGAATTTGATGTTGATCTTGGCGTGTTAGAAGAAGCAATTAAAGCTTTAAGCGATGAACTTGAAGAAGACGTTGAAGAAGAGCTTAACGAGGAAGAAGAGCTTGATGAAGAGATTGATATTGATTTTGCATCTCTTTCTGAACTTGAAGAAACTGATGAAGAGCAAGTAAATGAAGATGAGCATAACGAAGAAGAGGTAAGCGAAGACCTTGACGCTGATGCACTTGTTGATGCTATAATGGAAAAGCTTACCGTTGATATGGGTGCTGACCTTGCTGGCTGGGCCGGCCGTTCTTCTGAAGACCAAATGCACGAAATGGAAAAGGAATTAGCACACCGCCGCTCTACTGATGTAGAGGAAGAGCTGGAAGCCCTTAAAAGTGCCCAAGAAGATTTAGTATTTGAAAAGAAAAACCTTGACAATAAAGTTGAGGATTATAAAAATGTAGTCGAGAATTTGAGAGAAAATTTACAAGATGTGAATCTTTCGAATGCAAGATTACTTTACACTAACCGTGTACTCAGAAATACCTCCCTGAATGAGCGACAAAAAGAAAAGATTGTCGAAGCTATTTCTACCGCGGATTCCGTAACAGAAGCGAAAACTATTTTCGAGACGCTTCAAAGCACAGTGGAGGCGAAGCCTACGCAACGCCCACAATCACTAAGCGAAGCCATTGGAAGCAAAAGAACCTCTGTTATACGTGCTACTCGTCAAGAGAGCACACCCTCTGACCCTCTCTCTGAGAGGATGAAGAGACTAGCTGGTATCAAATAGATACAAATACAATTAAACAGGAGGTATTTTAAAATGGCTGGTATTATCGATAGACTCACCGAAGGTGTTGTCAACCGTGATATGCGCGCTGAAGGTCACGCTTTGTTATCAAAGTGGGAGCGCACAGGTCTTCTCGAAGGACTTAAAACTGACCGTCAAAAGGGGTCTATGGCCCGTTTGCTTGAGAACCAAGCAAAAGAACTACTCCGCGAGAGCAGCAGCATGTCTGCAGGAGATGTCGAGGGTTTCGCAGCCGTCGCATTCCCCATTGTTCGTCGCGTTTTTGCAGGCTTGATCGCTAACGATCTTGTTTCTGTTCAACCAATGAGTCTCCCAAGTGGGCTCATTTTCTTCCTGGACTTCGTGTTCTCGCCAAACCTTGGTGAATCTGGCTCTATGGATGGCCGCTTCGGCAACGAACCCGACAAGTCAATCTACGGTACTAACCAAGTTGGTTCGCAGATTACAGGTGGTGTCGACCTTGTCGGTTCGTCCTTTAAGGAAGACTTTGGCGGTCCTCGTACCGTTGGTGCCCGCGGTTACGCTTATGGTTCACCAACTGGCTCTAGTGCTGTCACTGCAAGTGCATTGACTCTGGCTACGTTCAGTCTCACCGGCGCTTCGGAAGCTAACAAGAAACTGATTCAATTCGACCCAGATCTTATGGCCCTTAGCTCCTCTGGCGGTTCAAACTGGATCATTCAGCTTGCAGTTCCACAGACAAATCTTAGTGATCAACTGGATTATGACAACTTGGGCGCTGTTTCAGCTTCCATCGAGGCATTAAATGGAGTTATGACTGAGACCCTCACTGAGAGCAACACAAGACAACTTCGCCGACTCAGCCAGCTTACTGGTGCAACTGGCGATCTTCGTTTAACATTCGTCACAAGCGTGGATGTTGCTGGAGATGCTCTTGCTACCGGCCGAGGTGTCTTAATGTCCGCTTCATTCCCGATCACTGATAACATTACTGCAGCTTCTGCTACCGGTGCTGTTGTTGGAGCTACCGATTGGGGACTTGAGGCAGTTGCTGAGATCCCAGAGATCGACATCAAGGTTGACAGCATTGCTGTTACCGCTCAAACCAAGAAGCTGAAAGCTAAGTGGACTCCGGAGTTAGGTCAAGACCTTAACGCCTACCACAACCTTGATGCTGAAGTTGAGCTTACAAGTATCCTTTCGGAGCAAATTGCTCTCGAAATCGATCGCGAGATCCTTGCTGACCTCGTTAACGGCGGAACCGCTGGTACTTTCTACTGGTCACGTTCTCCCGGCTTGTTCGTCAATAAAGAAACAGGTGTTGAAATTGGTGCGTCCGCTGCGGCTCCCGACTTCACCGGTACTGTTTCTGAGTGGTACGAGACCCTCGTTGAGACTATCAACGATGTTTCTGCACAAATTCACCGCAAGACTCTTCGCGGCGGCGCTAACTTCATCGTCTGTGGACCTGAAGTTGCTAACGTCCTTGAGTTCACCGCTGGATTCCGTGCTTCTGTCACTCACGATGACGAAACCGGCAGCGTTGGTGCTGTAAACGTTGGTTCGTTGAGCAAGAAGTTTGATGTCATTGTTGACCCATACTTCCTCCGCAACGTGATTCTCGTTGGTCGTCGCGGCTCCTCTTTCCTTGAAAGCGGATATGTGTATGCACCGTACGTGCCACTGCAAACTACTCCCACAATCTTCGGACCAGAAGACTTCGTGCCACGCAAGGGTGTTATGACCCGCTACGCGAAGAAGATGGTTCGTCCAGATATGTACGGATTGGTCGTTGTGCGCGGTCTCGTGGGCGAAAGCGGCTCCTAATAGCTGATTAACTCACATTTAAAAACCCCCCTTGAGTATTCAAGGGGGGTTTTTGTTTTTGTTAAGCTATTTAGTGATGAACAATGTTCACCATTATGTATTGACATGATTATAAACGGAGGGTTAAACAATGGGAAGCAAAAGAGTGGGTTTGGCAAGAACTCAAAAATTAATTGAAAATTTGAAAAGAGAATTAAATATGACCAACACACAATTTAATGGTCTACACAGAGGTGTAAAAACTATTACTTGTGATGCAGGTAGCGATACGCTTACAGCGGCAGATTCTGGTAAAATAATTTTTGTTGACGGGGCTGTCGAAGGGAATCATACAATTCACTTACCAGAACCAACAACTGCTGGTTTAGAGTTTACTGTTATTTTGTCTGCAAACAGTCATGCTAACACTGAAATTTTGTTGGATTCTCAAATTTCTGCTGGCATTAAAGGTATGCTTAAAAAATTAGCAGCATCTGCAATTGCTAACGTTGTTAACCATTCAAACCAAAAACTTGGTTTTGGTGATGCATCTAAAATTGGTAGTACAATTCATCTTGTTTCAGATGGTAATTTTTACCATATTGTTGAAGCAGTTTCTGATGTTGTTCACATCAACGCATTCACTGCATAATAAAATGTATATTCCCTCTTCACTTTTGTGTTGAGGGAATTTTATTAAAAATGTCGATCTGTCAAAATTTTTCGCCGCCAATTTTTTGAGATTTTGATTTTTCGAAACTATTTACTAAGCACGTATGCATATCTTTAATTAAGGAGAGATATTATGAACCCACGTAGAAGACTGATGCTCAAGAACAGAGCGCGCGCCTTACAGCAAGTTGAGAGCGCACCAGCAACCCAAGCGGCACCCAAAGCTGAAGCTAAGGTGACCCCTAAGCCAGTGGTCGCACCAGAACCACCGGCAGTCAAAGAAGAAGTCAAGGTTGCTCCTGCCCCTAAGAAAGTTGAAAAGAAGGCACCAAAAGCCAAGGCTCCAGCTAAAGTGAATAGCAAAGAATAAAATACTCTTCAGTTATACTTATATAAGGAGGGTATAGTGTGCCTACAAATTTAAATCCAATATCGACAACTAGTACAATCGTGCTCACCTCAACAGGTAGCACTGATTTGGTTACCGGCTCATTACCGTTTGGAGTATATAATGATTCCACGCAGTTTATTAGTGGAGCCTCAGCACAAGTAGCTTACGTATATAAGAAGCTCGGTGGCGACGTTGTTGACATTGAGTTAACACCAGCAAATGTTTATGCTGCGTACGAAGAGGCCGTGCTGGAATATTCGTATATAATTAATATGCACCAAGGGAAAAATGTTCTCTCAACAGTTCTTGGGGAAACAACAGGGACATTTGATCACAAAGGCAACTTACAAACAGGGCCGACTGGATCAAATTTAAAATACCCTAGATTTTCAATTGGCTACTCCCGTCGTGTTGGAGATGGAATGGCGACTGCCGCAGGATTCGGTGGTACTGTACCACAATACTCCGCCTCCTTCAATGTGGTCAAGAATAAGCAAGATTATAATATTCAAGAGATTATACAATCAGCTTCAGATTCAGGTGTTGATGAAGGTGGCGATGCTGTGACTTATGCTGGCAAGGTTGGTACCAAGAGGGTTATCATCGATAAAGTTTTTTATAAGTCTCCACGGGCAATGTGGCGCTTCTACGGCTATTACGGCGGTATTGGTGTTGTTGGCAACTCCTCAACTTATGGACAGTTCGCTGATGATTCCACATTCGAGGTAATCCCTACGTGGCAAAATAAAATGCAAGCCATAATGTATGAGGATTCAATCACCACTCGTACGTCTAACTACTCCTATGAATTAATAGATGGAAAGATAAGATTGTTCCCAACACCAAGCTATTGGGGCTTTAGCTCAGAAGATAAAATGTGGGTCAAGTTTCACGTTGATCTTGAAGCATTTGCTACTGGTTCCTATGATTCGGGAGTCCAGGGTGTCAACAATGTTAATACTCTCCCGTTCGACAATTTACCTTACAATAATATAAATTCAATGGGTAAACAGTGGATTAGAAAGTATTGCTTGGCTCTTTGTAAAGAAATGCTTGGTCAAATTAGAGGCAAGTTTACTACACTGCCAATTCCCGGCGAATCGGTTACATTAAATCACTCCGAACTATTAAGCCAGGCACAAACTGAGCAGCAAAACCTTAAAGATAAGCTAAAAGAGATGTTGAAAGAGATGGAGTACACTGCTTTGGCTAAGAGTGATCAAGAAATTACGGACGCCGCGGCAAATGTTATAAAAGCATCTCCGCTGCCAATATTTGTGGGATAACGCTGAATGGCTGACGATTGGAAAAGACCTGCCGCTCCACCACCACCTCTTTTTCTAGGTAAAAAAGAAAGAGATCTGGTAAAACAAGTTAACGATGAGTTAATTGAAAAAGTTATAGGACAACAGATCTTGTATTATTCAATTGATCTTGAGACTACCGACTTTCATGACTTATATGGTGAAGCGATTGAGAAGACTTTCCTACCGCCGATAAGAATATATGCACTTGTAGAATTTGCTGAGTTCTCTACAACGTATTCAGAGGGCATTGGGATTGACAAGGATTCCTCAATTGTTATACATTTTCACAAGAGAAGATTAACAGAAGATCAGAACGTGTTTGCTCGCGAAGGTGATTTTGTTTTATATGGTGATATTTATTACGAGATAGTTAAACTTTCTGAGCCTAAAAAGCTTTTTGGCCAAGTTGGTGAAAGTTTTGAAATCTCTGCTACCTGCAAGAAAGCAAGAAAGGGACTTTTTGATGCTACCTGATGATTTCGACTTCGCTATGTTACCAGAGGATGTGGGTACGGGTAATTTTTCTCTTAAAGAGATTGGTATGCTCTCTTCAACTATTGAAGATATTGATAAAGCAATGGTCGATTATGTCGAGAATAGTCTAGACATCTCTACTACCACCAACCAAGGAACAAAGACGGTCCCAGTATTGTGGCAAACGCCGGAGAGAGCATACCAGATTAAAAATGATCTTGACCTCCGTGATAGCTCAGGGGCACTAACCTTTCCTTTAATAACTGTTGAAAGAACAAGTATCATTAAGGATCCAGCCAAGAAAGGCTCCTTCCAAGCACATCTTTTTTCAAACAACAAGGATGGTCGCGCGGGCCGGATGACCATAGCACGCCGTATAGTTCCTGATAAGACACGTAATTTTGCGGTTGCTTCTGGGACGAGAAACAACACCGGTGTGACTGACCAGAAGTGGTATCCGAGAGTTAACAAGAAAATTGTAGTTCAAACTGTGTCAATACCAATCCCGGTATATGTGTCAGTAGACTATAAAATTTTGTTGAAAACAGAATATCAACAACAAATGAATGATATGTTGGCTCCCTTTATTGCCAGAACTGGTCAGATCAATGCGTTCACTATGAAAAGACGGGGACACCGCTATGAGGCCTTCATTCAGCAAGGGTTTTCCCATAATAACAATGTATCAAATTTAGCCGAAGATGCGAGAAATTTCACCACAGAGGTGACAATAAATGTCCTTGGTTATTTAATAGGCGAAGGAAACAGTGACGACAGACCTATTGTTGAGATCAAAGAGAGTGCAGTTGAATTTAGGTACCCAACCGAATCCGTGCACCCTGTGGACGGTATTAGTTTTTTTGAAGATTAGTTCAGGAGATGAAAATGCGTTTTTATTCTACTCCAGCAATCCTTTTGAAAACCAAAATACTATTTAATATATGATTGGCCACACAATTGAATCTATTTTTTAGAAGAGGAACTAACACATGTCAGTAAAGAGCTTTAAATTTGTATCTCCTGGAGTGTTTATCAATGAGATTGATAATTCATTTATCCCCAGGTCCGCCGAGGCTATCGGCCCTGTTATCATCGGCCGCGCCGCATACGGCCCCGCGATGGAACCACAAAAAGTACAATCGTTTTCTGAATTCATTAACTTATACGGAGATACTGTCCCCGGAAACGGCGGTGGAGATATCTACCGCAATGGTAACCTTCAGTCCCCAATGTATGGAACATACGCTGCGAAAGCTTTCCTCAACTCTAACGTTGCGCCTGTAACATATATGCGTCTTCTCGGGCATCAGCACACTAATAACGATGGTACCGATGGCGCCAAGGCTGGCTGGAAGACCGTTGGTCAAACCGCCCGGGCAGCATCGAATGGTGGCGCCTACGGACTTTGGATTTTCCCATCTGCGTCTGCAACCTTCCAATCATCGGCACTCGGTGCTGGTGCCAGCACTAAAGCGACCGCTTCTTCAATGATTATGGGAACGGGCTCTTTAGCTGCTATTTGGTACGTAACAACCGGTTCGGCAATTGCATTAAGTGGAAACGCTCTTAATTTACAAACAAGAGCAAACATTGGCTCCGAGGCAGCCCGCGCGCCCAGCGGACCCGACAAATTCCGAACAGACAAAAATGTTGCTCAAATTGGCTCTATAATTAAATCAGACTCTAATGGTAGATTTACAGTTCGAATTGCTTCCACAACCGATCTGGACGCCACGGCCTCGATGGACGATGCCAGCCTCGTCGAAGATGTCAAATTCAGTTTAAATGATGATAACGAAGACTTCATCAGAAACGTATTCAACACGAATCCACAATTGGCTTCGACAGCCGGCGCCTTTTATCCAGCCAGTGCTCGCAAGCCATACTGGCTTGGTGAAACATTTGAGCAATATTTGAGATACGGTGGAAGCACAGTTAGAAATGAATTAGAAGGAACAAACTTAACAACAGCAGAACTTTACGGTGTTATGCTCCCAATTGCTAAATTTAGTGATAATTCAGATGCTCCGCATGCTATGCTTGGCATCGATGCTGCCGACGCAAATACTGGTTGGTTTATTGGTCAGGACCTAGGAAACAGATCAGTGTACACGCCCGCTGCAGCTAAGAAGTTATTCAGACTTGTTGGCCGCGGCCACGGTGAGTGGTTGCACAAAAACTTAAAGGTCTCTATCGAAAAGATTCGAGCATCGAATTCACTTAGCTCTGACTACGGCTCATTCTCGGTTGTCCTTAGAATGCTTGGTGATACAGATACGAATGTACAAGTTGTAGAGAGATACGATAATTGTAACTTGGATCCTTCCTCCCCAAATTATATTGGTCGCAAGATCGGTACAGTTGAGTCACGTTGGAGCGACATAACCAGAAGATTGACTTATGTTGGAGACTATCCAAACCAATCTAGATTTGTTCGCGTCGAAATGGACTCAGATGTCGATAATGGTGCTACCGATGCTAAATTACTTCCATTTGGTTATGAGGGTCCTCCCACATTCGAGAATATTGGTGACACTCAAACAAACTGGTCCGGCTCAAGCGCCGCCGGCCGAGTTCTTAATAACAGATACTTATTTGGCAGTGCTCCATATACTGGTTCAAACGTCACCTTATTGTCTGGTAGTACTTCTGAGGCGACGACGGGGACCCGAATCACCGGATCGGCAATTCTCGGATGGCCATCAGATAAGCTTAGACTTTCCGCATCAGATGGTGGTTTAGCAGATCCTACCAACGCTTACTTCGGATTCAACAACCGCAGAAGCCACAGCAGCACGATTTCCGACCGCTCTGTAATGGATATACACAGATTGCTGGTCCAAGGTGCCCGCAACAATGCAACAGTAGCTGGACTTAGCTCAAGCGCATACTACTTCAGTTTGGACGATGTCCAAAAAGATTCAGGCGGCAACAACTACTATTACCATTCTGGTTCCAGAAAGACTGGAGGTTCAGTGAGTGCTACAGATGGCAATACATACAAGACGCTCCTCGATGCTGGTTATGATAAGTTTACTGCACCTTTCTTCGGCGGCTTTGATGGTTTAAACATTAAACTCCCAGATCCTTTCTATAATGGAGGAATGGCAGGGGCGAGTGTTTCCGAACTCTCTAACGCGTCTTACTATACAATTAAGCGCGCAATTGATACCCTTGCTGATCCAGAATTTGTTGATGTCAACTTAATGACAATGCCTGGACTTACTCAGACCGGCCTCACAGAGCATATGATTAATGTTTGCGAAGAAAGAGCCGATGCAATGGCACTAATTGACTTGCCCGACTTATACAAGCCGACTCACGAGCAATTTTACCCTGACAGAAATAGTAGAATTCTTAATAACCCACAGTCGGCAGCCACGTCACTCAGAAACAGAAGAATTGATTCCTCTTACGGTGCCACATTCTATCCTTGGGTACAGACCAGAGACCAAAGAACTGGTCAGCTTCTGTGGATTCCGCCATCCGTCGCGATGCTTGGAACATTTGCAAGTTCACAACGCTCCTCACAACTTTGGTTCGCTCCTGCCGGCTTCAACCGCGGCGGCTTGACCGAAGGTGCTGCTGGAATTCCAATTGTCAATGTATCCGAGAGGGTTGCATCTAAAGACAGGGATACACTTTATGAAGCAAACATTAACCCGATTGCTTCCTTCCCATCGAGCGGAATTGTTGTCTTCGGACAAAAGACGCTTCAAAGCCGTCAATCTGCACTCGATAGGATTAACGTCCGCCGACTTGTAATCTTTATGAAGAAGCAAATTTCGATTCTTTCAACTAGAGTGCTTTTCGAGCAAAACGTTCCAGAAACTTGGAACCGATTCAAATCACTTGTCGAGCCTTTCTTGGCCAACGTCAAGACTGATTTTGGTATCACAGACTACAAGTTGATTCTTGATGAAACAACAACAACACCTGACTTGATTGATCAGAACATTATGTACGCGAAAATTATGATTAAGCCCGCAAGAGCTATTGAATACATCGCTATCGATTTCGTGATCGCCTCAACAGGTGCTTCTTTCGAAGATTAAGAAAGTCGCGGAGGTTTTCCTTCGCGCAACTATATAGAAATAGAGCTACAGGAGTAACAAAACATGCCATTTTGGTCTAAAGATTATAGCGCGGATCGTACCTTGGACGATCCAAAAAGAAAGTTTCGATTTAAAGTTGAGTTTCAAGGAATTAACTCTTCTCAAGGCGGTGCCCTGATGTGGTATGCAAAGACGGTTTCCAAGCCATCTTTTCAAATCTCTAGTGCAGAGCACAAATACTTGAATCACACATTTTACTATCCTGGCTCTGTTACGTGGCAAGATGTTAACTTAACACTTGTTGATCCTGTAGACCCAGATATGACCGCTACACTTTCTGATATCGTTGTTGCTGGTGGTTATAGTCCACCCACCGATGCCACGGATTTGGTTAGTATGTCGAAAGCAAAGGCCTCGTCTGCACTTGGGACGATTATTATCACTCAATTAGACTCAGACGGCAAGGCACTTGAAACTTGGACTCTTTGGAACGGCTTTATCACTGAACTTAAGTTTGGCGACTTAGAGTATGGTTCTGACGAACTTACTGAGCTTAGCCTTACCTTGAAATATGATTGGGCCCGAGTTGAGACAACCGGAAACTCAGTTGCTGTCAACGGTTCCAAGTCAAACGAATACTTCAGAGTATAAATATTCTAAAATAGAGAGGTGAATATTGTCCCGCAATAGAGACAGGCTCGGCGTACCTAACACGACGCCAGAGCCCACAGAACCGCCACCACAGGTTTTTAATGAAAATGCAAGTGAACCCGGCGGCTTTTCATTCGTAGTCCCAACAGAATTTGTTGAGATTCCATCAAAAGGAAAGTATTATCCCGATAACCATCCTTTAGCAGATCAAGAAACGATCGAGATCAAGCAAATGACTGCTAAAGAAGAGGATATGCTTACTTCCAGAACACTGCTTCGTAAAGGCATAGCCTTAGAGCGTGTTATACAGAGCTTGATTGTTGATAAAAGAATCAACCCCAACACTCTTTTAGTCGGAGATCGCAATGCGATTCTCATTGCTGCAAGGATTTCTGGGTATGGTTCCGATTACACCACCAATATTACATGTCCGCAATGCGGCACAAGCCAGCAACATCTTTTTGATTTGCACGATGCTACTGAGGTCAGAGAATCAGACCTAGGCACAAGCAACATCATTGACAATGGCGATGGTACATTTACCACTACGCTACCCGCTACTAAAGTAGAGGTTTCCTTCAGATTACTGACAGGCATTGATGAGAAAAGCTTGTTAACTCAAATTGAGAATGCAAGAAAGTCTAAAAAAGAAGAAAACACAATCACCAGGCAACTTAAACAGTTTATTATAGCGGTCAACGGTGATGACACCCAAGAAACCATCAATTACTTGGTCAATAACGTGCCCTCCAGTGACTCACGATACCTTAGAAATTTATTCGTGCAGGTTACCCCCGATGTAAATCTTATGGAGAACTTTGAGTGCTCTGAGTGCTCATATGACTCAGTAATGGAGGTGCCGCTCACCGCGGACTTTTTTTGGCCTGACCGATGAGTATATGGAAGACATATATGAGCAGTTCTTCTTCTTAAAATATAGAGGTGGCTGGTCGTTTACAGAAGCTTATAACTTGCCTATTGGCTTAAGAGAGTGGTTTGTGAAACGACTTATAACTCAAATTGAGAGAGAGAATGAGGCAATGGAAAACGCCTCAAACAGCTCATCTAGTTCGCAAACATTAAGTACTCACAATCAGCCGAAAATGCCCCCTAACTTAATCAAATAGCTTTTTGGTGTAATAACTAATTAATATTAGTTCATTAGGAGTTTTTTAAGTGGCAGAATCAAACGATCCCCCAAAAGTAAGTGCAGAAGACCTTATTAATGAGGAAAAAAAGAATAAATTAGCCGAAGAGCGCCTTAATCTATTAGAAAAAGAGATCGCGGCCTATAAAGAGGCTATCAAAGATGAGAAAAATCTCTATAAACAACAAAGCGCTAGAAATTCTTTAAGAGAAGCTGAAAATGAATTACAAAGAAAGTCTCTTGAGAACATAAGACAAAAAATAGTTCAAAATACTGAACTTAATAAAAAAGATAAAAAGATTCTTGAAGATTTAGGCATCCAAGGTGATACTCACGATGCCAATCTTAAAAAAATAGAAAAACAGTTAGATGTCCTTGATCTTCAATCAGAAGCGCAAAGTGAGTTAAATACAAAACTTACTGAACAAGGCTCGCTAGCAGTAAAAGCACAAAAATCAGCAGCCTTGATAGGCGAAGCATACGGTCAGGGTAAATTAGCGCTTTTAGCAATGAATAGTGCAAGCAAGATGCTGGATACTGGCTTATCAAAATATATCAATTCTATAAAAAGCATTGTTCTTGGAGTCAACGAAGCCCAGAAAGGCTTTGAGCGCGCCACGGCTAGTATTTTTGGACCATCGGTGTCCAAGCAGGTACAGGCGACTTATAAAGAGTTAAATATATACGGCGTGTCAGCCAAACAAGCATATGATGCACAATTGGGTCTTTCGCGAGTTGTTACTGATTTTACAACATACAATCCAACACTTCAAGGCGAATTAAGAAAATCATCGCTTTTATTTGAAGAACTGGGTGTGAGTCAAGACAGTTATTTTAAGGGCATGCAGAGTGCCATTAAATTCTTCTCAATGACTCCATTGGAGGCAGACAAAGCTTCGCGAGAAATCCTTGCTACGTCAAAAGCTTTAGGGGTTGTGCCGGCAGATATGATGGAGCAATATGGCCGATTGGGACCGACTTTGGCTAAATTTGGAAGTGATGGCCAAAAGACATTCAAAGATCTCGCGCGCATCCAAAAGCAAACCGGCTTTGAAATGGAGAAAATTCTTCAAATAACAAATAGATTCGATACATTTGAGGGTGCAGCCCAACAAGCAGGGCAACTTAATGCAGCGCTCGGCGGCAACTTTGTGAACGCAATGGATCTTATGATGGCAACAGATCCAGCAGAAAGATTTGATATGATTCGCCAGGCCTTAGAACAAACTGGTCTTTCGTTTGACGAAATGTCCTATTATCAAAAAGAATTCTACAAAAACTCTCTTGGTCTAAGCGACGTTGGTGAGTTGGCAATGATTATGTCGGGGGATATGGACGCTTTTGGCGATTCCACCAACAAAACAGCTGCACAACATAAAGAAATGGCAGAAACAGCCAAAAGCGTTCAAAGTGTTATGGAAGCCTTCCAGAGCGTTATTGCTAATAACGCTGATGGCTTCATTAAAATCGCCGGCGCCGTCGAGAAATTTACCAAATTTATGCTTGATAATGGCGAGATTATTCAGTATGTTACATATTATTTGATGGCTGCGAAGGCCGCTTCAATTTTGTACAGGAGCGCAATAGTGGGAGTCAATGTTGCCCGGGCCACCGGCAACGCACTATCAAAAACAGGAACATTCCTGTCAAAAATCTTTACTGCAGCCAAAATGAAAGAAACAGCAGTTGAAAAAGCTAGCGTTGGCCCTAAAAATGCGGCCAATAAAGCACAACAGCTATCCAACAAGAGCACTAAAGCCGGAATTGGCCCAATGCTTAGTTTTGCCCTCGCTGTTGGTGCTGTCGCTGCGGGAATTGGGCTAGCTGCCGTCGGGATGGCCTTGCTAATTGGTGCCGTTGATGAAGCCTCATTTGGTGCAGTGGCAGGCGCTTCGGTCATCTTTATTGGCATTGGAACTGGTGCTTACTTTATGGCCGGCGGCCTCGCAGCCGCGGCAGTCAAAGCAGGAGTCGCGGGCACGGCCTTATTGCCACTAGGTGGAGCGATAGCTTTAGTCGGCCTTGGTGTCGGTCTCGCAGCCGCCGGTATGGCAGAATTAGTCAAGTCGTTTAACGGTTTTGATGCCACAGAGATTGTCGCAATTGGCGCTGCGATGCTCGGTTTCTCTGTCTCGCTCTATGCAGTGGCAGCAGCAATTGCTGCGTTCGCGAATCCGCTGACAGCCGGCGGTGCGGCTGTCCTTGCTGGTGTTGGCGTTGCGATCGGAGGCCTTGCTTACGCATTTGGCAAGTTTAAGGGCAAAGATGATGGTATCGATGATTTAATTCCGGTAATGCAATCAGTAGGCAATATTAGCCAAGGTCAGTTTGAATTAGCACAAAAAACGTTCGAATCAATAAAGAAATCAATTAACGCCACTGAAGTCAACAAAATGGAAGGCTTGGGTAATTTATTTGGTGATATTCACATTCATTACATTCAAACTGCCACAAGGGTAAGTTCTGGCGCCGCTACAAGAGACAATGCCACCGGCAATAACCGTTCTTCAGCAGAAAGTATATCACTTAGCGTAGATACTCCGATTCACATAGATATTGGAGGCCGGCCCCTTGACAAATATATTCTTAAACTAGTTAGCGAGAGTGAGACGTCTGAGATGAGGGCCGCTGTGCAAAAGCAAGGCGTAACCCCGTAATAAAGGAGTATAAGTAATGGCTGATGATAATGATACATTTGGAGAAGGTAGTAACTACTTTAGTTCCTTTAAAGTCGGTGGGGTTAAACAGAACATATATGGCCCCTCAGTCAAGGGTGTTCCAAATCCTGGTGTAAGAATTGAGCCTAAAACTGATGCTCAAGGCAAGCAATTATATGACCTCGACGGACAACCATCAGTAAATATTATTCAACAGCCAGCTTTTATAGACGGCTCAGATGCGTTAGCAAATCAAGGCTTTACAATCTCCTTCCAAAGTGTTATTAATAAGAAGACGACCGTTTTTAAAGCTTTCGTGACGGCCTTCAACGAAACATATAATTCAAATTGGACCTCTGAAGAAGTTTATGGGCGCGCCGATCCGATTTATTTGTTTAAGAATACAACTAGAAACATTACGTTAGCTTTTGGGGTACCTGCATCAACCGAAGGCGAGGCTT
>Ga0206126_10000102_pt1 | contig 112618 bp, 102 predicted proteins | sample Helgoland_Spring_5_FD_148621 | JGI IMG/M metagenome (GOLD analysis project Ga0206126, IMG submission 148621) | Pelagic subsurface seawater microbial communities from Kabeltonne, Helgoland, North Sea - Helgoland_Spring_Bloom_20160412_1 | ecosystem: Environmental > Aquatic > Marine > Epipelagic...
AGTAATTTACAAGCTCCCGATTTACCCTGATAATCTGCCCTAACAAATCCTTAATATAATTCCACCTGGAGAAAATAGAATGGCAACAGCAAGTGCGCGACATATATTGGTTGATAGCGAAGAAAAATGTGCAACTCTAAAGCAGCAGATTGAAGCGGGTGCAGACTTCGCCAACGTCGCAAGTGAACATTCAAGCTGCCCCTCAGGTAGCCGCGGTGGTGATTTGGGTCAGTTCGGACCGGGCCAAATGGTCAAAGAATTTGATGAAGTGGTCTTTAGCGGCGCACTGGGCTTGGTCCATGGTCCAGTTAAAACGCAGTTTGGCTATCATCTGTTAGAGATTACCAGCCGCGAAGGCTAGTTCATCTCTGCAACCAAGTTCGTCAATCCATCAATGTCTCCGAGAGCAACCCTCGTTGCTTTTAACATTGGTGGGTTATTCATCAACGTTTAGAAATCCCCCTACAGAATCGGTTATTGATTGAGCTAAAACTCAGCGAGCCTTACAATAGCGTCCATCCGCTGCGTTCAAAATCTAACAATTCCCGCGCAGACAATCCGCAAGCTGAGCTATTAGGTTCAGGCACTAGTTCAGACACTGGGCATCTACATGAAAATCTATCGAGTTGGCGGCGCCGTGCGCGACAAGTTGCTCAATTATTTCAGCGATGAAAATGATTGGCTGGTGGTCGGTGCGACCCCAGAGAAAATGGTCGAACTCGGCTATCTGCCAGTGGGCAATGACTTTCCGGTATTTATCAAACCCGACACCGGCGAAGAATATGCTCTGGCGCGCACCGAGCGCAAATCAGGCCATGGCTACGGTGGCTTTACCTTTCACGCCGCGGCGGATGTGAGCCTTGAAGAAGATCTAGTGCGCCGGGACCTGACCATTAATGCCATGGCCGAGGACGACGACGGCCAGCTTTACGACCCCTACAACGGACAGGCCGATCTGGAGAAAAAGATTCTCCGTCATGTCTCCGATGCCTTCACCGAAGATCCCCTGCGAGTGCTACGAGTAGCCCGCTTTGCCGCTCGCTATCACCATCTGGGTTTCACTATAGCGCCTGAAACCATGGAGCTGATGACGGCAATCACTAGCAGTGGTGAACTCGACTATTTAGTCGCTGAACGGGTCTGGAAAGAAACCGAACGGGCCCTCGGCGAGCGCTCGCCGGATATCTATATTGAAGTGCTGCGCCAGTGCGGCGCACTGGATGTGCTTTTGCCTGAAGTCTCACGACTTTTTGGTGTGCCTCAGCGCGCCGACTATCATCCGGAAATCGACACCGGCATCCACACCTTGATGGCGCTACAGCAATCGGTACGGCTCTCCGACAGCAGTAAGATTCGCTTCGCGGTGCTGGTCCATGATCTCGGCAAAGGTATTACCCCAGACCATGTGTTGCCCAGCCATCGCGGCCATGAAGCCCGCGGCGTGCCACTGGTCAACGATGTCTGCGACCGCTTTAAAGTACCCAATGATGTGCGCCAGTTAGCCCTGGTGGTCACCGAATATCACCTGATGTGCCACAAGGCCCAGGAGCTCAAGCCTGCGACCGTTGTCAATCTGCTCAAGGGCGTGGGTGCGCTAAAATCTCGCGACCGACTTGAAGACTTTATCCTCTGCTGCGAAGCGGATGCCCGAGGCAGAACCGGTTTTGAAGATCGCGAATACCCCTCTTCGGATTATCTGCGTGCGGCAGTCGACGGAATCAGCAATATTAGCGTTGCCGATCTGGTGGAAGCAGGAATAGATGGCGCAGAAATTGGTCGGCAATTACATCTGCGCCGTACTGCACGTATGACAGAAATTAAACAACAATATTTTAATAAGTAATTAATTATGAGCAACATTCAAGCCCCCGTAGTACTGATTACCGGCGCCGCCAGACGTATTGGCGCCGTGACGGCCGAGCTATTTCACAATGCCGGCTATACCGTCATTATTCACTACAACCGCTCCGCTGCGGATGCCGATAGGCTCTGCGAAAAATTTAACCAGCTGCGGGACAATAGCTGTCTGCTGGTTCAGGCCGATCTCAATGATATGGCCGGTATCGATAAAATTATTCAGCTGGTGGACTCTATCGGACGTCTCGATGTGCTGATCAATAACGCCTCAAGCTTTTATCCCACGCCATTGGAGCAATGTACCAATCAGCAGTGGGACGATCTGATCAACAGTAATCTTAAAGGGCCGTTTTTCCTCACCCAAGGACTTGCCCCACAGCTTATTGCCGCTCGTGGCAGCGTGGTGAACATCTCGGATATGCACGCCCGTCAGGCACTGAAGGACCACCCCATCTACACCATTGCCAAGGCTGGCAATATCGCCATGACCAAATCACTAGCCCTGGATATGGCGCCCCATGTGCGAGTAAATAGTGTCGCACCCGGTGCAATTCTGTGGCCGGAGCATGAGGAAGATGATATTTCCAAGCAGACGTCTGTGCTCAATAATGTGCCCATGGGACGTCTGGGCAGTGAGATGGATATTGCTGGAACCGCTTTCTTTTTGGCGGTGGATGCGAGTTATGTGACGGGGCAGACCATTGCAGTGGATGGCGGCAACTCAAACAGTCTCTGAGGTTAGGCTCTTTGTTACTAGAGGCCGCAAGCGCTCTGTATTACTAGAGACCACAGGCGCTCTATATTACTAGACGCCACAGGCGTAAAAAGGCACCTTTAGCCAAAAAGGTGCCTTTTTTTATAACAAGCCGTAGGCGCTATCTGCTACCCGACGCCGCGGGTGCTTAGCCACTAATAGGCAACAGAGTAATCTCTACCCGGCGATTAAGCTGCTTGCCCGCTGCACTATCATTTCCGGCAATCGGCTGCCGCTCACCAAAACCAATGGTCTCGAGCCGGTCCGTCAAAATTGACTGAGACACCAAATAGCCCGAAACGGACTGCGCCCGGCGCTCTGACAGATTCTCATTAAATGCTGCGCCGCCATCGCTGTCGGTGTGTCCGGCAACTACGACCAATGTCTTGTCATACTCCTCAATCACCAGCGCCACTGAATCGAGCACCGAATAAAAGCTCGCATTGATATCAGAACTGTTAGTGGCAAAGGTAATATTGCCCGGCATAATCAGATTGATATTGTCGCCCACTCGCTCGACGCTAACACCGGTGCCGCGCAGTTGTTGACGCAGTTTTGCCTCTTGGGCATCCATGTAATAACCAATGCCACCACCAATTGCGGCGCCACCGCCCGCGGCAGCCAAAATACGCTTATTGCGCTTGCGGCTGTCTTCATCTTTATTGTCCAGATAGGCGACCACAGCGCCAACGCCGGCACCAATGCTGGCGCCAATAGCGGTTTTGGTGGTTTTTTGTTCGCCGGTATAGGGGTCAAAGGTGGTGCAGGATGGCAGTGTAATCAGAATTGCGAGAGAGAAAAGACTGGCTAGGGATGTTTTCATGGTTACTCCTTTAAGTATTCTGGGCGTCATTGCCCTGACTAAAAATTATTAACTTGTTTGATTATAGTGAACAGAAAAGTAACTGCGCCCAATAATCGTTAATCAATTTTCGCGGGTAATATTTTCACCGCGCCAGATAAATTCAATCGGCCATAACTTTTGCTTGGCTTTATCGAAATCCTGCCAGTGCTGGTCATAGCTCAGTCCGGTCTGGGGATGCAGAGCAGTAGCAGCAATCTCGGCAAGGGGCTGTAACACAAAGGCATTCTTGAGAATCTCATCCCGCGGTATCGACACCCCATCAATCACACCAATGCGATCATCCGCGGTCAAAATATCTATATCCAAACTCCGCGCGCCAAACTTTGGTGCACTCCGATCACGACCCTGAACGTCTTCAATCCCCTTGAGTATTTTCGACAGCTCGCCAATGGAGTGCTCCGAGTGAACACCCACAACCAAATTGTAAAAACTGTCACCCTCAAAACCCACCGCCTCACTCTCATAGACAGAGGAGACAATCAGTTCACCAAAGGTGTCGGCCAATGCATCCATCGCCGCCTCAATATTGCGCTGGGCTTCAACGTTGCTACCGAGACTAAGATAGATAAGTGCCACTAGGGCTTCACTCCTCTTTCAATTAGAATTCCCACATCCTGTGAGCCTCTCAGGGCACCGGGCTTGCTTACCCGCAACCGCAACCAGGGCACAGAAAACTCATTTCTAACAATTCCAGCCACTTCTTCGGCCATGCGCTCAACCAGCAAGAACTCGCTCTCTTCAATAAACTTAATCAAACGCTTAGCAATAGACTTATAGTTGAGAGCATATTGAATATCATCAGTTTCTGCCGCTTGACGAATATCATGGGCCATCTCTAAATCAAGACTAACAGTTTGCTTAACCTCGCGCTCCCAATCATAGATACCAATAATGGTTTCGATACGCAGGTCTCTTATATAAACAATATCCATCAAACAGCTTCCCCCAGCCCAGTCAATTTATCTAATGGCCATCGCGGCGTCGCCGCAATCACCAGTTCATTTTTTTCGCCAGCCAGTAAGCGCTGACAGCCCGCATAGGCAATCATTGCCCCATTATCGGTGCAAAACTCATGGCGTGCATAAAATACCTCAGCGCCCTCTTTAGCAAGACCTGCCTCGAGTTTTTCCCGCAATCTGGCGTTGGCGGATACGCCGCCGGCGATTACAAGGCGCTTCATGCCCGTCTGTTGCATGGCGCGGCGACATTTAATTACCAGCGTATCAACCACTGCTTCCTGAAATCCGGCACAGATATCGAGCATAGTCTGCTGGTCTGGCAACACATCATCGCCGCGATTTTTCTCAATCAGGTTGCGGGTGAAGGTTTTTAAACCGGAAAAGCTAAATTCGAGCCCCGGGCGGTCTGTCATCGGCCGCGGAAAACTAAACCGGTCAATATTGCCGCGATCGGCCATGGCCGCCAGACGCGGGCCACCGGGATAGTCCAGGTCGAGCAGCTTGGCGGTTTTATCAAAGGCTTCGCCAGCGGCATCGTCAATGGATTCGCCAAGCAGTTGATACTCACCAATCGCGGTCACTTCAACCAATTGGGTATGGCCGCCAGAAACCAATAGTGCAACAAAGGGGAAGGCCGGCGGGTTATCTTCCAGCATCGGCGCCAGCAGGTGCCCTTCCATATGATGCACACCTAATACGGGTATACCGAGGGTATAGCCCAGAGCAGTTGCTGCGGCGCCTCCCACCATTAAAGCACCCATCAGACCTGGGCCAGCGGTGTAGGCAATACCGTCGAGATCAGCTGTAGTGACGTCAGCTGAGGCTAAAACCTGCTCTAGCATGGGCAATATCTTGCGCACATGATCACGAGAGGCCAGCTCTGGCACTACGCCGCCATACTCCGCATGGAGCTTTACCTGGGAATAAAGATTGTGCGCCAATAGCCCGCGCTCACTGTCATAGACAGCAACGCCGGTTTCATCGCAGGAGGTTTCCACACCGAGAACAAGCATTTATAGGGGCCTTGCAGCATTGTTTTAAAGTAGCGCCAACGCTAGACAAATCGTCGACTGAGGGCGTAACTGTAAACCCTCTGCAGGGCTGTGTGAACCTGTAGTTTGCAGTCTCGCCAGTAGCGTTAAAAAGGCGCCAAAAAACTTTGCATCAAAACAGGGAAGTGTATAGACTACGCGCCCTTAAAGGGTCACTAACAAAGACGGTTAGCGACAGATCACTGTACACAAGTGTTTACCACAGGATTATATATAGATGCCAAGCGTTCGACTTAAAGAAAACGAGCCCTTTGACGTAGCATTACGTCGTTTCAAACGTTCATGCGAAAAAGCCGGTATTTTGGCTAAAGTTCGCAGCTGCGAGTTCTACGAGAAGCCTACGTGGGAACGCAAGCGTAAAGCAGCAGCAGCTGTAAAGCGCAACCAGAAAAAAGTATCTCGCGAATCACGCAAGTTTACTCGACTCTATTAAGCACCGCTCTATAACCCAGAGCAGTAACATAGAGAGTCAATGCAGAGAGCGCCCAACCGGCGCTTTTTGTGTTTCTGGAATTCAGTAATATCATCCTCAGGAGAATTCATATGTCCATGAAAACGACGCTTAAAGATGCCATGAAAGAGGCTATGCGAGCCAAAGACAAGTCCCGCCTAAGTGCTATCCGTCTGGTCCAAGCTGAGATCAAACGCGTAGAAGTTGACGAGCGCATTGATATAGATGACGCGCGGGTACTGGCCATTCTCGACAAAATGGTTAAACAGCGTCGCGACTCTATCACCCAGTACGAAGCCGCCGGCCGTCAAGAATTGGCGGATATCGAAATCGCCGAAATCAATGTGATCCAAGATTTTCTGCCCACCGCCCTCACCGACGCTGAAATTGCCGAACTGGTACAGAGCGCGATCAGTCAGACCGGCGCTGCCTCAATGGCCGATATGGGCAAGGTAATGGGCATACTGCGCCCACAGGTTCAGGGACGTGCCGATACCGGTGCGGTCAGCGGTTTGGTTAAAGCTGCACTAAACAGTTAAATAGCTAAGTAGCTAAGTAGGTTTATTTCCCGGCCCAAGGCGTTACACTAAACCCTTAAAAAAAGAGCAGCCTGTAACCCCGATGGCCGGACGAATCCCGCAAACCTTTATTGATGACCTGCTCGACCGCATCGACATAGTCGACGTGGTCAACGGCCGCGTAGGGCTTAAAAAAGCCGGCAAGAACTACAAAGCCTGCTGCCCCTTTCACGAAGAAAAAAGCCCCTCCTTTACCGTTGCCCAAGACAAGCAGTTTTACTACTGCTTTGGCTGCGGTGCTGGCGGCAACGCTCTCGGCTTTGTCATGGAGTTCGACCGTCTCGATTTTCTGCCCGCGGTGGAAATGCTCGCGCGCAATGCAGGTCTAGAAATTCCCCGGGAAGCGGCCCAAGATCCCGGGATCAGCAAACAAAAAGACAGCCTCTATTCGATACTCTCTGAGTCCGATCTCTATTTTCGCCAACAACTACGCAAGCATGCTGGTGCCGCCACTGCCGTCGACTATCTCAAGGCCCGCGGTCTCAGCGGACAGGTAGCCAAGCAGTATGCGGTGGGCTATGCCCCACCGGGTTGGGACAATCTATTAAAAGCCGTGGGCACCGATGAACAGCGCACCGGACTGTTACAGGAATCCGGCATGCTGGTGGTAAAGCAGGAAGAAAAAAAGCAGTATGACTTCTTTCGCCACCGCATCACCTTCCCGATCCGCGACCAGCGCGGTCGCACCGTCGGCTTTGGCGGTCGAGTGCTGGATGACAGCAAACCCAAGTACCTCAATTCACCTGAGACCCCGGTATTTAGTAAAGGCCGCGAGCTCTATGGACTCTATGAGGCACGCCAAGCACTAAAAGAAATCCCCTGCCTGATTATGGTTGAGGGCTATATGGACGTGATCGCCCTGGCCCAGTTCGAGATTAATAATGCTGTCGCCACATTGGGTACTGCATTAACCGAGAGCCACCTGCAAAAGATCTTCCGCTATACCTCCGAGATCGTATTTTGTTTCGATGGCGACAAAGCTGGCCGCAAAGCCGCAGCCCGAGCACTGGATACAGCGATCCCAGAAATGCGTGACGGCGTATCGGCGAAATTCTTGTTTTTACCGGATGGTGAAGATCCAGACACCATGGTGCGCCAGCTGGGCAAACCTGACTTTATGGAGCAAGTGGACAGAGCCCAGCCCCTCTCCGAGTTTCTCTTTGAGCAGTTGAGTGATGGCATCGACAGCAGCACCGCCGACGGCAAGGCGCGCCTCAGCAAAGTCTGCGCACCGCAGATCAATCGCATTCCCCAGGGTGTCTTTCGTCAGCTGATGCTTGAAGAACTGTCTAGCCGCACCGGCATTTCCGCAGAAAACCTGCGCGACTATGTGGCCACACACAAGCCCCCGGCCCAGCGTGGCAGCGCACCTCCAGCGTCAGTGCAACCGGCAGTCCAATCGGGCGGGCAAAGCAGAAATCAAGCGCCACCTGATGACTTTTACGCAGGACCGCCACCGGATGATGTCTACGGTGATGGCGACTATGAGCAGCCCTACCCAGAAACTGTCGCCGTGCGCCGCAGCAAAATTCGCCTGTCGCCAATCAAATTTCTCAGTGCACTGCTGGTCAATCATCCACAGCTCGCTGAGTATGTTGAAGATATTGAGATGCTCAGTGTTTCGGCAGACCCGGATATGACGCTTTTTCTCAAGATTCTAGCCCTCATTAATAGCGACCCAGCCTGTAGCAAGACCTCGCATATATTTGCCCGCTGGCAGGCCACCTACTCGGATCAAAACGAGTTACAGCTGCTCAAGACCCTGGCCGGCAGCGAGCTGCACCAGCCCCCAAAAGGCACTGGTCGCGATGATGATCAGGAATTTACCGACGCCCTCGCCCACGTCGCCCGGGATGTCTTTGAAGCACTTCCCCCAGAGCGCAAGGCAGATATTTTACTGGCTTTAGAAACCCTCAATGAGCGCCAAATTAAGCAGCTGTTCAAGATTCACATGCAACTGGGCGATGACAATCAATTCGTCGAGCTAAAAAATAAGATAAAACAACGACTTGTAGTCTAAGATAACAAAAATTGGCACGACCAAATAAAGCCCAAATTGGTGCGGACATAGGCGATATTTTCGGCTATAATCCTCCGCTATTTTTCAGCCTCTAAACAGTAATTGAGTCCTATGAGCGATACGAACCAAAAGCAACAATCCGGCATCAAAGACCTTATAGCCAAGGGCCGCGAACAGCGGTATCTGACCTATGCTGAAGTCAATGACCACCTGCCAGAAGATATAGCCGATCCGGAACAGGTCGAAGATATCATCCAGATGATCAACGACATGGGTATTACTGTCTTTGAGACAGCCCCCGACGCAGACACCCTGTCCAGTCTCGCCAGTGACAATACCCCCGACGAAGTCGCCGCCGCAGAAGCCGCCGCCGCTCTCGCCTCGGTAGAATCCGAACAACACCGCACCACCGATCCAGTACGCATGTACATGCGTGAGATGGGTTCGGTTGAGCTGTTGACTCGCGAAGGCGAAATTGAAATTGCCAAGCGTATTGAAGAAGGCACCCGCGAGCTGATGTCCGCGGTTGCTGACTGGCCGACCACCGTCGCCACCATTATTGCCGAATATGAAAAAGTTGAAGCGGGCGAAAAGAAGCTCACGGATATTATTAGCGGTTACCTCAACCCCATGGAGCACGTGCCCTCAGCCCTGGCCCAGCAGCAAGCTGCTGAAGCCCTAAAGCTCGAGAATCCAGAAGAGGCAGAGGAAGAGGAAGAAGAAGAGCAGCACGAAGGCGGACTGGATCCAGAAGTCGCTTTCGAACGCTTTGACACTATCCGCAAGCAGCTAAAGAAAACTGATACCTGTGTGGCCCGTTACGGCCGCAACGGTGAAGCATCACAAAAGAATCTCGAAGAGCTTGCTGAGTTGTTTAAGTTCTTAAAACTGACTCCCCGTCAGTTTGATCCATTGATTGCCAAAGTACGCCTGGCAGTAGAGCGAGTTCGCGGCGAAGAGCGCAAGATTATGCGCCTCTGTATCCGTTTGGGCAAAATGCCGCGTAAGGAATTTATCAAAATGTTCCCCGGCAATGAGTCCAATATGAAATGGACCACAGAGCTAGCCAAGTCGAAAGAGAGCTGGGCCGAGCGTGTTGCCGAACAGGAAGTAGAGATTCTCCGTTCACAGCGCAAGCTGGCGCAGGTTGAAAAATTTGCCGACATGAACATCGCGCAGATTAAAGATATCAATCGCCGCATGACCATGGGTGAAGCCATGGCCCGTCGCGCCAAGAAAGAAATGGTTGAAGCCAACCTGCGACTGGTTATCTCCATTGCGAAAAAATACACCAACCGTGGCCTACAGTTCCTCGATCTGATTCAGGAAGGCAATATCGGTTTGATGAAAGCCGTAGACAAGTTTGAATATCGCCGCGGTTACAAATTCTCTACCTATGCAACCTGGTGGATCCGTCAGGCAATCACAAGATCAATTGCCGATCAGGCCCGCACCATTCGTATTCCGGTGCATATGATTGAGACGATTAACAAGCTCAACCGTGTATCCCGTCAAATGCTTCAGGAAATGGGTCGCGAACCCACTCCGGAAGAATTGGCCGAGCGCATGGAAATGCCGGAAGACAAGATTCGCAAAGTCCTCAAGATCGCCAAAGAGCCAATCTCCATGGAGACGCCCATTGGTGAAGACGAAGATGCCAGCATCGGCGACCTGATTGAAGATACCACCATCGCCCTGCCCCTCGATGAAGCCACTAAGAACAACCTCACCGAGTCGACTCGCGGTGTTCTGAGTAGTCTTACAGCGAGAGAAGCGAAAGTATTGCGCATGCGTTTCGGTATCGATATGAACACCGATCACACCCTCGAAGAAGTCGGCAAGCAGTTCGACGTAACCCGAGAGCGTATTCGTCAGATCGAAGCCAAGGCACTGCGTAAGCTGCGTCATCCGACTCGCTCGGATCATCTGCGTAGCTTTATTGACGAGTAAGAAGAAATAGCTGTAGCCCGCGAAGTGTCTGATTGAGATCCCTCGGCTACGCTCGGGATGACAGGCTAGGTACTCGGCACAAGAAGTTGAGTACTCTGAATGACAAAATAAGTGATACACCAGAAAGACAAGTTTTAAACTTAACAGTAAGAAAGCGTTTACACTTAACGCAGGATTTTTGTTTCTAGGCTAGGAGCCGCGCAGCAAGCTGAGGGAGCATACATAAAGTATGTGACCGAAGATTGTGAGCACGCGACGACGCATAGGGACAAAAAGACAAGTTAAACGCTGGATTTTTGTTCCTAGGGTAGGAGCCGTGCAGCAAGCTGAGGGAGCATACTTATAGTATGTGACCGAAGATTTTGAGCACGCGACGACGCATAAGAGCAAAAAGACAAGTTAAGGGCCCTTAGCTCAGTTGGTTAGAGCATCCGACTCATAATCGGCAGGTCCCGTGTTCAAGTCACGGAGGGCCCACCAATTCACCAACTGCGCGTCCCTTCACCAGAGACGCGCAGTTGGCCCCCAAGCCGCACCCAAACCCACCAGCTATAAGCCCACCATCCATATCAAACAATATAATTCAGATAAGCATAGACACTCACCAAAAAAAACGTATGATTACGCATATACATTTTCGCATAGCCACTTCAAGCCCAACCACAAAAAGCACCGCTATCTGCCCACAGCAGTATTGTGGCTAGCTTTATAACACCCGGGATTGTTTACCTTTAGAAAGTACAGAATCTCTGAGAATGCTAGGAGCAACAAATGCCAGATGGAAGTAGCCACGTCATTGTCGTAAAAATTCTCGGCGCCCCAGCTCAGACTCTAGAAGCCCTTTCAGAAATCAACAGCCACTCGTTGACCGACACTACTGTCACCATGAGCCTGAAACCCAATCTTAATTTTTTTAAGCGCAAGACCCTTAATGAGGTTAAGAGCAAAACCGAAAACTCAACATTAACCGTGCTGAATCTAGTCTGCGACGACTCTACTGACCCAGAGAGAGTGCAGCCACCGAGTCAAATCGGTCAGGATAAGCTCAGTTTTATCAGCCAAAAACAGCTGGCCAATTTGGAAGAGTTTAGTACTTTTGTTATATCCTCAGTACTGCCTGACATCCCGCTGCCAGAAGAGTTCTGGGTGCCAGTGGAATCCCTGTTAACTAAGCGAGAATGGGATATTTTGCATCTAGTCTATATGGGCTACTCAAGTAAAAAAATCGCCGCAGCTCGCAGCCTAAGCCATAGAACCGTCGAATTACACCGCCAAAACTGTGCCCAAAAACTCGGCGCTATTACACCGGTATTGCTCGCTTCGCTATTTTCAAACAGCATTCTAGACACCTACTCTTGGACTAACCGCAAGATTGAAGCGACCTGTTAGATTCAATCTTGCTGCCAGCCACTAGGAACCTAAAGGCCGCAAATAGATTATCTTTGGCTTGTATTTGGCTTGTATTTGGCTTGTATTAAAAAGGACCGTTCTGGTCTTCAGGGCTACTCCAAAGTGCAGACCAAACAACAGTACCATCAATATAAAACACCGCATCACCATCAAATATGGCCCGCTGGCGGCTGTCGCCCCACTGCTCCCCGTTAGCGTCAATCTGTCCCACCTCAACAATTGATGCATCCGCCGCTCGATCTTTGCTGTCGATTTCAAACAGCATCAACCGCTGCTCTTGGCTGTAGCCCGTGTCATCAGAATAAAGCCCAAGAGAGAGCGGCACAGAAAAACGGTCAGTGGTCTCATCCACTACCTGATAGGTAAAGGCGTGACGATTGTAGCGCGCCTCGGAATAGCTCCAGCTGGCACCCTCGACAAGGCTGGTGGAACCCAGGGAAAAAGGCGCAGTTAGAACTGCAACATTGTAGAGCTCCAACTTGACCAAGCCCTCTTCATCCTGACCCAAACCGAGCAGCAGCTCATCGTTAACCGGGTGTAAAAAGTCCGAGAAACCGGGAACGCTTAACTCTCCGGCAATAAGCGGATCTAGGGGATCGCTGAGGTCGAGAACATAGAGCGGATCTATACGTTCAAAAGTGACCAGATAGAGTCTGTCGCCAAAAAAACGTACGCCATAAAGGTCTTCATTGGGTTTGCCTATGGCTGCTGGTCGCTCACTGCTGGGCAGTGTCGCAACTACTTCAAGCTCGAGCTTATCGGTTGCCAGCTTGAGCACCGAGAGCTGATGATCTATCCGATCCTCTTGGTTGTCATTGCGCTGACTGGTGACCAGGCGCAGGTAACCTTCATGCTCATTGATTCGAAAGTCTCGGTCGCCGCTTAGCGCCAGTGCGCCGCCAACAACGCCGGAACCCAGGTAATCGAGATCTGCTGACAGCGAATAGCTGTGCACCAGAGTTCGGCTGCCAGCTCCAGCATCTGAATAATCAACCTGAGTCAGATAGATCGCGTTATTGCTCACATAGATACCCGTGGTCGGCTCTAGATAGCAGACAGCATTAGCAACTGACTGGTTTGTCAGGTCAACGGCGATCAGCACTGTCATCGTCGGAAAGCCACTTCTCTCTGGCGCCATGCTATTTTCGCTATCGGTGATACGGCAGTCAGAGGCGCTGAGTAGCGGACTTTCAACACCATCAATCGACATATTGGGCAAAATCGACTCGGGCGCTAGGGCATCGAGCAGGGTTTCGTTTTCTGCTACCTGAAGGTCGTTAGGATAATAGTCATATCCGATCATCTGAGGTGTATGACGAGTGGCAAGGTAAACCATATCACCCTGACGGCGGCTGCTGACAAAGCCCCCTTGAAACTCGAGCTGTAGCAGTAAGTCTGGATCGGTTGCTTCGCTGATATCGTAGATATCCAGCGCCGTGGTCTGCCCTTCCCAGCTAGATGGGTCGGCAAAGCGCTCACCAAAAACACCCCACCAGCTGCTACTGCTGATCGAGACTAGTTGATTGTCGTTAATATACAGGCCTTCAACGGTGCGATTACTGGTGAGTGGAATGCTACCCACCTGATTGGCCGTGGCGATCTGCGGATCGGTGGCGAGAATACGAATACTGCGCTCTTCATCTGGCCCGGGGGCCGGTATGGCATCGGCGGCTAGTGGCTCGCCCTCCTCGGAAATAGGCTCTATAAAAACCAAATCGTCGACTGTAGTAAAGCAGCAGTCCATACCGCGACTGGGTGCAATAAACAGATGGTCGCCGTCGTATTTGACGTAGTCATGTTCATCGACATTAGCTTCCAGTGTGTAGGTGGTGGTAAAACTTGCACTGCTGGTCGGCACTGCGCTATCCATAACAGCCTCAGCAACCATCTCATCGGTATCGGTTCGCGGCATATTGACAGCCGTTACCTGAGTAAAACTCTGGCGCACTGTTTCGAGCAATTGCTCTTGAGTCTCTAGGGCGATTAACAGTCCCTGAGGATCTGGCGAGTTATCATCGGGCTCTGAAATTTGCGGCCCGGAAGAACTGCCACCGCCGCCACAGGAAAGCATGATCGTCACAGCGGGAATCAATAGCAACAGAGATATATTTTTCATTATTATTTTTCTCAGTTAGACTTAAATACAAGCTTATTCACATTTAACTAAGTCTAACTATCTACAGCTTAGCGTGCAAATATCAGCAGCCAAAAAGGTACTCTTTTGAGTTTTAAGTGCAACCAAATTATCAACTAAAATGGCGATAGGCTAGTTTAGGCGCTAAGCTAAAAGCTGTTTTAAATAGTAACCCCAGAATCAAATGGCTAAACTGGGGCTAGTCTGACGACACAACGAAAGAAAAATAAAATGAATCAACCGCGCCGCGCCAACTTTATCTATCGCCTTACGCTGATTATCACCGGGACTCTGCTGGTCGCGTTTATTGGCGCAGCCATTGTCGGCCCAAAGGTACCCAGTGATCCCCTCACTATTACCGGCACGGATAAAGATAGCCCCGAGACGGATAAAGATAGCCCCGGCACGGATTATCTCGGCAGCAACAGCTGCGCCGGATGTCATACCCAGGCCTACCAAGATTGGCGCGGCTCCCACCACGATCAAGCGATGCAGCACGCGACAGATACCACAGTAAAAGGCGACTTCAATAACCGCTTATTCGAAGCCCCAGACAACAACGCCCTATTCTCAACAAAAGCTGATGGCTTTTATGCCCGTTTAGCCGGTGCCGATGGCGAGGTTCAGGAGCACAAAATCCTCTACACCTTTGGCACCGAACCCCTGCAGCAATATCTGGTGGCCTTTCCCGGTGGTCGCCTGCAACAACTTCCCGTGGCCTGGAATACATTGACTGAGCAGTGGTTTGATCCACAGCCAGAGCTGCTGGCACAGCCCGGGGAGTGGGTACACTGGTCTGAGGGGGGCAAAAACTGGAACAGCATGTGCGCCGACTGCCACAGCAATAATGTTGAGAAAAACTTTGATATTGCCAGCAATAGCTACAGCACCAGTGTTGCGGAGATCGATGTGGGCTGTGAATCCTGCCACGGGCCCGGTCGCGACCATGTTGCGGCGGTGAGCTCGGCAGACTTTAATGCTGCACTAGATCAGCTGCATATCAGTATGAAGGTGGGCGAAAACTCCCTCGCGGTGGTGGATCAGTGTGGCCGCTGCCATGCCCGCCGCCAGCAACTAACCAACAAATTTGAACATGGCAGCAGCCAGTTACTGGATCATTATCTGCCACAACTGCTCACGCCACCGACCTACCACAGTGACGGGCAGATTCTCGACGAGGTATTTGTCTACGGGTCTTTTGTGCAGAGCAAAATGTATCACTCCGGAGTTGGCTGCGTGGACTGTCACCAGCCCCACAGCGTCAAGCTCAAAGCCGAGGGCAATCAGCTCTGTGTCGGCTGCCACAGCAGTGAGCAGTTCGATACGCCCAAGCATCATCGGCATGGCGCAGATTTGGCCCAGCCAATCGACAGCGAGCTGGCTCAGGGAAGCCAGTGTATTGACTGCCATATGCCGGGACGGCTCTATATGGGCAATGATTACCGCCGGGATCACAGCTTCCGCATACCGCGACCGGATCTCAGTGTTGCCCACGGCACTCCCAATGCCTGTAATGACTGCCACAGCAAAGAGTCGGCTGAATGGGCTGCGGAGAAGGTAGTGGAATGGTTTGGTCCCGAGCGGCCGGCGCATTTTTCCGAGATTCTCAGTGCCGCTGCCAGTCAACCCAATGATGCCGTCGAGCCTTTGGTATCACTGTTAAATGATCTGTCCCAACCAGCCATTGCCCGAGCCACTGCCGCCACGCTACTGGCCCCCGATATCTCACTGCCACTTGTGGAGCGCGCCCTAACCAGCACCACCAATGATCAGAGCGCCCTGTTGCGAACTATCTCAGTGCAGGCTCTCAATGGCAGCGCCAATAAGGTTTCACCGCTACTGGATCGTCTCAATGACTCTGTGCGTGCAGTGCGTATTGCCGCCGCTGAAGGGCTGGTTGATGTGCCGGAGAATCAAATACCCCCAGCGCTGACGGATGCCTTTAGGCAGGCCAATCAAGAGTATCAAACCTCCCTACGGATCAATGCCGACTTCCCATCAGGTCGTATGCGCATGGCGGTGGATCAACATCGCCGCGGCAATCTGGAACGCGCCGCGGAAGAGTATTTGGCGGTATTGAAAATCGACAATGGCTACAATGGGGCGCGGATGAATCTGGCGCAGCTGTATTACAGCCAAGGAAAATTAAGCGCTACGGAAAACTTATATAGAACAGTAACCGAGAAAGAACCCGAAGCCAGCGAGGCCCACTACTCTCTGGGATTACTGATGGCCGAACAGGGGGACTACGAACAGGCGGCACGGTCACTCGAAGCAGCCGCGACCACCGGCAATAATCCCCGCGCCTGGTATAACTTGGCCGTACTGCATCAGCAGTCGGGGAAATCACTGGAAGCCGAAAAAGCTTATCTGGCAGCCCTGCAACTGATACCCAACAACCCGGAGTTTATCAATGGTCTAGTAAGCCTCTATGGCCAACAGCAGCGCTGGTATAAAGCCATGCAGCTGATTGATAGGGCACTGGTCAGCGATCCCACGAATCCCAGCCTACAACAACTGAAGCGGGCCATAACGCAGCGCCTTTGAGGATTAGCCACAGGGCTTCGAAGGCTAAAACCTAATAGCGCCGCTGCGGCCTTGTTACAAAAAGCACCGCTGCGGCCTTGTTACAAAAAGCACCGCTGTGGCCTTGTTACAAAAAGCGCCGCTGCGGCCTTGTTAAAAAAACACCACTACGGCCTTGTTAAAAAGAGCACCGCTGCGGCTTTCTCCAAAAGATTGCCCGCATGATTCATCACATGGAAAACAACGCTCTGCTCATGGGAGCCAGTAACCAGGTGAGCACCGGGGCCGATGGCATAAACCGCCACATCCTCACCGCCATGAGTTTCACCCTCAGTCGGCACCAGCACCTCCTGATGAAATCCCGGAGCCTCGGTATCTACCGCGGATAAATCCTGGCGCCCTGCTACCGTCTTGCTGTAATAGGCCATATCGGCATTGGTTTGATCGCCCAGATCGCGAAATCCAAGGCCATTGGCATAAGCCAACGTTGTATAGGGCAGGCCATCGTCATCCAACGTCGGCGTCTCCGAACCCACTTCCACGACTTTGCCCAAAATCGGATTACCGCGCTTGGGATAACCGGCCATAGTCAATACATGGCTGTGATTGGCAGTGACAATAATCAGGGTGTCCTCACGACTAGTCGCATCCAGTGCCGCCTGCACCGCGCGGGACAGTTCCACCGTATCGGTAAGGGCGGCAAAGGCACTGTTGGCGTGGTGGCCGTGATCAATGCGCCCGGCTTCTACCATCAGGAAAAATCCCTGCGGGTTATTGTCGAGAATATCGATGGCCTTGGTGGTCATCTCGGTTAGCGACGGTTCCCCTGCCAGATCGTTCTTGCGGTCAGCTTCATACAGCATCTCCGACTCATTAAATAGACCAAACAGCTGCTGACTGCTGTCAACATCGACGGCGTCAAAACCGGCCTGATCAAATACATAGTCGCCACTGGGATAGAGTGCAGACCACTCATGAACAAGATTGCGCTGATCGTTGCGATCACCCTCAACTGGGCTGCGGGCATCCGGGCTATTGGCGGCTGCATCATTGGGTAAAAATTCTCGACGTCCGCCACCCAGCGCCACTTCAATGCCATCCACATCTATACCGGGATAGCGGGCTTCAAGATTGCCTTCAAAGTTGATTAATTGCGAGGCGATATCTTCACAGCCCTCGGCGATTGCCTCCGCCGGCATCATTGAGGGGTTTTCCCAATCGCGATCGGCAGATTTGGCATAGGTTGCCGCTGGCGTGGCGTGAGTGATTCGCGTGGTAGAGACAATACCCGTAGAGAGTCCGGCGATCTCGGCCAGCTCCAGAGCAGTAAATAACTGGTTGCCAGCGGCGGATGCACAGTCCCCTTTGCGGGTATCTTCGTCGAGACCCAGCACGCCGATATTGGTTTTAACACCGCTGACCAGTGCGGTCATGGTGCCCGCGGAATCCGCAGTTTGAGCATCGACATTATAGGTTTTCGACAACCCGACAAAGGGAAAGCGACCAAAGCTGAGACTATTCTCTTCACCGGACATGCCCCGCTGCTGGCCGTCAAAAATACGCGCTGCAGTAACCGTGGTGACACCCATGCCATCGCCGACAAAGAGGATAATATTTTTCGCCGAGCCAGCCTGTAGTGCCAAACGCTGCACCTGTCTATTGGTTTCAGCCACCGCCGCGGCAGACTCTCTATACCACTGGTTATCTAAAGTGCCGCGCAATGCCTTGTGGGTTTGCAGCTGATCCGCAGGAGAAGGGGAATCTGAGCCTTCGGGAGGCGCGCAGGCGACTAATAACAGGGCCGCCAGACAGAGGGCCACTCCATTGTATCGAGCAAATCTTGGTGCGCTGACATTGTCCATGCTATTGATCCTGTCCCGGGACTATTGGCTAAAATTAGGCAATATTGAGCACCGCAGTATGCCACTGCCGACTATTCACTAGCGTATGAATTCTATTGTGTTGGATAAAAAGAGAATTGGGTAAGCAGTATTAATTAAACAGCACAATCAATTAAAGAGCGTAAGTAAAGACTATGGCAAGGCGGCGATTAGTCGAAGCGCAAAATCTCATCAATATCGAGGCCATGGGCCTTGGCAATTTTGAACAATTGCCAGAGTGACACTATGGCTTGAGGATTCTGCTCCATTCTCTGATACTGACGCAGCGACAGTTCATAGTCGGCCATATCTTCCTGAACTAGATGGCCACTTTTTCGCAACGAGACAATGCGTTTTTGCAGTTTTTCTTGTAACTGCAAAAAATCATCGTAATAAACGGAGTCTGCATTTGGGCGTTGCATATCAGTTTTCTCATATAAACATTGACCTATGACGCCAAGGTTGGCATATTCAAAATTCCAGTAACACGCCATGCTTGACGTCCTCCGTGACGAAATAAGTAAATGTGAATGCGTAGACTGTGAAAACAACGGGCTCTCTCCGGAGAGCTTAAAAAGGAGCTATTTAATCTAAACGTGCTAAGCACAAGGAGCCACAACCAGTGACACTGCAACTACCGAACAAACTTATCCTCAGTATCCTCATACTGACCGGCACATTACTCGGCTGCGCCAACAGTTCGTCGCCACCCAACTATGACCTGGACACCTACACTCTAGGTCGCAGTTCGGTATTCACCCAGCGTGAGCTGATTAACGAGCAGCTCAAGGATCCCGCAGAAATGAATACCGAAGTTCGTGACACACTGCTCAATAGCTACTGTGACCTGATCGCTCAGGGAGCAATCTATGTCTCCCGAGACAACCAACCGCAGCAGTGTCAGAGCCTCAGCCAGATAAAGAGCCTCAGCGGTAGTGACAGCCTCAGCCACGTAAAGAACCTCGACGGAACTGAAAGCCTCAGCAGCAAACAGCGCCGCTGTGCCTACAAATATCATACCTGTATCAAAACCTGCCCGTTACGCACCGATGACTGCCAGCCCTGTATCGACCGCGCAAAACGGTGCCTTAGCGAATAACTCGCCGCGCCTTGGCTCAGCCCGAACCATAGGCATAAAACCCGCCGCGTTCCAACGCGGCCCTATAGGCTGGACGTTGCTGCAAACGCTGACGGTATGCGGCAATATTCGGCAGCTCTTCTAGGGAATAGAGCAGCGGGGTAATCTCGACGACAAACGAGAGCTGAATATCGGCGCCGGAAAAACAGTTAGCCACTAACCAGTCGACGTCCTGCAAGGCATTCTCTATATAACCGAGATGGCGCTGTAGTTCGTCGGCAATTCTCGGCTGTAAAGGCGCGCCAGCATCACCCAGCCGCGCGGTATACATCTTTAACATCATCGGCAACATGGCACTGCCCTCGGCATAGTGCAGCCACTGCAGATACTGTTCATAGTGTTGAGTGCCGGTCTCAGGCTGCAGGCGCCCATCGCCATAGTGGCGCAGAATGTAATCAATAATTGCCCCTGACTCAATAATAGTGGCGTCATCATCTGTCAGCACTGGCGACTTCCCCAGGGGATGAACCTGTTCCAATTCCGGCGGTGCAAGATTGGTCACGGGATCACGCTGATAGGTTTTTAACTGATACTCAAGACCAAGCTCTTCGAGTAACCAGAGAATACGTTGCGAACGGGAATTATTTAAATGGTGGACAGTCAACATAGCTGAGACTCTTGTAGAAAAGAATAACTACTGCTCTATAGGGCAGTTCATTGCGCTGGAGGGCCAGCTGCCGATCCAGTATACCTAAAAACTCAGTCCGTAAAATACCGCCACTAAATCCAGCTCAACAGCCACACTTAGCATCAAACAATTGTTCTCTGATATTAACCGCTGTAAGCTAGACTCTCGTTTGATTCTGCCTGAGATTCCTTTGCCCAAAGCCTTTGTCTACCCAGCGTTGCGTTCCACCCGCGACAATTTTAAATGCCCGAGCTGTGATCAAGCGTTGATCCTGCAAGCCGAAACTCAGCCACAGACTTATCGCTGCAACAATCAACACAGCTTCGATCTGGCCCGTGAGGGTTATCTCAATCTGCTGTTGGCGCAGAATAAACGCAGCCGCAATCCGGGCGACAGCGACGAGATGATTCGCAGCCGCCAGCGCTTTCTCAATGCCGGTTACTACCAGCCTCTTTCCGATGCCATTGTTAGCGCTGTGGCCAAGGCCACCAGTGGCCCTGAGCAGGCTGTCTTAGATCTCGGCTGTGGTGAAGGCTACTATATGCAGCAGTTGCGTACAGCCTTTGAAGAAACAGCCTCTGGGATCAAGACCTCCAGCCAAACCCTTAAGCTGCTGGGCATGGATATCTCCAAGCTTGCCGTGCGCCTCGCGGCAAAGCGCAAGATGGATGCGCGCCTGGCAGTGGATAGCGTCTACAACATCCCGCTATTTGAAAACCGAGTAGATACGGCTATTTCAGTGTTTTCGCCAATCAGTGTCGACGAGACCGCTCGAGTACTAAAACCCGGCGGCAAGTTGATTATGGTTGGCCCAGGTGCAGAACACCTCTCTGGGCTCACCAGCCTAATCTATGAACAGTCACTGCCCCATGAGGGCAACACCGCCGGTTTGGAAAAGGCCGTGCAATTTAGTCTGCTGGAACAGATTGAAATCAAGCAGACCATTGTCGTAACCGGCGGCGATATTCTCGACCTGCTAAAGATGACGCCCTACTACTGGCACAGTCGTCCGGAACAGCAGGAGATGTTGGCCGAACTGGACAAACTTGAAACTTTGATCCACTTTAATATTAATATTTATCAGAACCAAAGCACCTAACATAAGCACCTAACATGAGCCCAGCAGAGCAACAGTTTTTAACCCGCAACAAACTCCCGGAAAGCTATTTACTCAGTGCCGAAGCATGGTTTTCGCCATTGCTCGAAGAATACCAAACCGCTGGCCACAAACCGTTGATTATTGGTATCAACGGCTCACAGGGCTCGGGCAAATCCACCCTTGCCGACTATCTCTGCACCATGCTCAACGAGCGTTATGATTTTCACTGCGTCTCTCTGTCGCTAGATGATTTTTATCTGACCAAATTAGAGCGCCAACAGTTGGCGAATAAGGTTCATCCCCTATTAGAAACTCGCGGCGTGCCTGGAACCCATGATATTCCGTTGGCACTGGAAACTATTGCCAATCTCGTCGATGGCTCCGGGGAAACCCTGATTCCGCGCTTTGATAAAAGCCGCGACGACCGCATGCCACTGGAACAGTGCGACTCTATTAGTGGCCCGGTGGATATTATTGTTTTTGAAGGCTGGTGTGTCGGCGTAGAAGCCCAGACCGCTGAGCAGCTAGTTAAGCCATTAAATAGTCTTGAAACAGAAAGGGATACAGACGGCATCTGGCGCAACGCTGTCAATCAGGCACTGGCAGGAGAATATCAAACACTCTTCGCTAAACTCGACCAGCTGATTATGTTGCAGGCGCCCTCTTTCGATACGGTGTTTAACTGGCGTCTGGAGCAGGAAGAAAAGCTTGTTGCGCGCTTGGGTAACTCAGCCAGCGGTGAGCATGATGGCATTATGTCAGCCAGCCAGATCGGTGAATTTATCGCTCACTACCAGCGTATTACCGAACAGAGCCTGATAGAGATGCCGCTGCGCGCAGACCACTTATTTCGCCTCAACAGTGAGCGCCAGATCATTGACTACTCGCGGAGATGAACGCATTCCTAGCTCGTGGAATGGTTAAATTCACTGACCACTGAGAGCAGTTTTCGACAGGTTATTTGACCCACCAATTTGCCATGATCAAGTACTGGACGGCGGCGATGGCCCTTCTTGATCATATCCGCGGCAACATTTATCAAATCAGCATGAAGCTCGCAACAGTCCACCTCTTTGGTCATATAATCGGCCACATTACCGACATTATCATTTTCATTGTAGGTTGCACTGAGTATGGCTCTCAGACAGTCGAGCTCAGACAGCACACCGAGCAGCAAGCCCCCAGCATCCACCACACAGACTCCGGAGACCTTCTCTTCAACAATCAGATTGATGGCCGCAAAAACATTTTCATCAGCCGTTACGGTAACCGGGTTGTGCAGCATGTAGTCACTTAAATCAACAGAACGCAGCATAGTTTTTATCCTCAGTTAGTCAAACTCTCAGCCATCTTGTGGCTGCTATTATTATTTCAAAGGCCTGTGGCGTAGTTTATAAAAGGCTCTGGCCAGCTACCCAAAGCGAAAACCAGTAGGGTTAAGAATAGCGCTAATACTCGACCGGGGTAGGCCTGATGCTCAACAGCATCCGCTGGCACCTTGCTCATAGCAAAAATGATTCTCAGGTAATAATAAATGGCGATGGCGCTGCCCACAACCACTGCCGCCAGCAAGGCCCAAAGGGAACTCTGCACGCCCACCGTAATCACATAAAACTTGCCGATAAATCCCGCCGTCAGGGGAATACCCGCGAGAGACAACAGCGCTACAGTCAGACATATGGCCTGAACCTTATCGCGCCAAAACAGCCCCTCGTAAGCGCTGATCTGGCATTGCGTCGCATCCTCTCCCGAGACTCGGGCAATCACTGCAAAGGCGGCGAGACTGGTGAGCACATAGGCGGTCAGATAATAGGTCACAGCATCGCTGGCCAAGCCTTTTCCGGTGAGGGCAATCAGCACCACTAGCAGATAGCCTAAGTGGGCAATCGACGAATAGGCCAGTAGGCGCTTAATATTGTTTTGCTGCAAAGCCAGCAGATTACCGATTAACATTGAGGCAATGGCGATAACCACCAGAGCATTGATCAAACTGGGGTACTGATAAAGTTGGCCGTCGAGATACATCCTGGTCAGCGCCACAAACACCGCGCCCTTGGACACTGTGGCCAGATAACCAGTGACCGGCGTCGGCGCACCCTGATAGACATCTGGGGTCCACATATGGAAAGGCACCAGAGATAACTTAAAACCAATACCCGAGATCACCATCCCAGTGCCCGCCAGAATCAGTAGTGGATTTTGTGCGTACGCCGCGCCGGCCTTGGCGCCGAGACCGGCATAACTGAGCTCACCGGTGGCCGCGTATAGCAGCGCAAAACCATAGAGTAAAATCACCGAGGCACAGGCTGAAAGCACCAGATATTTGATCGCCGCCTCCACCGGCAACTCGCCCTTTTCCGGGAAGGCAATCATCACATAGAGCGCCACCCCCATCAGCTCCATACCCAGTAACAATGACACCATATGACTCGACTGGATAAGCACTAGAGCGCCCAGCAGTGAGAGCACCAGCAGTAGATAGTATTCCTCTTTGCGCTGGCCCTCGTCGGCGAAACTCTCACGAGACAGCAGCAGAGTTACCAGCGCCGCCAAGGCCATCAAGCTGGAAAAAAACAGTCCCCAGGAATCCACCGTCAAGAGAATGGTCACTGTCTGACTAAAGTCTCGGGCATAAATAGCCCCCCAGATGGTCAGCACTAAACCTATGGCGGTAATCACCCAAGCGGTGGCCTGGTCGCGCTTTATCGACGCCTGAATCATCAGCACTACAGCGGTAAGACTCAAGATTAATAGCGGCATCAAAGCCTGCATTTGACTGAGATTCATAACTGCCCTCCGACAACGGTGGCTGAGAACTGCAACAGGCCATTGAGCACCGGCTGAGCCATATCCAGAACCGGCTGGGGATAGAGACCCAAACCAATCAGGGCGACCATCATCAAGGCCATGGTGAGCATCTCCCGAGTACCAAAATCATTCAGCTGGCGACTTATGTTCGGCTCTCCCTGAAACGAGCGCTGCATCAGCAGCAGGGAATAGGCGGCACCGGTAATCAGGCCCAGCGCAGCAATCATGGTCAGCCAGGGATCTACCTGAAAGAGTCCCAACAAAACCAAGAACTCAGCGACAAAGTTACCCAGTCCGGGCAGTCCCAGAGAGGCGACAATAAAGAACATGGCCACCGCACCCATGCGCGGCATATTGTGCCAGAGGCCGCCCATCTCACACATATCTCTGGTGTGCAGGCGCTCTTGAAGAGAGCCGGCAATCATAAACAGTGCCGCAGTGCTAAAGCCATGGGCCACCATCTGCATCACCGCACCCTGTAGGGCCAGCTGATTCCAGGCATAGACACCGAGCAGCACAAAGCCCATATGACTGACACTGCTATAGGCGACCAGACGCTTAAAGTCGGTCTGGGCAAAGGCCAGCACCGCGCCGTAAACTACCCCAGCAGCACCGAGCCACAGAGCGATAGGCGCAAACTCCATGGAGGCTTCAGGAAATAGCGGCACAGCAAATCGAATCAAACCATAGGCACCGGTTTTCAACAGCACCCCAGCGAGAACCACACTGCCTGCGGTAGGTGCCTGGGTGTGAGCATCCGGCAGCCAGGTGTGAAAGGGAAAGCCCGGCAGTTTCACCACAAAGGCAACAAAGAAGCCGAGCATTAACCAATAGGCGGTCTGCGCCGCCATCTGGGTATTGAGCAGATCAAAATAACTGAAGCTCCAGATCCCAGTATTGCTCTGGTGAATAGTCGCCAAGGTCAGCACTGAGACCAACATCAACAGTCCGCTGGCCTGGGTAAAGATAAAGAACTTCATTGCCGCATAGGCGCGCTGCTCATGGCCCCAGATGGCGATCAAGAAGTACATGGGAATCAACATCACTTCCCAAAATAGAAAAAACAGAAACAGGTCGAGGGCCATAAATACGCCCAGCACACCGGCCAGAGTCCAGAGTAGATTGGCCTCAAAAAATCCCTGCTTAATGTTTACATCGGTCCAGGAAGAACTCACTGCCACCACACCCAGAACCAGTGTCAGCAATACCATTAGTAGGCTGATACCGTCTAGGGCAAACTCAAAACTGATACCAAAGGCGGGAATCCACTCAGCTCGGTAGTGCATTAACCAGGTCTGGGGATCGCCGGGTACTGGCGCCTGCAACCCGGTGAGTTCAGGCATCCCTGAGAGGGCCAGCAGTAAATAGACTAGGTCGAGCAACACCACGGCCAGGGCAACCATTCGCGGTACATGACTGCCGTAGCGCTGCGACAGCATGGCCAACAGGCCGCCGATTAGGAGGATAAGTATCAGATTAATCATCAACATCAAAACACTCCCAACAAAATCGCCAGCACCACAATCAAGCCGAACACCATGCTGATCAGATAGCGGCGCATCTGCCCACTCTGCCCTTCTGCCAACCAGCCATTAAGGGTTTGATTAATCGCCACAATCAGGCCGTAGACTGCGTCCACCGGCTCCCCTTTAAGCAGGGCCGCGAGTGCATAATAGGGCCGCACAAACAATCGATCATAGAGTGCATCGAGACCCCAGCCACTGTGCCAAAAGCGCTGCAAACTTTGCATCGATGGCCTGTTCAACAGGCCGTCAACCGGCAACTGGCCGCTATAAAACACCAGATAGGCGATAACTACGCCAACAACTGGCACCGCAATCGAGACATACTCAACCCAGTGGGCCGGGTGCAGGCCACTGGCCACCGGGAAGACTTCCGCCACCGGCAGCATGATCCAGCCGCCAAACAGTGCCAGGGCGCAGAGTAAACTCAGGGGCAGCGCCATGCGCCAGCCTGTGTCTCGATCCGGCTCGGTATTGGCTTTGCCGAAGAACACCACAAACACCAGACGGAAACTGTAGATCGCGGTCAACAGCGCTCCGAGCAGACCGCCGAGCCACAGCCAGGGGCCAATGCCGTCGACCTGATAGGCCTGTAGTAAAATCTGATCCTTACTGAAAAATCCCGAGGTCATGGGCAGTGCCGCCAGGGCTGCTGAGCCGATCATAAAGCTCCAGAAAGTCACCGGCATGCGAGTGCGCAGGCCACCCATTTTGAAGATATCGTGTTCGTGATGGAGGCAGTGAATAATCGCACCAGAACCCAAAAACAGCAGCGCTTTAAAGAAGGCATGGGTCATCAGATGAAAGACTCCGGCACTCCAGGCACCTACACCCAGAGCGAGAAACATATAGCCAATCTGGCTGATGGTTGAATAGGCCAGAATGCGTTTGATATCCCGCTGAGTTAGAGCGGTAAAGGCCGCCATTAACGAGGTGGTCAGTCCCACCAACGCCACAGCGATCATGGCAATGGGGGCCAGCAGATAGAGTTCATGGGTGCGGGCAATCAGATAGACACCGGCGGTCACCATGGTCGCCGCATGAATCAGAGCACTCACCGGTGTCGGGCCGGCCATGGCGTCCGGCAGCCAGGTGTGGAGTGGCAACTGTGCCGACTTGCCCACGGCGCCAGCGAGTAATAATAGGCAGGCAATCAATGGTAGCTTGTCCCCCACCTGCCAGGTTTCATTTGCCGCCACACCTAAGGCTTGAATATTCAATGTGCCCAGCTCGCTAAACAGCAAGAATAGTCCCAGGGCCATGGCCGTGTCGCCAATACGAGTGACAATAAAGGCCTTGCGTGCAGCTTGACCATTGGCGGAATTTTGATACCAGAAACCGACCAATAGATAGCTGCAAACACCCACCCCTTCCCAGCCCAGATAGAGCAGTAAAAGGTTGTCCGCCATCACCAGAATCAACATTGCGGCGACAAACATATTCAGATAGGCGAAGTAGCGGGCATAGCTTTTATCCTCTTCCATAAATTCGGTGGAAAACAGATGAATCAAAAAACCCACGCCGGTGATCACTGACATCATCACTAGAGTTAAGCCATCAAAATAGAAAGCCACTCCGGGAGCAAAATTACCCACCTGCATCCACACCCAGAGGGTCAGCTGAAAGGGCTCTGGATTAGCCAGAAAATCCACTGCCGTGAGCCCGGTAAGTAGCGCCGCCAGACCCACAGAGCCAACCCCGAGCAGACCGATCCACAGACGCGGCAAACGACTGCCCAGCAGCATCAGGCAGACTGAGCTAAGCAGCGGAATAAGCGGTATCAAGCCGATAAGCTGTCTCATAGTTAGCCCTGCATCCTGTTGGCGTTATCCATATCCAGAGATTTGAAGCGCCGCTGAATTTGCAGCACCAGACCCAGGCCCACCGCCACTTCTGCCGCGGCCACACTGAGAATTAACATAAATACAATCTGCCCATCGGGCTGCCCCCAGTGGGCACCGGCGGCGACAAAGGCCAGAGCGGTGGAATTGAGCATCACTTCGAGAGACATCAGAATAAAAATAATATTGCGCCGCATCATCAGTCCGAGCATACCCACGGCAAAGAGCAGCGACGAGACCAGTAGGATATGGCTCAGGGGAATATTGAGACCGTCCATTATTGCGCCCCCTTATCAGCATTGGAATCAGAAGTAGAATTAGAATTAGATTCAGAAAGCGCCCGGGCGTCTGCTTCATGAATATTTCTGTCGAGGGCGCGACGGCCGAGATGGTAGGAGCCGACCAAACCGGCGAGCAGCAACATGGAAGCAATTTCCACCGCCAATACATAGGGTCCAAACAGCGTTAGGCCCACCTGTTTGGCGGTAACCTGTGCGGTGGATACTGGGCCTTCCACTGAAGAGATAATGTAGAGCAACTCGGCAAATAAAATCACCGCCAGCAATGTTGGCCCAGCCCAGACCGCTGGACTCAGCCACTGCTTCTCCCGGGCATCCCCCTCTTCGCCGAGATTGAGCATCATAATCACAAAGACAAACAGCACCATGATGGCACCGGCATAGATAACAATTTCCAGAGCTGCGGCAAAGGGTGCGCCGATCAGAAAGAAGATCACCGCCACGGCCAATAGCGAAACAATCAGATAGATCAGGGCATGAATCGCATTGGCTCGGGTCATGGCCAGAATGGTCGCCACCAGAGCCACGGTGGCCGCAATATAAAACAGGCTTATCTCAAGCATGGCGATCTCCTCTGGCAGTCAAAACTTATCATCATGGCAGTAGGCTCTTCACATCTATGGGTTGCGCTTCGTTAAGGCCTTCGCCCTTATCTTTAAAGGAACGCTGCAGACCCGAGACGCGGTAAAAATTGTAATCTGGGTATTTGCCGACACCATTGATCAGCAGATGTTCTTTTTCGTAGACCATGTTCTGGCGATCGTATTCGCACATCTCAAAATCTGGGGTCAACTGAATGGCATAGGTGGGACAGGCCTCCTCACACATGCCACACATAATGCAGCGAGAGAAATTGATGCGAAAAAATTCCGGATACCAGCTGCCGTCTTCGCGGGTGTCTTTTTGCAGCGCGATACAGTCAACCGGGCACACCGCAGCACAGAGATTGCAGGCCACGCAGCGCTCTTCACCGTCAGGATCTCGGGTCAGCACAATGCGCCCGCGATAGCGTGGTGACAGATAGGGTTGTTCCTCCGGATACTGCACCGTCTCCGCCTTGGTGAAGGTATGCTTGAGAATTTCCCACATGGTTCGCAGTTGACTTAACATCGTCTAAGCTCCCTCCATCCACAACAGCACCGCACCGGTCACCAGCAGGTTGACCAGGGTAATCGGCAACATAACTTTCCAGCCCAGAGACATCAGCTGGTCGTATCTGGGTCTGGGTATGGCTGCGCGCAACAGCACAAAGAAACAGATCACAAAAAATACTTTGAGGCCGAACCAGACAAAGGGCGGCAGCCAGTCGCCGATAAACATCGGGCCAAACCAGCCACCCAAAAACAGCGTGGTGATCATGCAGGAAATAAGAATCAGACCCAGGTATTCCCCGAGCATAAACATGGCGAACTTCATGCCACCATATTCGGTGTGAAAGCCCGCCGTGAGTTCGTGCTCGGCCTCGGGTAAATCGAAGGGCAGACGATGACTCTCGGCGATGCCTGCCACCACAAACACCAGCAAGCCCAATACCTGAGAAAAACAGAACCAGACATCGCGCTGGGCTTCCACTATATCCACCAGACTAAAGCTGCCAGTCATCATCACAATGCCCATCAACGACAGGCCCATAAAGACTTCGTAACTGACCATCTGTGCCGCCGAGCGCAGGCCGCCCAGCAGAGCGTATTTATTATTCGAGGCGAGGCCGCCGAGCAGCACGCTGTAAACCGCCAAAGAAGTCATACCGAGAAAGAACAGCAGCCCTATATTGACGTCAATAATGTAGGTATCGGGAGCAAAGGGCACCACGGCAAAGCCCATCATCATCGCCACCACAATCGCTGTAGGAGCAAAGATAAACACCACTTTGTCGGCAAAGGGCGGAACCCAGTCATCCTTAAATAGCAGTTTGATCATGTCCGCCGCCACCTGGCCTATGCCAAAGGGGCCAAGGCGATTGGGGCCGAGGCGATCCTGCCAAAAGCCCAGCAGGCGGCGCTCCCACCAGGTCATAATTGCGGCCAGTGCGATACCGCCAACCAAAATGGTCAGGGCCAGTAAAACCGGCATTAACTCAGACATGTGGCGGCTCTCCTCTATCTCTACCCTTATCTATATCAGTATCTGGAGATGGGCGATTGTTTTGAGGCGCGCTAGCATGGCTGCTGCGATCACTGGCAATCAGCTGTGGTGTCGCCCGCTGCCAGTCAGGGTCTTTACTGAGCTGCGCCAACGCACCCGGCTGTAGTGCCAAAGTACTGCTGTAACCGGCACTGTAGGCGACACAGTTTGGCGCCACGCGGGTGAGAATCTTCACCGACAGAGATAGTTCAAAGCTGTCTATGCCAGCAGCAGCTACAAGATTAATTTTTACACCGTCGCCATCAACTACCTCTAGCTTTGCGGCCAGCTCAGAGCTTATAGCGATAAACGCCTCACCGGCGAGCTCGGCAACTTCAGCAGTTCTCACTGAGAGCTCATCGCTGCCGTGAACCCGATATATTGGTACCAGCTGCCATGTACCCTTTTGCACAATTCTCAGGGGCGTAAAGTCCGACGACTGACTGATGCCATTGGTCTGGGGCTCAATCAAGCGCTGCCCCACAGGGCCGCCGCGCAATGGGCCATTCACCTCGGATTGAAACTTCTGTAGCGACTGGTTGGAGTTCCAGCCTGGAGACCAGTAGAAGGGTGTCAGCGAAGCTGGCTGGTCGCGATTAAGTCCTTCCATGCTAAAGCTCAGCGGCGTCTCTGGATCAAGCTTGCGCAACGGTTCGTGTACCGAGACATCGGCATTGATCGCCGTGCGCCCACTGGCGCGATGGGTTTGGCGGGGAATTTTCTGTCCGTGGCTGCGGAAATTATGGTCTGGGGAAACACCTGCAAGGGGCGCAAAGAGGTCATTGCTGGCGCCACAGGCCTCGGTTATCTGATCAAAATGTTGCAGCTCAGCCAACTCACTGTGACCACTGGCGGCGGCCAGATCAAGCAGCCACTGCCAACTGGCGCGGCGTTCATAAGCTTCGGGAAACACCGGATAGTAGCGCTGAGCGCGCCCTTCGCTGCTGACTAATGTGCCCTCAGACTCGGCGTAGGATGCTGCGGACAAGACCAGGTCACAGCTGGCGAGCAGATCATTGTCGAGCAGTTCCAAGGCAATAATTCTTATACCGGAGGAAGTCAGTTTATTGATCTGCTGCTCACTGATACGACGGCTAAGATTGTTTTCGAGAATCACCAATACATCGATCTGGTCAGCCCGGTCCAGCAGTCTCGAGATCGTTTCCTGCTCTTCACTGAGTAATGCCAAGCCGAGGCTATTGCACTCGGGCAGACAGAAGCTGAGCATGCTATTGCAGCTAGCTGGCGTGCTGTCGGTTGGAGAGCTGTCGGTTGGAGTGCTGTCGGTTGGAGTGCTGTCGGTTGGAGTGCTGTCAGCTAGGAGAGCATCCGCCACCGCTGCGGCACTGTCGACTATGGCGCTATGCAGCATACTGGAGCCACTGACCACCAGCGGCCGCTGGGCATTTTTCAGTGCTGCTGCGGCCTCGTTAACTGCCGCATCATCACTGGGCTGACCCGCGATAGCGCGAGCCACCGCATGACCAAATAAGGCAATCTCCTGGGGCGCCAAGGAAACAGTCTGACTGGCAATGTCATCGAGGCGGGTCTCCGTCGCTGAGACGATAATCATTGGCGAGCGCTGATCCTGAGCCAAGTTGCGCACGGCGGCATCCTGCCACACCGCTAGTCCCGCTTGCTTGGCTAACTCATAAGCTTTATTGCGCACCGCCTGGCGCAATCCCAGGGCCACTCGCGGTGCGGTATGGGTGACATCTTCACCGAGAATCAGCACGGCATCGGCTGTTTCCATCTGCTTAATCGACGGGTTCTTGGCTCTAGTGGTTTTTAGAATTGCGGCAATCCGGTGTATAACCTGAGATTCCCGATCACCAAAGCCAGCGGCAAAGTGCTCCTTGCCGACTAGCTCTCTAAGGAGATAGTTAGCCTCAAGAGAGGCCCGGGGCGAGCCAATGCCGACGATCTTTTGAGTGTTTTTGGCGCCCTCCTGAGTCTTCATCCAACGGGCCGCGATCTCAATCGCTTCGCCACCTTTAATAGCGCTAAATTCCCCGTTAAAGTCCCGCACTCCGGCGTAATTAAGCCGCTCGTCGCTATTGATATAGCCACTGCCAAAACGTCCCCGGTCACAGAGAAAATAGCCATTAACTTCATCGTTGTAACGATTGTGTATGCGCTTGAGTTTACCGTAGCGCTCACCGGGTAAAATATTGCAGCCCACGGCACAGCCAGTGCAGATCGATGGCGCCGACTGTAGATCCCATTTGCGGCTGTACTGCTTGAGCAGGGGCTTATCGGTAAACACACCGGTGGGGCAGACTTCCACTAGATTGCCGGAGAATTCGCTCTCCAACACACCGTCCTGGTGGCGACCAAAGTAGACATGGTCGTGGGATGCCTGAGCGGAGAGATCGGTGCCGCCGGCGTAATCGGTGTAAAAGCGCTCACAGCGATAGCAGGTGATACAGCGGTTCATTTCATGGCTGATCAGGGGGCCGAGATATTGGTTGCGATGGGTATTTTTCAGGCCTCGATAACGGCGATCGCGATGTCCCACCATCACCGTCATATCCTGGAGATGACATTCACCGCCCTCGGCGCAGACGGGACAGTCGTGGGGGTGATTGAGCATCAGTGATTCGATCACCGCCTGGCGAAACTCGCGGCCTTTGTCCGGCACTTTAGTAGGCACATCAATAGGCACGTCAATAGATGCCTCAACAGTAGTTACATCGACGGCGTTATCGATATCTTGATCCGCGCCGCTGCCAGAATTGAGCGAAAAGCGGGCACCCTCGCTAACTGGCGTCATGCAACCCATCACAATACGGCCGTTGGTATCCTCAGCATTCTGATACTGCACCACCGCACACTGGCGACAGGAGCCGATGGAACCCATGGACGGGTGCCAGCAGAAATAGGGTAAATCAATGCCGGCACTGAGGCAGGCCTCAAGCACATTGGCGCCCTCTTTGACCTGGAGCTCCTGACCATCTACAAAAATTGTCGGCATGGTCTAGGCTCCTGTTCCAATCTGCTGATGCTGGTGCTGGTGCTGGTGAACCTTATGAGACTCATAAGGACAGCAACCACCGCTGATATGGCGGTCGAAATCATCGCGGAAGTATTTCAAGGCACTTTGCAGAGGCTCCATGGCACCAGGTGCCAGAGCGCAATGGGTGTTACCCATGGCACCTATATATTTAACCTGATAGGCCAGAGTCTCGAGATCTTCCAGCTGACCGCGACCGTCCTCTATATCTTGCAGCACCTGTCGGGTCCAGGGCAGCCCTTCGCGACAGGGAGTACAGAAACCACAGGACTCATGGGCAAAGAAGCGAATCAGGTTGAGTACCATGCCCACTGGACAGGTCTGGTCGTCGAGAATAATTAAGGTGCCGGTGCCCATACGGCTTCCGGCTTTGCCAATCACGTTGTAGTCCATGGCTAAATCGAGATGTTCGGGCACCAGAAAATCCGTTGAGCCGCCGCCGGGCAAAAAGCCCCGCAGTTGCAGGCCGTCCTGCATACCCCCGGCATACACTTCTAGAATTTCCCGGATCGGTGTGCCCATGGGCAACTCCCAACAGCCAGGATTTTTCACTCTGCCGCTGACCCCAAACATCTTGGTACCGCTGTCTTCACCGCGCCCCAGTGTCTTATACCAGTCGGCGCCGCGATCAATAATATGGGGGATATTGCACAGGGTTTCGACATTGTTAACGATAGTTGGACGTCCCCAGAGGCCACTCACCTGAGGGAATGGTGGCTTGGCTCTAGGGTTGGCGCGCTTGCCTTCCAGGGCATTGATCAAGGCGGTCTCTTCACCGCAGATATAGCGTCCGGCACTGGGGTGAACATGCATCTCCAGACTAAAACCGCTGCCGAGAATATTCTCACCGAGTAAACCACTGGCGTAGCACTCGGCCAACGCCCCTCGCAGGCGCTCGATTGCCACCACATATTCTCCGCGGATAAACACATAGGAGACATCGGCACCTATAGTGTAGGCGGCGAGAATCATGCCCTCGATCAGCTGGTGTGGGTCGCATTCCATCAATAGCCGATCTTTAAAGGCGCCGGGCTCCATCTCATCGGCATTGCAGACGAGATACTTATGTCCCGGGGTGCAGCTGTCACCCATGGGCACAAAGCTCCACTTCATGCCGGTGGGAAAACCGGCACCGCCGCGACCGCGGAGATTGGAGTCGCTGATCACTGTCTGGCAGTCTTTGGGCGACAGCTCTCGAAGCGCTTTGCGCAGGCCCTGATAACCGCCATTGGCCTCATAGGCTGTAAGGTCGGTGGGGGTCTGTTCCGGTCCAATATTGCGGGTCAGGACTTTTTCCATTACTGCTCCCCTTCTGATGCGGAATCTTCGACTGTTACATCAGAGAACAGTTGGTCAATTTTGGCCTCATCAAGATGAGTGATCAGGTCGTCGCCAACCATCATCACCGGGGCCCGATCACAGGCTCCGAGACAGGGAACCGGCAGCAATGTGTACTGATTGTCGGTGGTGGTTTCACCGTAGTCGACACCCAGTTTCGCCGAGATTTTGGCTTTGATTCCGTCGCAGCCACAGATCCAGCAGCTGACACTGTCGCAAAACAGAATCACCTTTTCCCCGACTGGGCGGCGATAAATCAGATTGTAAAAGGTTGCCACGCCATCCAGCTCTTCCGCAGACATCTCCAGATGTTTGGCGATGGCGCGCAGGGATTCATCGGAGACCCAACCGCGCTGGGTCTGAACAATTTTTAGGGCGTCGATAGCGGCGCCGGCTTTGTAGGGAACATGTGCCAGCTCAGTATCGATCTGGCGAATCTCTTCCCGGGTTAATACTGTGCCGAGATCAGTTTGAATCATCTGTGCATCATTCATCGGTCTACGTCCGCCATAACAAAGTCGATACTGGCAATAATCGCAATCAGGTCTGGAATCATCAGGCCGTTGCTGATCAGCGGTATCTGCTGTAAATGTGGGAATGAGGGGGTGCGAATACGGGTGCGATAGGAGCCGGTGCCACCGTCGCTGACCAGGTGATAGCTGTTTAAGCCCTTGGTCGCCTCGATCATTACCGAGGCCTCACCGGCAGGAATGACTGGGCCCCAGCTAACATTGAGGAAGTGATGAATCAGCGTTTCAATATCCTCCATGGTGCGCTCTTTGGGCGGCGGAGTGGTTGAGGGATGATCACTTTTGTAAGGCCCCTCCGGCATATTGTCGAGACATTGGCGAATAATCTTCAGGCTCTCGCGCATCTCCTCAATACGCAGCTGGGCGCGGTCATAACAGTCGCCGTTATTGGCGGTTGGCACTTCGAATTCAAACTGGTCATAGCCACCATAGGGGCGCTTTTTGCGTATATCCCAGTCACTGCCCGTGGCGCGCAATCCGGGACCAGTCACCCCCCAGTCAATGGCCTCTTGCTGACTATAGGTGCCGATGCCAACCGTGCGCTGCTTGAGCATTTTGTTCTGCATAGACATTTTGTCGTAGTGATCGAGGCGCGCTGGCATCGAGTCGATAAACTCGCGCACTAGGCGCTCCCAACCATTAGGCAGGTCTTGGGCGACACCGCCAATGCGAAACCAGGCCGGATGCATGCGTCCACCGGTGATTGCCTCGATAATGCCAAACAGCCGCTCACGGTCGGCGAACATATAAAACACTGGCGACATCTGGCCAATATCCTGAACAAAGGTGCCATAGAAAACCAGATGACTGGAGATGCGAAACAGCTCGGCGAGCATAATACGAATGACTCTGGCGCGGTCCGGAACCACAATGCCCGCCAGCATTTCCACCGACTGCACATAGGCGAAGTTATTCATCACTCCGCCGAGATAATCGATGCGGTCGGTGTAGGGAATATAGGTGTGCCAGGTTTGGCGCTCGGCCATTTTTTCGGCGCCGCGATGGTGATAGCCAATATCCGGCACCGAGTCGACGATCACCTCGCCATCCAGTTGCAGGGCAATGCGAAACACACCGTGAACACTGGGGTGGTTGGGGCCCAGATTGAGAAACATATATTCATTGTCATTATTGGACTGCTGCATGCCCCAGTCTTCGGGCCTAAATCTCAAAGCCTCCTGTTCCCGGGCAACCCGCTCCGAGCCCATTTCAAACTCGCCCATTTCGGTGGCTCGAGCTGGGTGATCCTTGCGCAGTGCATGGCCTTCCCAGGTCGGTGGCAGGAGAATTCTAAACAGGCTCGGATGACCGGCAAAGGTCACTCCAAACATGTCCCAGACTTCGCGCTCATACCAGTTGGCATTGGGCCAAACGCCAATAGCAGTGGGAAGGTTCGCGTCGGATTCCTGTACCGCCACTTTGATGCGCATATCTTCATTGCGATCCAGCGACAGCAGATGGTAGACAACAGTGAAATCCGAGGCTGGCTGGCCATCACGATGGGTTCGGGTGCGCTCGTCGATACCAAACAGATCGTAGAGCATGGGAAACTGAGGTTTCAGAAATTGCAGTACTTCAATCAGGCGACTGCGGTCCAGCCACAGGGTGAGGGTTTTATCAGCACAGCGCTGAACGGTGAAAATATCTCTACCGAACTTGCGATACAGTTTCTCTTCGACCCGATTAGTGGCCTTGGCTTCCGCTGTGTGCATTAAAACCCCTTAATGATCTGACAAATTCAACTAGATGTCTTTTGGCTCCCGCAACTCTGTGGCCTGAATCCGCTGGGCAGTCAATTGATCGCGCATGCTGGTCTTTTGCGGCTTAACCACCGTCTGATCACCCGCCACCCAACTCAGCGGTCGGCGCTCTTGGCCGATGGACTCTTGAAGCATCATAAGTCCCTGCATCAACGCCTCTGGTCGCGGCGGGCAGCCCGGCACATAGACATCTACGGGAATGAATTTATCTACCCCCTGAACCACTGAATAAATATCGTACATGCCGCCGGAATTGGCACAGGATCCCATAGAAATAATCCATCGGGGTTCCAATAATTGTTCATATAAACGTTGCACTACTGGTGCCATTTTTAAAAAACAGGTTCCGGAAATAACCATTAAATCCGCCTGTCGCGGCGTCGCGCGAATCACCTCGGAGCCGAAGCGCGCAATATCATGTCGACTGGTAAATGAGGTGGCCATCTCTACATAACAGCAGGACAGTCCGAAGTTAAACGGCCAGAGTGAATGGGCACGACCCCAGGCCAGCAGATCTTCAAGCTTGGCAAAGGCGACATTTCGCTTAACCTGCTCTTCAATAAAATCAGAACTGCTATCAAGGACATTGCCATCTTCTGGTCGCGTTAAACTCCACTTCATTTTTCTACTCCAATAGCGTTCTGAGTATCGCGCAATCCGGTTTGGGTTTTATTGCCCCAGTCCAGAGCACCAGCGCGCCACTCATAGATAAGGGCTAAAACCAGTATGCTGATAAATACGCAAATCGACAGATAGCCCTGCCAGCCGAGTTCAAAAAAGGCCACTGCCCAGGCGAAGATAAAAACCGTTTCAAGATCGAAGATAACGAAGAAAATCGCCACCAGATAAAACTCTACAGAGATACGAATTTGCGAGCCGCCAACCGAGACAATACCAGACTCGAAGGGGTCATTAGTGGCCGCCTCACGGCGCTTCTGGCCGAGTAATGACGACAGCACCAGCATCGTCACCACCATCAGAATGACCATAATAAAGTAAACCACTAGAGGCCAAATTTCATTTGCGTACTGGTTTTCCACTAAGCCTCCCCACGGGTTATGGATAGGCGTTTAACCTGAAAGAGAGAGACAAGTTTAATCGAAGATATGGCGAACAGTTGCAACAAGAAGGCGGTAGTGAATTTGCTAAACAGGGGGATAAAACGCTCTCTTACCGTCAACAGAGGACAGCAAACGCGCGCTTTAAAATATGCAATCCGATGCAATAAAGGTGGCATAACCACTCCCAATCCTATGGGATTCTCTCGCTTTTAAAAACGTAACTGGCAAGGAACCCGCTTGTTTTTATTCAGCACTACAAACCCGAAGTTACAGGTGTTATAAAATTTACGCAACCTCTATGTTTTGACCGACGAGTAGTTTATTGATCTCCTAACTACTTTTCTTAGGCCAGAGGCTCGGTTAGCCGCGGTCTCCATGGAATTCTATATAGCACTAAGGAGAGAGATAATTTTTTTCTAGAACCACAGAAATACGGGGCATCATGAAGGGAATTGCGCACTAAAATTAGTGCTAAAAAAATAGCTAATTATTTTTTTAGCACTTGCCTGCCAGGCTAAATAAGGATTTTTTGTTTTAGCTCATAACGATTTTTTTATTAGCCAGAAAGCAAAAAGCCTCAGCGATAAACTGAGGCTTTTTGATCATCTGAAAACCCTAAGGACTTTTCAGATCAGTCAAATGCATGACGTAGAACAATGGTTTCGATGCGGTCCGGGCCGGTTGAAATCACATCCACTGGCGCGCCAACCAACTCTTCAATACGAGTGATATAAGCACGGGCAGCGGCGGGCAAAGCATCGATATCTTGGGCACCAACCGTGACATCAGACCAGCCAGGCATGGTTTCGTAGACTGGCGTGATAGCCTCAAAGTCATCGGCGTGAGTGGGAATTCCCGCATCACTGCCATCGCTGTGAATATAACCAACACAGATATTGATCTCTTCCAAGCCATCGAGCACATCGAGCTTGGTCAGACAGATGCCGGAGATGCTGTTAATCAACACTGCCTGACGCAGTGCCACCGCGTCAAACCAACCACAGCGGCGCTCACGGCCGGTGGTAGTACCGAACTCATGGCCTTTTTCACCCAGATAGGCACCGATTTCACAGCTCAGTTCGGTGGGGAATGGACCAGAGCCAACACGAGTGGTGTAAGCCTTGGTAATACCCAGAATATAATCTAAATACAGCGGTCCAAAACCGGTTCCGGTGGCGGCTCCGCCAGCGGTGGTGTTGGATGAAGTCACATAGGGATAGGTGCCGTGATCTATATCCAACAGTGAACCCTGAGCGCCCTCAAAGAGAATGTCGGCACCGGCTTCACGGGCGTCATGGAGTATTTTGGTGACATCGCCTTTCATCGGCAGCAGCGCTGCGGCCCATTCTTTGGCTTCAGCGAGAGTGGCTTCATAGTCCACTGGAGCGACTTTGTAATATTCGGTGAGTGCGAAGTTATGGTAATCAATAACCTCTTTTAACTTCACGGCAAAGCGTTCCATATTGGCCAGATCGCCGAGACGCAGTGCGCGACGAGCGACTTTATCTTCATAGGCGGGGCCGATACCGCGACCGGTGGTGCCGATCTTAGCGTTGCCACGAGCGGCTTCGCGAGCCTGATCTAGGGCAATATGGTAGCTGAGGATTAACGGGCAAGAGCCTGACACTTTGAGGCGTCCGCGGACTTCAACGCCACGCTCTTCAAGCATGGCAATTTCTTTCAATAGTGCATCCGGTGCAACCACTACGCCATTGCCAATCACGCAGGTGACATGAGGACGCAAAATACCGGATGGAATCAGGTGTAATGCGGTTTTCTTACCATCGATAACCAGTGTATGACCGGCGTTGTGACCACCTTGGAAACGGGCCACCACTGTTGCTTTATCCGTTAATAAATCAACGATCTTACCCTTGCCTTCGTCCCCCCACTGGGAACCAAGAATAACGACATTTCTACCCATAATAATGCTTGCTCGTAAAGATAATGATTAGGCTGTCCAACGCTTAAAAATACGCTTAAGACAGCTTTTGAATAACCCAAGAACCGTCTTGCTCAACTAGAGCACGGTCACAATTTAGTTCTTTGTAATCAACCAGTTGCCGGTCGAAACCTTGCACAACTCGCTCTCCCTGACTGCGTAACTGTGTAATCTGTTCAGCCACTACAGGATTGTTGCTGTGAGCTACAAAGACACCCCGTTTGGCGGCGTAAGGAGTAGCGCTTTGACTGACCAGAGATTTTAGGTTGCAGGCAAATCCGGTAGCTGGACGGGGGCGGCCAAAGGCTTCGCCGACATGGTCATAGCGTCCACCATTGCCCAATGCCTTACCGTAGCCCTGCACATAGGCAGCAAATACCACGCCGGTGTGATAGTGATAGCCCGGCAGTTCACCTAGATCCAGATAGACAGTGACATTGCGCCCGGCAATCGCCGCGACAATCTCTTCCAGCTGGGTCACTGCGGCTAATACCGCTGCCGGCGCACCAGCTAATTTTTCACGGGCGGAGGCCAGCACTTCAACACTGCCAGCCAGGCTTGGCAATACGTTTAACCAACCGGCTAACTGTGGATCACTGATATTCGATTCAATCCATTGGCCCAGCTCTCGAGCGGCTTTGCGCTGAACTAAATCAAACAGTTGAGCTTCGCTGTCGGCACTGAGGCCGGCATCGGCCAATAGACCACGGAAGATATCCACATGCCCTAAATCCAGATGCACGTTTTCAACACCAGCGCTGCTGATGCTCTCTAACAATAATTCAATCACTTCGATATCGGCGGCCACTGTGGCTTCACCAAATAATTCGACACCAATGGAGATCGGTGTGCGCGACTCCAGCGGGCCTCGCGGGCGGGTGTGTAACACGGTACCGGCGTAACAGAGTCTGCTGGGACCTTCGCGACGCAGACTGTGGGCATCCATTCTCGCTGTTTGCGGCGTGATATCGGCACGTATGCCCATCATTCGACCACTGATCTGATCGGTGATGCGAAAGGTCATCAGGTCTAAATCGGAGCCGGAACCACTGAGCAGTGAATCGGTAAACTCGACCATAGGCGGAATCACCAGGTCATAGCCCCAACAGTTGTAGAGATCGAGAAGCTGACGGCGCAGATGCTCGACGACCTGAGCGCGCTCTGGAAGCACCTCATCAACACCGTCTGGCAATAACCAACGATCTGCAATTGTCATGAATCTTTTCAACCTCTGCGTTAAAACGTTTTTACTCTCAGTTAGCGGCCCAGCTATAAAAAACTGTAAGCCAACTTACTCAGCGCAAGAAAAATAGTGCTACGGCACCTAGGGTCATGCTCAACAGACCGATGCGGCGCATCTGCCGATCATCCACTGTGGCGATAACCTCAACCATGCCGCGCCATCTAGACGGCGACAAAAAAGGCATGATCCCCTCTAATACCAACATTAGGCAAATTGCTGTGGCTATATCTTTAAGCATATTTAACACGACCCAAAATAAAACGCCCCAAAATCGGCACAAAAAAACCGGGACGGGCCCGGTTTTTCGATTTTAGCAAAGTCACCATCAATGTGGCAGGAGTTTTTACGCTAATTAGGCTAAATGGCATTTAACTGAACTTAAATGCCCCATACAGCCTAAATAAGGTGAAAAAACCAATAATCGGCACAGGGCCGATTATTTGCCGCCTTGATTTTGCAGGTACTTAAAGAAGTCACTGTCTGGCGCCACAAGCATCACGTCGCCCTTATTGGAAAACGAGTTCTTGTAAGCATTGAGACTACGCACAAAGGAGTAGAACTCTGGATCCTGCTGATAGGCGTCGGCGTAAATACCTGCCGCCTCAGCATCTCCAGTACCGCGCAGCTGCTCTGCGTCACGGTAGGCATTGGCCAGCTCAATGGTGCGCTCGCGATCGGCCGAAGCACGAATCCGCTCGGCTTTTTCCTTACCCGTAGAACGCAGTTCCGTCGCTTCTTTCTCACGCTCGGCGGTCATACGTCTAAATACTTGACTGCTCACTTCCTGAGGAAGGTCGATTCGCTTAACTCGAACATCGACTACTTCAATACCCAGACTGCCGAGTACTGACTCATTCAGATCAGAGGTAATATCTTCCATCAGCGCATCGCGCTCACCAGAGACCACTTCGTGCAGAGTACGAGTACCAAACTGATTTCGCAGTCCGTTGTTAACACGATTGGCCAGACGGTTGCGGGCTACAGTTTCAACACCACCGGTGGCCTTGTAGTAGGTCTCAACATTGGCTATGCGCCACTTGGCGTAGGAGTCAACGATCAGACGCTTCTTCTCAACAGTGAAGAAACTGGCTGGCTGTGCATCGACAGTCAAAACCCGCGCATCAAACAGACGAACATCGTCGGCAAATGGCATTTTGATATGTAGACCCGGCTGAATATCCGCTTCAATCAGACGTCCAAAGCGCAATTTAACACCGCGTTCGGTTTCGCTAACGACATAGAGTGTGCTGCTGGCCACCATTAACAAAATAGCGACGACAATTACCGACTTTAATAAATTGTTCATCGTCTTCTCTCCATTGATGTGGGCTCTACGTTACGCTGCAACTTCTCCAGCACCTGGTTGGTAATTCGATCAATCATCTGGCCATTGCCCTCATCGGATCTAAGCTTCGACTGGCTGCCCTCTTGAATCAACTTATCCAGTGGCAGATAGAGCATATTGTTGCCACTCTCAGTGTCCACCAGAATCTTGGTGCTGTTCATCATCACTTTCTCAACTGCATCTATATAGAGACGATCTCGAGTCACCTTCGGCGCTTTGGCGTATTCTATATACAGGTTAGTAAAGCGCTGCGCTTCACCCTCTGCTTTCGAGACTACCTGAGACTTATAAGCACCGGCCTCTTCACGCATACGCTGAGCGGCACCGCGGGCTTCAGGAATAATGCCATTGGAATAGGACTGCGCTTCGTTGACCAGTCGCTCGAGATCTTCTCGGGCCTTGATCACGTCATCATAGGCAGACTTGACCTCATTCGGGGGTCGCGCCTCTTCGATGTTGATCTTCACCACGTTGATTCCACTTCTGTAGTTATTCAGCAGAGTCTGTAGCTTTTCAGCCGTCGAGATAGCAATCTGTTCACGGCCAGTGGAGATAACCCCATCGAGACCGGTGCTGCCGACGACATGGCGCAGGGCGCTGTCAGTGGCATGCTTAAGACTGGTCTCTGGATCGCGAATATTGAGTACAAAAGCCTTGGCGTCTTCGATGTTGTACTGAACGGTCAGGGAGATTTCGACAATATTCTCATCCTGAGTCAGCATCAGACCGCGGGCCGAGTACTGTCGCTCTTCGGTGACACGTACGGTGTAAACCTTATCAATTAACTTGGGGTTCCACTGCAGACCTGAACCCAGGGTGTCGTGATACTTACCCAGACGCAAAACAACCGCCTGCTCTTTCTCATCGACCTGGTAGAAGCCCATCAGTCCCCAGAGGACCAGCAGTACTACAACCACGATTGGGAGTAAATTTTTGCCATCAGGTGCGCCGGATCCATTTGATCCACCGCCAAAACTGCTGAATTTTTTCTTGAGTTGGTTGAGCGCTTCATCGAGATCTGGCGGGCCGTCATTGCCGCGTTTTCCACCCCATGGGTCCTTGCCACCACCCGGTTCATTCCAGGCCATAATTATTCTCCAATTTAAGTAATTGTCTCGCCGGCGTCTAAACGATTTTAGCGCCGGCATAATTCTAAAGCCTTTGGCCTCAACTAGCTACAGTGTCACCAAATCGTCTAAATTCAATCCCGAACTCTTAATCAAGCGTAAGAAATCGATCTCTGAAAGCTTGACCTCTAGGTTAATACAACCGTTTTCGTCGACCTGTTCATCTAATACGGCTTTGTGACTATAAAGGGATGCACGCAGAGCACCCTGATCCGGTTTTAAACGCAGGGTTTTATGTACAAACTCTCCCGGCAAGCGCTCCGCCACAGCCTGCAACAACAGATCCAGACCTTCATTATTCAGTGCTGACAACCACACTGCCACTGGCTGACCCTCGGCATTGCGGTCAATACGCGCGGTAAAGTCCTCGAGCAGATCTACTTTGTTGTAGACCATTAGGGTCGGCAACTTGTGCGCGTCAATTTCTTTCAGCACTTCTTCGACGCGTTTAATGTTGGTGGCGCGATCCTCTGCCGCTGCGTCGATCACATGCAATAGCAGGGTAGCGTTAGCCGCCTCTTCCAAGGTGGCGCGAAAGGCATCCACCAAGCGGTGAGGCAAATGGCTGATAAAGCCCACGGTGTCGGCAAACACAACCTGGCCCTGTTCCGGCACTTCAAGCTTGCGCATGGTGGGGTCGAGGGTGGCAAAAAGCTGGTTGGCGACAAACACATCAGACCGGGTGAGGTTGTTAAACAATGTCGACTTACCGGCGTTGGTATAGCCCACTAATGAGACAGCTGGCACCTCGGCTCGGACTCTGGCACGACGTCCCTGGGCCCGCTGCTTGCGCACTTTTAACAGGCGACCTTGGATCGACTTGATACGATCGCGAACCATACGGCGATCTGACTCGAGCTGCGTTTCACCGGGACCGCGCATACCAATACCGCCGCGCTGGCGCTCAAGGTGAGTCCAACCGCGCACCAGTCGTGTCGACAGATGTTGCAACTGGGCCAACTCAACTTGCAGTTTGCCCTCATGGGTGCGGGCCCGCTGAGCAAAAATGTCGAGAATCAGACCGGTGCGATCCAGCACCCGACACTTGAGTTCGGCTTCAATATTGCGTTCTTGGCTGGGGGACAGATTGTGGTTAAAGATAACCAGCTCGGCACTGTGGCTATTAACTGCCGCGGCAATTTCTTCGAGCTTGCCGGTGCCGACAAATAATTTGGCGTGGGGAGCGGAGCGGGAGCCAGTGATAAACTCCACTGGATCGCCGCCCGCAGATAAGACTAATTCTTCAAACTCCCTCGGATCTTCAGGTTCGGACTCACTCTGCAATTTTAAATGAACAAGAATCGCTCGCTCCCCAAATTCGGGTCGTTCAAAAAATAATGTCACTCTATTTAATAATCGTCAGCGTAGTTTCCGCCATCGTCGTCAAAACCACCCTGAGCAGGGGTTCCCGCTGCGCCAGAGGTTGGCAGTTTAACTACACGTGATGGGACAATTGTCGATATAGCGTGCTTGTAAACCATTTGGCTAACAGTGTTTTTTAGCAGCACTACAAACTGATCGAATGATTCTACCTGTCCCTGTAACTTGATTCCGTTAACCAAAAAGATGGACACCGGGATGCGTTCTTTCCTTAACACATTAAGAAAAGGGTCTTGTAAGTTATGCCCTTTTGACATTTATACTTCTCCTTATTAATTAAATAAAGCCGCCATTCCAGCAGCAAAAATGCAAGTCAAACTTGACCTGCAACGACATCACGAACATTGACTGCCAACTTTCATTAACTTTCCATGTTGCTTGTGTATATGGGCGCTGACGGCAGTTTTTTCAAGGCCAGCTGACAAATATTATTGACGGACAGTAGTTCCGTCTCATTATCCACTTCTATTTCGCAACTAGACGGCCAGTTTCTCAACCAAGTAATCTGTCTTTTCGCGAGCTGCCGAGTAGCAATAATGCCTTTCTCCACCGCCTCATCTAAGCCGCACTGCCCCTGCAAGTGCTGCCACAGCTGACGATAGCCCACTGAGCGGATCGCCGGCAGATCTTCATGGAGATCCCCGCGCTGAAACAATGCCCGGACTTCCGCCTCAAACCCGGCGTCCATCATCTTACGGAACCTATAGTCTATACGATCATGGATAAGCTTTCGATTATTTGGCAGCAAAGCAATTTGTTTAATTCCGTAGTGTTCGGCAACACCACCGATATTTGGTTCACGGCGCAGGGTCGACATAGGGACACCGCTGATTCTATAGACTTCTAAAGCTCGCTGAATACGTTGGGAATGATTGGGGTGCAGACTGGCGGCGCTCTCGGGATCCACGGCACGCAATTGTTCATGCACCGAGGCCCAGCCAAAGTCTTCTGCCTGCTTCAGTATCTCCGCGCGAATATCGGCATCCGCTGATGGCATATCCGACAACCCCTCAAGCAACGCCTTAAAATAGAGCATGGTGCCGCCCACCAGAAGGGGGATTTTTCCCCTGCTGCTAATCTCTGCCATCTCGCGGGTGGCGTCGGCAATAAAGTCCGCCGCGGAATAGGTTTCCAAGGGGTCAAGAATATCGATCAAACGATGGGGTGCGGCTGCCAGGGTTGTCCTATCCGGTTTAGCGCTGCCAATATCCAGCTGCCGATAAATCTGCGCTGAATCCACATTGATCAACTCAACCGGAAGGTGCTCTTGCAAGGCGATAGCGAGATCGGTCTTGCCGCTGGCGGTGGGACCCATCACAAAGATTGCCGGTGGCCGCTCGGTGCTTGCCACGGTATTAACGCCCTCTCAAAAACAGTTTGTCGAGTTGATCGAGAGTCAACTGGGACCAGGTGGGTCGCCCATGGTTGCACTGGCCGCTGCGCTCAGTGGCTTCCATATCCCGCAACAGTGCATTCATTTCCGGAATACTCAGTTTGCGATTGGCACGCACCGAACCGTGACAGGCCATGGTCGAGAGAATTTCATTGATATGGTCTCGAATGCGCTCCGAGTTGCCGTGTTCGAGTAGATCCGAGAGTACATCACGCAATAGCGCTTCCACTTCCGAGCCGCGCAGAATTGCCGGAATTTCTCTGACGATAACACTCTCGGCTGCCGCCCGCTCGACGACAAAACCGAGCTTGGTAAAGACTTCATTGTGCTGTTCCGCGGCATCCGCTTCACGCTGACTGACGGCAAGGCTCTCTGGGACTAGTAGAGGCTGAGAAATTAATCCCTGATCATCAAAGGCCCCTTTCATGCGCTCATAGGTAATACGCTCATGAGCAGCGTGCATATCCACAATAATCAAACCCTCGCGGTTCTCTGCAAGAATGTAGATGCCTTTTAATTGCGCAATAGCGTAACCCAGCGGTGGAATATCCTGCTGATCGCCGAGAGGGTTAGCAGACTCCGGCAGGTTAATCCCGTTTGTAGAATAGAGACTCTGGTAGTTTTTCATTGATCCAGCTGAACCGGACATAGCGCCAGATGAACCGCCTCCAGAATGGGGCCGCGAGGAAAACTGCATCGCTGGCTGGGATTGCGGTGCCGCCTGCCAGTCCGGAGAAGGCTGATTGACCATACCAGGCAAGGGTTCGCCATCTTCAGCAAGTTCACCAGGACTATTTGACTGCAAATGATCCTGGGGACGATCTTCGGCCAGAGCTTTCTTTAAGGTGCTGGAGATAAAACTATGAATCGAGCCACTTTCGCGAAAGCGCACCTCGTGCTTGGTGGGGTGTACATTGACATCCACATCCGCCGGGGTGATTTCAAGAAACAGTACAAAGGCCGGATGGCGGCCGTGATAGAGCACATCCTGATAGGCCTGGCGCACGGCGTGGGACACTACCTTGTCGCGAATACAGCGACCATTGACAAAAAAGTGCTGCAAATCTGCCTGACTGCGGGAAAAAGTCGGCAGCCCAATCCAACCCCAAAGACGCAGACCGGGACGGACATTGTCCACATAGAGTGCCTGTTCCATAAAGGTGGTGCCGCAGATATCCGCAACGCGCTTTTCCTGTTCCAGCTGAGTTTTGGCCGGCCGCAAGCTGATTTGGGCGCGTTGGTTATGGCGCAGATTAAAGGCCACATCAAAGCGGCTCAGAGCGAGCTTTTTAATACTGTCATCGATGCGGTTATATTCAGTTTTTTCGGTGCGCAAAAATTTACGCCGCGCCGGAGTATTGAAGAACAGATCCCGCACTTCAACGCTAGTACCCTGGGGATGAGAGGCTGGCGTCACTTCAACCTGCATATCACGGCCTTCAGAGATCGCTTTCCAGGCACTGCCATCGCCGTTATTAGAGGTCAGGCTGAGACGCGACACCGAGGCGATACTGGCCAGGGCTTCGCCGCGAAAACCGAGAGTGGCCACCGCTTCAAGATCTTCCAGGTCATCAATTTTGCTGGTTGCGTGACGACTTAGGGCCAGGGCCAGATCATCGTGACCAATGCCACCGCCATCGTCGCGAATACGGATTAGCTTAACCCCGCCCTGCTCAATATCGATTTCAATACTCTGGGCACCGGCGTCGAGGCTATTTTCCACTAGCTCTTTAAGCACTGAGGCGGGACGCTCCACCACTTCACCGGCGGCAATCTGATTGGCCAACTGCGGGCTGAGAATTTTGATCACGGACATATTCGGTGGCCTTTATTTTGCGTGTTGGCGGTGTATTAGCGGCCTGTTAAAAGCGGAATCGTTGTCGAGTCTGCGGTAATGTTCCCAGATATTATCCGGTGGGAATCATTATTTTCTGGCCGACCTTGATGGTGCTGGAACGCATTTTATTATAGCTCAATATACGTTTCACCGAGGTGTTATAGCGCTGAGCTATACCGGATAAGGTATCGCCCCGCGCAATCACATAGGTGCGCACTCTGGCCCTTTTCTTCGCCGCAATCGAGCTGCCAGCAGGAGGATGATCGGTAAAATAATCTGCCAGGCCAGCATATATGGCCTGTGCCATCCTCTGCTGATAGGCACCATTACTGAGACGACTGGCCTCAGTGGGATTGGAGATAAACCCGGTTTCAATTAACAGGGAGGGAATGTCTGGCGACTTGAGCACCAGAAAACCGGCTTGCTCCACCTTCTTTTTATGCAGCCGCGCCACCCCACCCATGTTTTTCAACACATAGTCACCGGCATCTAAACTGCTGCTCAGGGTCGCGGTCATGGACAGATCCAGCAACACTTCGGCCAGGGCATCGTCTTTGTCATCGAGACTCAGAGAGCCAGCACCACCGATCAGATCGGCACGGTTTTCCTTGCCCGCTAAATAACGCGCCGCTTCACTGGTCGCGCCTCTGGTTGAGAGGGCATAAACCGACGCGCCGTTGGCTTTCGGGTTGGTGAAAGCATCGGCGTGGATAGAGATAAAGAAATCAGCGCGCTTGTCATGGGCTATAGCGGTGCGCTTGCGGTGCGCCAGATAATAGTCACCGGTGCGCACTAGCACGCCGGTAAAGTCTGCATCTTTATCAAATAGGCGCTCAATTCGCCGAGCAATCTGAAGGGCAACTACCTTTTCCCGAACCTTTTTCGGGCCAAGGGCACCGGGATCTTCACCGCCATGGCCGGCGTCGATGGCGATAACAATGGGACGATTATCCACCGGCACCACTTTGCTAACCGGCTTGGTGGCGCGCACTTTTTTGTCGTAGATATCCACAACCAACCTATCGCCGTACTGCTCATAGGCTTTTAGGGTGAAGCTTTTAACCGTCACAGGCTCTTTAAGGTCAAACACCAAGCGTAGGTCGGCACTGCCGCGCAAGCCTGAACGCATGGCGGCAATCGGCGTGGAGGCGACATCGAGGCTCTCAAAACTGGTTTTAAGTTTGGTGTTTTTAATATCGATAACCAGACGATTAGGGTTATCTAGGGTAAAGACCTTATGTTCAACAGGGCCACTGAGATCCAGCACTAGACGAGTGTTATCTGGCGCACGCCAGAGTCTCACGCTATCTACCTCAGCGCCATAACTGGGGCTGATCCAGAGCATTGCCAGACAGGCTATAAGCCAGCCTGCCTGAGCGCGGCTTTTGAATACTGCAGCGCATTTAAATACTAAAGTGCTTTTAGTCCGCACTGATAACCCCATTGGTTTCTCTATCGAGCTGAGAAATTATTATTTTGGCCAGCGCCCTGTGCCCACTTAAAGTCAATTTACGACCCTCATTGAGCTGCACAATTTCAATCAACATATCCGCTTCAGGCAAAAATCCGGCACCTCGTTCTGGCCATTCTACCAAGCACAGCCGCGACTCCACCAGATAATCTCGAAAACCCATATATTCCAGCTCTTCCGGGTCTTGCAATCGATAGAAGTCAAAATGGCAAACCTGGCCCATGGCAAGGTCATAGGGTTCGACCAAGGTGTAGGTCGGACTTTTAACCGCGCCTATATGACCCAAGCCAGTTAATACGCCACGGCTCAGGGTTGTCTTGCCCGCACCCAGGTCACCTTGCAGGGCAATCAATAGAGCGGGCTCTGAAGCCTTTACTGGATGATCATTCAGCAGAGTGTTTTTAAGCGCCCAGCTAATCGCCGCAGCAATGCGAGTGCCAAACTGCAGCATTGCCGCTTCATCGATTAACTCTAGAGTAAATTCTAGAGCAAGTTGGGTTTCTCTCTCAGTCACCAGACTGCACTCTCATCTTTTTATAGTGTTTTTAGGCACTTGCTATAAAAGCTCTATGTGGCTGTAAGCTCACCGTTTAATAGTTTGCGCAAGTAACCGAGTAAATCTGTTGCCGTGAGTCCACGCATGCCCTGCTCTTCCACAGCCATATCCGCCGCTGCCGAATGCAGACAACAACCCAATTGGGCTGCCAGTTTTGCTTCAAGACCCTGAGCTAATAGAGCACCGATAATACCCGAGAGCACATCACCCATACCAGCAGTGGCCATTCCCGGATTACCATAGGGACAGACCGCAATAATCTCATCGCCCGGCGCAGCGATTAATGTGCCTGCACCTTTCAATAAAACCACCGTATTATATTTTTCTTGTAGCTGGCGCACCGCGGCAAAACGATCTGCCTGTACTTCAGCGACACTGGTATTTAAGAGTCTCGCAGCTTCCGCTGGATGGGGTGTCATAACCCAGTTACTGCCATCCGGCTGCGATACAACTCGACCCTCGGCAATAATATTCAGCGCATCGGCATCCACCACCATGGGTAAACCGGTGGCCACGGCTTTCTGCAATAACTGCTCAGACCAGGGCGAGCGACCGAGACCGGGGCCGACAATCAATACTGAAGGTTTGTCTAATAGCGGCTCTAGTTCTTGGCCCGAGACAATACCACTGACCATCACTTCCGGCTGACGTGCCAGAGCACCAGCAACATGGGCTGGGCGAGTGGCCATGCTGACCAGTCCCGATCCCGTGCGCAGCGCCGCTTCAGCGGTCATCATTGCCGCGCCACCAAAGCCGTGATCGCCACCGATAACCATGCTGTGACCAAACTGATTCTTGTAGGCATCCACATCTCTTATGGGCAGATTCTCGATCAACTCATTGAGGTCCATCAGCTGTGCCGAAGGAGCAACCTGCTGAAAGATCTCTTCGTCCACATCTAGAGAATGGTAAATAACTTCACCACAGAGAGCCGGGCCGCGACCTGTAAACATACCCTGCTTAGCAGCGATAAAGGTCAGGGTGATATCGGCACTAATCGCGACCTCGGCTTCAGCACCAGAATCGGCGTAAAGCCCTGAGGGCAGATCAATAGCCAAGACCGGTAGTGATGCCTGATTAATCATTTCGATAGCTGCGCCATAGGGTTCACGCATGGGGCCAGTGGCGCCTATGCCCAGCAGCGCGTCGACGACAACCCCTTCGGAGAGATCGATGGTTTCGCTGAACGGCGCAAAAATAACACCAGCGTTAACCGCATAGTCCCGTGCTGTAACTGCATCGGCTGATAATTTGGCTGGGGTTGATAACTCAACCACGCGCACCGCGAGGCTTTTCTCGGCAGCCAATGTCGCCACTATATAGCCATCGCCAGCATTGTTGCCAGAACCGCAAAATACGGTGATCAGTGAAGGTTTACCAAAGGCTTCGAGCAGCTCATTAAAGGCTGCACGGCCAGCACGTTTCATTAGGGTGATGCTTTGGCTATTGGTTTGAGCGTTAAGGTGTTCGGTAGCAAGCTGATCCAGTTTACGAACAGATTCAGCCTTGTATAAGGCGTCTTGAATAACAATGTGCGACATAACCGCGAGTTCCCAGTAAGATTAGCGCGATTATATGTCAGATTAGCCCTGAAACCATGCCCGAAACCGATAAGCTCAATGATCTCGCGAAAAAAGTTAAAGCCTGGGGCTTGGAGCTGGGTTTTCAGCAGGTGGCTATTTCCCAACCGGATCTCAGCTCCGCATCAAAAAATCTTTTAGGTTGGTTGGACAAAGGCTATCAGGGTTCCATGCAGTGGATGGGGGAACATGGCGAGAAGCGTTACACTCCAGATCAGCTGGTAGAAAAAACCCTGCGAGTGATCTCAGTGCGTATGGATTATCTCGCCGACAGTAATATGATCGCCGTATTGAAGGATGACAATAAGGCTTATATATCAAGGTATGCGTTGGGTCGTGACTACCACAAGTTGATCCGCAAACGTCTGGCTAAACTCGGTAAAAAAATTGAAGCTGAAATAGATTTTCATGGCCTCAATCATCTGCAATTAACTCAGCGACCCTTTGTTGACAGTGCCCCAGTGATGGAGAAGCCCATCGCCGAGCAGGCTGGATTGGGTTGGATCGGCAAAAATACCCTACTGATAAACGACAAAGCCGGCTCTTGGTTTTTTCTTGGGGAGATCTATATTTCTCTGGAATTACCCGTTGATCAGAGTGAGCAAACCAATAAGTGCGGCAACTGTCGCGCCTGTTTAAAAGTCTGCCCCACCAATGCCTTTCCCGAACCCTATGTGCTGGATGCGCGCAGATGTATTTCCTATCTGACTATCGAGAGCCAGGAACCGATCCCGGAAGAATTGCGTCCGCTGATGGGCAATCGGGTATTTGGCTGCGATGACTGCCAGATTATATGCCCTTGGAATCGCTATTCTTCAAAGACAAACGAAATAGACTTTTCTCCGCGGCACAATCTCGATAACTCGGATTTGGTCACGCTGTTTGAATGGACTGAAGAAGAGTTTTTGAACAATACCGAGGGTTCACCGATTCGCCGTATTGGCTATCAGCGCTGGCTGCGCAATCTCTCGGTGGGATTGGGTAATGCGCCGACATCAGAGAGAATTATCGGCGCCTTAAAGAAAAGAATGAATGACCCATCTGCCCTGGTGCGTGAACATGTGCTCTGGGCTCTAGAACAGCAAACCAGCGTAAAGTTTTTTAAAGCTTAATAAACACTTCCCGGTAGTATTCCAACTCACGAATAGAATCGTAAATATCATCCATAGCCAAATGACTGCCACGCTTTTTAAAGCCATTGGCCAGTTCCGGCTTCCAGCGCTGAACCAATTCTTTCAGTGTGCTGACATCCAAATTGCGGTAGTGAAAAAAGCTCTGTAAGTCGGTCATGTAGTTGGCTAAAAAGCGTCGGTCCTGACAGATCGAGTTGCCGCACATGGGCGACTTGCCCGCTGGCACCCACTGGCGCAGAAATTCAATCGTGGCTAATTCGGCCTCCGCCTCAGTCACCACAGTCTGACGTACCCGCTCGGTGAGACCTGAACCCCCATGCTGGCGGGTATTCCACTCGTCCATGCCGTCGAGTAACTCATCGGACTGATGCACTGCAATCATCGGACCTTCAGCCAGAACATTGAGGTCTTTGTCGGTGACCACTGTGGCGATTTCAATAATCCGGTCATGTTCGGGGCTCAATCCGGTCATTTCCAGATCGATCCAGATTAAATTCTGCGGGTCAGTGTTGGCATTGGCGGTTGTAGCGGTCATCTAAATCTTCCAAGTGGGGTTAGCAAAATGTTCCTCGAGGCGGATATGCTATATCCTTGCAGCCGATAACGCCAGACATGGCGCATAACCCAAATCCTCGAGAGCATTAATGGCGAAACGCAATCTCAGTAAACAGCAAAAAGGTCGTATCCAAACGATTCAAGAGCGACGTCGAGCGCGGGCTATTGCGAAAAAATCCGTATCCGAAGAGCAGCTTGAGAATCTTACTCAACTGGGTCCAGAGATACTGGGTACGGTGATTACCAACTTTGGCGCCCAGGTGGATATCGAAGGCCTGGAAGATCGCTTTAAGGGCAATATCTACCGCTGTCATCTGCGCACCAATCTCGAACCTCTAGTAACCGGCGACCGCGTGGTCTGGCGCTATGCCGAACCTGTGGGCGTTGTGGTGGCCAGAGAGCCACGGGATTCAGAACTGCTACGCCCTGATCCCTATGGCAAGCTGCGTCCAGTCGCGGCCAATGTGGACCGTATCGCCATTGTCTTTGCCGCCAAACCAACGCCCTATAGCAACCTGATCGACCGCTACCTGATTGCTTCAGAAGCGCAAAACATTCAGCCTGTATTAATCATCAACAAATTCGATATGCTCAGCGACAGTGATTTCCCAAAGGTTGAGCAGCTGTTAAAAGATTACCGCACTGTGGGCTATGAGGTGCTTTGCGTCTCAGCGACCACTGGTGAGGGTCTCAAGGAACTGAAAGACTATATGGCGGCACACACTTCGGTGTTTGTTGGCCAGTCGGGTGTGGGCAAATCGTCGCTGATCAATGAGCTGCAACCCGATGCCAATATCTTGGTCGGCGAGCTATCGGCTGGCAAGGACAAAGGCCAACATACCACCACCGCCTCGCGTCTGTTTCACCTTGAAAATGGCGGTCACCTGATCGACTCCCCAGGTATTCGCGAATTTGCTGTAACCAATTTAAGTGATGGGCAGATTATCGATGGCTTTATCGAGTTCAGACCCTTTCTGGGCTACTGTAAATTCAGGGACTGTAAACATTCGGTTGAATTGGGTTGCGCGCTGCTTGCGGCGGCTGAAGAGGGTAAAATTCTGCCGATCAGATTGCTCAATTACCGCAATATTCTTGCCAGTCAGGATGAAGAGTAATGGCGGCTGATATTCCACGCCTGTTAGAACCGGCGCAATTAGAATCACTATTGAGTTCCACTTCAGATAACCACAATGTGATTATTGTCGATCTCTGTAGCGATGCACTCTATCGCCAGAAGCATGTCCCTGGTGCTGTGCATCTGCAGCCCGGCGCCTTGATGGCGGGCACTGCGCCCTACCCTGGCAAGCTGCCAGCAATGGCACAGTTAGAAAATATTATTCGCTATCTGGGCATTGATACCCATAGTCATTTGGTGATCTATGACGATGAAGGTGGCGGCTGGGCTGGGCGCTTTGCCTGGACTCTGGATCTGCTTGGCTTTCAAAACTGGTCTTATCTCAATGGTGGTATTGTTGCCTGGATTAAAGAGGGTTTTGTCACCGAGGCAGAGGCTAATCAGCCAGTCGCCTCGGACAGCTCTGTGAGTATCATCAATCCAGCAGTATTGATCAGCGCAGACGATATTATCGGCCAGCTGGGTCAGCCAGATTTTGCCGTTTGGGATGCCCGTAGTCCCGGTGAGTACAGTGGCAATATGGTGCGCTCAGCTCGCGGCGGGCACATTCCCGGGGCGATTAATATTGAGTGGACCGAATTGATGGATTCACAGCGCAACCTGCGCATTCGTGAAGATGCCGAAGCGATTCTCAGCAACGCTGGTTTAGGTAAAGATAAGTCTGTGGCAACTCACTGCCAGAGCCACCACCGTTCGGGCTTTACTTATATGGTGGCGCGGATTTTGGGTTATAAAAAAATCAGTGCTTACGACGGCTCATGGGCCGAATGGGGCAGCCTCGATCACACCCCAGTTGAGCGCGGATAGAGACCAATTTAACAAACAATTAAGAGTTTGAAACTATGAATCACCAAGCAGAACTATTTGTTGCCCTGCAACGACTACTTCCCCAGCACGCCCTCTCACGACTGATTGCTAGAGCGGCTGAATCAAAGATGCCCTGGTTAAAAAATCGGCTTATCGAGCGTGCTATTGCCGCTTTCGATATTAATATCGACGAAGCCGAGAGCAGTGACCTGGATGATTACGAAAACTTTAATAGCTTTTTTACCCGCGCATTAAAAGATGGCGCGCGCCCCATTGATCAGGATTCTAACGCTCTGGTCTCACCCGCCGATGGCGCAGTGAGCCAAGCTGGGCCAATTACCCAGGAGCGGATTATTCAGGCCAAGGGCAGTGATTACTCCGCTGGCCGTCTGCTGGGTAATACCGAAGAAGCCAAGCTCTATACAGATGGTGCCTTCACGACAATCTATCTGTCGCCGAAGGATTACCACCGCGTGCATATGCCGATCGCTGGAACATTGATTAGCACCCGCTATATTCCCGGGGATCTCTTTTCCGTCAATGATAAAACCGCTCAGGCTCTTCCAGGTCTGTTTGCCCGCAACGAGAGGCTTGTCTGTCAGTTTGATTCGGAATTGGGACAGTTTGCGCTAGTGTTTGTTGGGGCCATGCTGGTGGCCGGTATAGAAACAGTTTGGGGCGGATTTGAAACCCCGGGACGCGGTGCTGTGCGCAATGCCGATTTCTCAGGCCGTGATCTAAACTTTGATAAGGGTGAGGAGATCGGACGCTTTAAGTTTGGCTCAACGGTTATTTTGTTATTTCAAAGGGATAAAATTGACTGGCAAGATTCCTTTGTCCCTCAGGCTCCTGTGCAGATGGGCGAGAAGATCGCCAGCTGCAAGTAAGGAAAAAAGGCGCTAACCTAATAGGCGCTCTTTTAATGCAGCAAAAAAGCCATTGTTTAGATGAGATGACTGCTGGCTTTGCGCCAGTGGCCCGGCGTTGGAGGCGAGGGAAAAAGGCTTAGTAATAAGTAAGTTGAGCATATCTTCGTCGACACCGAGAGTCTCCGAGTCGACATCTTTTACAATCGCTAACTTGGCAACATCATAGGCCCGACGGGTACCAAATTTCTGTAATTGGGCGCGGGCCTTATCTTCATTTTTTAGATCGACAAAGATGTAGTTGTCGACATTAGCGCCAGCCTCTGTGGACTCAAATACTGCCAGTCTCGGCGACAGTCTCGATTTGGGATTTTGCTCAATCACCATACCCTGATCACCAGTGGTTAATTCCACCACGGTTCCGGCAGGATAGAGCCCCACTGACTGAATAAATTCAATCACCAAATCTTCGGCAAAGGCTTGCCCGCGAAGCTCATAGAGTCTGGCTGTGGCTTTCGATGGTGTCAGTACCTGGGAGACCTCACGAGGATTACAGAGACGGTCAAACTCAGAGGCTATGCCAACAACGGCGGCCAAAAAGGGAATCCGCTGACCGCTGCAACCTTTGGGAAATCCACTGCCATCAAAACGCTCACAGTGAAATTTAATAATATTCATAACCCGCCGGTTATCGAAATCAGACTGTTTTAGTTTTTCTAAACTGGCACTGACAAAGCCGCGATATTCAGTCTCTTCCTCGGCGTTGCGATCGGACTTGCGCAGTAGCACTCGATCCATACCCGCTTTGCCCACATCTTTTAACAGGGCGGCGAGACAGATATCTTTAAGCTGGTCTATTTCAAGGCCAACATGGCGGGCAAACTGGGTCGCCCAGAGACCGGAGCGAATACTGTGGTCATGGGTGTGGCGATCCTTGGCACGCAACTGTAACAACCAGGTAAAGGCGTCGGGACAGCGCACCACGCTATCCACCATATCGTCCACTGACTGCTGGAGTTGGCGCAGATTAAACGGCCCGCCCTTGGCAACTTGGCGCGTGGCAACACTTAAGCAGCCGACTAAATTGTTCATCACCCTGCGGGCGGCAGGCATTTCTTTAGAGAGTTCGACGGTCTTTCTGTAGATATCGGGTTTGATCACAAAGCTGCGCGGTTCAGAATACTGGCGGCTATCCATCAAACCACGGACCATCGGATTAATGTCCTGAGCCTTGTTGCGAAGATCATTGTTAAATTGGCGACTACCGGCGGAGGGGGTTTTAAAATCTATCGGCGAAGCGCCTTTGGCGATGTCGATATAGACGTAGTCACAGTAGGCTTTGACCCGGGAGGCATCGGCAGCATTTTTAATCAAAAAGCCCTGAATCGGGAACGGAGTCTCCGCCCACGGCTTGTCGAGAGCAGAAATAAACATTCCCACTTCGAGTTCATGAATAAAGACTTTAAGTTGCTGTAGTGACATAAGGTACCAGATCTCTTTCAGCGCTAGTAATACATAACCGAACCACTGCGAAATGTAACGCTTTCACCAACGTAAAAGCGTGCACCGGTAGGGTTTTAGTAAATATAGACTAAGAAGAGCTGAGGTAAATCAGTACTTTGTAGAAAACTTGTGAACAGCATCAATAAACACTTTCACATGGTCTGGGTTGATATCTGGCGTAATGCCATGACCCAGGTTAAATATATGCCCGGGGCCGCCGCCAAACCCTTTCAGGATAGCGTCAACCTGGCTTTCAATAACGGCTGGATCAGCTCTTAAAACAGCCGGATCCATATTGCCTTGGAGGGCTACTCTATCGCCTACTCGGCCTTTGGCCGCTGCAATATCGGTACTCCAATCGAGACCCAGAGCGTGACAGCCGGTGTCGGCCATCTTTTCCAGCCACAGGCCGCCACCCTTGGTGAATAGAATAACCGGCACATCGCGACCATCGTGATGGCTGATTAATCCATCGACAATTTTCTGCATATAGCCGAGAGAGAATTCGGCGTAAGCGGCGTGACTCAGTGCGCCACCCCAGGTGTCAAATATCTGCACTACCTGAGCACCGGCACGAATCTGGGCATTCAGGTAATCAATGACCGACAGGGACAGTTTTTCCAGCAGTTGATGCATCAATTCAGGCTGGGTATAGAGCATGGTTTTGGCGCGGGCGAAGTCGCGGCTGCTCTGACCTTCGATCATGTAAGTGGCCAGTGTCCAGGGACTGCCGGAAAAACCGATCAGCGGAACACGACCATTGAGCTCGCAACGAATCATGGTCACGGCATCAGTGACATAGGAAAGATCGCTGGCAGTGTCGATCACTTCAAGGGCTTCGATATCCGCCTCAGTTCTGACCGGCTTGCGAAACTTGGGGCCCTCTCCAGTTTCAAAATAGAGGCCCAATCCCATTGCGTCGGGAATGGTTAAAATGTCGGAGAACAGAATGGCCGCGTCCATCTCATAGCGCTCGAGAGGCTGCAATGTCACTTCACAGGCCAGTTCAGTGTTCTTGCACAGACTCATAAAGTCGCCGGCAACAGCTCTAACCGCTCGGTACTCGGGCAGGTAGCGGCCCGCTTGACGCATCATCCATACTGGAGTGCGGTCAACAGGCTGGCGCATCAGCGCCTTGAGAAAGCGGTCATTCTTTAATTCAGACATTCAATTTCCAAAATAATAAAATTTAGAGCAATAAAGTTAGATGCAATATAGTCCATGCTGCGAATTAAACGTCGAGATAATCCAAAATGCCTTTAGCCGCCTCGCGACCTTCCCAGACTGCTGTAACCACCAAATCAGAACCACGGACCATATCACCACCGGCAAATATCTTCGGATTAGTGGTCTGGAAGGGGAATGTCTGCTCTTCTGCGGCCATGACTGCGCCCCAGTCGGAGGTGTTCACTTCGATGCCGGTAAGCCAGGCTGGAGGACTTGGCTTAAAGCCAAAGGCTACCAAGACTGCATCCGCAGGTAAAATCTCTTCACTGCCGGGTATCACTTCAGGTCGGCGACGACCATTTTGGTCCGGAGCACCCAGGGATGTGGAGACCACTTTAACCCCTTCAACACGGCCCTCTGCATCAGCCATCAGTTCCACTGGCTGCATATTAAATTTAAATACCACGCCTTCTTCACGGGCATTTTTTACTTCTTTGCGCGAGCCGGGCATATTCTCTTCATCGCGACGGTAGGCGCAGGTGACGCTGGTGGCGCCCTGGCGAATCGAGGTACGGTTACAATCCATGGCGGTATCACCACCGCCGAGAACCACCACACGCTTGCCCTTTAGGCCGATAAAGTCATCTTTAGATTTCTCAAAGCCGAGATTGCGGTTAACGTTAGAAACTAGGAACGACAGCGCTTCATGAACGTTCTCGAGATCTTCACCGGGGAATCCGCCTTTCATGGTGGTGTAGGTGCCCATGCCCATAAACACGGCATCGTATTCACTGAGAAGCTCTTCGACCATGATGTCTTTGCCGATTTCAATATTCAGACGGAACTCAACACCCATGCCTTCGAGGATCTCGCGGCGCGTGCGAATAACCGACTTCTCTAACTTAAATTCGGGGATACCAAAGGTTAGCAGTCCGCCAATTTCGGGGTAGCGATCAAAGACCACTGGCTTGACGCCATTGCGAATAAGAATATCGGCGCAGCCAATACCTGCAGGTCCAGCGCCGATTACCGCAACTCTTTTATCGGTCCAAACAACGTCGGACATATCCGGACGCCAGCCCATGGCAAAGGCAGTGTCGGTAATATACTTTTCCACAGAGCCAATAGTCACGGCACCAAAACCGTCATTCAGGGTACAGGCTCCTTCACAGAGACGATCTTGCGGGCAAACGCGACCACAGACTTCCGGCAGGGAATTAGTCTGATGACTGAGCTCGGCGGCTTCGATCAAATTGCCTTCTGCAACCAGCTGTAACCAGTTGGGAATATAGTTGTGAACCGGGCATTTCCACTCGCAATAAGGGTTGCCACAGGACAGACAACGGTGGGATTGATCGGCTGCACCCTCGGCGGTAAAGGGGTCATAAATTTCAACAAATTCACCGACGCGGCGCTTCATATCACGCTTTGGCGGATCGACACGTTTAAGGTCGAGAAACTGAAATTGGTTATCTAATCTTTGGGTCATAAGTTTTATCTCTATTCTCTAATCAACGCTATTGCGGGTTGTCATGGGCCTGAGCTAAAAGGCTGTTCAGGGTCGCCGCTTTTGGCTTAACCAACCAAAACTTCGATGCGTAATCAGAAAAATTGCTAATAAGCTCTTGTCCCCAAGCACTGCCAGTCTCTTCGACATGCTCGCGGATCATCTTTTTAAGGAACACTCGGTGGGATTCCGTGGCCTCAGCAGTAATGCGCTGAATATCCACCAGTTCCATATTGTAGCGATCGACAAATTCACGCTCCATATCCAGAACATAGGCAAAACCGCCGGTCATACCAGCGCCGAAATTGTAACCTGCGGCGCCGAGCACGGTGACTATGCCACCGGTCATATATTCACAGCAGTGATCACCGGCACCTTCGACTACCGCTGTGGCGCCTGAGTTGCGCACAGCAAAGCGTTCACCCACGGTACCAGCAGCGTGCAGACGACCGCCGGTGGCGCCATAGAGGCAGGTGTTGCCCATAATCGGCGTATCCTGAGAGGCAAAGCGACTGTCACTGGGTGGGCGCAAGACAATCTTGCCCCCAGCCATGCCCTTGCCAACATAATCATTGGCATCGCCTTCCAGATACAGCTCTAGGCCTCCGGCATTCCAGACGCCGAGAGACTGTCCTGCTACACCTTTCAGATTCAAGCGAATCGGCGCAGCTGACATGCCGGTGTTGCCATAACGCTTGGCTATCTCACCGGACAGTCGTGCACCGATGGAACGGTCGCAGTTATTGACACTAAAGTCGAATGTGCCGCCACTCTGGCTCTCAATAAACGGCAGCGCCTGCTCGACCATTTTCTCAGCCAGTAAACCTTTGTCGAGCGGGTTGTTCTTTGGCTCTGAACAGGTCTGGGGCTTGCCATCTAGCTCGGGACGGACTTCAAGCAGCGGTGACAGTTCCAAGTGCTGCTGTTTGCTGGTCCCGCCGGGCAGAGTCTCTAACAGGTCAACGCGACCAATCAGTTGCTCCAAGGAGCTGACACCCAAGGTTGCCAGCCACTCACGAGTTTCCATGGCAATAAAGGTAAAGAAGTTGGTCGCCATGGCCACCGTGCCGCGATAGTGATCGTTGCGCAGACGCTCATCCTGAGTGGCTACACCCGTGGCGCAGTTATTCAGGTGACAGATACGCAGATACTTGCAGCCCAGGGCAACCATGGGTCCGGTGCCAAAGCCAAAGCTCTCGGCACCTAAAATAGCGGCCTTAATGACATCCAAACCGGTTTTCAGACCACCGTCGGTCTGCACCCGAACCTTGCTGCGCAGATCATTGGCGCGAAGAGTCTGGTGGGTTTCAGTTAGACCCAGCTCCCAAGGCGATCCAGCGTAACGAATCGAACTCAGCGGGCTCGCAGCGGTTCCGCCATCATAGCCGGAAATGGTAATCAGATCGGCATAGGCTTTAGCGACACCGGCGGCGATAGTGCCGACACCAGGGCGCGACACCAGCTTTACCGAGACCAAAGCAGTGGGGTTGACCTGTTTTAGATCAAAAATCAACTGAGCCAAGTCTTCAATGGAATAAATATCATGGTGTGGCGGTGGTGAGATCAATGTCACCCCCGGTACCGAGAAGCGCAGCCGAGCAATCAGCTCATTGACCTTGCCGCCTGGCAACTGACCTCCTTCGCCGGGCTTGGCACCCTGAGCGACTTTAATCTGTAGTACTTCGGCACTGGATAGATAGGCGGGTGTTACGCCAAAACGTCCAGAGGCGATCTGCTTAATCTTCGATGACTTGATGGTGCCATAGCGAGCGGGATCTTCGCCGCCCTCTCCAGAGTTGGAACGTCCACCGAGGGTATTCATAGCTTCTGCTAGGGACTCGTGAGCCTCAGGGGAAAGAGCACCCAAAGACATACCGGCAGAGTCAAAGCGCTTAACGATATCTCCCACAGACTCAACCGACTCTATGTCGATGGGCGTACAGGTATCACTCAACTTGAGCAAGTCACGGAGGGTCGCAACAGGTCGGGTATTCACCAGACGAGCATATTCCGTGTAGGCTTTGTAATCACTGTTCTGAACGGCGCTGTGCAAGGTCTGCACCACATCTGGGTTGTAGGCGTGGTATTCCTGACCGTGAACATATTTTAGCAGGCCACCGGGTTCGATAGGCTTGCGCAGTTTCCAGGCGAGCTTTTTAAGCGCCGTCTGATCCACTTCGATATCCTCAAAGGTAGCGCCTTCAAGGCGACTGACCAGACCGGGGAAGCAGAGATCAATGACTTCAGTGCTGAGGCCGATGGCTTCAAATAGCAGTGCACCGCGATAGGAGGCAATGGTGGAAATGCCCATTTTCGAGAGAATTTTTAACAGGCCTTTGTTGATGCCTTTGCGGTACTGCTTAAAGGCGGTATCCACATCCACCAACAACTCGCCACTACCAATCAGGTCGCAGAGCACATGGTAGCTGAGATAGGGGTAGACCAACGATGCACCACAGCCGATCAGGGCAGCAATCTGGTGTGAGTCACGGGCATAGCCTGTACTGGCGACTATATTGGCATCGGTGCGCAGTCCCTGTTCGATCAGGTGGTTGTGCACGGCGCCAACCGCCAACAAAATATGGATAGGCTGTTTTTCAGGGCTGATTTTGTGATCGGAAAGGATGCAGATCACCGCACCGTCACGGACTGCTGCCGCCACTTCAGCGCAGACGCGCTGAATAGCTTGCTGTAGATTCTCTTCCGCCGCATCGTAATTAAGGGCGAATTTGGCCACTGGGAACTGCTCAAATTCATTGCGCTTGAGGGCATAGTATTTGCGCGGTGACAGCACCGGGCTAGACAGGCCAATTCGCGCGCCCAAATAGGGGTTTTCAGCGAAGACACTCTCTTCTTGACCGAGCTCCACACCCAGAGACATGACTACGGCTTCGCGCAGTGGATCAATTGGCGGGTTGGTCACCTGAGCAAACTGCTGACGGAAATAATCAAACAGATTGCGCTGTTTCTTCGACAACACGGCCATAGGGATATCATCACCCATGGAACCGGTGGCCTCTTGGCCGCCCTCTGCCAATGGACGCAGCACCTGATCTCGCTCTTCAAAGGAGACCTGAAACATCTTCATATAACATTTGATTTGGTCGCGGCTGAGATTGCCTTCAATTTCAATGCTGTCTCGATCAAAGCTCGACTGGATTGCGTAGCGTCCCTCTTTCAGCCACTTTTTGTAGGGATGGCGAGCGGCAAGCTGATCTTCAATTTCTTCGCGGAAGAAGATTTTTCCTTCCTGGGTATCAATAGAGAGTATATCCCCGGGCCCAAGCCGGCCTTTGGAGACTACATCTTCACTGCGGTAGTCGTAGACGCCGATCTCAGATGCAACGGTAATCACATCATCATTAGTAATCACATAGCGCGACGGGCGCAAACCATTACGATCCAAGGTACAGACGGCAAAACGGCCATCGGTAATCACCAGACCTGCGGGGCCATCCCAGGGTTCCTGATGCATAGACAGGTAGTCGTAAAGGGCACGGTGATCGGGATTGCGATCTTCAACATTCTGCCAGGCTGGCGGAACCAGGGTGCGCACGGCCAGGTGCAGGTCCATACCACCGGTGACCAGCATTTCCAGCATATTATCGAGGCTGGATGAATCCGAGCCAGTGCGGTTAACCAGTGGCGCGGCTTCAGCCAGGTCCGGCAATAAATCAGTTTGATACTTTGGCGTGCGCGCAACAGACCAGTTGCGGTTGCCCATAATGGTGTTGATCTCACCATTGTGCGCCAACATTCTAAAGGGTTGCGCCAACGGCCACTGAGGCATGGTGTTGGTTGAAAAGCGCTGATGGAATACACAGATCGCCGTTTCCAGACGCTCGTCCGCCAGATCCAGATAAAAGCCGGGCAGGTCAACGGGCATCATTAAGCCCTTATAGCTGAGCACATTGGTGCCGAGGCTGGCAATATGGAAGCGATTGTCATCCATTAGCTGCTTCTCAGCCTTGCGACGACCCATAAAGAGGCGCGCGCTAAAACGTTTTTCGTCAGTGATATCACCGGGGCCGACAAATACCTGCTCAAAGGCGGGCAAAGACTCAATCGCAATTGGACCCAAGCAGTTATTATCCGTGGGCACTACACGCCAGGCCAGAATTTTCAGACCCTGAGCAATCAGCTCTTGTTCAAGAATATTTTTCGCTTTAGTGCTTTTCTGCTCGTCGGTATTGAGCATCACGGCACCCACGGCATAGAGCTCAGGAAGCTCTATTTGCAGGCTATCTCGCAACACCGTGCGCAAAAAGCTGTCGGGCTTCTGCATCAGCAGACCACAGCCGTCGCCGGTTTTACCGTCGGCAGCAACGCCGCCGCGGTGGGTCATACAGGTCAGTGCCTGAATCGCATTCAATAGCAAACTGTGGCTGGTCTTGCCCTTGATATGGGCAATTAAACCAAAACCACAATTATCTTTAAAATCGTCAAGCCGACATAAGCTCTGAGCCATAAATAAACTCTACGTAAAATTCTAAGTTAAACTCTCAAGGCAGCGCTATACCAGCGCTGGAATGCGCTAATAAAACAGCACTAGAGAGCAAAGTGATAATAGCCTTTAGGAACACAAATAGGCTAAGCAGGCAAAGTGAGCCGCATTCTACACATTGCAAAACTATTCGACAATTGTCTGTACGCACTAAACGGCGGGATGGAGTCTAATTGAGACGAAAAAGTCGAACTTATACTCGAACTACAGCCGAACTGTGGTCGAACTATGGTCGAACTATGGTCGAACTGTGGTCGGACTATCTGCAACCCTGACAGCTCAACTGGCTGAGCAGGCTTTGCTTAACAGCTGATTGAGGTAATCAGTTGAAAACTGGTCCGTTACACAGGCCTCGCCGAGGCGCTTTAACAGTACCAGCCGCAATTGCCCATCGAGGACTTTTTTATCCCTGAGCATTAACCGGGTGAAATCGTCGGCTTTCATATCTGATGGAGGTGCCACTGGCAGAGAGCAGCGCTGCAAAAGGCTTCTGACTCGCTGTAAATCCGCCTCAGTGAGATCGCCACTGATCACCGAGAGTTCAGCCGCCATAACCATTCCCGCAGCAACTGCCTCACCGTGAATCCACTGTTTGTAGTGCTGAAAGGTTTCAATGGCGTGGCCAAAGGTATGGCCCAAATTCAAGATAGCGCGGATGCCCTGTTCGGTTTCATCTTCCGCAACAATCCGCGCCTTGCTCACACATGATAGCTCTATGGCGTATGCCAGAGCAGGCTTATCACGCTGCAATAATAGCTCTATATTGTTTTCCAGCCACTGGAAAAAGTCCCGATCAATAATCAGGCCATACTTTATAACCTCCGCCAGACCGGCGTGAAACTCACGGTCTGGCAGGGTCGACAGGGTATCTGTATCAATAATCACCGCTTGGGGCTGATAGAAGGCGCCGATCATATTCTTGCCCATGGCATGATTGACCGCGGTCTTGCCCCCCACGGAGGAGTCAACCTGGGCCAGCAGGGTCGTGGGAATCTGAATAAAGGGCACGCCGCGCTGATAGCAGGCCGCAGCAAAACCGGTCATATCACCCACTACACCGCCACCAAGAGCAATTAGCGTAGTCTTTCTATCGTGATGGTCGCCAATTAGCTGATCAAATATAAGATTCAGGGTGTCGAGATTTTTGTGCTGCTCACCGTCGGCGAGAATAACCCGACTGACCTGCTTATCCGTCAACTGGCGCTCAAGCAGCTCAAGGTAGAGGGGCGCTATAATCTCATTGGTGACAATCAGGACTTTTTTGCCGCTGATATAGCGGGCTATATCAGCCTTACGAATCTCGTCGGAACCAATCAAAATAGGGTAGGAACGATCACCCAAGGAAACCTGAACTTGTGTCGATTTTGCGGTCATGAATCACTCTGGCTGAGACTAGTAAAGGGCGCAGCCACAGGGTGGCGACGGACATTAGACTCGGGAGTTTATCATAGGGCTGAAACCGCTTCAGCCAGTTTTTTTGCCAGCTTCAGAGGCTGCGTGGAGCCTGAGGGGAATACCAGGTCAGCGACCTGATTGTAGAGCGGACTGCGGGTTTCGATAAGTTGCTTGATAACCCCTTCACGATCATCCACTTGCAGCAATGGTCGAGCCTTGTCGCGCTTTGTGCGCTCAACCAGCTGTTCAAAGGTAGCCGACAGATAGACCACCAGACCGCTAGTCTGAAGAATTGCTCGATTATCACCGCTGAGGACAATTCCGCCACCGGTGGCAATCACCTTAGGCTCCTTATCGGCCACAAGATCAATCAGTATCTTGCTCTCGCGCTCGCGGAAACCAGCCTCCCCCTCCATATCAAATATCCACTGAATATCGGCGCCAGCACGGGCTTCAATTTCAGAATCGACGTCGATAAAGGACAGACCCAGCAAAATTGCCAGGTGCTTACCAATAGTCGTTTTGCCGGCACCCATGGGGCCGACGAGAAAGATATGTTGAGGTTTCATCGATCCAGCAAATTATCGTCAATTATTTTAGGGGTTATAAAAATCAGTATTTCACGTTTTTCAATATTGCGCAGTTCATTTCGAAACAGCTTACCGACAAAGGGTAAATCACCCAGGAGCGGCACTTTATCTGTGCCATTAACTTCTTCTGTTTGGAAAATACCCCCTAATACCAGTGTTTGCCCGTTGCCGACCAATGCCTGGGTCTCTATCTGAGTGATATCGATAGACGGCTCACCTGTGGGAGTGAATGCACCTACCGAATCTTGCGAAACCAGCAAATCCATAATTATTCTATTATCCGGTGTGATTTGAGGGGTAACCTCTAGCTGCAACACCGCTTCCTTGAATTCTATGCTAGTTGCGCCGCTCGAGGTAGCCTTTTGGTAGGCTATTTCAGTTCCCGATTTAATTACCGCTTGCTGCTTATCGCCGGTGAGGACTTTTGGCTGAGAGACAATCTCACCAAATCCATCGGACTCTAGGGCGCTCAACTCGAGATCAATGAGGAAGTTATCGGTGAGATAACCGAGGCTAAAAGACCCGGTGGGGTTGGCAACACCCAAATCCACCGCCAGACTGTCGCCCAAGCCAATGTCATAATTTCGAGTGTAAGTGGTAGGGCCGTCATCAGCCGTACCCGGCAATCCATCAGCGCCATCGTCTGCCTCGATTTCATCAGCAGAATACTTAAAGGTCTCCACTACCCCTGCTCCCGGCGCCAAACCAGATCTGCGTCCGGAAAAGCCCAGAGTTCGATCGCCAAAGGCACTGCCAACTGTGCCGCCAGACAGCTTATCTATGCCTGCCAAGCCCCAGGTTACGCCGAGCTCCTTTTTAAAGTCGGTATTGGCAATAACAATCCGCGCTTCAATTAACACCTGCTTAATCGGCACATCAATTTCATCGATCAGGCGTTTAAAGGCATTAATTTTATCTTCGGTGTCAGTGAGAATAATGGTGTTGGTGCGCTCATCGACTATGGCACTACCGCGCTCCGACAATATGGTAGTAGTGGCATTGCCTTCGCGGCCACCACCGCTGGACTGGCCTTCATCGGTGCGGCTGGCGGTAAATAACTCAAAGATTTCAGCGGCATCAGCATACTTAATTCTAACGAAGGCGGTCTCCAGGGGAGCCAGCTCCTGAAGCTGCTTGTTGGCCTCTACCTGTAGACGCTCCTGCTCGGCAATTTCAGCTGCCGGTGCAACCATCAACACATTGCCTTCACGGCGCTTATCTAGACCCTTGGCTTTAAGAATAATCTCCAGCGCTTGGTCCCAGGGCACATCATCCAACCAGAGGGTAATATTGCCGGTAACTGTGTCACTGGCCACTAGATTGAGCGAGGTGAATTCGGCGATTATTTGCAGTACAGAACGCACTTCAATATCTTGAAAATCTAATGTCAGGCGCTCACCACTGAAGGCAAACTTTTTCGACTGCGCTTCCACTTCGGCATCACTGAGTGGCTTGATATTGACCACATACTCACCATCGGCCTGGTAGGCGAGATAATCGTATTGGCCCGAGGCGTCGATAGTCACGGTTGTAGTGGTGCCTTCCTGCTTGCTGTCAATGGTCTTAACTGGGGTGGCGAAATCCACAACATCTAGACGTCTATCGAATTGATCCGGCAGGTCAGTCTGATAAAAAGACAGTTGAATTTGGCTGTTACTGCGATCCACATCGACATTTACTGAAGGCTGGCTAAGGCCAATAATAATGCTGCCGGAGCCATCTTCACTGCGCCGGAAATCGACATCGGTTACGGCTAAATTGTTGCGCTTAAATTGGTTCGCTGTTGAACTTGCTAAAGAGCCATCAGTAGCACTTGATCCCCGAGAGACAGCTGCCTTCGTCACCGTCGAATCCGACTGATCTAAGCCCCCACCAACACCGGCGCCAGCACCTGCCCGAACAGTGACGCTGTTATTGTCACTGTCTATTTCGAAGGGAATAGATTCATTTAGATTGACGATAAGTCGAGTTCGCTTGCCGTCGGAAACAATCACTGCAGCGCTGGCATTTTCAAAACCCAGAGCATATTTTTTCTGCGGCAAGCCACTTTCCACTCCGGGAAAATCAACCACCAAGCGTGCCGGGTTGCCAATCTCATAGGCATTGGCCTGAGGCGGTTGCTCGGAAAACTGCAGCTTGATCTCAAATTGATCCCCTTGAAGAGAGGCAAATTCGATATCTGTTACCTGAGTTGCTGCACCAGCAAGTCCCGGCAATAGCACCAATAAAAAATAGATGTTGCGTTTGATTCGACTGATCATTTTTCGATTCCCTAGCGAGTTGCTCACTCTTCTATAGCCATAGTGCGCGGCCGGTTAATCCATCCGCCTTTACCATCTGGAACGGTTTCCATAATCTCAAGCTCGCGGCGATTCACTTCGGTGATTAAGCCAAAATTTCTGCCGATATAATTGCCTCGATTAACCCGATGAACCTTGCCGCTACCATCATCCAAAAGCGCCCACATTTTGTCGCCCCGGGCCAAAATTCCAACCATGGATAATTCTGCGTAACTAATGAGTTCGAGAGGTTCTTTAGATCTAGATTGGTCTGGTGCCGATACCGCATTGCCAGAGACCTTTTCGTCACCAGTAATAATTGCTGGTGGTTCAAAAGGACTGCGCAATGCCAGTGCAGAATAGTTAAAACGCTCTGCCTCGGGATACACTGGAAGCGGTTCGATAACACCCTGAGGTCGGGTGCGGGCGTCACTCATCTTGTTGTCCAAATCACTGTGCTGGCGATCACTGGCACAGCCTGCGAGACCTGCCAGAGAGGCTAAAGTGACTAGCGCGACTCCTAAAAAACGGCTGTTCATTGCGCGACCTCCGCTTTATATCTATAGGTTTTGGCATCGATCTGCATACTCAGGCGCGAGCCATCTGACTGTTTGATCAGGTAATCATGGAGGGTGACGATTCGCGGCAATGAAGCAACACCGCTGACAAAGGAGCCGAAATCATGGTAGTCACCGGTGACATCGATTTTGATCGGCAGCTCTACATAAAACTCAGAGACCTTTTCTGGCTGTAGACGAATCGACTTCATCACCAGGCCACTGCCATAGGCAACCTCGGTAATATCCTCTAATAATCCGGGCACTTCGGTATCTTTTGGCAGCTGCTTGAGCAGTGCGCCAAATGTTTCATCCAGCTCTATCATCTGCTGGCGGTAGGCTTCGAGATTGGCGGCCAAAAAAGCTTTGCTCTGATACTCCTGCAACAGCTCGCGCTCTTTTACCGTAGCTCGCTCAGTTAAAAGGCTGATATCTTTGACCTTTAAAAAATAACCCAAGCCAATAATCACCACCACGATGGTGACCACGAGTATGGTTTTTAATGCCGCAGGCCAAACCCCAATCTGCTGAATATCCAGATCGGCAAAGTCGACATCCTTAAGCTCACTTAGACTCTCTTTAAATGACATAACATCCCTGCTATTAATTTTATTATGTGTCGCAATAAAGTGCTGTAATTCTATTGAACAGTATTTCCTTCAACCACCACCGCAGGGCTCTCTATCTCCACCTGCAAGTCAAAAACACTGCCCTGCTCGCCTAATCGCGAATCATGTTGCACCTTGGTCAAATTTGAATTGACATATTTATGGGAGCTATCCAAGTTTCTCATCAGGCTCGAAATAAGATTATTTGACTCGGAATAACCAGAGACTTTAATAGTTTTGCTATTGAATTCCAGAGAATCCAAATAGGTGCCGTCGGGCACGGCTCGAACCAGCTCATCAAATATTTTTACAATCTCAGAGCGATTGCCCTGCAAGTCCTGAATAACTTTCATGCGCGAAAGCATTTCCTGCTTTTTGCTTTTTAGCTGACTGATCTCAGCCACTTTTTTATCCATATCGGCAATGTTGGATTGCAGATAGCTGTTCCGTGAGTTCTGATTATCGAGCTGGTTCTGAGCCAATAAAACCCAGATAACCACCAGCGCAAAACCGCCCACAGCAGAGGCTACCAATTTACTGAGAAAGGCTTTTCGCTGAAGTTCGCGGGCTTCTTCCCGCCAGGGAAGTAGATTAATCTTGGTCATTTATTCAAAACTCCTCATCGCCAGGCCCACGGCGAGCAGCATGGCAGGGGCATCATTGGCCAACGCAGTCGGATTGATCGATTTATGCATTTGCATATTGGCAAAGGGGTTGGCTACTGCTGTCGGCAGGCCAATAACCTGTTCGACTTCATCCACCAGTCCTTCCAGTGCCGAAACACCCCCAGCCAGAAATAGCTGATCCACATAATTAAAATGGCTAGAGCTGTAAAAGAATTGCAGTGAACGGGTGATATGTTGCACTAGGGATTCCTTAAAAGGCGCCAAGACTTCCGTGGCGTAGTCTTCCGGCAGTCCCCCTTTGCGCTTTGCCTCTCCCGCTTCTTCCCAGGAGAGCCCATAGCGGCGCTGAATTTCTTCGGTGAGCTGCTTACCGCCAAATAGCTGTTCGCGGTTATAGATAATTTTTCCATCGACCAGCACAGTAAAGCTGAATACGGTTGCCCCAACATCGGCGATGGCAACAACTTGATCGCTGACCTCGTCGAGCTGACTCTCAATTAATTTATAGGCGCGCTCTACGGCGAAGCTCTCCACATCAATAACCTTGGGATTAAAACCGGCCATCTCCAGAGCCTGACGGCGGTGTTCAACGTTTTCTTGGCGGCAGGCGGCGAGCAGAACGCGAACCAGATCGGGATTGTCTTCCACCTCACCCAAGACATCGAAATCGAAAGCCACTTCTTCCATGGGGTAGGGGATATATTGATCCGCCTCCACTTCGATTTGCATTTCCATCTGTAATTCGGTGAGACCAGCGGGCAATTCAATCTCTTTAGTGATCACCGAGGAGGAGGATACCGCCGCCACTATATCGGTGAGTTTGCTCCCGGAGCGCTTAACCACAGCGGCGATGGTCTCGGACAATGCATCGAGATCAGCGATATTTTTGTCGACAATGGTATTGGCAGGAAGAGGTAGAACGCGATAGGCCTCGACTTTAAATTCGCTGCCGGTCTTGCTCAATTCGATAAGCTTGACGGCAGATGAGGAGATATCCACTCCGAGCATAGGCTTAGAGGGTTTGGCGAAAAAATCGAAAAAGTCCATTTTCTTATATTTGTCCTTTATTTAGGCTACTCTATGTCCACAAATTGTCCACAAATTCCGATAGCAGCTCACGGTAACAACCGATGGTAACCTTGCAAATGATGCACTTCACATTCTCTACACTCTATAATAGACGCTGAATTTTCCCGGTGCCTGAAATCAGGCGGCCTTTAGACAACGTTTATGCGTTAGTGTATTGGTGCATATAATTGTTAATCGCAGTTAAACGATAGTTAAACGATAGTTAAGTAAAAATTAAGCCAACGTTAAGTGATAGTTATGCGAAGATTCATTAAGCCCCTAGCCCTGCTAGCCCTCCTTGGAACAGGCGGCTTCCTTGTTGTCGCCTCCTGTTTATATCTCTACCTTAGCCCAAAACTCCCATCAGTCGAGGAACTAAAGGAGATCGAGTTACAAATTCCACTGCGAATCTATTCACAAGATTTGAAAGTTATTGCGGAGTTCGGCGAAAAAAAGCGTTCGCCGGTATCATTCGACGAAATACCCCAACCCATGATCGATGCCTTTCTCGCTGCCGAGGACGACGGTTTCTTTGAGCACAGCGGAATCGCGGTAACAGGCCTGCTTCGCGCTGCAAGTGAGCTGATTACCACAGGCCGAATACGCAGTGGCGGCAGCACCATCACCATGCAGGTGGCGCGTAACTTCTTTCTCAGCAATCGTCAGGAATTCACGCGCAAATTTAATGAGATTCTACTGGCCTTTAAAATTGAAGAGGGTCTGACCAAGCAGGAGATCCTCTCTCTTTATACCAACAAGATTTACTTTGGTAACCGAGCCTACGGTATCGGCGCTGCGGCCAATGTCTATTACGGTAAAAAACTTAACCAGCTGACCTTGGCCCAGAGTGCAATGATTGCAGGCCTGCCAAAAGCCCCCTCGGCCTACAACCCAATTGCCAATCCCGAGCGCGCATTGGTGCGCCGCAACTGGATCCTCAGGCGCATGCTGTCACTGGACAATATCACTGAGGAGCAGTACCAAGCCGCGTTACAGGAGCCGGATCAAGCCTCTTACCACGGCTCTATATCAGAACTCAGCGCCGCCTATGTTGCCGAGATGGTGCGCCAGCAAGTGGTGGACAAGTTTGGCCTAAAAGCCTATACCGAAGGCTATTCCGCCATCACCACTGTCGATTCGATAATGCAAAAACAGGGTGTAGAGGCGCTGCAAAGCGGCATCCTCGCCTATGACCAACGACACGGCTATCGCGGCCCAGAAAAGAGCGCCGTTGCGCAGGAAGAGTGGGCTGAACTGCTCAGTAAGACCACCACCTTCGGCATACTGGAGCCGGTGATTGTCAGCGCTGTGGCTGACGACCATCTCACCCTGCTCAACCGCGACGGCGAATTTGAAGCGCTCAATTGGCTCGATGGTCTCAAGGATCTACGCCTGTATAAAACAGTCAATGCCCGCAGCGCACCGATTTCCAGCGCCACTGAACTGTTCAGCCCTGGGGATCTGATTCGTATAGTCCGCCGAGTCGACAACTCTCCAACCCTGGCGCAGATGCCTGAGGTGCAGGCTGCACTGGTGGCGCTGAACCCAGAAGATGGCGCGATCCGCACCCTAGTGGGCGGCTTCGATTTCCGCAGCAGCCGCTTTAACCGAGTGACCCAGGCGCTGCGTCAGCCCGGCTCTAACTTCAAACCCTTTATCTATGCCACGGCGCTCAATAGCGGCTTTACACCGGCCTCGATTATCAATGATGCGCCAGTGGTGTTTAACGATAAGAACCTAGAGGATATGTGGCGCCCAGAGAATGACGGCGGCAAATTCTACGGTCCGACAAGGCTCCGAGAGGCGCTCTATCGCTCACGTAATATGGTCTCGATCAGACTGCTGCGACGCATGGGTATTGACCGCACTTTAGAGGGACTACAGGCTTTTGGCTTTGATACCGGCGACATGCCTCTGGATCTGTCTCTGGCACTGGGCAGTCATGCACTGACACCCTTAAAGGTAGCCAGCGCCTACAATATTCTTGCCAACGGGGGCTACAGCGTCTCACCCTATCTGTTGGACACCGTCATCGACCGGGACGGTAATATCATCTATGAAGCGACACCCAAGACGGTGTGCAATAGCTGTGACGTTGAGAGCGATGAGCGCCGCGAAAATCTATCCGCAACTGATATAACAGCCTACTCCGCCAATGTTAACGCGGTGGACCTGCAACTCGAAGAGCTGCTCAATAGCCTGGCCAATGAATCAATCGCCGAAGAAGAGCGCCAGAGTTTAGAGGTAATTAAGCGGGCGCTGCAACAGCGACCCACCGACATTGTTAAGCCCAGCGCCGATAGAGTGATCAACAAACAGACCGCATTTTTGATCGACTCAATGTTAAAAGATGTTATTTTACGTGGCACTGGTGTCAAGGCGAAGGTACTTAAGCGTACCGACTTGGCGGGTAAGACTGGCACCACCAACGGACCTCGGGATGCTTGGTTCTCCGGTTACTCACCGCATCTGACAGTGACCACCTGGGTAGGCTTTGACAACAATGCCAAGATCGGGCGCAATGAATACGGTGGCTCCGCGGCGCTGCCCATCTGGATCGACTTTGCCCGTCCGGCACTGGAAGGCAAGCCTAATATAGAACGGCCGCAGCCAGATGGTATTGTTATGGTCAAAATAGATGCCAAAACGGGCAAGCGCGTAGCGCCCAACCAGCAGGGTATTTTCGAGTTTTTTAGAAGCGAAAATGTGCCCGACTTAAGTGATACTAACACTCTGCCCGGCGAGGCTGAAAACGCATTGCCCGACGATCTGTTTTAGCCCCGACGATCGGTTTTAGTCCCCACAACCCTATTCCAACGCTGGATAAATAATAATGACGCTAGATTGGCGCAATATAGACACTGTACTCCTGGATATGGACGGCACCTTGCTCGACCTGCACTTCGATACATTTTTCTGGCTCCAGCATCTGCCCAAGCGCTATGCCGAGCAGCACAATCTGTCGGTGGAAAAGGTCTCCGAGCAACTGGCCCGGCGCATGACCGACTTTCAGGGAACCCTCAATTGGTATTGCACTGATTTCTGGTCTGAGGAATTTGACCTCGACATTCTCGCCCTGAAACAGGAAATTGAACATCTTATCGGCTATCGCCCCCACGCCCGTTTATTTCTCGAAGCTCTTGGCAACCACAACAAGCAGCGCGTACTGGTGACCAATGCCCATCGCGACAGTGTCGATCTGAAGTTTTCCATAACCGGTATAGACGCTCACCTGGACTCGGTGATCTCCTCTCACGACTATGGTCAGCCAAAAGAAGATCAGCGATTCTGGCAGCAACTCCAGGAGAATATCCACTTCGACCCTCAGCGCACCCTGTTTATCGACGACTCGGAAGCGGTTCTGCACTCTGCGGAAAAGTTTGGTATTGGCCATCTGCTGTCCATAGAACAGCCCGACAGTCAGACCCCTAGACGTCAGCCATCAAACTTCCCAATGCTCGATTCCTTTGCTCATCTTATGACCAGCGACGGGTTGGCTTAGCCTATGAATAAGGTGCCTATGGATAAAGTGCGTATGGATAAAGTGCGTATGGATAAGGTGCGTATCGACAAATGGCTCTGGGCTGCGCGTTTCTTTAAGACACGCTCTCTGGCGAAGACTGCCATCGAAAGTGGCAAAGTCCACATAGATGGCAACAAATCAAAGGCCAGCCGGCAGTTAGAGCTGGGTACGATCATGACCATCAAACAGGGCTTTGACAGCAAGACCGTGGAGGTTATTGGCCTCTCTGAAACGCGCCGTGGCGCGCCAGAGGCACTATTACTCTATGCCGAGACAGCAGAGAGTATCGCCCTGAGAGAGAAAGACAGTGCCCTGCGCAAAGCCGCCAATGGTTCATCCGTCAGCGACGGCAAACCGAATAAAAAGCAGCGCCGTCAAATTCACCGGTTTCTCAGCAATTAGCATTGCTTAATTAAGTCCAGCGTTTTCGGTAAATAACTTTTCGTTAAATAAGATAGGCCCGCAGAAAAATATCAGTACAATGCGCCCATGAAAAATAACAACGACACACTTCAGCGCTTTATCTTCGAGAGCACCGATATCCGTGGTGAAATCACCACTCTGTCCTCTAGCTATCAGGATCTTTTGGCGCTGCAAAAATACCCGCCTCAGGTTGAATTGCTGTTTGGCGAATTTCTCGCCGCCGTAACGCTGCTCAGCTCAAGACTAAAACACAGTGGCATGATCACCATACAGGCCCGAGGCACTGGCCCCATCACAACCATCATGGCCGAATGCACTCAGGACAATAAACTGCGCGGCATAGTGCGCGGCGACTTTGACACCCTAAACGGCCTCGAAGGCCAGAGCACATTGCAAGAGTTGCTCGGCAAAGCCACCTTGGCGATTACCCTTGAGCCTGAGGGTAAAGAGCGCTATCAGGGCGTAGTACCCCTCGATGAAGAACATCTCAGTAGCTGTCTGGAATTCTACTTTTACCAATCTGAACAGCTGCCAACCAAAATCAAGCTGACCTCGGATGCTGATACAGCCACAGGATTGCTGATCCAACAGCTGCCCTCCTCAGGCGATCATGATAAAAGCCAAGAAGACTGGCAGCGGGTTTCCAACCTGCTTGAAACCCTATCTAGCGACGAGCAGTTGCAACTCTCCCATAATGACCAGCTATACCGGTTATTCCATGAGCAGGATCTGCTCTTATTTGATCCCACCACGATGCAATTTTCCTGTAGCTGCTCCCGTCAGCGCACCGAAAATGCCCTACTTTCTCTGGGCCGAAAAGATGTTCTAGAACTGTCTGCAGAGCAGGGCCTGATTATGATTAACTGTCAGTTTTGCTCCCAGGAATACCGCTTTACTGCAGCCGATGTCGATCTCTTATTTGACCCTCCACAACCTCTGCTACACTAATTTTTATCAGCCTATAGTATTCATTAATCGCCCTTAGATTCGCTGGGCTTTTCTGGCATAATTGGCGACCATTTTTTTAGATCGCAAGACATACCTTCAAATCGTTCACCCCTTTGGAAGAGAGGAAGAGAATGACCGACGCTGCTGTACACAGAGACCCCGGCTCCCCCGAGCTTATTGAAATGGCCATTAAACGCGGGGAGGGACATCTCGCTGATACTGGTGCATTTGTCGCCACCACTGGCCACCGCAGTGGAAGATCACCCGCCGATAGATTTATCGTCGACGAACCCAGTTCATCAGACGCTATAGACTGGGGTTCGGTTAACCGTCCCTTTGATGCTGGCCACTTTGACGCGCTCTGGGAGCGAGTTTCAGAATACATCGCCGACCGGGAGCGTTTTGTTTCCGAACTGCATGTGGGTCAAAACTCTGATCACTATATTCCGGTAAAGGTCACCACCGAAACCGCTTGGCACAGCCTGTTTGCGCGGAATATGTTTATTCGCACCGACAACTATAATCCCTCAAACAAAGCGCCGTGGAAGATTCTCCATGCCGCCAATTTTGTCTGTGATCCGGAACGCGATGGCACCAACAGCGATGGCGTAGTGCTAATCAACTTCGCCCAGCGCAAAGTGCTGCTAGCGGGCATGCGCTATGCCGGTGAGATGAAGAAAGCCATGTTCTCGGTACAGAACTTTCTACTGCCAGAAAAAGACGTCATGTCTATGCACTGTGCTGCCAATGTCGGTGAAGATGGCGACACTGCGCTGTTTTTTGGTCTCTCAGGCACAGGTAAAACCACCCTCTCCGCTGACCCCGATCGCTATCTGATCGGTGACGACGAACACGGCTGGGGCAAGGGCACAGTATTTAATATCGAAGGCGGTTGTTACGCCAAGACCATTGATCTGAGTCAGAAAAACGAACCAGTAATCTGGGATGCGATTCGCTTTGGTTCAATTGTCGAAAATGTAGCGATTTCAGAGGGCCTGCGAACCGCCGACTATTCGGATACCAGCCTCACTGAAAATGGCCGTTGCAGCTATCCTCTGGAACACGTGGAAAAGCGCTGTATCGAGAACCAATCCGGTGAGCCGAAGAATATTATCTTTCTTACCTGTGACGTTACTGGCGTATTGCCACCGGTTTCAATGCTCACTAAAGAAGCTGCTGCATACCACTTTTTAAGTGGCTATACCGCTCGAGTAGGCTCCACCGAACTGGGCGCAGAAGCGGGTATTCACCCGACTTTCTCAACCTGCTTTGGCTCGCCGTTTATGCCGCGTCCAGCCAGTGTCTATGCTGAACTGTTGATGAAGCGTATCGAAGACTTCGGTTCTAAAGTGTATCTGGTCAACACCGGTTGGACCGGTGGATCTGGTGGTGCTGGCGGTGTCGGTAGTCGATTCCCTATCCCGGTAACCCGCGCGGTAGTCACTGCGATTACCAATGGTTCTCTTGAGAACTGTGAGTCAGAGCACTTGGGTCTACTAAATCTCAATATTCCGGTGGAAATTGACGGCGTTGATAGCAAGTATCTCAATCCGCGCAATGCCTGGGATGACAAGGCTGCCTATGACAAGCAGGCTGGGATCTTGGCTAAGCTGTTCGTAGAGAACATCGTAAGCTTTGCACCCTCTCAAGATATTATTGATGCAGGACCGCAGCTGTAGTTTAAAGGACTCTAAATTAAAGGACTCTAAATTAAAGGGCTCTTAATTAAAGGGCTCTAGACTAAAGAGCTGTAGCTAAGACAGCTAAAAACGAAATACCCGCTTTGAAAGAAGCGGGTATTTTTTGTCTCGGCTTTTTATCATCGATGTTAATCAACAAATTGCAGGCACAAAAAAACCCGCCTATGAACTAAGCGGGTTCTTTAAACTGCGATAGATCTAACTGAAGGCGCTACTTGCTGCCATCGAGAATATGATCCACTGCCGCTTTAACTTCGTCATCACTGCAATCCATGCAAGTACCGCGCATTGGCATGCCGCGAATACCGTTGATGGCATTGGTATAGACAGTTTCCAAACCCTGCTCAAGACGAGCAGACCAAGCCGCCACATCACCCATAATAGGTGCGCCAGCAATGCCTGAACTGTGACAAGCGATACAGTTAGTGGCATAGATATCACCACCGGCACGGGCTGATTCTGCGCCGCCAGAGGTGACAGCAGCAACCTGTCCAGCCATAGAGACATGACCAGCCGGAGCTATTCTCGCAGCAACCTGCTGTTCTTGGTTAGCGGTCAAATTAACCGTTTTATCACTTGATCCACAGCCCCACAAAACGGCACTGGCAATAGTGATCAAAACGAGGTTCTTCAGTCGACTGCTCATGATTGTATTTATCAAAGGTCATCTCCAGTAAAGTCTTATGTAAAAAGATTGTTGGCAAAAAGGGTATTGGCAAAAAAAGTATTGGCAAATTTTGGCCGCATTATAGCGCGCAATCCATAACTTCTCATTAGCAATACGTTGAATATTTCTCTTCGTATCCCTGCACTGCGTTTATTCTTATAAACTCACTCGCCTATTAATAGCCAAGCACTAGGCTAGCATTAAACTAACGGCCTAATTCCAACGGCATGACGCACCTTGGCAATCAGCACTTGGCTTTCAGTTCGGGCCTTTTCAGCGCCCTGCTGCAAGATCTTTTCTATTTTAGCCGGGTCCTGCATCAATATTTCGTAACGGTCGCGCGCATCCGCCAGCTGTGTATTGACCAGTTCAAACAGCTGCTTCTTGGCCTCGCCCCAGGCAATACCATTGGCAAACTGCTCACGCATATCAGCCGTCTGCGCCTCTGTGGCAAAGGCTTTCCATATCTGGAACACCGCCGATGAGTCCGGATCTTTTGCTTCACCCGGCTCAAGCAGATTGGTTTTGATTTTATTAATATGTTTCTTTAGCTGCTTTTCAGTTAAAAACAGCGGAATAGTATTGCCGTAGCTCTTGCTCATCTTGCGACCATCCAACCCCTGCAACACCGCCACATTGTCATCCACCACGGCCGCAGGCAGCACAAAGTGCTCACCATAATGGTGATTGAAACGCTGAGCCACATCACGGGCCATTTCCACATGCTGAATTTGATCGCGGCCAACGGGGATTTTGTGGGCATTAAACATCAGGATATCCGCAGCCATCAGGATCGGATAGCTAAACAGCCCCATATTGATGCCGTGGTCGGCATCTTCGCCAAGCTCTTCATTGGCTTGCACTGCACCTTTATAGGCGTGCGCGCGGTTCATCAAGCCTTTGGCGGTCATACAGGTGAGAAACCAGGTCAACTCAGAAATCTCTGGGATATCCGATTGACGATAAAAGGTGACTTTGTCCGGGTCCAATCCCAGAGCCAACCAAGTAGCGGCGATTTCCATAGTCGAGCGGTGGACCATTTCCGGGTCTTGGGATTTGATCAACGAATGATAATCAGCCAAAAAGAAAAATGATTCAAAATCACCGCTGCGGCTGGCTTCGATGGCCGGCCGAATAGCCCCCACATAGTTGCCCAAATGGGGAGTTCCGGAGGTAGTGATGCCGGTTAAAACGCGCTGCTTACTCATATTGACTCAGTACTTTTATAGTTTGGGAAATTAGCTTGGAAAATAATGCCGATTATAATAATCGATCTGCGATAACACTACAGGTAAAGCTTATAACTCCACTGCACTTTTTCACAATCAGTCACCGACAGCCACTTGCAGGCGTCCAGGACGATTGAAAAATTGCGTCAGTACTCGGCTTAGACGCTCGGGATCAAGAGTGCCAGTCAGTTCACGACAGGAGTGCATGGCCAGCTGGGGAATGCCCACATCCAGTGTTGGAATTCCTAGTTTCGCCGCGGTGACAGGACCAATGGTACTGCCACAGCCGAGATCGGTGCGGGTTACAAAGGACTGAACCGGCACATCCACTTCAGCACAGAGCTGGCGGAAGAGACTGGCAGTGACACCGTTGGTGGCATAGCGCTGATTGGAGTTGACCTTGATCACCGGCCCGCCATTTAACGATGGTTTGTGGCCAGCCTCGTGTTTGGCGGCAAAATTGGGGTGCACTGCATGGGCATTGTCACAGGAAATTAGCAGAGAGCCGTCAAGTACTCGCGCTCTATTACTGGCTCGTGAATCGCTGCACAGGTCATTGCACAGACGCTCCACCACAGACTCCAAGAATGGCCCATCGGCGCCCACAGAGGAAACGCTGCCCACCTCCTCGTGGTCATTGCACACCAGTACCGATGTGCAGGTTGTATCAGCATTAATCAGTGCCTGAGTGGCGACAAAGCAGCTGAGTAGATTATCCAGTCGTGCCGAGGCAAAAAATTCTTTATTTAAGCCAACCGTTGCCGCACCCTGGACATCATAGAAACAGAGCTCGTAATCCAAGGCCTTCTCTCCGTCGGCTAAAAACCGTTCGGCCAACAGTTCGCGGAAATCGGTTTTTTCATTCGCCTGCATTAGAATAGGCGGAATATCAGTCTGGGGATTAATCGTGCGATCTTTGTTGGCAGTGCGATCAAGATGAATAGCCAGACTCGGAATAATCGCAATGGCTTCATCAAAGTTGATCAGCTTTTGCTTTAACTGGCCAGCGGCATCGCTGTAAACCAGGCGTCCAGCCAGGGACAGGTCGCGGTCAAACCAAGGGTTGAGCAGTGCCCCGCCATAGACCTCAACACCGAGCTGAAAGTATTGATTGTTAAGCATCTCAGGTTGCGGTTTAACCATCAGGCAGGGGCTATCGGTATGGGCCCCGGCCATGCGGATTCCGCTCTCAGCCAAATCTTCGCTACCCGCCACAAAGGCGATAATCGATGAGCCATTGCGGGTGACAAAATACTTCTCGCCCTGTTTGACTGTCCAGTCTTCAGATTCGCTCAGGGATTGAAAACCCGCCTGACGCAATATGCTAGCGATATTGGCTACCGCGTGGAAGGGGGTTGGCGAGCCATCAATAAAGTCCGCCAACTGCTTATTAAAGATCTCTGCCTGCTTATCAACCGCGTTCATTTTCAAATCCTTGTTGTCCAAAAAATATTGTGCTTAAGCCTTGCTGCGATCATGTTCGAGCCTGGCCAGCAAGCTGGAAGTGTCCCAGCGGTTGCCACCCATCTCCTGGACCTGCTGATAAAAGCCGTCGACTAATTGAGTCAGCGGTAAGTCACTGCCATTGGCTTTTGCCTCATCTAAGGCAAAGGCTAAATCTTTGCGCATCCACTGCACGGCAAAACCATGCTCATACTCATTGGCGAGCATGGTTTGGTAACGGTTTTCCATCTGCCAGGACTGGGCCGCGCCCTTGGAGATCACCTCCACCACCTGATGGGCATCGAGACCGGCACGCTTGGCAAAATTAAGCCCCTCGGCGAGTCCTTGAACCACACCGGCAATACAAATTTGATTGACCATTTTACACAGCTGACCGCTGCCCACATCACCCATCAGCTGGAGAGATTTAGCATAGCTTTCGATCACGTCTTTGACTGCATCAAACTGATCTTGCTGGCCACCGCACATTACTGTTAGTTGGCCGTTCTCTGCCCCCTGCTGGCCACCTGATACCGGCGCATCAATAAACCCAAGGCCCAGGGCAGCTGCCTGTTCGGCCAACTCTCGGGCCACTAGTGCAGAGGTGGTGGTGTGATCGACCAATACCGAACCCGAGCTCATGGCGGCCAAGGCACCTGTTTCACCGGCAACCACCGCGCGTACATCGTCATCATTGCCGAGACAGGTAAAGACGATCTCGGCACCGGCAACCGCTTCAGCTACTGTAGCGGCTGCTTCGCCAGCATAGTCCCTCAGCCAACGCTGGCTGACGGTTTGGGTGCGATTGTATACAACCACTGCATAGCCGCGCTTACTCAGCCATCCGGCCATGGGATAACCCATTACACCAAGCCCTAAAAAGGCCACACGTCTTTGCATCGGAATTTCCTATCAATTATTTATCCTGACTGGGAATAGATCAAGCCTACAAGCACCGCACCCAAGAGCAAGCGATAGATTACAAAGGGCATCATTCCGACCCGTTGAATCACTTTCAAAAACAGCGTAATACAGAGATAGGCGGTGATCGCAGACAGTACTGTGCCAACCAAAATCAGTGTCCAGTCAACCGACGGGGTGTCGAGTAATTCCATTCCTTTGTAGCCGCCGCTTAACAGAATTATCGGAATCGCCATCAAAAAAGAAAATCGTGCAGCAGTCTCGCGATCAAAACCCAAAGCCAAGGCCGCAGTAATGGTAATGCCGGACCTCGAGGTGCCGGGAATCAGGGCCAATACTTGGGCAACACCAACCACCAACGCGGTTCGCCAGCTGAACTGATCAATACTCCGGTCACCGCCACCGCGGCGATCAGCCCAACCGAGTAACAGGCCAAAGAATATAGTGGTAAAAGCAATCACCGCCATGGAGCGCAGATTAGCTTCGATATAATGGCTAAACAACAGACCGGCCAAGGCAGCTGGCACCGTGGCCAGAAGAATATACCAGGCGAGATGGCTTTCGGGACTCTGGCGGCGTTCAAAAATGCTGTCCACCCAAGCCCTACTCAAAGTCGCAACATCTTGGCGAAAATACAGTATTACCGCCACAAGCGAACCCACGTGCACCGCGATATCAAAGGCTAAGCCCTGATCCGGCCAGCCCAATATCTCGGAGGGCAAAATTAGATGAGCGGAACTGGAGATCGGCAGAAATTCTGACAATCCCTGAATAATGGCCAACCAAACAGCCTGCATAAAATCCATTTTTATACTGCCCTTAACTTAGTATGTTTTTTCCACGCGTCTGTTCCACGCAGATAGACCAACTCAACCGACGCAATATCCACAGCCTCATCCCGAGCCTGTTTTATTAATGCAATGTCCAGCAGGTCAATCGCATCGGGATAGATGCTCTGATAGCCGGGCTGTTGAGAATGGGTTTTATTATTATCTAAAAGCTTGTTATCCAAAGCTTGATCATCGAGAGCTTTATCATCAAGAGCTTTGTCACCAAAAGCTTCACTAACTATAGACGATGCATCACCAACAATCATAAAAGGGTTCAAACGCCCTATAAGCCGTTTGGCGTCTTCCCCACTGAGCAATTGATCTTCGATAACAGCCTGATACTCTCCAGCGCTATCGAGTTCATAGGCGCCACAGTTAAACTCCCCCATACGCGCATCCAACAGCGGCATCAGAATCCCGGTCTGTTGATCCCTGAGATTAGTTTTGCGCCTATAGGTTTGCGCCATCACCTGTAGTGTCGATACCGCAATGACCGGTACCTGAGCACCAAAGGCCAACCCCTGAGCGGTGGCAAAACCAATGCGCAGGCCGGTAAATGAACCGGGACCAACGGTAACCGCGATCGCATCCAGTGCGGCGATGGCTATACCAGCTTCAACCAGCACAGCATCGACCATTGCCATAATCAGCCTGGTGTGGGAGCGCGGCTCCTCTGAATAGCGTGAAAATCTCGACTCACCAACAGAGAGAGCAACCGAACAGGCGGTGGTAGAGGTTTCAATCGCTAAAATGGATGCCATAGTAGAAAGTCTCACTGTACCGGGAGGTATCATTGGAGTCAGATTTTAAGTAGGCGGAAACAAAAATCCCCCACCATTAGGCGAGGGATTTTACAGGTCTCAAGACAATTAAACTATCTACCATTTTCCACCTTAAGACCTGGCAGCTTCGGTCGCAGTATTACTTTTTCGCGGCTGGGGCTTTGGCTGCTGCTTTCTTAGCAGCGACTTTTTTAACAGCAGGCTTCTTGGCAGCAGTCTTTTTAGCAGTTGGCTTCTTAGCCACTACTTTCTTTACCGCTACTGCTTTCTTAGCAACAACTTTCTTAGCAACAACTTTCTTAGCGGCAGCTTTTTTAGCAACTGGCTTCTTAGCAGCGACTTTCTTAACGGCAACTTTTTTGGCTGCTGGCTTCTTCGCAACAACTTTCTTAGCAGCTACTTTCTTAGCAGCTACTTTCTTGGCTGCTACTTTTTTGGCTGCTGGCTTCTTAGCAACAACTTTCTTAGCAGCGACCTTTTTAGCTACAGCCTTCTTAGCAGCTGGCTTCTTCGCTACAGCTTTCTTAGCCGCTTTTTTGGCTACAGGCTTCGCAACAACAGCTTTTGCAACTACAGCCGTCTTAGCCACAGCTTTCTTAGCAGCTGACTTTTTACCTTTAGCTTTTTTTGCTACAGCTTTAAGCTTGGCGACTACAGCTTTTTCAGCGGCCTGAACCTTGAGAGCGGCTTTCTTTTCAGCGGCTTTCATTTTCTTAGAGGTCGCTTTAGCACGAGCCTTTAACCAGCGCTTTTCAAATCGATTCATTGCAGCGGCAAGATCAGCATCCTGAGCAGCTTGCAATCGCACTTCGGCGTTCAATACAGCAGTCTTGGCAGAAGCTTCAGCAGCTACAACCTTGTTCTTTAACTCGGCTGCTTTAAGTTCAATCTTGGCAGAGCGCAAACCGTCGCGTAATGCAGCAGCAATTTTGCGGCTAGCAGAAGCTTGTTTACGTGCTGTAGCCAAACTGGCTTTAGCAGCAGCAGTTGCCTTAACGGCAATCTTTGCTTTAGCTTTATTGACTTTAACAACAACAGCATCATGTTTTTTGTTATGAGCTACCATTTGCTTTTTAACTGAATCGACAAGCTTCGCTGCACTTAGTACAGGTGAAGTTTGTGGCTTTGCTTTGGCTTTTGTTTTAGCTTTTGCTTTAGATACTGTTTTCTTGGCTGGACGTTTCATTTATGCGTTCCTCACGTAAATAAATACACATTTTACCATCATGATAAAAAGACGATAGTTCATCTTAGGCGGGAGTTTAAGCAGTTGTGGAATATTTTTCCAATTAAAACGCTAATTTTCGACGAAATTAGCGCTCTAATTCGAAAATAAAAGAAGATATGAAGGAATTTTTAAAAAAAGCAGTGTTTTTATACACTGCTTTTTAAAAATTTAAGCCAGTGCAGCAACTAATCTTGCCTGCACTTCATCGAGACTACCAAGACCATTTAACGTTGAAAATGTCGGTGCATCAGGTTCCGTTGCTGACAAGCCCTGATAAAACTCAACCAGTGGTTTAGTTTGGCTGTGGTAAATATTAAGACGATTGCGAATGGTTTCTTCTTTATCATCTGGCCGCTGGATCAATGGATCTTGCGTCTCATCATCAAGCCCAGCCGTTTTAGGTGGGTTGTGATCAATATGATAAACACGGCCAGAATCTTCATGTACGCGTCGGCCACTGAGGCGCGACACAATCTGCTCATCGTCAACGGCAATTTCAACAACATATTCGATTGTGACATTGGCATCAACCAGAGCCTGAGCCTGGGGAATAGTGCGGGGAAAGCCGTCAAACAAGAAGCCGCCGGCACAGTCCGGCTGTTCTATACGCTCTTTAACCAGAGCAATAATAATCTCGTCAGAGACCAGGCCGCCAGAGGTCATAATATCTTTTACTTTAAGGCCCAGTTCGCTACCGGCTTTAACCGCACTGCGCAGCATATCGCCGGTGGAAATTTGCGGCACTGAATATTTCTCAGTAATAAACTGTGCTTGAGTACCTTTACCTGCGCCGGGAGGCCCTAACAAAATAACTCTCATCAATATGATTCCTTGAACAGTTAAAACTACATGGGAAGTTTGTGCAGACGAACAATCTCTGGGGTTATTTCGGTTTCGAAACAACCAGTTGAAACATCTACCATCCCGAAAAGGCCGCTCACAATACACGGATTAAATTAACCAGACAAGCCACAGTTCAGACAGAGTCAAACCGGCAGTAAACTGTCAGCCTTTATTCAGCCAGCTTGACCTCGACCCAGAGCCGCTCCATTTCATCTGTGCTTAGCTGGGAAAAATCGTTACCAGCCTGCTCGGCCAGCTCCTCCATACCTTGAAAACGCCGCTGAAATTTATCATTGGCCCTACGCAGGGCACGCTCTGGATCCACCGCAAGGTGCCGGGCCAAATTAACGCAGCTAAACAATAGATCACCCAGTTCATCCTCAATTGCAGTGCTGTCGTTGATCTCGACTTCAGCTTCTAATTCCACCAGCTCTTCTCGAACCACCTCTACCACCTGATCGAGGTGCTGCCAGTCAAAGCCTTTGGTTGCGGCTCTTTTCTGTATTTTTTGGGCGCGGCTTAAAGCCGGTATTGCCAGGGGAATATCATCGAGGGTTTTGCTCTCACCTTTTGCGGCGCGCTCTTCGGCTTTAATCTCTTCCCATACCGCTTTGATTCGCGCCTGCTCTGTAGCGCTATCAACTCTGCTGCCAGGCTCAATAACACTCTCCAAGGTGCCCTCTGGAAAAACATGGGGATGGCGACGAATAAGTTTTGTTACCAGACCATGAACAATGCTGTCAAAGTCAAAAATCTGCTGTTCTGCACCTAGCTCGGCGTAGAAAATAATCTGGAATAATAGATCACCTAGCTCTTCTCCCAAATGATGAAGATCATCCCGCTCAATAGCGTCAATGACTTCATAGACTTCTTCCAGAGTATGTTTAGCAATACTGGAAAAGGACTGTTTCAAATCCCAGGGGCAACCGCTTTCAGGATCCCGTAACCGTTGCATTAGATAACGCAGATCATCAACTCTGTACTGTCTAGCCATTGCGATAAACCTTGATAGAAATTATTGGGTGAGAGGCAGGAACAGATTGTTGTGGCGGCGCCAGTCTAATCGGTCACGCGCCGGGCTGCTACTACGTTGGGAATTTGATTTAGCTGAGACAGCACCGCGCTCAACTGTTCAAGACTGGGAACATCGAGAGCCAACAGAACATGAGAGCTGTTCATGGATTTTTTGCGCCGGACTTTTTCATCGCTGGTCATGGACGCTATATGAAGACCAAGGCGATCGATCGTTTTGGTGATATCCAATAACAGTCCACTGCGATCATAGGTATCGAGAGCGATTTTTACCCGGTAATTTTTTTGCGGCTGCCCACCCCACTCAACTTTAATGATGCGCTGAGGATCAGCACTTTGCAGGCGTAAAAAATTGCCGCAGTCTTGGCGATGAATAGAAATTCCCCGCCCCTGGGTAATATAACCGCCGATACTATCCCCGGGCAGAGGTCGGCAGCACTGAGCCATCTGGGTAAGCAAATTACCCACACCGTGGATATAGACATCGGATGATTCAAAGCGCTGGGCTGTACCTGGCTCTTCGTCAGTGCCAGATTCCAGGGCTTTTAATTCAACAGCATCGAGGTTTTTGTTTTTCCCCTGACGGCCCTGTAGTGAATTAATAACCTGTTCGACGCCCACATCGCCGGCGCCAATAGCGGCATAGAGACCTGCCGCACCCTGCTTGTTATAACGCTGGGCGGCTTTCTCTAAATCAACGCCAGTAATATTTAACTGGGCCAACTCGCGGTCGAGAAGTTTTTTTCCTTCGATCTGATTGTGTTCTTGGTTCTGTTTGCGAAACCAATACTGCACCTTGCTACGGGCGCGACTGGTTTTCAGGTAGCCCATGGACGCAGACAACCAGTCTCTAGACGGTTCCCCCTGACGAGCGGTGATAACACTCACCTGATCGGCAGTGCGCAGGGCGCGACTGAGGGGCACAATACGGCCATTCACTTTGGCACCGCGACAGCGATGGCCGAGATCCGTGTGTACGTAATAGGCAAAATCTAATGGCGTAGCCCCTGTGGGCAAATCCACCACATGGCCTTCGGGGGTAAATACATAAACCCGGTCTTCACTAACCGATTGCTGGGCTTGGGCTGCCGAGTCATTGTTCTCAATTTCCTTTGACCAGTCGAGAACATGACGCAACCATTCAATTTTTTCTTCGTAGCTTTTATCGGCAGATTTTACATTGGCGCCACTTTTGTAACGCCAATGGGCGCAGACCCCTAGTTCGGCGGCACTGTGCATATCAAATGTGCGAATCTGAATTTCCAAGATCTTTTCTTCCGGCCCAATAACCGCGGTGTGCAATGAGCTGTAACCATTTTCTTTTGGCGCCGCTATATAGTCATCGTATTCACTGGGCAGGTTTTCCCAGCGACTGTGCATCCAGCCTAAAACCGCATAACAGTCAGCCACAGTGGGCACCAATACACGCAGTGCACGAATATCATAGACCTCAGCAAAACTGAGTTTTTTGCGCTGCATTTTCGACCATATGGAAAAAATATGCTTTGGCCGTCCGCTTACTTCACCCTCTATATCAAGGGCATTTAGCTGTTCTTCAACCTGACGGATAGTTTCGGCAATATAGGCTTGGCGGTCGCGACGTTTTTCCGCCAGCAAGCTCGCCACATGGGCGTAGTCTTCGGGTTGTAAATAGCGAAAGGCGAGATCTTCAAGCTCCCACTTTAGATTGCCCAGGCCGAGGCGATGAGCGAGGGGCGCGTAGACATCCACCACTTCCCGGGCAACGCGTATTTTTTTATCTGGGCTGGCGGTTTTAACCGCCCTTATGGCACAGGTGCGCTCGGCAATTTTAATCAGTGGCACACGGATATCGTCAATAATCGAGACTAACATTTCCCGGGTTTTATTCGCCTGCTGACCGGCAACATGGCCAAAAACCGATCGGCCCTGGGCGTTACTCAGGGTACTGATTACCGCCATGCGCAAGACTTTATCGATCAGCCCGGTAATTTCACTGCCAAATTCACGGCGCACTTTTTCCAGAGAGATGCGGCCTTCGCGAATAGCACGGTAGAGAATTGCAGCCTGAAGAGCGGCTGTATCTAAGGAGAGTTCGGCAAGAATTTCGGCCATTTCGAGGCCAGTTTGTAGACAGCCAGTGGCAGAACTCCAGAGTCTCTCTGGGTCGAATTCTTCGGTGAGTGCAAGGCGGGTAAATTCACAGGTATGGAGCAGAGTTTGAGTGTCGCTCTCAGCTCTTGTATGGCGTTCCACGAGCTCGGTAACCCAGCGCTGGGTATCAACCTGATCAGTGTCATCCTGTGGATGATGTTCGCGAACTTTGACCATGTCCTTGATCTCTAGTTAAAGCGCTGCTCCCTACTCTTTTTTAGCTTCTACTCGCAGCGTCTGACTGTATTTGATTGCTATCTGTAAATCCCTGAGGAGAGATAACGATCACCCCGGTCGCAGATAATAGCAACGATAACCGCATTTTCCACCTGTCGACTGAGTTCCAAGGCGGCATAGACTGAGCCGCCGGCAGAGACACCGCAGAAAATGCCCTCTTCGGTGGCCAAGCGACGCATGGTCTGCTCGGCGTTTTCCTGGGAGATATCTAGAGTTTGATCCACGTTGGCGGAATCAAAAATACCCGGCATATAGGCTGCTGGCCAGCGTCGAATGCCAGGAATAGAAGCACCCTCCTGAGGCTGTAGGCCGACAATTTGAATATCCGGGTTCTGCTGCTTTAAATAAGCCGAAGTGCCCATAATGGTGCCGGTGGTGCCCATTGAGCTGACAAAGTGGGTGATAGTACCCCCGGTATCGCGCCAGATTTCTGGCCCAGTACCTTCATAGTGAGCCAGTGGATTGTCCGGATTATTAAATTGGTCCAAGACCTTGCCCAACCCCTGCTCCTGCATCTGTCGAGCCAGATCACGGGCGCCCTCCATGCCATCCTGCTTGGTCACCTCAATCAACTCGGCGCCGTAAGCAGTCATGGCCCACTTGCGCTCTGCCGTGGCATTGGCCGGCATAATCAGGGTCATGCGATAGCCCATCATCGCTGCAACCATGGCCAGAGCAATCCCAGTATTGCCGCTGGTGGCCTCAATCAGGCGGTCTCCAGGTTTGATTTCACCCCGCTCCTGAGCCTTTTTTATCATGCTCAGGGCCGGACGATCTTTGACTGAGCCAGCTGGGTTGTCCCCTTCCATTTTCGCTAGGATGATATTCGAGGTGTTCCCAGGCATGCGCTGCAGCTGCACTAATTGGGTATTACCTATGCCTTGGTCAATGGTGGGGTAGTGCATGAACGCTACTCTTTATAAGTTTTAAATAGATTAATCATTAGGCTGGCTATTGTGCCTGAACCGCTACCCGGTGACCCCAGCAAGACTGTTATAGCCCATAATTGTTTGGCATATGCCTCGGGGCATAGATCGATATTTATTCCGAGAGCATGGCGTAGGCTATGGCGTAATCGCGCTCGTCGGCCAAGCTAATTAACATCCGCTGGCCGCCGCGACTGTGCATCACTTCAGCGGCACCGCCAGACAGCTCGACATGGGGCGCACCTTTTTCATCATTGCTAATTTGCATATCTTGAAAGCTGACGCCGTGACCTATACCGGTGCCCAAGGCCTTGGCTATGGCCTCTTTGGCGGCAAAGCGTTTGGCTACAAAGGCGACAGGATTGCTGTGAGATGTATATTGCTCAAGCTCAGTGGCACAGAGAATGCGTTCGACAAACCGCTGAGGCTGACGCTCTAGCAGCTCGGCGATACGGGCAATTTCGACTATATCAGTGCCTATGGCGATGATCATTGAAGCGTCTCACGATTGATTTGAGTGGCCATTATTCTACACCGATGTCTGTGACTGCAAATGCTGGCGATAGAGTTCGCGACTGTGTAACTTGCGACCAGCGAGATAAAAATCAATCACACTGCGGAGTAACTGCTTGGCGGTTCGCTGAGCCGTGCCCACGGCAAATTCACCACTGGCGATATTCATTAGGTCGGCACCAGAGTAGCTTCCGGGCACCGCCTCACGCTGATTGATCGACATAATCAGACCCTGTTCGGGAATATATTGATAGTACTTGTCCGCGATTAGCAGAGTGCCAGTTTGCCCCTCGCAGTCCAATACCAGGCCATAACCCAGCTCTTCAAGCAGGGTCATTTCCAGTTGGCGCAGGCGCACTTCATCGGGCTGCGCGGCACAGAGAATGGCCATAAACTGTTGGTACTGCTGATAGAGGTACTGGTGAATATCCTGCTCTTGGAGCAGACGATAAAACAGCTCATTGATATAGAGCCCAGTAAACAGGCATTCTTGCTTAAGAAATACTGGAGCTTGCACCACATCAGCTTTGGTCAGGGTTTTTAATTCACCGCGACCCTGCCAGCTGAAATGATGTTCGGTGTAGGGAAATATGGAGCGATTAATACCCTGCTTATTGGGCTTGCGGAAGCCCTTGGCCACACAGCGCACACGGCCGTGATTGGCGGTGTACAGATCCACCAGCAGGCTGGTGTCACGATAGGGCGTCGAGTGTAATAAAAATCCTGGCTCAGACTCAATTCGCACAGGGCTTACCTGTCGGTGTAGCCTAGGCTGCGCAGTGCACGTTCGTCATCAGACCAGCCGCTGCGAACTTTGACCCAGGTTTTAAGCATGACTTTGCAGTCCAACAGGCTTTCCATATCAGCCCGCGCCTGTTGGCCTATACTTTTAATACGCTCGCCTTTATTGCCGATAATAATTTTCTTCTGCCCTTCCCGCTCGACCAAAATTAATGCGCCGATATGAGTGACATTGCGCTCGACGCGAAACTCTTCGATTTCAACGGTAACCTGATAGGGAACTTCGGCACCCAGCTGGCGCATAATTTTCTCGCGGACCATTTCCGCGGCTAAAAAGCGTTCGCTGCGGTCGGTGAGCTGATCATCGGGAAACATATGCATGGCTTCAGGGATAAATTCGCTGATTTTGGCTTCAAGCTGGTCGAAGTTGGTTTTGCGCAGTGCTGACAGTGGGATTAAATCCGCCGCATTGAGTTTCTCAGAGAGAAATTGCAGATGCGGCAGCAGCGCTTCTTTATCTTCAATAAGATCGACTTTATTGATCGCAACAATCACTGGCACATCGTAATTGGCAATATACTTGGACACATACTCATCCGCCTCACTCCACTCGAAACGGTCGACAACGAAGATCACCACATCAACGTCGGCTATAACACTGGCCGCGGAGCGGTTCATCACGCGGTTAATCGCCCGTTCCTGATTGGTGTGGATGCCCGGGGTATCAACAAAGATGACTTGGGTTTCATCAACAGTTTTGATGCCCAACAAGGTGTGCCTGGTGGTCTGAGGTTTGCGTGAGGTGATACACAGCTTCTGCCCCAAAACATGATTGAGCAGTGTCGATTTGCCCACATTGGGACGACCGACTATGGCCACATAGCCACAGCGTGTTGGTGTATCAGTCACTAAATATTCTCCAATTTTTTTACTAATTTTTCGGCAACCAGTTGCTCTGCCTTACGGCGGCTGCTGGCAGTTGCCTCGGCAGCATCTTCCACTGCGTCAATTTTACAACTCATGGTGAAGAGGCGACTATGATCCTCTCCTTCGGTTTTTACAACCAGATACTCAGGTAAGGGCTTGCCGCGAGCCTGCAACCACTCTTGCAATGCGGTTTTGGCGTCCTTAACCGGGGAGTCTAGGGTCAGGGTATTCAGTGACTCGCTAAACCAGTTTTGTATACAGGCTTCGACTGCCGCTAAACCCTGGTCGAGAAATACTGCTCCGAGCAGCGCTTCAACCGTATCACCGAGAATCGAATCACGACGGTGGCCACCACTTTTCATCTCTCCGGGACCGAGTAGTAATTCAGGGCCTAGGTCGAGATTGCGGGCAATTTCAGCTAGGGACTCGGCGCGCACGATCTGCGAGCGAATACGACTGAGGTCGCCCTCTCGGGCCTCGGGGAAACGCTGAAAAAGAAAACTGGAAATGGCCATGCCGAGAACCGCATCGCCGAGAAACTCGAGCCGTTCGTTATTACTGCTGCCGCAGCTCCGGTGGGAGAGTGCCAGGGTCAGTAGCTGTGGATCGCTGAACTGATATTGCAAGCGGTCCTGGAGTTGCTTGGCATTGCTCGCCACGAAATATCCTCAAGTTAATTATGTCACTCTGCACTGTCGTATTGGTTGCTAAAACTCAGCACCACATCCACATTGCCAAACATTACAATTCGCTTCTCATAGTCCAGGCCAATACGGGTTGCTGTGTCGACACGGTCTATGACGATGGTCGCTATATTGACATCGCGAATATTATTAATGGTGAAAAAGTTGGCTATTTTATTGCGTATCTCTGTATCTGACTTGCCGTTAATATCCGATTCGCCAACCTGATTAAGCGTGGCTTGAATCATCCGGTTATCCAGATAATGGGGTGCCAACTTAAACAGGACGGTTAAAAAAAACCCCACTATGGCGATCAGAAAAAGTGTCGACACTGTGGTCATACCCGACTGTTTGTTTCGTCTCACTATTGCTAACTCCCTTTTCGCTCTGTTGACTACATCCTGCAATCGCGACGCTTAACTTTTAAAGTATAGCTTTTAACCTTGGTATGCAGACTTAATCTATCTTTCCAGCCCGGCCAAAACTTGGCAAACTCATAAATTCATCCCAAAACATCCAGCGAGCAAAGGCCTTGCCGACAATACGCTGTTCAGGAACCGGACCCCAGACACGACTGTCACTGGAGTTATCGCGGTTGTCGCCCATCATAAAGTAATGCCCTTCAGGCACCACGGCGGTAAAGTTTTGGCTTAAGCGGGTCGGCAATATACGCTTCTGCATGGCGTGTTCGAGGCCGTATAGATCTTCGGTCATTGCCACTGAACGGGGTGCTGGAATTTCACCTTCCAAGACCTTCTGACTCATCTTGTCACCATTAATATATAGCACACCGTCTAAAACATGAATCTCATCGCCAGGCAGTCCGATCACACGCTTAATAAAATAGCGCTCTTCGTGGGGCGGAAAGAAAACCATCACATCGCCACGCTCCGGTGAATTGAGTTCAATAATTTTAGTGCGCAATACCGGCAGTCTTATACCGTAGGTCCACTTATTCACCAGTATAAAGTCGCCAACCTTGAGGGTGGGAACCATTGATGAGGAGGGAATCTGAAACGGCTCAATAACAAAGGAGCGCAGTACCAAGACCAAACCCAAAACCGGGGCCAGGGAAGCACCAAATTCAACGGCGCCTTCGGTCTGGCGTACAACAAACTTGTTCAGTAACCAGAACAATGCTGAAACCAGAAAAATGACGGTTAAAATCAGTTCGAAATTTAGATCCATAGAGTTATTGCTCCTTGTGGGTTGCTCAGCATCTCACTGATCAACTTTTTAAAACGGCGAGGAAAGCATCCTGGGGGATTTCAACATTACCCACCTGCTTCATACGTTTCTTACCGGCTTTCTGCTTTTCGAGTAGCTTTTTCTTCCGCGATACATCACCGCCATAGCACTTTGCGGTCACATTTTTGCGCAGTGCTTTAACCGTGGTTCGAGCCACTACACTGCCGCCAATCGCGGCCTGAATGGCAACATCAAACATCTGTCGCGGAATCAGCTCTTTCATTTTGTCTGCCAGAGTACGGCCTTTATTCTGTGAGGTGTCACGGTGAACAATGGCCGCCAGAGCATCGACGCGATCGCCATTGATCAAGACATCCAGCCTCACCAGTGAGGCCGCCTGAAAACGCACAAAGGTGTAATCCAATGAGGCAAAGCCGCGACTGACGGATTTGAGGCGGTCAAAGAAGTCCATAACCACTTCACTCATGGGCAACTCATAGCTGATCGAAACCTGGCCACCGACAAACTGCATATCTTTTTGCACGCCGCGCTTTTCAACACAGAGCGAGATAACGTTGCCGACATAATCTTTTGGTACCAGAATATTGGCTTCACAGATTGGCTCGCGCATTTCGTCGATCTGAGCCGGATCTGGCAGTGCAGAGGGGTTAGACATCTGCAATATATCACCACTGTTGGTGAGAATTTCGTAGACCACTGTAGGCGCCGTGGTAATCAGGTTGAGATCGTATTCGCGCTCGAGACGCTCTTGGATAATCTCCATATGCAGCATACCGAGGAAGCCACAGCGAAAGCCGAAACCCAGGGCATCAGAACTCTCTGGCTCATAAAATAGCGAGGCATCGTTGACTGCTAATTTGGACAGGGCTTCACGGAAATCTTCAAAATCATCTGAATCCACCGGGAACATGCCAGCATAGACTTGGGGCTTAACCCGCTTAAATCCGGGCAGTGCTTCAGTGTCTGAGGTACTCAGGTGGGTAATGGTGTCGCCCACAGGCGCACCTAAAATATCTTTAATACCGGCCACCATAAAGCCCACTTCACCGGCTCGCAGTACACCAGTCTCTTTGCGCTTAGGGGTAAACACACCAACACTGTCGACCACATGACCCTTGCCAATGGTCTTGGCGATAATCTTACTCTTGGTGGTCAAGGTGCCCTGCATAACGCGCACCAGAGAGACTACACCCAGATAGTTATCAAACCAGGAGTCGATAATCAGTGCCTGTAGCGGTGCATCTACATCACCTACTGGGGGCGGTACCCGACACACGAGTTCTTCGAGTATGTCATTGATACCTTCACCGGTTTTGGCACTGCAGAGGACCGCGTCAGTGGCTTCAATACCGATAATGTTTTCAATTTCATTGATGACTTTTTCTGGCTCCGCCTGGGGCAGATCCATTTTATTCAGTACTGGGAGCACTTCCAGACCCTGAGCAATCGCCGTGTAGCAATTGGCCACAGACTGAGCTTCAACACCCTGAGCTGCGTCGACAATCAGCAGTGCGCCTTCACAGGCGGCCAGTGAGCGCGACACTTCATAGGAGAAGTCTACGTGTCCCGGAGTATCAATAAAGTTTAGCTGGTAGGTTTTGCCGTCCTTCGCGGTAAAGGGCAGCGTCACGCTCTGGGCTTTAATAGTAATGCCGCGCTCGCGCTCAATGTCCATAGAGTCGAGAACCTGAGCGGCCATTTCACGCTCGGCCAAGCCTCCGCAGACCTGAATAAAGCGGTCAGCAATGGTCGATTTGCCGTGGTCAATATGGGCAATAATGGAAAAATTTCGGATATGACTTAAATCGGACAAAGGCTTCTGCTACCAGTGGAAAATGCGACCGCAGTTTAGCCTATTCCCGGCCCCTGCGCTATCGGCTGCGCGCCCTATTAATCAAGGGGCGCAGTTTAAAGAGAGCTTAGGTATTAGGCTTGTTCACTGCTTAACAAAGCGCAGTGTCATACGGTCGCTTTCGCCGATAGCGCTATAGCTTTCTCTGTTGCTGTCTTTGTCACGGAAACTGGGAGGCAGAGACCAGACACCACTGGGGTGATCCTTGGTATCTTTGGCATTGCCATTGATTTCAGACTGGGCAACCAATTTAAAGCCCATGCTCTCTGCCAATTCAATCAAATAGGCTTCTGGCACATAACCTTTTTCGGCGATTTTCTCAACATCACTGCCCGGTGCAGCACGATGTTGCACAACGCCGAGCACACCACCTTTCTTCAAAACACGGCTAAATGACTTATAGGCTTGCTCTATACCGCCATAGCGTATCCAGTTATGGCTATTTCTAAAGGTCAGGACCATATCTTGTGAGCCGCTGGCAACCTTGATTAGATAGCCCTCATCTTCAAAGACTTCAGTTTTAACTTGCCCATAGACCTCAGGATTTGTCTCCATCTTAGAGATATATCTGTTGTGCACATTGCGCATATAGTCAGAGGGATTGTTGGCACCAAAGCTGGCCACGGTTAACTGGCCCTGGTCTTTTAACGTCGGGGCGAGGATTTCCGTGTACCAGCCGCCGCCAGGAAGTATTTCAAGCACCTTCATACCCGGCTTTAAACCAAAGAACATTAGGGTCTCTTTGGGATGACGCTGGTTATCACGGGCCTTGTTTTTTGCGCTGCGGTGCTCGCCGGCAATAGCCTTGGTAAGCAGAGGACCGACTGATGATTCAGTGCCGGTTGCTGATGTAGTGCCACTCCCGGCAGTGGCGTTGAGCGATAAGAATGAAACACTGATTACGAACAGTGCAGTTGAAATACTCGAAATTCGGTTTTCTTTCATGTTACCTATCCCTACTGAGGTTTAAGTTATATTGATTAGCAACTTACTTCTTCAAAATAATAGTTCGTGAAATTGCCCTACCCTGTCGATAGAAACGGATTAATACTGGCGTGTCTATAGGCAGTTCGCGCACTACCTGATCGTACTCATCACTGTCATCAATACGGCTGTAACCCAACTGCAAAATCACATCGCCACGATTTAGGCCAGACTCTGAACCAGCGGAGTCTGGGGATACCTGCTCGACAACTACGCCACCGCGAATACCCAGAGAGCTCATCTCCCGATCGCTGAGGTCGGCAACCACTAGGCCGAGTCGATCACTGCCATCACTACGGCCGGCGACACTGGAATCGTCACCCTTGAGACTACCGATTTCAATGGTCAATTTCTTCAGTTTTCCCTTGCGGTAGAGTTCAACCGGCGCCTTCTTTTCTGGTGCCAGCATACCTACAACATGGGGTAGGTCACCGGAATCAACAATCGGCTGCTTGTTAAAGCGCACGATCACATCGCCTGGTTTGATACCGCCTTTGTCAGCCGGACTATCTGGCTCTACGGCATTAATCAAGGCGCCCTGAGGTCGGTCCAGATCCAGCGATCGAGCCAGGTCTTTATCCACATCCTGAATCACTACGCCGAGCCAGCCGCGCTGAACTTCACCATTCTCCTTGAGCTGTTCGATAACACCTACGGCAACACTGGTGGGGATGGCAAAGGAGAGACCAATAGAGCCGCCTGAGCGCGAATAGATCTGGGAGTTGATGCCCACGACTTCCCCATCCAAGTTAAACAGCGGGCCACCGGAATTGCCGGGGTTGATCGCCACGTCGGTCTGAATGAAGGGCACGTAATTTTCGCCTTTTTCAGTGGGAATACTGCGCCCAATGGCACTGACAATACCGACACTGGCTGAGTAGTCGAGACCAAAGGGAGAGCCGATGGCCAGCACCCATTCACCGACTTTAAGCTGGTCTGGTTCGGCGAGCTTAAGGCTGGGTAAATTTTTCGCGTCGACCTTTAGCAGGGCGAGATCTGAACGGCGGTCTTTACCCACCACTTCCGCGGTAAATTCCCGGCGATCGGAGAAGCGCACAACAATTTCGTCGGCGCCATCGATAACATGGTGGTTGGTGATGATGTAACCATCGTCGGAGATCACAAAGCCGGACCCCATGGCGAGCACCGGGCGCTGGGTTTGCGGCCGCTGGCGCTGCTGAAATAGATCGCGAAAGATCTCCGGAATCTGTCCCGGCGCTATCTGTGCAGACTTACCCTTGCGAGCCTTTTGCACCGTATTGATTTTTACCACTGCTGCGGAGGTCTGTTCAACCAACTCGGTAAAGTCCGGAAGCTGGGCTAGCACAGCGAGGGGATTAAAAATAAGACATAGAAAGGACGTAACAACGATAAATCTTTTAAGCACGGACTATTCTCCAAAAGTTAAATTTCTATTTCTCAGCTTATACAAAGCAGTTTCCATTCAAATATCATAGCCAATCCACAGCACAGGGGCAGCTGAAGTTGTGATTTTTTTACCTATTGGCTCGAATATAAGGACGTGAGTTAGATCACTAAAAGTGGCTTGAATAGATCAGACAACAGAGTTGAAAAATAGTTAATCATTAGTTGCTTAATAGCGAACTCAATGTTGGAAATTGAGAATACTCGGTTGATTCTGCTGTTCGATCAAAACCGGGTTAAAGCGCGGATCATCGCGCTTTTTAACACTGTGCAGATTAACTAGCAGGCCGCCCAACAACAGTCCCCCGAGGGCGCCGCCAACAGCCTGCATGTCACTCCCGGAAAACAGCGAGGCGCCGCCTATGGCTGCAAAAATCGGCAGTAGATAGACCAGCAGTGAGGCCAGCACAATAACGTCTTCGGGAATACCGATGGTCACTGACTGACCCACTGAGAAGTGCTCTGATGAGAGTTTGTCGCGCAGTACGCGGATACTGACGGTTTTGCCCGCCAGCTTGGATAAGAATTTTTGCCCACAGCCTTTCTCGGCGACACAGACTTCACAGGCAGACTTTTGGATTGTCTCAACCCACAGACTATCGGATTCAACCGCAACCACAACACCTGTTTCAAGAATCATTGCAGCGCGCCTCCCTAGGGTAGGGGTGAGATTGAGGAGGGTGAAGTGGGAGAGAGCGAAATCGCACTGGCAATTTGATTTGCTGTGGCCCGGGGGATTTCACCCACAACACAGATCGCATACTCCTGGTTATTGATGTCTGCTTTGGTTAAGACCGCCACCGTGGCACCCAGATTGGCATCGATGGCGGGCAGCGAGCGTCCAGGATCGGAGTCGATAAATACCGAGAAAACCGCCAGGCCATCGGTGAACATTATTGATTCCTGACCATTGCTATCAGCAATCTGATGGGAGGCAATAACAAATCCTGGAGGCAGCCATTGAGCACTCCAATTAGAGACAGAAGTGGTGATTTGACGGTTGTCGTCGATGCAGTTGCTTTGATCCAGTGCCGCGATGGCAAAATCGCTGGTGTCCAAATCAAACCCCAACTCGACGAAGGGCATGCCAATGGTGATATCGACAAACTGAAAGCGCTCTAGGGGTTTGCCGCTGTGACTCATCAATACCGACTGGAGTAGCAGGCCGGACTGTTTGTCGATGGCCACAACATAGCCGTAGCGATGCTTGTCTTTGGGTAACACGTGCACCATCACCACTTGGCGATTGGCGATACGCCCCTGGCCTTTGATATGAAACTCATAGAAATCTTCGAGGCGGGCGTAGCTTTGGTCATTTATTTTGTAGGCACTGCCGCGCAACAGCATGTCCCCGGTGCGCAGACAGTCAACATTGTCGGTGCGGCGCAGGACGTCGCGCTGCACACCATCCATATGTTGAATGCGTTCATAGGTCTGACCATCATCAACCCCATGAGCCACCTTAACGCTGGTTAGGTTGCCGCGGAACTCATAGGTAAAGAGACCCTGATAGTTTAGCTCTCGGGACGCTTTGGCCATTTTCGACATCAGGTCATGGGCCGACTCCATCGGCGCGGCAAATAATGGCCCATGTAGCAAAAAGGCGGCTACTAGAGCCGCCACTTTGATTGATGCAAATAGTCTTGATAAAACCATTATAGGTCTTTATTCCTTTTGGGCTGCTGCCTCAGTTTCATTTAAGCGCGCAAAGGGCAACATTCCCTGATTGCTGTTTAACGCCGCATGATTGGAGTGTTTGGCCATCACATCGTTCATATAGGCACGCAGTTCAGCCTCGGAGTACTTGCGCTTCACCTGCTGGCGAACCTCAATAACCGGCGTTACATACTGCGAGCTCTTGTTGTTGCCGCCAGCACTGACCGTGCGAGCGTTAATAATTGGCTGAAAGCCTGAGGGAAACTGTATAGCCGGGCCAGTATTTTCTTCATCGACCTGCTCGACACCGGCAAACTCGGAGATCCCACCGACGCTGTCCAGTGGACTGTTGAGCTGCTGCACACCAAACACGGCGACCAGCGCAACCGAGGCGGCAATCGCAAAGCGTCCAGCAGATCCGGCGAAGACTGCAAGACCGCTTTGGCGGTGAGCGGGCTCCTCGTCGATCGCAGCAGCGATGGCAGCGGAATAATCAATTGTGGCAGTGGCGGCATCACCTTTGATTGCGGCAGAAACCATATGGTAGCGTTTCCACTTGGCGCGCAGCTCAGAGTCTTCAGAGACTTCTTTAAGCAGGCGATGCATCTCAATATCGGTAGCCTCTCCATCCATTAGAGCGGAGAGTGACTGTTCTAAGCGTTCTTTGTGATCGCTCATTAATTTACCTCGTCAACATGAAAGTTAGCTGCCTTAACATTGGCCTTAACATTGGCCTTAACATTTGCCCTAAAACTGGCACGGTTTTGCTTATAGTGATGGTATGACCCACGTTTATATAAAAGGTTCATCATTCTTTTAATGACCTTCAACTAATTCGACTACACGCGCGTCAATCGCCTCTCGACCACGAAAAATACGCGACCGAATGGTGCCCACAGGACAGTCCATAACCGCAGCAATATCTTCATAGCTCAGCCCTTCATACTCTCGCAGAGTCACCGCAGTGCGCAGATCCTCTGGCAATTCGACAATAGCCTGGTTGATCGCCACTTCAAGCTGATCGCGAAATAACTGATTCTCAGGTGAACTGTGATCTTTTAGCTGGTCGCTGCCAGAATAATACTCTGCATCATCTAGATCAACATCTGAGGATGGCGGCCTGCGGCTGCGTGCGACCAAATAGTTTTTTGCGGTATTCACGGCAATACGATAGAGCCAGGTATAGAACTGGCTGTCGCCACGAAACTTAGGCAGTGCCCGGTAGGCCTTGATAAAGGCCTCTTGCACCACATCTCTCACCTCATCACTGTCGCGAATAAACCGCGCCACAATGGCATGTACTTTATATTGATATTTTAGAACCAGTAAATCAAAGGCGCGTTTATCGCCTTTCTGAACTCTGACAACCAATTGCTGGTCAGTAGGCTCTGTTTTTTGTTCTGTCATCTAGCAATCCATTTGTCCTGCAAATCCAATTTATTATCTTTATCTGTCACATTCGTAATGCGATACCTAATGCGATAAAAATTAACCCCAATCATAGACAGACCCCTGGGTCTCAATTTAGTTCGCTTGCGACTTTGGCTTATACTATCATGCCGCGTCAACCTATTGTGACCAGCAAATGAAACCAACCAATTTATATGATGTGCTGATAATCGGTAGTGGTGCGGCAGGCCTAACCGTCGCATTGCAGCTAGACCCAAATCTGCGCGTTGCACTGATAAGCAAAGCCACTCTGCAAGGTGGAGCCTCGTGGCTCGCCCAGGGTGGTATCGCCGCGGTTATCGACAAAGATGACAGCGCCGAAGCACATATCGCCGATACCCTCGCCGCAGGTGCCGGCCTCTGTCACGAAGACGCCGTGCGCTTTGTGGTTGAGAACGGACCCGGTGCAGTACAGTGGCTCATCGAAAGCGGCGTCGACTTTACCAAGGAAGTGGCCGAGGGAAGTGGAGAGAGAAATGGAGAGGGGAATGGAGAGCCAAGCTATCACCTCACCCAAGAAGGCGGTCACAGCCATCGTCGTATTCTGCATACCGCCGACGCCACCGGTAAAGAGATCACCGGCACCCTAGTCGAACGCGCACTGGCCGCGGAAAATGTACAAATCTTTGAACATCACTGTGCTGTCGATCTGGTCACTCAGGCCGACAAAAGCTCGCGCAAAATTCGCTGCACTGGTGCCTATATTCTCGACATCGAAAACGGAGATGTTGAACTGCTGCAAGCCAAAAGCGTTGTTCTGGCATCCGGTGGCGCCAGTAAAACCTACCTTTACACCAGTAATCCAGACGGTGCCAGCGGCGACGGTATCGCTATGGCCTGGCGTCGCGGCTGCCGGGTCGGCAATCTTGAGTTTAATCAGTTCCACCCCACTTGCCTCTATCACCCCAAGGCCAAGTCATTCTTGATCACCGAAGCCCTGCGCGGTGAAGGAGCCATCCTCAAACTGCCTGACGGCACGCCGTTTATGCAGAACTTTCATGCCGATGCTGAACTAGCCCCGAGAGATGTGGTAGCCCGAGCCATCGACCATGAAATGAAACGTCTCGGCAGCGATTGCCTGTATCTGGATATCAGCCACAAGCCCGCCGACTTTATTATTGAGCACTTTCCAACGGTTTATAAGCGCTGCCTAGAATTTGGTATCGATATCACCACCACACCGATTCCCATAGTGCCCGCCGCCCATTACACCTGCGGTGGCATTGTGGTGAACACCAAAGGTCAAACTGATCTGCGCAATCTCTACGCCATCGGCGAGAGTGCCTTTACCGGTTTGCATGGTGCCAACCGCATGGCCAGTAATTCTCTATTGGAATGTTTGGTCTATGCCCAGGCCGCCGCCAGTGAAATCAATCAGCTCAATAATAAGATTCCCCAGCCTGACTATGTTCGCCCCTGGGATGAATCACAGGTGGAGTACTCCGATGAGAATGTGGTGATCTCCCACAACTGGGATGAGTTGCGTCGCTTTATGTGGGATTACGTGGGCATTGTGCGCACCGATAAACGCCTACAGCGAGCTCAGCACCGCATTCACCTGCTGCAAAAAGAGATTCAGGAATACTACAGCAACTATAAAGTCGGTCGTGATCTGCTGGAACTGCGCAATCTCGCCACGGTTGCAGAGTTGATTATTAGCTGTGCCCTGCAACGCAAAGAGAGCCGCGGCCTGCACTATACCCTCGATTATCCGAAACTGGCGCCAATCGCCAAAGATACGATCTTAGTGCCGATCAATTTTGCTGGTCAGGATGTGATTATCAATCTCGATTAGGCTTTTTATTAGCAGCCCTATCTATCAGCAGCATGCGCAGCAACCGATGCTGCTTTGCTGACAGGCTATCTTTAGGAAGCACCCGAACAATCTGCCTCCCCTGGGGCATCTTGAAATACGCGATCACCAGATGGCGAGTAACGAACTGGGTTGGCTCCAGCAGCAGTTCCACCGCACCCGATGCAGACATCAGACGCCAACGATCCTCACTAGCATCCAGCACAATCAACTTTTCAGCACCCTGACCGCGGTAATTCACAAAAAACCAACCGGCAGCCAAACCAAGACACAGCAGTGCCGCCAGTTTGGCCCAGGTTAATAACGGCAGCACAGCGATCAGCCCGGCGGCTATGGCAACTAGACCGAGCCGTGCACAGAGATAATAGAATGAGGGACGAAGCTGAAACTCAGCCGAGTTGGGGACGGGACTCATGAATGATCTGCACTATCCTTTGCATATCGGGATTATCCGGCGACTGACGCTTCATCAGCCACATAAACAGAGACTGATCTTCACTCTCCAACAGCACCTCAAAACGCAGCTGATCCGCTTCTTCCAGCGCATCATAAGAGTTCTCAACAAAGGGCTCAAGAATCAGGTCGAGCTCTAACATGCCGCGGCGACAAGCCCAGCGCAGACGATTTTTATTCATAGCTAATCAATCATTGTTTTAAAGCGGCATTATAAGAGACAATCAAGCAATAACCTACAGAGTAGACAAAGGATTGACCATGACTCAGCAAACTTCTTCCAGTGACGGGTCTGGGAACCACTCGGCAGCGCGCAGCTACATCAAATTATCCGGCCCCGACAGCAGCAAATTTTTGCAGGGTCAGGTGAGCTGCGATATGGACAGCCTCAGTCCATCAAACAGCATCGACGGCGCCCACTGTACCCCCAAAGGGCGCATGGTGTTTCTGTTTAGCGCCCAGGTTGATGAAGAGGGCAGCATTATTTTAGACGTCCACCCCTCGGTCATGGATAGCGCCCTCGCCAGCCTAAAAAAGTATGCCGTGTTTTTCAAAACTGAGATTACTGACATTAGCAACAGCTATTCAAACAGTCAGCCCCCGCAATCGGATCTAGAGCGTTTGCGCTCAGGCCGTGCCGAAGTGGTGGCCGAGACCGTCGAAATGTTTATTCCGCAGATGCTAAATCTCGATGCCTTGGGCTATATCAACTTTAAGAAAGGCTGCTATACCGGCCAGGAAATTATCGCCCGCGCCCACTATCGCGGTGCCGTCAAACGCCGCATGCATCACCTAGCACTGGCCATCGACAGAGTGCCCAGGCCAGGCGACGAGATCAAAAACAGCGACGACAAAAGCATTGGCAATATCGCCAGCGCCGTAAGAGCCGATGAGGGCAAAGTTGAAATTCTGGCGGTACTCAATGACAAGTTCAGCGACGCCAATGAAATGCAGATCGGTGACCAAGCACTGACCGCCGTCACTCACCTGCCCCTACCCTACGAGATTCCAGCTAGCCTGTGAACGAACTATTCAGCTGGGTCTCTGATCATCAGCAGCTGTTGGTCTGGGCGGGAGTTATTTCGCTGGTTGTTTTTATTCTCAGCCTACTATCGCTGCCATGGTTAGTGGCACAGATTCCCGAGGATTACTTTCTGCCAAAAAAGCGCCAGCCAACGGCGTGGAAAAACCAACACCCGGTTATTCGGCTGTTGGCTTTAATGGGTAAAAATCTGATTGGTTATAGCCTGATTATGGCCGGCCTGCTAATGCTGTTTTTGCCTGGGCAGGGAATTCTTACACTGGTGGTGGGACTGATATTGGTGGATTACCCGGGTAAGTTTAAGCTGGAGCGAAAGCTGGTTAAAACGCCGGCGATTTTGAATAGTCTTAACTGGTTGCGCAGGAAGGCTAAAAAGCCGCCGCTGGTGATTTGAGGTGCCGACTGATTGAGATCCCTCCACTGCGGTCGGGATGACAGACTTGGGCGAACCGGAATGACAGAATGGCACTCCACCCTGTCATCCTAAGCGAAGCCGAAGGATCTCCATCAGCCCACTCCCAATCACCAACCCCAGCACAGAAACCGCCTAGCCAGCCCCCTCCGGCAAATAAGCCACCTTGCCCACAACCACCTCATTACCCGCCCGCGGTGCCAGTGGAATATTCCGCGCCAACAGCAAACTAATCAGCGCCATCCCCGAGCCCATCAAAAACACCAGCATCGGCGACACCAGCCAGACCAACCCAAACAGCGCCGGAATAATCACCGCGGCAATATGGTTAATGGTAAAGGCCACACCAGCAGTGGACGCCATATCCGCCGGATCAGCAATTTTCTGGAAGTAGGTTTTAATCGCAATCGCCAGCGAGAAAAACAAATGATCCGCCACATAGAGCCCCGCCGCCCAGTTGGCGTCATCGACAAAAGCGTAAGCGGTAAACACACAGAACAGCCCACAGTATTCAAAGGTCAGTGCCCTGCGCTCACCGATGCGTCCCACCAGCTTTCCAATACGACCGGCAAAGGCCCAGTTGAAAAGATGATTAATAATAAACAGCGCGGCAATATTACTGACGCTGTAGCCAAATTTCTCAACCATCAAAAAGCCAGCAAACACGGTAAATATCTGCCGCCGCGCGCCGCCCATAAAGGTTAGGGCGTAATACAGCCAATAGCGCTTGCGCATCAGCAGCTCTTTGCGCTGAGGTGTCTTGCTTACGAAACGCGGAAAACCCAGCCACATAAATAATGTCAGCAGCAGACAACAGCCACCACCGACCAGATAAATAGCCTGATAGCTGAGCCCAAAATGGCTTTCAGCCAGCCACAAAAAACTATAGGTCGCCAGTGAGGCCATCGAACTCACCGCGATTAATCGCCCGAGCACCGCCGGCGCTTCATCAATACTCAACCATTGCAGGGACAGTGACTGCTTGATAGTTTCAAAATAATGAAAGCCCACAGACATTACAAAAGTCGACAGATAGAGGCCAATCACTGAGGGAAAATAACCAGTAATAGCAACGCCAATCCCCAGTAGCGCAAGAGAAAGGTAAGCAAAGGTCTGCTCTTTAACAATCAGTAAAACCAACACCGCAGTAAAAGCTAAAAATCCCGGAATCTCACGAATACTTTGCAACATGCCAATCTCAGCACCGGTAAAAGCAGCCCGTTCAATAACAAAATTATTGAGCAGGGCCATCCACGTGGCGAAGGCCAGAGTCATGGCCACCGACATAACAATTAATAGATTTTTTTGCGTCTGCCAGGATTTTGTTGCCACGTTTTACACCTCTGCTTTGTCTCTTGGTTAGTGTAATCCAGAACTCGTCAATGGATTCGCACTTTGAAGTGCATTTTGCAAAATACTGTTATTTTTTAGCGATCTGCAATCTTAATATTTCCCATTAAGTCAGCAATAAGCCTATAAAACAATGAGTTAACTCTCTCACCAACCACTGGCACCATAGTTGCTTAGGTTCTCTGACAGATGGAATAAATAATCTTCAAGGAGCGGTGTAAATGACAATAGCAATCAAACCCATTATAGGCAGCAACGGCGATGACAACCTAAATGGCGGCAATGGCCACGAATTATTCTCAGGCAGGGGTGGCAATGATCTAATCAACGCAGGTAATGGTCACGACGTGGCCTACGGCGGCGCAGGCAATGATGAGATCCATGGCAACTCGGGCAACGACACTCTCTACGGAAGTGGCGGACCCTCTTTTGTCGACCTCAGCGGCTTTACCATTGCCAATGATTATGCGGGCAGTGTTATCTTTCAATCAGAAAGCGCTGGCTACAAAAACTCATTGGGCAGTTACAAAGTCTCCCCAGAGGGACAGATCACCGACGTGCAGTTCCACTTCCCCAATGCCAGCCTACCCGGTTCAGGTGGCAGCACCCAGTCGGGATCAGAGAGCGATCTGAATCTGCAAGCGGGAGATCAGCTGGGATTTTTTATCATCGCCAACGGCTACTCCTATAACAACAGTTACCGGCACATGGACTTCGATGATGGCAGCTTGGAATTCAGAAACAGTGACGGCTCCATCGCCAGTATTAGCTCGGTTAATCCAAGCCTCTGGTACGTCGACCAAGACGGTAGCGAAACCCAGCTGGTTTACAACGCCTATCACACCGCTGCTGGGGTCGCGAATAACAACTATCAGCTCAATCCGGATGGCATTGCCCATACAGTAGGACTGGCAGACAGTGATGCTGGATTAATCACCCTTGGTTTTGAAGACCTCTACAACGGCGGTGACCGAGACTTTGATGACGCCGTGTTCTCAGTGAATATCGGCACCTCCAATGCCCAGGTTTTAGATCCCAATGTCGCTAGTGCAGACAGCGGTGCAGACCAAAACCAGCCCACCTACAGCTACCAAACTATGGCTGATGGCGCGATTCACAAGTTCGATGCAGAGGGAAATTTTGTCAGCCTGTCCGAGCAAAATGATGAAATTCACGGCGGCAATGGCAACGATAATATCTATGGTCGTGCCGGCAATGACCAGCTATTCGGTGACGGCGGCAACGATGTTATAGAGGGTGGCAGTGGCAATGATTTCGCTTGGGGCGGTTATGGTAGTGACCAGATATCCGGCGGCAAAGGCGACGATAGCCTTTACGGTGATAGTGGCCACGACAGCTTAGACGGCGACTCTGGCAATGACAGTATCGACGGGGGCAGCGGTAATGACAGCATCGACGGCGGTAAAGGTGACGATAACATCTCAGGTGGTTCGGGCAATGACCAATTACACGGCGGTACAGGGGCAGACGTGCTTTTCGGCGGCTATGGCAATGACTCACTTTATGGCGGCAATGATGATGACATCCTCCAGGGTGACCGTGGCAATGACAGCCTCGAGGGCGGCATGGGCAACGATACCCTCTACGGCGGCTCGGGCAATGACAATCTAAAAGGCGGCTCCGGAGATGACCTGATGTATTCCGGTGCCAATAAGGATGTGGTCGACGGTGGCTCAGGCAGTGATACGGTGTCCTACGACTACGCTGATAGCGGCGTGAATATCGACCTTCATCGCAAAAAGACCACCGGCGGCGACTCCGACACACTCAAATCCATCGAGAATGGTATTGGCTCAGACCACAACGACAGCCTCCGTGGCAATCGCCTCGACAACCGGCTAGAAGGGGGTAATGGCAACGATGTAATTCGCGGTATGGCGGGCAATGATGTTTTGATCGGCGGCGCAGGTGATGATTCATTCACCTGGCGGCAGAGTGATCTCGATGGCAGCCTCGATCAAATTCTCGACTTTGCCCTGGGCGAAGATAGCCTAAGCTTCGTCGTCAATTCCTCTCTGGCAAGCCAAGATATCGATGAGTGGCTGATGCTAGAAATAGGTGACAACAGCAGCCAACTGTTCGCCGATTTAGATGGCGATGGCGATTTCTCCGATGCCGTTGCCTTTGCCGAACTGCAAGGGGTCACCACAGACTCACTGGCTGACTTGAGTATTTCAGTTGCCTAAAACAGAGTCTGATCGCAACACCTTCGTCGCTGCGGTAAAACGAGTGGTCCAGATGATTCTGGGCCATTCTTTTATGACCAACTTGGCAGCCTTTTGCATTCCGCTTTATACATTGCAGATTTTCGATCGGGTGATCACCACCGGCAGCTACGAATCACTGTGGATGCTGGCCCTCGGCGCACTGATTATTTCTCTCAGCGGTCTGCTCTTCGAACAGTTGCGACGTCAATCCATCGTCAACTTTAGTCACTATCTGGATCAACAGATAGGCGGCCATATCAGTGCCAAAATACGCCGCGGCTATCCCGGCAAAAAGCTCTATCGCAAAGTGAAATTATTTAACCAGCACCTTAGTTCCGGCGCCATTGTCAGTATCCTCGATGTGCTCTGGCTACCTATTTCAGCGGTGATTATATTTTTGCTGTCCCCGGTTTTAGGCTGGTTTATGCTCACCGTCAATCTGTGTTTTTGCCTGATTGCCTACGCCAAATTTAAGCAGGAAAAACCCTCTCTAGATGAAGGGCTAACCCACTGGTCGGAACAGACCCAGCGCTGGCTGAACACGGCCAATACGCTCAAATACTGGGAGCAGGCTCAGCCCACCCAAGAAACGTCCAGCAGCCATAAACAGGGCCTGCTCACCGATATGCATCACTGCCTGAGAACCCTGTACCAACTGGGCACTCCCACCATTGGCGCGATACTGTTATTGCAAAACAGCCTCTCTCCCGGCGGCTTTATCGCGGCATTAATCATTTCAGCCAGGGCCATTGCGCCCTTTGATATGCTATTTGCCAACAGCGCCGTTGTCGCATTGGGCAAGCAGGTAGTGATCGAAGTCTGCGACTATTTCGAGGAGCTCAGCCAGCGTAAAACTGGCGGCTACGACGCTCAGGTTGAGGGGCTAATCGAGCTAAAAAATATCAGGGTCGACGATCCTATTAATCCACGACAGAGATCAGTCCTGTCAAATATAAGCTTGCAGGCGAGTCCAGGTGAAATCACCGCTCTGATCGGTGCAGTGGGTGCCGGACAGACGGATGTAATTAAACTACTGCTCGGCGAACAGCAACTAGAAAGCGGCGACTGTCTTATTGATGGCAAAAGGCGCAGCGACTGGTGTCCAGAAAGCTTGAACAATGCGATAGCGGTGGCAGGGGAATCTGTGCATCTGCCAGAAGCCAGCATACTGCAGCTAGTCAGCCGTTTTGCTGCGGCAGATGAAACCCAAGGGATAAAAGCGGCGCAGATAACCGGTCTCAATCAACGGCTTCTAGAACTCAATATCGCCTACGACTTTATACTCACCCACAAAGCTCGCAGCACTGCCATTGGCATTCAACTTGAGCGGCTAATTAGCCTCACGGCAGCAGTGGCCAGCGAGGCAAAAATTATCTTATTAGAAAATCCTGAAAGTTACTGCAACGCATTTACCCTCGGTCAGTTGCAGCACACATTACAGTTTTTACAGCAGCAAAATCGCTGCATTATTTTAACCACCAACTCTAAACAGCTGATCAAACTGGCACAGCGCACCTATCTCTTTGACAACGGGGCTGTTGTGCCACCGCCACGGTCACTGCTCAGCACTCAGCGGGTTGCTTAAGCCTATGTCAGACGCTATGCCAGATAAACTCGCCCCATTCAAAGATCAGTCGCTGCGCAACAGAAGCTTTACTATTCTCGGCATCAGCCTCTTGGCCTTTACTCTCTGGGTGGGACTGGCGCCAGTGGAGAGCGCGGTATTGGCCAAAGGTCATATTCGCGCCATGGAAGACAGCAAGCCGATCCAACATCTGCGCGGCGGTAAAATCGCCTCTATTGAGGCCCGTTCCGGCGAGCAAGTAAGCAAAGGTAATATTCTTTTGCAGCTGGATGTCGCCGAAGAGCAGTCGGCGCTCAAGGCCAATCTTCGAGATTACCTGATGACATTATTGGAAATGGAGATTGCACAAACCCATATTAACCAATCCGAAGAGTTGCGGTTTTCACAAAAAGTATTACTGCTGGCAAAGCGACTCCAGGACACTCAGATACTCAGTATGCGGCAACAGAGTTTCGCTAAAACTATCGACAGAAAAAAGGATCAGCTCACGCTGCTCGACAGCCGCGAGCAACAACTGCATCTATCTATTGAAGCCCAGAAGATCGAAAACCGCGCGCGACTAGAGCGCCTTGAACTGGTTAATAAACAACATACTGCGGTTGTGGCCCTGGCAGGGAAAAACTATGTTTCAGAAATTCAGCTGGATGAAATAGCCCAGCAAGTGATCGACCTGCGCAGCGCCATTAATAGCAGCGTACAAAAAATTTCCGCTTCGCAATCCGAGTTACAGCAGATCCCCATTCAGCGAAAACTCCTTGCCTCAGAACTGATCCAGCAAGCCAACCTAGACAATAATCAGGCGCTGCATCGGATTATCAATATTGAAGACAATATCAATCAGCTGAAAAATCGCATTGCCAACAGCAGCATCAGGGCCTCTCACGACGGTGTGGTCACTCATCTAAAAAGAAAAAATCCGGGAGAGACAGTCATGCCCGGAGAAGAAATTATGCGCCTAGTGCCGAACAAAGAGGAGCTGCTTATAGAAGCGCGCATTCGCCCCACAGATATCGACCTAGTCTGGCCAGGGCAGATTGCCCGCATTCGCCTGACCGCCTTTAATAGCAGAGCTACGCCACTTTTAGAGGGCACAGTGTACTGGGTTTCGGCAGATCGGCATGAGGATGCCGAGGGCTATTATTTTATCGCAGAGGTTCGCATCGACAAGCATCAGCTGGACAGCATTCCCCAACTGCATCTCTCCAGCGGTATGCCCGCCGAGACCATTTTGGTCACTGCTAAGCGCAGCATTGCGGCCTATCTGTTTGAACCCCTACTGAGAGGGGTGAGTCGCAGCCTGCGGGAGAGCTAGGCTTTCTGCTCAGCAGGCAACTGCCAATCAATTGGCGCCCCACCCTGCTGCTGTAAAAATTCATTGGTCGCGGAGAAATGTTTGCAGCCCAAAAAGCCGCGGTAGGCCGACAGGGGCGACGGATGCACAGACTTTAAAACCAGATGCCGGGACTGATCGATAAAGGCACCCTTCTTCTGGGCATAACTGCCCCACAATAAAAAGACGATACCCTCACGCTGATCATTGAGTGCCCGAATAGCACTATCGGTAAACTGCTCCCAACCCTTGCCCTGATGAGCACCGGCATCGGCCTGCTCAACCGTTAGTGTGGCATTCAATAACAGCACACCCTGTTCCGCCCAGCG
>Ga0206126_10000106_pt1 | contig 109146 bp, 101 predicted proteins | sample Helgoland_Spring_5_FD_148621 | JGI IMG/M metagenome (GOLD analysis project Ga0206126, IMG submission 148621) | Pelagic subsurface seawater microbial communities from Kabeltonne, Helgoland, North Sea - Helgoland_Spring_Bloom_20160412_1 | ecosystem: Environmental > Aquatic > Marine > Epipelagic...
ATCACAATTTTTTAGTTAAGCCCATTAAATATGATTATGCTTCAGTTGAAAATAATTATTTTCCATCTATTGGCATAAAAGCAAATAAACATGTCAATGATGAAAATGAATTGGTCTTGAAAATTAAGAACTTCCATTTAGATACTGTTTATTTAATAGGATATTCTATAAAGAAGAAAAATAATTCTATAGTTAAGTTTAAAGATTCTATTTTAATTACTCCATTTCAAACAAAAGGAGATTTTAAAGAGATAAATATTAATGGAGATGCAGATTTTATATTTTTCAAACCTCAAAACACAAAAAAATTAGAGGTTACGAATATTGAAGAAAAGTTGATTTAATTATAATTTTCTAGACACCTTTCTTACTGTGCTACTTTTAGGAGCAGATTGTTCCACTTTTGTTTTCAATTCGCCTTTTCTAGTATTTTTTTTCTTCTCTGTTTTTGTATCGTAAGAAGATTTGGAGTCCTTGGTCTTTTTAGACTTTTGTTTTTTGTCAGAATTACCTTTGGAGTTATAATTGGTTCTTTTTGGAGAATTGGACTCACTTGACGATCCACTAGCAGAACCATTACTTTTTTCACTATCAGAAGATACTGATTTTGCTCTATTTTCATCTTCTTCGTCTATAGGCTTTTCTTTCTTATCTCTTCCAAAAGTTAAATTAAGTCCAAAATGAATTTGACCATTTCTAACTTTCTTAGTGTCAATGTTTATACTAGAGGCCGCACCAGAAAGAAAATTATCTCTCGGATTTAGAGTTCCAAAAGCAAGAACATTGTCTGTTAAACAATAAATTTCCACTGGGCCAAGATTTACTGAAAGTCCAAAACCTACATTGGAATAGCTTCGATTGTATATAGAGTAAGAAGCTGTTGCAGAAAGGAAATTACCAAGGTGGTAATTGTATGCTACACCCATTCCTCGTCTCCATCTATTTCTGACAAATGAAGAGTACAGACTCAAAGAAATAAAGTTATTATGATCAACAATATATTCCATAGATGCATAAATTTTTGTTCGAAGAGCAGTACTATAACTTTCGTTGGTATATGAATAATTATTTTTTAAATCTTCTTCAATAGAATCTTCCAATACTTCTTTTAAAAAATCAACACTAGAACCATCTCCAAAAATTGAAATTGGATTACTAATGCCATCGTATTCATAGTTCCAAGCCTCTAGCTTAGAATTGGCTGTATAACTATTCCAATTGATAAAGCCTAAATCCAAAACAGACGCTTCTAAAAGTAGTTTGTCACTTAGGTGGTAATTGAATCCTAAATCAATTCCTAATCCACGATTGTTTCTATTAAATAAATAATTATTAATGTATCCGTCTGAAAATCCAGACTGCTGCATTATCAAAGAATCGTTGGTATTCAGTCCTCCAATTGCTGGGATGTCACCATCCACCATTACTTGTGGAAGGCCCGAAGTTCTAAAATCAAAAGCCATATCAAATTTTAACGCATGCGTATTTTGATCGGTTTCAATGCCCATATAGCTAACGTCAGTTGTGAAGTTTTCCATTCCGTAGAGGTACTTTAGTCTTGCGCCATAAGTAAATTTATGATGGACATCGTGCACCCAGTGAATGGCATATTCTCTCCAATGCGTGAAATCAAACCCTAGCCCATCCAAAGAAGCTCTTTTCCCTAAAAGATTATTCCCATTTCCCTCCATAGCAAGAACAATCAAATCTTTTGGATAATTAAAAGTAAAATCTAACTTCTCCGTAACATTGAAAGAAAAGAAGTTATTTCCTGCTTTAAAACCAACAAACATTAAATCTGTACTGCCGTTAAGGATGAAAAAGTTTTCCGAAGACATTTTTGCTATAGCATTGTCGACATCTGGCATCATAATACCATCGGCATTTTGATAAAATATATCTCCTATAGAAAAGCCAGTGTTAAAAACAGAGCCATATACACTAGAAATAATAGGCAACCCTATATCCAACTTTGAATCTGGCATAGAAGCTGGGTCAACTTGTGTAATCTGAGGAATAGAAGGCATATGATACAATATAAAATCTTGCTGAGCATTGATTTTAGTCAAAAGAAAAACAAACGATATGAGAATTATTTTTCTCATTAAAACATCCTCCCCGAAATTAGTAATGCCATTGACAATTGTAACTTGTAATCACTATAAATTTTTACAGATTGCTGATTGTCAAAATCTGAAGTACCTGCTGTAACTAGAAGAATCACAAACTTGGTTTGGTTTAAATTATCTACGCAAGATTCATCACAACCGAGCAATGTTACTTTTTGTTCTGAATCTTCAATAACCTTTCCATTAGCATCCAAAGTTGCTGATTGAAGAACTAATTCCCCATCGGCAATAGAAGACAATAAATTCATATTGCTATCTAACAACTCTAAAGTAAAATTAACCTCTACTGGCCATCCATTGGTAGTAGAAAATTTAATTACAGCTGAATCAATGTCAGTTTCTGAGCTAAATAATTCATCTACTTTAAAATCAAAAGGAATAGTATCTCCCATCACCCAGCCGCCTGCATATCCTTCTAGAGGAAGAGTGATTTCGGTAGATACAGAAATCTTACTAGAACTTGAAATAAAATTATTGTTGGTAATCGTTGAATCAGCATTTACCACCACCACCGGATTACTAACAATACTTTTTGGAGTTGAATTAATTAACTCGTTGATAGTACTATTGGTTGCGTCCATAGTAATGATGGATGTTACAGAATCTCCTTGATTGGAGGGCTGCTCAATTGTTGGGAAATAAAATGGTGCTGGCTGAAGGTTGCCAGCTGCAGCCGAATCATATAATACATCTCCAAGAAAAACTCCTTGAAGGTCTTCATAATACATAGATTGCATTCCCATATTAGCAGTAAAACCAAAACTATTTTGGATAGTGTGCTCAATTTTTGGATTAGTAAGTAAAAACTGTACCGCAGATTCTGAGTTACTAAATATATCTATCTCTAATGGAATGGAGCCTAAATCAAATTGCTGGTATTTAATGTCTCCCAAAATAGTAGAAAACTCTAAATTATCCATTGAAAATGAAAATGTAAGATCATCAGTAGTATTAATTGGGCTACCTGAACCATTAATAGTAACGTCTAAATAGACCACCATCTCATTATATCCAATATTCCCTTTAGTTAAATCAAAAATATAGTTGCTAAGATTTGCTTGAGTAACTGCTGGATTATTAGCAGGTGCTGTTAAAATATCTGAGAAATAACCTCCTTGATCATCCACCAATGAAGGAATAGTAATACCAACAACCACATGATGACTTAAATTATTGACAATATCAATAGTTAAAATTCCTTGAGAAAACTCAATGGAAGTTAATTCCTCTCCAGAAGGGAAAGTAAAGGTATTTACATTAGTATCTCCGTAGCTAATGGAATTATTAAGTGAGGGTAAATTTTGTGTTGCTGGATTAACAGAAATACTAAAACTTTGTTCTGGAATCTCAACTATTTCAGAAGCGTTTATCGAAGTTGGGGGAGTAACATAAGCCAAGAACAACTCTCCATCTGTCCCTGTGCTAATAATATCTCCAGTGTCTCTTTCTAACATATCCTCTACATCAATCTCTGCACTTACTAGAGGGATTGCAACATGGTGATAGGTTTGAAGGGAGGATAAATCTACTTGATCACTTTTCTTACAAGAAGAAAAAATTAATGCGAAAAAAAGAAAATAAAGTAATTTTTTTAGTCTTTTCATTAGTTAAATATGAGGCTAAGTTAAAGAAATTACCACAATTAAATAAAAAAATACAAATCTTCTTGGTTAAACTGTAATAGTTTTGAATGCTAGATAAAATTTATAAAGTAAAATCATAGATTTATAAAGCGAAAAAATAAGAATTGATTAAAAAATACAAAAACCACCTTATACTCCACTTCACCATATTAATTTGGGGATTCACTGGCATAATTGGGAAAATTTTGGGATTAAGCGGGCTCTCAACTAGCGAGGTTGTGTTCTGGAGAATGCTCATTGCGTGGATTACTCTTCTACTCTATCTTCTTATTAAAAAACAAAGCATCATAGTTTCCAAAAAAACACTTTTCAAGCTTCTTGGAAATGGGGTTTTAATTGCATTTCATTGGTATTGCTTTTTTGAAGCAATTGCACTTTCAAATGTATCTATTGCCTTAGTTTTTATGTCAACTACAGCATTTTTCACATCCTTTGCAGAGTGGGTTGTTTACAGAAAAGGGATTGATTATAAAGAATTATTTACAGGTGTTTTAGTAATTATTGGCGTTTCCATAATTGTCAATGATTTAAATTTTGAAAACCACCCTGACTATTTAAAAGCAATTTTTCTAGCATTAATTTCCGCTTTTTTAGCTGCCTTTTTTTCTGTCATAAATAGTGTACTTGTCAAAGATAATGACTCTGCTATTATTTCTTATTATGAACTTATGGGAGGGTTTTGGGTGATAAGTATTTTGTTTTATTTAAATGGAGACATTGTCTTAGAACAACTTTCACTAAATACCCTTCAATTTTTTTGGTTGATGGTTTTAGGCATTGTTTGTACTTCTTTTGCATTCCTTCTAGGAGTTTACGTCATGAAGTTTATAAAACCATATACAGTAAATTTGTCTGTCAACTTAGAACCTATCTACGCAATAATATTTGCACTTTTAATTTTTAAAAATTCTGAAGTAATGAGCCTAAACTTTTATCTAGGTTCAATGATTGTCGTAGGATCTATACTACTAAATGCTTTGTTTAAAAAAACAAAAAAGCCACAAAAAGTGGCTTAATTTTTCTACATTAATTTAGTAAATTAATAAGCATATTTGTTTTGAACTTCTTCCCAGTTAACAACCTTGAAAAATGCTTCAATATAATCTGGTCTTCTATTCTGGTAATTTAAGTAATAAGCGTGTTCCCAAACGTCAATTCCTAATATTGGAGTTCCATCACATCCCACACCTCGCATAAGTGGATTGTCTTGATTTGGGGTAGAACAAACTTCTAGTTTGCCGTCGCTGTTAGCACATAACCAAGCCCATCCTGAACCAAATTGTGTAGCTGCTGCCTTTGAAAACGAATCCTTAAAGTTTTCAAAAGAACCAAAGTCTCTATCAATTGCTTCAGATAAAGAGCCTGAGGGTGTTCCCCCACCATTAGGTGACATTACTTTCCAAAAAAGTGAGTGATTGTAAAATCCACCGCCATTATTTCTTAAAGCTCCGTTTGACATATCTAGATTAGTCATCAGTTCTTCAATTGATTTATCAGAATGATCGGTTCCTTCAAGGGCAGCGTTAAGCTTTGCTGTATATCCAGCATGATGTTTTCCATGATGTATTTCCATTGTCTTGTGGTCAATGTGTGGCTCTAGAGCGTCATGGCTGTAGTTTAATTGTGGTAACTCAAAAGGCATAGTAATTAGATTTTAGTTCGTTAATATTTAATGACTCCAAAGCTATTGAAAATTTGGTTTAAATTTGAAAATAAACAGATAAATGAACGTATACAGTGACGAATACTTTATGCGAATAGCTCTAAAGCAAGCTCAAATTGCTTTTGAAAATGAAGAAGTTCCAGTTGGTGCAGTAATAACTTATGACAATAAAGTAATTGCTAAAGGACACAATCTTTGTGAAAAACTTACAGACTTTACAGCACATGCTGAAATGCAGGTTTTAACTTCTGCAAGTAGTTATTTGCAAAATAAATACCTCAACGAGTGTACATTATATGTTACTCTTGAGCCTTGTGTTATGTGTGCTGGAGCTACTTTTTGGACAAGAATTGGAAGAATTGTATTTGGAGCATCCGATGAAAAAAGAGGGTTCTTAAGCATGTCAAAAAAAATTCTACATCCAAAAACAATAGTCACTGGCTCTGTGATGGAAAATGAATGCAGCTTTTTGATTAGGAGTTTCTTTCAGCAAAAAAGATAGTTTTTTAAGAACTTTAACATTAATAATTTATTAATTGAAAAATTATTAAGTAATTTTGTTAAAAATGTAAAAATATGTATCCAGCAGAAGTTGTAGCACCATTTATTGAAGAATTAACCTCCAAAGGGTTTAAGGAACTAACATCATCAGAAGAAGTTGATAACCACTTGAACTCTCCATCAGGAACAAAACTTGTGGTAATTAATTCTGTATGTGGTTGTGCCGCTAGAAATGCAAGGCCAGCTGCAAAAATGGCTGTAGAAAATGATATTAAACCTGACGAAATTCTAACAGTTTTTGCAGGATTCCATAGCGAGGCTACCAACCAAGTTAGAAAATATTGCCTTCCTTATCCTCCATCTTCTCCTAGCATGGCACTTTTTAAAGACGGGAAACTAGTTCATTTTATTGAGAGGCATCATATTGAAGGAAGACCAGCAGAAATGATTGCCGAGAATCTAACTGAAGCTTTTAAAGAATTCTGCTAATTTTTATCCAAAACCTTAGGAAGTTTAAAATAAGTACTGTCTTTGACAGGGCTATTGGCAAGAGCTTTTTCTTGATCTAAAATATCACCTAGCTTATCTTCCCGCCAATTATTTACTTCCTCATTCATATGAATAAGTGGCTCTATCCCATCTGTTTCAAGCTCGTTTAACTGATTAATAAAATTTACCATTTTTGAAAGATCTTCAGAAATAAGTTCTGCTTCTTCCTTGTTAAACTTTAGCTTAGATAAGCCAGAAAGTTTGGTTATAACTTCTTTGTTAATTTTCACTTTTTAATTCTTTATTAATCACCTGAAAAGTTTGCTCTCTCAAATTTACTAAATCTTTGCGATTTAAATTGTCTACAGAAATATAATCATGTACAACAACTTTAGCTACTCCTGGTTTTGTATTTCCAGAAAAATCTTTGTGGTCTTTAAATAAGTCATAGTTGTTTTTAAATGTTACTGGAAGAATTGGACAATTTGTGTCTATAGCCAATTGAAAAGCTCCATTTTTAAATCTTCTCATTTCAGTTTCTGAATTTTCCCACCCTCCTTCTGGGAAGATAATTATACTTCTTCCTTTTTGTATTTCCTTTTTGGCTAAAACCAAACATTCTGCTGCTCGAGTCTTACTATCTCTGTAAACAGGAACATCAATACCTCTTTTAAAAAATATATTTATCACAGGCCATTTTAATATTTCTGACTTTCCAAGAAAAGCAAAGTCTTGATCAATGATTTGGTACATTAACAAGATGTCCAAGTAAGACTTATGGTTGGCGCAAATTATATACTTTTTCTGAAGATCTAATTTGGATAAAAAAACGGTATCTAATTTAACTCCTGCTAAAAAAGACATCCATTTCGACCAAAGAAATTTAATTTTTTTGGCATTTTTATATTTATTTTTTCCTCTTACAAGCAAAAAAATTGGCCCCCAAAAAGTAATGCAAAAGATAATATATATAAACCCAATATATAGAAAGAAAGAAAAGGATATAAATTTTTTCATTTACACAAATACTATCATTAAATTTATCACATAAAATTATATCATTTTTAAGTCTAAATTTGTATAAATTGAATATTAAATAGGATGTCAAGAATTTTAACAGGGGTTCAAAGTACTGGAAGACCTCATATGGGAAACATATTAGGAGCAATTATTCCAGCAATCGAGCTTGCTAATAATCCAGCAAATGATTCATTTCTTTTTATCGCAGACTTACACTCTTTAACTCAAATAAAGAATCCAAAACAACTAAAAGAAAATACTTTACAGGTAGCTGCAACTTGGTTGGCTTGTGGCCTCGACCCAGAAAAAACTACTTTTTATAGACAATCTGATGTTCCTCAGTGCACAGAACTGTCTTGGTACTTAAACTGTTTCTTTCCATACCAAAGGTTGAAACTTGCCCATTCTTTTAAAGATAAATCTGATAGACTAGAAGACGTGAATTCTGGACTATTTGCTTACCCAATGTTAATGGCTTCAGATATTTTACTTTACGACGCAGACTTTGTTCCTGTTGGTAAAGACCAATTACAGCATTTGGAAATGACTAGGGATGTAGCTTCAAGAATCAATCATAAGTTTGGAGACGTTTTTATTATTCCAGAAGCAAAATTGCAGAAAGATGCTCAATTAATACCTGGAACGGATGGAGAAAAAATGAGTAAGTCGAGAGAAAATACCATAGATTTATTTGCAGACGAAAAATCCATTAAAAAAATAATTAATAAAAATATAATTACTGATAATTCTCCACTAGAGGCCCCAAAAGATCCCAATAATTCTACCGTTTATCATTTGTACAATTTAATTGCATCAAGTGAAAAAAGCAGTAAAATGGCAGAAAACCTAAAGGCAGGAGGCTACGGGTGGGGTCATGCTAAAAAAGAATTAATTGAGGAATTGGTTAAGTCTTTTGCACCACAAAGAGAAAAATTCAATCACTACATAAACCACCCTCAAGAAATTGAAGATATTTTACAAAAAGGAGCTCTAAAAGCAAAAAAGGTGGCTGATAATACCTTAAATAGAATTAGAGAAAGTCTAGGATATAATTCTTAAAGCTCAAATTTAATTCCTTGTGCCAAAGGCAGAGAAGTTCCCCAATTAATAGTATTGGTTTGTCTTCTCATGTAGATTTTCCAAGCATCTGAACCAGATTCTCTTCCTCCACCAGTTTCTTTTTCTCCGCCAAATGCACCTCCAATTTCAGCACCAGAAGTCCCAATATTTACATTTGCAATTCCACAATCAGACCCTTGATGAGATAAAAATGTTTCTTGTTCTCTCATGTCGCTAGTCATAATTGCTGATGAAAGACCTTGAGGAACATCATTCTGAATTGCTATTGCTTTATTAACATCTCCACTATATTTAATTAAATATAAAATAGGGGCAAATGTCTCATGTTGTACTATTTTAAAACTGTTTTCTGCTTCAATAATTACTGGCTTTACGTAGCAATTGCTTTCATACCCTGCTCCACTTAATTGGCCTCCTTCAACCACAACATTTCCACCTTCCAATTTTGCTGCTTGAATAGCATCTAAATACATTTTTACTGCATCTTGATCAATTAATGGTCCAACATGATTGGACTCATCTAATGGATCTCCAATCCTTAGCTGATTGTACGCATTGACCAAAGCCGTTTTAACATTTTGGTAAATATCTTCATGAATTATTAATCTTCTTGTTGAAGTACACCTTTGCCCAGTAGTTCCTACCGCACCAAAAACTAGTGCTGGAATAACCATTTTAAGATCAGCATTCGGGGTTAATATAACTGCATTATTTCCACCAAGTTCTAATAGTGACTTTCCTAATCTTTTTCCAACTACTTCACCAACCGATTTTCCCATTCTTGTAGATCCAGTTGCAGAAACTAATGGAATTCTTTTATCAGCAGACATAAGCTTTCCTATATTTGCATCTCCAATTACAATTGCAGATATTCCTTTGTGAAGATTATTTTTATCTAATACTTCTGCTATTATTTTTTGACAAGCTACACCACATAAAGGAGCCTTTTCAGATGGTTTCCAAATACAAACATCTCCACATATCCAAGCCAAAGCAGTATTCCATGCCCAAACTGCAACAGGAAAATTAAAGGCTGAAATTATACCTACAATTCCTAGTGGATGGTACTGCTCATACATTCTATGCATTGGTCTTTCTGAATGCATAGTTAATCCATGTAATTGCCTTGACAAACCAACTGCAAAATCACATATGTCAATCATTTCTTGGACTTCTCCCAGCCCTTCTTGAAAGGACTTTCCCATTTCGTAAGAAACAAGTGCACCTAATGCTTCTTTCTTTGACCTTAATGCCTCTCCAAATTGTCTGACAATTTCACCTCTTTGTGGTGCTGGCATCATTCTCCAATCTGAAAATGCATCTAAACCTGCATCTATACACTTTTGATAATCTTGTTCAGTTGCACAAACAACACTTCCTATTTCTTGGCCATCTACTGGGGAGACAGAAATAATTGTATCTCCTGATGTTTTTAACCAGTCTCCACCAATTGCAGCTCCATAATTTTTGCTTTCTATGCCTAAAGAATTTAATATTTTTTTAATGTCCATATGTGTTTGTTATTTTAAGGAAAACAAAAGTAATAAGTATTGTCTTCAAATGCATTACTAATTGAATTATTTTGAGGATGGCAAGTTTATCTCAACTACGGTTCCTATCCCCTTTTTGCTAGATGAAATATAAATTTTACCATTGTGGTGTCCTTCAACAATTCTTTTAGCCAATGACAATCCTAATCCCCAACCTCTATCTTTAGTAGTATATCCAGGTTGAAAAATTGTTTTTTGGATAGATGAAGGAATTCCTTTTCCGTTGTCTTTAACTTTTATTACAATACTATTTTGTTGCTTTTCAATATTTAAAAAGATATTGCCATTGCCTTCCATTGCATCTGCAGCATTTTTTATAACATTTTCAATCACCCAACTAAATAACGGCGCATTAATTAAGGCATGAAGTGGCTGGTCAATAAATTCCAAATTTAATTCTACAGTCTTTGGAATTCTTTTTTTCATGTAGGAAATATAATTGTTAAAGAATTCTACTAAATCAGTTTCAATAATCTCAACAGAAGATCCTATTTTAGAAAATCGCTCACTTACTACAGTTAATCTTTCAATATCTTTTTCCATTTCAATAAAAGCTTCTGAATTTTCCTGCCCACTTTCTTTTAAAAGTGTAATCCATCCATAGAGAGAAGATAGAGGAGTTCCTAGTTGGTGAGCAGTTTCTTTGGCCATTCCCGCCCAGACTTGATTTTGCTCAGAGCGCCTAAAGGAGGAAAAAGAAAGGTAAGATACGAGGAGAAAAAGAGCAACTATTAGAAGAGTAAGTAAAGGAAAATATTGCAACTGAAATAATATTTTAGAGTTGCTGTAGTAAATAACGCCATTATCATTATTGCCTAAATATATTTCTACTGGATTATTATTTTCAGACATTTTTTGAATAATTAAATCCATTTCCAATCTTTTCATTTCTTTATTAATGACATTTGAAGCAATTAAAGAGTCTCCACTTTGGCTCCAAAAAACTACTGGTAATTGAGCGATATTATTCATTATTTCTTTAGAGAATGAATTAATTAATGAATCGCGTTGAGACTGTAGTTGGAAATATTTTGAGGAATTAGAATAAAATATTCTTTGCACTCTATTTTTATAATAATTAAATTCAATAGGTTTATTTTGAGATGCCCATTTTAAGGTAATAGAATCTGACTTATCTTGTCTTTTCTTTGAATCACTTATATCTAATAAATCTATGTTTTTATGCGAAATATAAGTACCATTATTATCCGTAAGTATAAGAGGAATATTGTCATTGTTTTGGATAATTTCTAAAGCTAATCCAAAATCATTTAAAGACTTTTGAAACTCTTTTGTTGCTCTAGCCCATAAATAAACATTATTGGTTTCGTTTTGTGACAACTCCTGAAAAGCAATATTTGTAAGTCTGACCAACTCTGCTTTCTTTTTAACTGCTTCACTCCAAAAACGAATTTTTTCTAACTCAGATTCTTTAACGTTAGAGACTAAAATTGAAGTCAACCAAAATATGATGCCAATTATTAAAATACCAGCTAACAGCAATATTTTTTTCCATCGTTGTTTTTTTGAGTACAGCTTCATCTATTAACAAATATAGTTCTAATTGATATTATAATTATATAATAACAATAAATAGAATTTAAGGGCATTTTGTCATGAACTTGGTTATTTTAGCTAAAGAATATTTATAATTATTAAATGGGGTTTTTAATCCAGAGAATTTTTCTGTTGCTGGTTGTCTTGCTAGGCTTAATGTCTTGTGAAGATAACCCTAAAAAGCCTGAAAAGAAAATTGAGAAGAAGGTAGAGAAATGGTTGGAAGCAGGAAGCTTTAATGAAGACAGTGCCTATAAATTTATTGCCAAACAAGTTAGTTTTGGCCCTAGAGTGCCCAATTCCTCTAATCACGTTAAATGTGGCGATTGGCTTTCTGCTAAGCTTGCTTCTTTGGGATTTGAAATTTCTCAACAAGTTGGCGAGGTTACTGCATTTAATGGAGCTAAGCTGCCAGTGAGAAATATTATTGGGAACTTCAATAAAAACTCTTCTAAAAAAATTATGTTGTGCGCGCACTGGGATACAAGACCATTTGCCGATAGAGATACTCAAAATATTAACCTCCCAATAATAGGAGCTAACGATGGCGCAAGTGGCGTAGGTGTTTTATTGGAAATAGCAAGAATAATACAAAAAGACAGCTTGAAAATTGGTTTGGAAATTATATTCTTTGATGTAGAAGATTATGGGGCCCCAAATTACAACTCGAGTTTTTCAGATTTGCAAGCTATGAACGACACCTGGTGTCTTGGATCTCAATTCTGGAGCTATAATCTTCCTGAAAATTACCAAAAGCCAAACTTTGGAATATTATTGGATATGGTAGGAGCAAAAAATGCAATATTTCCAAAAGAAGAAATCTCTAGAATGTATGCAGGGTATCACCTAAATAAAATCTGGAAACTTGGACAGTATTTAGGATATGAAAGTTTCTTCAAAAATAAAATTGCTCCACCACTTACTGACGACCATACCTATATCAACGAGCTAACTCAAATCCCTACTTTAGATATAATTCACTACGAGATAAGTCCATTTACTAATAGATTTGATTTTGGCAAGTTCCACCATACTCATCAAGACAATATGGAAATTATTGACCGGCAAACATTAAAAGCTGTTGGGCAAACTGTTTTAACCTACCTATACAACAATTAAATGGAAAAAAAGCTTTTTTTATTAGATGCATATGCTTTAATCTATAGAGCTCACTTTGCATTCATAAACAATCCCAGGATAAACTCGAAAGGGTTAAATACTTCTGCAATTTTTGGGTTTTGTAATAGCTTATTAGAGGTGATTAACAATCATGAGCCTACTCACTTGGGAGTTGTTTTTGACCCACCTGGGGGATCTAATAGGGAAGAAATTTTTACTGAATATAAAGCCAATAGACAAGAGATGCCCGAAGATATAAGAAAAGCGATTCCTTATATTTTTGAAATATTAAAAGCAATGAATATTCAAGTGGAAATGGTTTCTGGTTTTGAAGCGGATGATTTAATTGGCACACTTTCCAAGCAAGCAGAAAAAAAAGGCTATAAAGTCTTTATGATGACTCCCGACAAGGATTTCGGACAACTTGTAAGTGAAAATATATTTATTTATAAACCTGGAAGAAGTGGAAATCCAAGTGAAATTCTTGGTCCTAAAGAAGTCTGTGAGAAATTTGAAGTGGAGCGTCCAGAACAAGTTATAGATATTTTAGGCCTTTGGGGAGATGCAGTAGATAATATTCCTGGAATTCCTGGAATAGGAGAAAAAACTGCAAAAAAACTTATTGGGATTTACGGAAGTATAGAAAACCTATTGGCAAATACTGGGGATTTAAAAGGAAAACAAAAAGAAAATGTGGAGAATTTTGCAGACCAAGGATTAATTTCTAAAAAACTAGCGACTATTATTCTTGACTGTCCTGTAGAATTTAATGAGTCCATTTATAAAAGAAAGGAAATTGATGAAAAGCCTTTGACAGGTATCCTCAAAGAGTTAGAATTTAATCAATTAGGGAAAAGGATTCTTGGCAAGCCAATTTATCAAGAAAAGCAAATGGATTTATTTGCATCGTCTGAAAACGAAGCTGAATCAACAACAAACCTTCAAGATTTTAGTTCTACAAAACCAGACTATAAATTAATTCAAACTAGGGACGAACATTTAAATTTCATAAAAGAATTGTCCTCTAAAGATGTTGTAGCATTTGATACTGAAACCACCTCCTTAGAAATAGAGGAAGCAAAATTACTTGGCATTTCATTTTCTTACAGCAAGAACATTGCTTTTTACTGTGATGTATCAAAAGAGGAAACTCTAATAGATTTATACAAAGACTTTTTTCACTCCAAAACAATAAAAATCGCTCACAATCTAAAGTACGATTACGGAATACTGTTCAAATATGGTATTCAAATAAATGAGTTTTGTTTTGATACAATGATAGCTCATTACTTAATAGATCCTGAAAAGAGACACAATCTAGACCAGCTTTCAAGAACTATTTTGAATTACGATCCTATTCCTATTGAATCTCTTATTGGTAGCAAAACAAAACCTACAAAAAAAATGGAAGAGGTGGAAATTGATGTCCTTAAGAATTACGCAGCAGAAGATGCTGATCTAACTTTTCAACTATACCTAAAATTTAGCAAGGAACTGAAAAATCTTGATTTAGAACACTTGTTTTACAATATAGAAATTCCGCTTATGAGGGTGCTTCACGACATGGAGAGACAAGGAATTAAAATAAACACAGAATCTTTAAGTAGTTTTTCTAAAAATCTAAATATTAGCTTGGCTAAATTAAAGCAATCAATTTTTCAACTTAGTGAGACAGAGTTTAATATCGATTCTCCAAAACAGCTAGGAGAAGTGATTTTTGGTAAATTAAATCTTGATGAAAAAGCAAAAAAAACCAAAACTGGCCAGTACAAAACTGACGAAGCAACTTTAAATAAACTTAACGGTGTTCACCCAATTATAGCAGATATTTTAAACTACAGGACAAGAAAGAAACTGCTATCTACCTATGTAGATGCACTACCAAAGTTAATTTCCCCAGTGACTAATAAAATTCATACGAATTATATGCAAGCTGTAACTTCAACAGGAAGATTAAGCTCTAACAAACCAAATCTTCAAAATATTCCTATAAGAACAGAGCTTGGAAAAGAAATAAGAAAAGCATTTTGCTCATCGGATAGTAACCATCTTTTGCTATGTGCAGATTATTCCCAAATTGAACTAAGAATTATAGCAGGATTAAGCAAAGACGAATCTATGATCAATGCATTTACAATTGGCCGAGATATTCATACTGAAACAGCTTCAAAAATTTTTCATGTTAATCTAGAAGACGTTTCACGAGAAATGAGAAGTAAAGCGAAAATGGTAAATTTTGGAATTATTTATGGGATTTCTGCATTTGGTCTCTCCCAGAGACTAGGGGTTAAAAGAACTGAAGCAAAAGAAATTATTGACAATTATTTTTTAGAATTTCCAAAGATTAAACAATATATGGACTCAACCATTTCATTTGCCAAAGAAAAAGGATATGTAGAAACCATTTTTAAAAGAAAACGCTTTTTACCAAACATAAGCAGTGGCAATGCAACAATGAGAGGCTTTGATGAGAGAAATGCAATAAATGCACCTATCCAAGGAAGTGCAGCAGATATAATCAAACTGGCAATGGTAAATATTCATAAAAAAATGTTGGTTCAAAAAATGGAATCAAAATTATTACTTCAGGTTCATGATGAATTAGTTCTAGACATGGTCAAAGAGGAACAAAAAGATTTGGAAAAACTGGTAAAGCAAGAAATGATGGAGGCGGTAAAATTCAATGTCCCTTTAGAAGTAGAAATTGGGAGTGGAGAGAATTGGCTAATTGCACATTAATAATTACGTCTAATTTTTTCCTCTAAATTTTAAAATAAGTTCTACTGTAGAATACATTATTCCAATAAGTAATAACATTCCATAAATTATTTTATGCTCTAATTGTCCTTTTATTAGAACCGTAAAAGTACTTACAACAATTATTTTAATAAATAGGCTAGTGTAGGTTAATGCAAATGCATGGGTTTTAAAAGCATTAAAAAGTTTTCCTATAATTTTTGAAAACAAAATCAAAAATAAAACACAACAAACTCCGTAAGCAATAGATAAAGATAGACCCATGAAATAACTTTTAAGGGCGCGAATGTAGTATACTGTTTGAAAGATTAGACATCTGATTGATGTTTTTTTTTACCCTATCAAAAAAAAATGATTTCCAATACCTTTTTTAGAGTATTTTAATAAATTTAATGGCTTAAAAAGGAAGCTAAAACTGTAAGTAAAACAAAAAAATAGCAGAATATTGAATTTTAACCTTAATTTTGAATAATAGATATTTTATGAAATACTTATCCATATTTTCGTTTTTAATTTTTAGTCTATCTTTTAATGCGCAATGTAAAAGTCTTTCCAAACAATGTGCTAAAAATATTGGAGAGGGTTATCTGCTTTCTGGACAGGACATTAGTTTTGTATTGTCTCCTGGGAAAAAACAGCAATGTATTACTACATTTTACGAAAATCAAGATTACAGAATATCAATTTGCTCTGACTCAACTTTAGGGAACATTCATATGACAATTAGAAATTCTAAAAGACAACTACTTTATGACAACCATAGTAATGGAAATAATTCTTTTGACTTTAAAGTTAGTGCCACTCAACAGCTAATAATATCCTTAATAGCTCCAGAAAATAATTTAACGGACGAACTTAATCAACCAGTAGATGTCTTTGGATGTGTTTCTGCTATAGTTGGCTTTAGATTTTAACAAAAACATTTCGTAAATTTGATTGAAATAGAATTAAGATGAATACAATTTTTTTAGGTATAATAGGCCCCCCGCAGATAATCATAATATTAATTGTTGTGCTTTTACTTTTTGGAGGGAAGAAGATTCCAGAACTTATGAGAGGCTTGGGTAAAGGAGTTAAAGAGTTTAAAGAAGCTACTAAAAACGAAGAAGAATCTGAAAATAAAGATTAAAAAAATTGAATATACCAGAGTCTTTAGCAGACATTCAGGAAAAAATAATTAAAAAGGAAATCTCCTTAGTCCAAATCTGCCAAGAATATATTAATAGAATAAAATCTTCCACCAGTAATGCATTTATAGAGGTCTTTGAAGAAGAAGCCTTGTCAAAAGCTGAAAAAATTCAAAAAAAAATAATAGGAGATAATTTTGGCCTTTTGGCTGGAATATTTGTAGGGCTTAAGGATAATATCTGCTACAAAGATCACAATTTGACTGCATCTTCTAAGATGCTAGAGGGATTCAAATCCTTATTTTCTGCAACAGCTGTTGAAAAAATACTAAATGAAGATGCTATAATTTTAGGAAGACTTAATTGCGATGAATTTGCAATGGGAAGTTCCAATGAGAATAGTATTTACGGACCAGTTAAAAACCCAAAAGATGAAAAAAAAGTACCGGGAGGTTCTTCAGGAGGCTCTGCAGCTGCTGTGGCAGAGGGCCTTTGTAATATCGCTTTAGGTTCTGATACTGGAGGCTCTATTAGACAACCTGCTTCTTTTTGTGGAGTTATTGGCATGAAACCTTCCTATGGTAGAATTTCCAGAAATGGATTAATAGCATATGGTTCAAGTTTTGATCAAATTGGTGTTTTTTCTAAAACAATTCAAGATGCAAATATTCTTATTCATGTTATGAGTGGAAGCGATGAATTTGATAGTACTGTTTCGTCCCAAGAGCCAAGTAATAAAGAAATTCAATTGCCTAATAAAAAATTCAATTTTGGAATACCTGATGAATATTTGAAATTTGAAGGTCTAGATATCGAAATCAAAAATAAATTATTGTCCGTTATTGAAAATTTAAAAGAGGATGGGCATAAAGTAGAAGTTTTAAAGTTTCCTTTTTTAAAATATCTTGTACCAACTTATTATGTTCTAACTACTGCAGAAGCAAGCTCAAATTTAGCAAGATACGATGGAGCACATTTTGGTTTTAGGTCCAATAATTCCGAAGATATAAATTCTACCTATGAAAATTCAAGATCTGAAGGGTTTGGAATAGAAGTTAAACGACGTATTATGCTGGGTAATTTTGTCCTTAGTTCTGGGTATTACGATGCGTATTTCACAAAGGCTCAAAAAGTTCGAAGATTAATTAAAACTAAAACTGAAGAAATGTTGAAAAATAATGATGTTCTTATTCTTCCTACAGCACCTTCTACCGCTTTTAATATTGGAGAAATAAAAGACCCCATAAAAATGTATTTACAAGACATATTTACTGTTCATGCTAATATAACTGGCGCTCCCGCAATTTCACTGCCAATTGGAACCCATAGTAATAATCTTCCTTTTGGTATTCAATTAATGGCTAATAGTTTTCAAGAAAATACTCTTTTTGAAGTTTCAAATTTATTAATAGAAAAGTATTTAGAATGAAACATCTTTTAGTAGAAGAGTATGAATATGATTTTAGTCTCCTTGGTATTTGTTGCCATGAGAAAGATTATCGACTTTGTTGGGCGGTTAATAGCACTTTAGATTTAAACCTTACAAAATCTGGAAAAGATATTGAGTTGATTTTTAACAAGAAATCAAAACCTAATGCAAATTTTCCAATTTTTTCATATATAAATGATGTAAATTCCAATGAATATTATTTAATTGGAAACAAATGCGAGCGAAGCTGGTTAATTCCTGAAAAATCTCACATTGATTTTTTTTTATTAGTTAAATCTGACGAAAAAAAAACTTACGATTATTATTTAAAGAAACTTAGAAAAATTCCATTTATATTAACGGCACATTCTGTAGTAGTAGAACAATTAAAATCAAAAGAAAATCTAATTTTTTAAAATGAGTAAAAGAACAAAAATTGTAGCAACTGTTGGCCCTTCAACATCTAGTGAGGAAGTATTAAAAGCAATGATTAAGGAAGGAGTTAACGTCTTTAGAGTTAATTTTTCTCATGGTATTCATCAAGACCATATTAATGCAATTAAAAAAATCCGAACTGTGGATGAGCAGTTAGGTACCCACTCTGCAATACTGGCAGACTTGCAAGGTCCAAAAATAAGAATAGGCGACATGCCGGAAAAGGGACTTTTACTTGAAAATAATCAAGAATTTATTTTAACTACACTTGAAGAAAGAGATTTAAAAAAATCCGCTCAAATATTTATTGATAGGATCCCTAAAGACGTAAAAAAAGGAGAAAAAGTTCTTTTAGATGATGGAAAAATACATTTAGAAATTGTAGAAACCAATTTGAAAGACACTGTTAAAACTAGAGTAGTTGCTGGTGGATTATTATTTTCTAAAAAGGGACTCAATTTACCTGAAACCAATATTAATATTTCAAGTTTGACAGTGAAAGATAAAGCTGATTTGGTAGTGGCTTTAGAACAAAAAGTAGATTGGATTGGATTTTCGTTTGTGAGATCTGCAAGGGAAGTTATTGAGCTAAGACATTTAATAAATAGTCACAACGGAAACGCAAAGATTATTGCAAAGATTGAAAAACCTGAAGCGGTAAGTGATCTCCATGGAATATTGGTAGAGACTGACGCTGTGATGGTTGCAAGAGGAGATTTAGGTGTTGAAATTCCACTTGAATCGGTTCCTTTAGTCCAAAAAAAGATTGTCTCTATGGCACAAGATTTAGCAAAACCCGTAATTATTGCAACCCAAATGATGGAAAGCATGATGGACAACATTACGCCAAATAGGGCTGAAGTTAATGACGTAGCCAATGCAGTTATGGATGGAGCAGATGCAGTAATGTTAAGTGGAGAAACTTCTGTAGGAAAACATCCTATTGAAGTAATTAAAATAATGACTAGAATTATCAATGAAGTAGAAAATAATTTTAGCAATATTTATGTCAAAGAAACGCTACCTAAAAAGAATAACGAACGATTTATTACAGACTCTATATGTTTTAATGTCTGTAGATTGGCCCAGCGAGTAGAAGCAAAAGCAATTATCACAATGACACATTCTGGATATACTGCTTACAAGATTTCTAGTCAAAGACCAAAGTCTGAAATTTTTGTTTTCTCTAGTAATAAAAAACTACTAAGTACCTTATCTCTAGTATGGGGAGTTAGTACTTTTTATTATAATAAGGCAATAAGTACAGACCACACAATTGCAGACATAACCCATCTTTTAAAAAAAGAAGGGTATGCAGAAAGTGGAGATTTAATTATCAATACTGCAAGCATCCCCCTTCTTGAAAATGGAAAAACAAATATGTTAAAACTAAGCTATATAGATTAAGTCATGATCAATATTAAGTTACTTAAAGAAATTTGTGAAACTGCAGGAGCTCCTGGTTTTGAAAATAGGGTTAGAAGTTTAGTTTTAAAACAAATAAAAAATTATGTAGACCATATAGAAATTGACAATATGGGAAATATAATTGCTTTAAAAAAAGGAGTTGACTCTTCCAAATCTGTAATGATTGGGGCTCATATGGACGAAATTGGGTTTATCGTAACACATATTGATAAAAAAGGATTCTTAAAGTTTCATCCCCTTGGTGGTTTTGACCCAAAAACTCTGACTTCTCAAAGAGTAATTGTTCACGGGAAAAAAGATGTAATTGGAGTGATGGGATCTAAACCTATTCATGTAATGACACCTGAAGAAAAAAATAGAGTTCCAAAAATTAGTGACTTCTACATAGATTTAGGTTTAGAATTAAAAGAAGCAGAGAAAATAATTTCTGTTGGAGATTCTGTAACAAGAGAAAGAGCTCTTATAGAGATGGGAGATTGTATAAATTGTAAAAGCTTAGATAATAGAATTGCTGTTTTCATTCTCATTGAAACGTTAAAAAAATTAGAAAAACCAGATTTTGATACTTATGCTGTTTTCACTGTTCAAGAAGAAGTAGGAATAAGAGGGGCACAAGTTGCTACTCAGAAAATAAAACCAGATTTTGGATTTGGCTTAGATACTACTATTGCTTACGATGTCCCCGGGGCAAGTGAACATGAGAAAATCACTTCTTTAGGAAGTGGTGTAGGAATAAAAATTATGGATGCCAGTACCATTTGCGATTCTAGAATGGTAAAATTCATGAAAAAAACAGCAACTGAAAATAAGATTTCTTGGCAGAATGAAATTCTTACAGCAGGAGGAACTGACACAGCTAGTATCCAACGAATGACACCTGGAGGATCTATTGCAGGTGCATTTTCAATTCCAACAAGACATATTCATCAGGTAATAGAAATGGTTCACAAAAAAGATGTTGAAAGTTGTATAGAGTTATTAAAATGCTGTCTGTTATCTATGAACAACAACAATTGGGAACACAAAATTGAAATCTAAAAAGTTTCGGAACTAAATTGTTTTAGGAATCTCCAATCATTTTCAGAATATAATCTCAAGTCATTTACTTGGTAAACTAATTGTGCTATTCGTTCTACGCCCATTCCAAATGCATATCCACTGTAAAGCTCTGGATCTATATTACAATTTTCTAAAACATTAGGATCTACCATCCCACAGCCCATAATTTCTAACCATCCTGAATATTTACAGACATTACAACCCTTTCCGTTACAAATCGTACAAGAAACATCTACTTCTGCAGAAGGCTCAGTGAATGGAAAATACGAGGGTCTAAGTCTTATTTTTGCTTCATCTCCAAACATAGATTTAGTAAAATATAAAAGTGTTTTTTTCATGTCTGCAAATGAAACATCTTTGTCAATATAAAGACCTTCAATCTGATGAAAAAAACAATGTGCTCTTGCTGAAATTGCTTCATTTCTATAAACTCTTCCAGGTGAAATAGTTCTTATTGGCGGTTGGTTATTTTCCATCACTCTCACTTGTACTGAAGAGGTGTGAGTTCTTAAAGCAATATCGTCTTGGATAAAAAAAGTGTCCTGCATATCTCTTGCAGGGTGTTCCTTTGGAAAATTAAGAGCAGTAAAATTATGCCAATCATCTTCAATCTCAGGACCTTCAGAAATTGAAAATCCAATTTGGTAAAATATATTTGTTATCCTATCTCTAATTAAAGTAATTGGATGCCTAGAACCAAAATTCATAGGTTGTCCTGGGATAGTATAATCCGTGTTGTTTTTATTGCTATTTGAGTTGGTAGATAATTTTGATTTTAAATTGTTTACCTTCTCTTGACAATTGTTTTTTAATATGTTTAATTGTTTTCCAAATTCTTTTTTTTGATCTACAGGAACTTCCTTAAAAGCGCTAAATAATAAAGTTACTTTTCCCTTCTTGCCAAGATATGCAATCCTAAACTGCTCTATTTCTTCAGGTGAATTGCTTTGAAATTTTTCAACTTCTTGGTTGATCTTGTCAATGTCTTCAAACATATTATTTAATAATTCTAGCTGATAAAATTGTAACTGCAGATATTGGCCGATCTCCTCTAGCTGTTTTAACAGAACAAATTTTATCTATTATTTCTATTCCTTGGGTAACTTCTCCAAAAACAGTATAACCATTGTCTAAAAAGGGAGTTCCTCCAATTTCTTGATAAACTTTTTTTGCACTATCGGAAAAATAAAAATTGTTTTCAGTATGTTGGTAGTTCTTCTCTTTTTGATTAATTCTATTTTCCATTTGGGTCAGTTGTTGCAAGGAAAGTTTTCTTCCTTGTACAATATAAAATTGGCTGCCACTAGATTTTTTTTCTGGATTAACGTTGTCCCCCATTCTAGCTGCAGCTAAAGCACCTTTCTTGTGAAATAACTTTGGATTGATTTCTGCGGGAATTGTTTCTCCTTCACTATTTTGACCTAGTTGTCCTTTAAAATCATCTTTCTTAGAATTAGGGTCTCCTGCTTGAGCCATAAAGCCATTAATAACTCTGTGAAATTTTATCCCATCGTAAAACTTATTCTCTACTAATTTTTTAAAATTGTCTCTGTGTAATGGGGTTTCATTGTAAAGCTTTAAACTAACTGTCCCCTCAGATGTAACCATTTCAATCCTAGTTTCACTAGGAACAGAATTCTTTGTCTTAAAGACCGAACAACTAAAAAATAGAAAGGCTATAAATCCAAAAAATATATTTCTAAAAGCTCTAAACATTTAAATCCTGTATTTTTTCTATATTGCAAAGTAAGACAATAGTATAAATTAATCTAAAATATTTTAAAGTTATCTTAAATTTAAATGAATCAAAGGCGCTAAAAATAAATGGATTTGCTAAAGACATATAATAGGATTTTCATATTTTCAAGTATAATAATTTGTTTTTCATCTTTGAATTCCTGCTATAAGCCCGATCCAACTATTGCTATAATTAGAGTTTTGGATAACAACACAAATAATCCAATTGAAAACATAAGTGTTCGTTTATTTTTTGACGATTCAAATGGTGGTAGTATCCCAGAAATTGATATTATTAAAAATACTTTGAGTAATGGAACTGCCAGCTTTGACTTTAGCGATGGATACAGAGACGGCCAGGCTGGGTTTGCAGTTTTAGATATTGAAGTTGATGGGGTATTTGTTGGCGTTATAAATATTGTAGAAATGACCACCACTGAAAAAGTAATTTATATTCAATAATTATCATAGCTTGAATAAAAAACAACTTTATTTAAATCTCTTATTTTCTTTACTAATAATTATCTTCAAAAGCTATCAAATAATTTTTGTGAACGGTTTTTTTGGCAGCCTGACTTGGAATATTTTTAAAGAATCTATTGTCCTTATTTCCATTTATTGGTTGGGTATTGGAGGTATTCACTTTCTAAAGACAAAGTTTTTAAGTAAAAAATAAAAGGGCTGGTCTAAAAGAATTCCTATTTTACAAATTATAAGTTAATATATCCTATTTTTATATATAATCTTACTATGGAAGCACCTAACCTACTTGTGAAAATTGAAAATAGCATTGCACTATTTACTTTAAATAGACCCCAACAACTCAATGCGCTAAATCACCAACTTATTGACGAGCTAAATCAAGAGCTTGAAAAAATAAAAATTGACAAAAATGTAAAATCTTTGATTATAACCGGCTCGGGGGAAAAGGCTTTTGTTGCGGGAGCTGACATCAAAGAATTCGCAAAATTTACAAGTGAAGAAGGTGAAAATCTTGCCAGAGATGGTCAAAAGAAATTATTTGATTTTATTGAAAACTTTCCAAAGCCAGTTATTGCAGCAATCAATGGGTTTGCCTTGGGAGGAGGGCTAGAACTTGCAATGGCATGTCATATAAGACTAGCATCTAATAATGCTAAAATGGGATTGCCTGAAGTTAGTTTAGGAGTTATTCCAGGATACGGGGGGACTCAGAGACTGGCTCAATTAGTTGGTAAAGGTAAAGCGATGGAAATGATTGCAACAGGAAGAATGATTGATGCTAATCAGGCGCTTAATTATCGGTTGGTAAATAATATTGTTCAACCAGATGACTTAATTTCAACATGCAAAGATTTAGCTAATCAAATTGCTAAAAATTCTCCAAATGCAATATCTGCTGCAATTAAATCAATAAATGCAGGGTTTAATTCTAATTTAAACGGATATGAAGTGGAAATAAATTCTTTTGGCAGTTGTTTTGGAACTAAAGATTTTATTGAAGGAACAAGTGCATTTTTAGAAAAGAGAAAACCTAATTTTTAAAATTGAGTTCAATTAGAAAATTAATTAATCAAACAGCAATTTACGGCACAAGCAGTATTATTGGGAGATTTTTAAACTTTTTATTAACACCACTATATGCCCTTCAATTCACCAACGAACAATATGGTATAATTACTGAAATGTATGCTTATGTAGCATTTTTAGTAGTTTTCCTTACTTATGGGATGGAGACTGCATTTTTCAGATTTTCAACAACCAATAAGGTAGGAAAAATAAATATATATTCCAACACCTTATATTCCTTAATTACCACCTCAACAGTTTTTGTGGCCATGGCCACCATATTCTCTCAAAATATTGCAGATTGGCTAAAGTATCCTAACCATAAAGAATATATTATTTGGTTTAGTTTGATTGTGAGTTTAGATGCTGTTTCATCCATCCCTTTAGCAAAGTTGAGACTTCAAGAAAAAGCGAAGAAATTTGCTCTTGTCAATCTTCTTAATGTTGGGGTAAATATTTTTTTAAACTTATTTTTTCTTATTTATTGTAAAGAAGCTTATGAAAATGGGCATCAAAACTGGATTACCGAAAATCTTTACAATCCAGAAATTGGAGTTGGTTATGTATTTATTTCTAATCTTATTTCAAGTGTGATAAAGTTCGGTGTTTTAATGCCAACAATGAGTTTTAAGGGAACTTTTGACTTTACCATACTGAAACAAATGACTAGCTATGCAGCTCCAATGCTTTTAGTTGGGTTAGCTTATGTAGTAAACGAGACTTTGGATAGAGCAATGCTTAAATCTATTCTATTCAATCAATATTTAGAAAATGGTGATGCAAAAAATAGTTCTCAAGCATTGTCTATGGCACTTTCCCAAAACGGGATTTATGGAGCTAATTATAAAATAACAATGATAGTTAGTATGTTTATTCAGGCATTTAGGTATGCTTCTGAGCCTTTCTTTTTTAAAAATGAAGCTAGTAAAAACTCCAAAGATACACTGGCTAAAGTCATGAATTATTTTGTTGTTGTTCTTGTTTTTACTTTTTTAGTGATGACTCTATTTTTGCACTTCTTTAAATATTTTATTCCCAACGCTGAATATTGGAGTGGACTAAAGGTAGTTCCGGTATTACTTGGTGCCAATATTTGTTTGGGAATTTATACGAGCTTATCTATTTGGTATAAACTTTCTGAAAAAACAATTTATGGAGCAATTATTTCAATTATTGGTGTTTTAATCACTCTATTAATTAACTTTCTATTCATTCCTATTTATGGATATGAAGCTTCTGCCTATGCAACTTTATTTTGTTATGGTTCTATGATGATAATTAGCTATTTTTTTGGACAATACCACTACAGAGTTCCTTACAACCTAAAAAAAATATTTCTTTATTTCATAGCAGGAGGGTTAATTTATTGGCTGAGTTTAGACTTTGACGCTTCTATTAATTACAACGTTGAAGAGTATGGGTTTCATGTATTTCTTTTGGCTTGCTATATAGTTTTAGTATATTTTGTAGAAAGACCTAAAAAATTAAAAATTAAAAAATAAGCTGAAAATGATCTCAATAAAAATTGTAAATAGTTCAAATAACAATACCCCTAGCCTTGCTACAAAAGGAGCAGCAGGTGCAGATATAAGAGCTTTTATTGAAAATAAAATAATCTTAAAACCAATGGAAAGAAAATTGATTTCAACAGGGCTTAAAATGGAAATTCCCTTTGGGTATGAAGTGCAAATAAGACCAAGAAGCGGGCTTGCTTTTAAAAATGGAATTACAGTAATTAACAGCCCTGGAACTATTGATTCTGATTACAGAGGAGAAATTGGAATTCTTTTAATAAACCTTTCAAACGAAAATTTTGAAATAAATAATGGAGATAGAATAGCTCAAATGGTTTTGTCAAAATACGAAGTTCCAAACTTTATTGAAACATCTGAAATTTCGATTAGTCAAAGAGGAGAAGATGGATTTGGGAGCACAGGTAAAAAATAATTTTTCTATAAAAAGCATGATTAATAATTTAAGAATTATCTACTTTTTCATAGCATTATTTTTTACTCAAAAAGTAAGTTCTCAACAAGATAATATCTTAGGTGAAAGGACATTTGTGAAATGTCTTATTGATGCAACAGGTGCAAAAGTTAGCGGAGATTTTTATTTGGCAGATTCTTTATATAAAAAATGTTTGGATATAAATCCTAAAAGTGGTGTTGTTAATTTTGAGCTTTCTGGAATTTATTTGTCTCTTAATCAACCGCAAAAAGCCTTGGAATATGCAAGTAATGCAGCTATAATTGATCCAGGAAATGAATGGTATCTAGCAAATTTAGCATTGGCCTATAAAGAAAATGCGAACCATAAAAAAAGTGCTGAAACCTTTTCCAAATTAATTGAAATAAAACCTGATAAGATCTCCTACTTATTTTCTTTAACTGAAGAACTCTTAAACGGAAGTAAGTACAAAAAGGCTATAATAGTTCTCAATAAAATTGAAGAAAAGATTGGCATTAGTGAAGATTTGTCAATACAAAAGCACCAAATTTATGTTTTCTTAAAAGATAAAAAAAAGGCAATAGATGAACTTGAAAAATTGATTGCTTTTAGTCCAGAAAATATAAGAGGACTAGGCCTATTAGCGGAGTACTACCAAAACATTAACAAACCTAAAGAATCCAAAAATTTATTGGACAAAATGATGCTCATTGATTCCTCCAATGGTCTTGTTAGACTTTCATTGTTTCAATTTCATTATAAAAATGGAGATATTATTAAAGCCTATCAAGAACTTCTATATGTGATGGAATCTCTAGAAGTTGAAAATAATTTAAAAAAACAAATGCTTCTTCAGATATCTTACGACGAAAAAAGCCCATACAATATTAATCAGATATGTAAACTTGCAGAAAGTTATCTAAAATCAGACTTTCAAAGTAGTGAGGTCTTACTTCTTTTAGGGAATTTAAAAATGCATCAAAGAAAAGAAGATACTGCATGTTTCTATATTAGAAAATCTCTAAAAATTAATCCACTACCATTTGAGGCCTGGACTCAGTTAATTTCTTCTACTCTTTCAAGAAACAGGTTGGAAACAACTATTAAAGACTCTAAAAACGCAATAGAAAGTCATCCAAATCAGCCATTTCTTTATTTAGCATTAGGCATTGCTTTGAACCAAAAAAAACAATTTGAAAGTGCTATTGAAAATCTTAAAAAAGGAAAGAATTTGGTTTTCAATAACTCATTTTTAGAAAGTGATTTTAATCAACAAATTGGCGATTCTTACTATGGAATAAAAAAATTCAAAATAGCATTTGATTATTATGAAATGTCTTTAGCTTTAAATCCTGAAAATTTTAACCTATTAAATAATTACAGTTATTATTTGGCTATAGAAAAAGTCAATCTAAAGAGAGCAAAAGAATTAATATTAAAGGTAATAGATAAGTTTCCTGATAATTCCACCTATATGGACACTTATGGGTGGGTGATATTCCAAATAGGAGAATATGAAGAAGCTGAACAAATTTTATTTAATGCTGTTATTAAAGATGGAGAAAGGTCTGGTGAGATATTAGAGCATTATGGAGATGTTCTTTTTAAATTAGATAACAAGAAAAAAGCTATTACTTTTTGGAAAAAAGCAAAAGCAACTGGCGAGCATTCAAAAGAGTTAATTCAAAAAATAAATGAAAATAAATTTATTGAATAATGTTTTAGTAGGGTTTTTTACTGTCTTTATTTCTGCCTCTTGCAGTATGATAAAAAATGTTGAGGAAGGAAAAGTGGTAAAAGTTCTTAATGAAAAAAAGCTTTTAGATTCAATTAAAGAATATGAGCTAGATATCCAATGGCTAAAAGCTAGAGGAAATGCATCAATAACTATAAATAATGAGGCCCCACAAGAAATAGATCTAAATATTAGATCTAAAACAGACAGTTTAATTTGGCTCAATATTTCTAAATTTAAAAAAAGAATGTTTCGAGGAGAGTTTAAGAAAGATTCTGTAAAAATGGTCATCGAGTATCCTGAAAAATTATTTTTCAAAGGCTCTGTTGCAAATCTAGAGAATGATTTAAATTTATCGATTCCCTATGCTTTAATTGAAGATTTACTAATGGGAAGATCTTACCTAAAACATTTAGAAGACAAATTTATTCTACAAGTAAAGAATAATGAGTACCATTTACATTCTCACAGAAAAAGAAAAACCAAAAGAATTACAAATAACAAAACTAAAAAATCAGTAGATTATATTTATCAATCTTGGATTGATCCATTTACTTTTAAATGTAAGAGAATAAATATAATTTTCCCAGCTTCCAGTTCTGAAATTAACATCAACTATAAAAATTGGGAAAAAATAAATAATCAATACTTTCCTATGGATATTGAACTTATAATTAGCAACTTAGAGCTAGCATATAATCTTTTAATCAACTATAAAAATGTAAAGTTTGACTTGCCCCAAAAATTTCCTTTTAAAGTTATTGACAATAAGTACCAGTCTATAAAATTTAATGATTAGAACAATCAAACATATTTTAATTGTGGGAGCTTTGCTTCTTCCTTCTTTGTTTTATGGTCAAAAGAAAAGTGATTTACTTAAAAGACAAGAAAAAAAATTATTAGAAAAAATTGAGCACACAAAAGAACTAATCAATCAAACTAGAGCCACAAAAAAACTTACCCTTAGTGAAATTAATATTGTCAACAAACAAATTCAATATAGGCAGAAGCTAATTGACAATTACAGTTTCCAACTTAGGAAAATGGATGAAAAAATAAAAGAAATTAATAGGCAGATTAGCTCATTAACTAATACAGATAAAATCTTGAAAGAGGAATACAGAAAAATGATTTTATATGCTTTTAAGAATAGAGATCCTAATTATAAATTTCTCTATATAATTTCTTCCTCTACATTTTCAGAAGCTTTTCACAGGATGAAATATATTCAGTATTACAAAGACTACCGTTTAAAACAAATAGATAGAATTAAAAAAACACAAATTAATCTAGAAATTAAAAAAGGAGAATACATTGAAGAAATTAAAAGAAAAAAATCTCTGTTAGATAATAAAAAGCAAGAAAAGATAGATTACCAAAAAGATAAAAATATCCAAATAATATCTTTAGAGAAAATTAAAAACAATGAAAAAAATTTAGCTGAAGATTTAGAAAAAAACAATATAAAAAGACAAGAAATTGCAAAAGCTGTAAAAAAAGCTATTGAAAAAGAAATAAGAGCTTTAGAAAAATTGAAAAAATCAAAATTTGATTATACACCTGAGGGAAAAGCACTTTCAAAAAATTTTAGCAACAACAAAGGTCGGTTAATCTGGCCTGTTGAAAAAGGAGAAGTTACCAGTAGATATGGGAAGCATCAACACCACTTGGTAAGTACAGCAACAGTAGATAATAATGGGATTGATATTACTACATCAAAAAATGCAAATGTTCGTGCTGTTTTTGGTGGTAAAGTAACAAGTGTTCTTATAATTCCAGGAGCTGGTAGAGTGGTGATGGTAAGCCACGGAGAGTATAGGACTGTTTATGCTAATTTACAGGAAGTTTATGTAAAAAAAGGAGACCTCATTAAAACCAAAGATAAGGTGGGTAAACTGCTTGCTAAGGAATCTGGTATTTCAGAAGCTCATTTTGAAATATGGAGAATATTAGCCGAAGGATTAAATACAGTGAACCCTTCTGTATGGTTGTCAAAATAATTAACCAATCTCAATTAAAACATCTAATCCATCAAAAGGATTATTTCCTTTAGGTTTGTTTTTCAAAATCACTTGAACGTATCCAAATTTATTGATCATTTTTTGAACTACTTTATTTATAGAATTATTTAAATAACCCAATTTAAACCCTTGATAATATATTGCTAAAGAATTCTCTTCCCAAAATCTACTTTTATCGGACTCTATAGTTAGTGAATCATTAATTTTAAGGGAGTCTTTAACGTATATATAATCATGTCTTGTAAGTTCTACTAAATGCGTCATAATCCCCATTTTAGGTAGAATGACCTCTATGTTTTCAGAAATTGCTAATGTTTTCATCTTATGCTGTTTTTAATTGAAATAAATGTTGGTTAATAAATGTTTCGTTGGTAGAAAAAATTAAGTCCTCACCGAGATGATTTTTTGGGACAATTTCACACACTTGATCATTATCCCCAATCAGCTTATTCCAAAGGGAGTTGGTTTTTTGGAAACCAATTATTTTCTCACATAAATGGCTAAATCTAACAAGGTCTATTGGAATTGAAGTATAATAGTTTTTATTATTTATTCTAACTGCCCCATCTAGTAATATAGCTGTATCATTTTTCTCATAGATAATATAATTTACTTGAAAAGTGATTTTAGGATTTGTCTTTGTTGTCATTTTTAAATTTTTAATACACAACAAATATGAGCAACATCTACGTAATCATTTTACGTAGTAAAAAAACCTAATACTTTACGCTTAAAGATTCATTTATCTTTATTTTTTTAGAGACCCCTAATGCTTTTACTTTTAACGTTCCGTCAATTAGAAGTGTAACCTCATTTCCAGTGATATAGCTGAAAAACCCTGATACTACAGGAATAAAACTTTTGATTTCAGTAGAAAAAGATAAGTTAATCTTAGAAATTCCACTTTTTTTAAGGACGTAGGAATCTGTAATTTCCAAAACTCCTATATCTTCTTTACCAAGTAATCCTTTAACATTAGCAGACTTTAAGACTATATTGTACGGGTTAGGATTAAAGAAACTTAATTCAACACAAATAGGATTACAACCATCTTGCTCAGAAAATGAATAATCTTCCATCCCCTTAAATTCAAGGGGCTTATATAAAGAACAAGAAGAAATCAAAAAACTTAATATTAAGATGGCAAACAATCTCATTTCTTATACCATAAGATTTGCATAATTTTTGTAAAAATGTGGTATTGTTTCAATTCCTTTGTAAAAATTAAATAACCCAAAGTGTTCATTTGGAGAATGGATTACATCCGAATCTAATCCGAAACCAAGTAGTATTGTTTTCAATCCTAAAACCTCTTCAAACATTGGAACTATAGGAATACTTCCTCCACTTCTAACTGGGATTGGTGTTTTTCCAAAAGTTGTTTCCATTGCGTTTTTTGCAGCTAGATATGCAGGAAAGTCTGTAGGAATAACGACCCCTTCTCCTCCATGATGAGGAGTTACTTTAACTTTTACATATTCAGGGGCAATTTTTTTAAAATGGCTTTCAAATAATTCAGTGATCTTTTCTGAACTTTGATTAGGCACTAATCTCATGGAAATTTTTGCATTTGCTTTGGATGGCAATACAGTTTTAGCGCCTTGGCCAATATAACCTCCCCAAATACCATTTACATCTAAAGTTGGCCTTATAGAATTTCTTTCATTGGTAGTAAATCCATCTTCTCCATAAACATTATCAATTGATAGGTCTAACATATATTCAGACAAATTAAATGGGGCTTTGGCCATTTCTTTTCTGTCAAAATTACTCACCTCAACAACGTCTTTATAAAAGCCAGGAATATTAATTGTTCCATTTTCATTATGTAATGAAGCTATCATTTTGGACAATACATTAATTGGGTTGGCAACAGCACCTCCATAAAGTCCAGAATGTAGATCTCTATTTGGTCCTGTTACTTCTACCTCCACATAACTTAACCCCCTAAGTCCAACACATATAGATGGTGTAGTATTATTTATAATTCCAGTATCTGAAACCAAAACTACATCTGCCTTTAAAAGTTCAACATTAGAACGTACAAACTTTTCTAGATTAGAAGACCCTACCTCCTCTTCTCCCTCAAACATAAACTTGACATTGCAGGAAAGTTCTCCAGATTTATACATTGCTTCAAAAGCTTTTAAATGCATAAACATCTGACCTTTGTCATCGCAGGCTCCTCTTGCAAAAATAGCACCTTCTGGATGTATCTTAGTTTTTTTAACCACTGGATCGAAAGGATCTGAATCCCATAATTCATAAGGATCTGCAGGTTGAACATCGTAATGACCATATACCAAAACTGTAGGAAGACTAAGGTCAATAATCTTCTCTGCATAAACAATTGGATGCCCTTCTGTAGGAAATATTTGGACATTATCAGCTCCAATTTGATTAAGATTATTCTCCAAAAAACTAGCTGCTTTTAGCACATCATCTTTAAATTTCATATCCGCACTAACAGATGGGATTTTAATGAATTCAAACAACTCATTTAAAAATCTATTTTTATTTTTATTAATATATTCTTGAGTCATAATAAGTAAATTTTAGAAGCTTTAATTAATTAATTCAAGTTAAAGATTTATTTACTAACCCTTAGGATGTCTAAGAATATTTTATAGATTATTAACTTTAGAGAAAATTAATACTTTATAAGTGGGGAAAAAAATTTTAACTCTATCCTTTTTGTTTTGTCTTTACCAAAACTTTTATAGTCAGATTGAAGTAGATAATTCAGCTCCTTTCAATACGGCAATTTCATTAGTTGATAATATTTTACTAGGTGGTGGGGTAAGTTCTGCAAACCATTCTTTTATGGGAGACGCAATACAAATTGGGTTTTTCAATGCTTTGAATACTAATTTGAATATGGATAGTGGGATTGTAATGTCAACAGGAGATATTAATGCTTTAGATCCTAATTTTAGTGGGTTTATAAATATGCCTGTTAATAATGTGAGTGACCCTGATTTACTAAATGTTGCCAATAGTGTGCCTGGACTAATTGGACAATCTTTCTCGGTATCAGGTATTTTTGATGTCGCGCTACTGGAGTTTGATTTTATACCTAACTCTGATTCTCTAACATTTAATTATATTTTTGGCTCCAACGAATATCTTACTTGGGTCAATAGTCAGTACAACGATGTTTTTGGGTTTTTTATATCCGGGCCAGGAATTACAGGCCCCTATTCAGCTCCTGCTGGTTTTCCCAATGGATCTATAAATATTGCAACTGTACCAAATTCAAATCCTCCACTGCCTATAACAATAAGCTCTATCAATAATGTAATTAATAGTAATTATTACATCAACAACACCAATGTTTTTCAAACATTGTCTTGTAATGGATTTACCCAAAAGTTTCAAGCTAATGTAGTGTTGCAATGTGGTGAAACTTACCATATTAGACTGGCAATTGCAGATGGCTCTGACACAAGTCTAGATTCCTGGGTGTTTTTAGAAGCTGGAAGCTTCTCCTCTAACGGAAGTATTGAATTATCAAGTGGAATTGCCAATAGTGACACCGTTTTATATGAAGGATGTAATTCAGCATTTTTTAATTTTGAAAGGCCAGACACTATTGGAGATTTTACAGTTCATTTTGACTTCCTTGGAACTGCAACTATTGGTCAAGATTATGATTATGTTCCAGATAGTTTAACAATTCCAAGCGGACAACTTAGAGATACCTTATTTATTAATCCTATTCTTGACAGTATATTGGAAGCTACTGAAACTGTAGTTCTAAACGTTTATTACGAAAAATGTTCTGGTCAATTGGATACTTCTAGAGCTACTTTATATATCAGTGATTATACCCCACTTAATGTGTCCATTCCCGATAGTTTAAATTTTTGCAATCAATTAGGCGAAGTAATTACCATAAATAGTAATTTATCTGGTGGACTAGAACCAGTAACTGTTAACTGGTCAGACGGAAGTGGTTTAGACTCCGTGGAAGTTTCTATGGACTCCACAGATTTCATATTTATTAATGTTACGGACGGGTGTAACAAAGAAATTTTCGATAGTTGTAAAGTTTGGGTGCAGTGCCCAATAGAAAACATAAATATTTTTACGCCTAATAACGATGGAACAAATGACTTTTTTGTTCCTATTAATTTAAATCAATACCCAAATCCATATCTACTTATTTTTAATAGGTGGGGAGAATTGGTATATGAAAACTCCAACTATCAAAACGATTGGAGTGGCACCCACTACAAATCTGGAGAGGAACTAAAAGAGGGCATCTACTATTATCTAATTGATCCGAAATCTACGAAATACGGTTACGAAAAAATTAGCTTGGAAAAAAACGGAATTAGCGGGAAAGTTCAATTAATTAGATGATACTAACCCCTGACATTTCATTTGGTTTATCAATGTCCATTAATTTTAAAATGGAGGGTGCTATGTCAGCAAGTTTCCCATTTTCTACAACTTTCACATTTTGATCTAATACAATTACAGGAACCATATTAACAGTATGGGCAGTATGTGCTGAACCATCTTTATTTTTTAATTTATCCGCATTGCCATGATCTGCTATTATGATAATTGAATAATCTAACTCAATTAGACAGTTGACTAGCTTTTTAAGACATTTGTCTACAGTTTCACATGCTTTTATAATTGCATTTGGAATCCCTGTATGCCCTACCATATCAGGATTTGCAAAATTCAAACATAAAAAGTCAGGTGTGTTTTCCTTCAAAAAACCTACTGCACTAGATGCAACTTCTTCGGCGCTCATCTCTGGTTGAAGGTCATAAGTAGCTACCTTTGGAGAACTTACAACAATTCTAGACTCTCCGTCAAACTCTTGTTCTCTTCCGCCACTAAAAAAATAAGTAACATGCGGATATTTTTCAGTTTCTGCAATTCTTAATTGTTTTTTATTATTATTACTTAAAACCTCTCCTAGAGTCATAGGCAGATTGTCCTTATCGTAAATAACTTCCACATTTTTAAATGTTCTATCATAATTTGTCATGGTATAGAAATGAAGTGGTTTAACTTTCATTCCATGTTCTGAAAAGTTATTTTGCGTTAATGCTGTTGTAATTTGTCTGCACCTATCGGTTCTAAAATTAAAACATACTACCAAATCATTGTCTAGAATAGTACCCTTGTTATTTTTAATTTTTACAGGTTCCAAAAATTCATCGGTAATCTTGTTAGAATAGCTTTCTTTAAATGCTGTAGAATAGTCCTCTTTTATTTCTCCAACTCCATCTACTAAGAGATCATATGCTTTTTTTATTCGCTCCCATCTTTGATCTCTATCCATTGCATAATATCTTCCAATGATGGAAGACAATACAATATTGGAATTATGAATATGGTGGTGTAGCTTTTCAAAGGACTCAATACCAGTATTTGGACCACAATCTCTTCCGTCGGAAAAACCATGAAGATAAACTCTACCAGAAAAGTTTTCTTTTAAAAAGGAACAAAGGGACAGTAAATGATTTAATGAGGAATGAACGCCACCCTCGGATACTAATCCCATTAAATGAATAGCTGATTTATTATTGTTGGCAGTTTGAACGGCTTTTAATAGCTGTGGATTTTTGAAAAAACTACCGTCTTCAATTGCATTATTTATTCTCAAAAGGTCTTGATAAACTATTCTTCCAGCACCAATATTTAAATGCCCAACTTCAGAGTTCCCCATTTGACCATCTGGGAGACCAACCTCTTTTCCAAATGTTGTTAAATGTGCGTTGGGGTTATTATTAATTAAGTTGTCAAAAAAAGGAGTGTTTGCCAAAAATACACCATCTGAATCATCTTTAGCGCCAATACCCCAACCGTCAAGGATTATTAATCCTGCTTTTTTTTTCATATTATTTTTTAAAGTATAGTTCAAAGATGCTTCCGCGAGGTGTGTTATTTTTGCAAATAATTTTCCCCCCATGCATTTTTACAATTTGATTCACTAAAAATAAACCTAACCCGGTTCCTTTAGATGATCTGGTTTCTTCATCTTCTATTCTATAAAACCTGTCAAATATTTTTGCCTTCTCGTCTTCAGCAATACCTACACCCTGATCGGAAATACAAATAATAATTTTACTGGAGTTACTTTCTGAATAAATATTAATTTCAGACCCATCTGGAGAATACTTTTTGGCATTGTCTAATAGGTTTTGAAATAAAGAAATCAAATAAAAATCATCTCCACTAAATATTACATCTTCAGCAACAGTATTATTAATAACATGAGAATTTTCATCTTCACCAATTACTTGATTTATAATAGCATTAAAGGATACAGGTTTTAAATTCATGTCATTTTTCATTTCATCAATTGTGCTAACCAAAAGTATTTTTTCTACCAATTCATTCAATCTATTTTGCTCATAAACAATTTTTTCAAGACTAGTGGTCACTTGGTTCTTGCTCAGGTCTTGCCTTTGTAACAAAGTTTCAGCAAATAATTTTGAGGAGGCGATGGGAGTCTTTAGTTCGTGGGTTACTGATAAGGCAAAGTTTTTTTCTTTTTTAGCAAGACTTATCTCAGAATAATAAGATCTAATGACATAAAAAGCCCCCAAACAAATAATAATTATAAAGACCGTACCTTCTCCGGCTATCATGGTCAGTCTTCTTGCAATATAATCCTCACTATTATTTAGTTGCTCAGTTAGGGAGGAAATATGGTATCCCCACCATATAAATTGCAAAATAACGTAAGCAATTAAAAAATAAAAAATTATTAATGTTTTGTTGTTCTTTAAAACCATTTATGAGTCACAAATTTAATTGTATTTATTGTGGAAATAAAGTAAGTAAGTAAAAAAAACAATTAATAACAAAATGATATTATGAATTTAATAACGACTTTTAATCATTTGGTGAAATAATGTAGAGCTCTTTTTAATTTAAATAGATAGATTGAAGAGTTACTTAATTAAAAAAAGCTCTCAAAAAATGAGAGCTTTTAATAAGTGGTGCCTCCAGGAATCGAACCAGGGACACATGGATTTTCAGTCCATTGCTCTACCAACTGAGCTAAGGCACCAACTTTAAGAGCGCCAAAAATATAAAAATTTTACATCATCAAACATTTTTTAAACTAATAGTTGTATATAGTAGTCAAGTATTTTATTGCAGTTATTTTTTGTCAGATAATAAAAGCAGTTAATTTTACAATGAAAAACCACTACTTTTTATGAAAATATCTTACAATTGGTTAAAAGAAATTCTTGAGTTCAATCTGGATTCTGACCAAACCTCTGCTCTTCTAACAGATATTGGTTTGGAGGTAGAAAGAGAAGAAGTATACGAAAACATAAAAGGTGGACTTCAAGGGTTAATTGTTGGAGAAGTTAAAAGTGTAGAAAAACATCCTAATGCAGATAGATTAAATATCACACAAGTTGATTTAGGAGAGGATGAAAACTATACTATTGTTTGTGGAGCTCCCAATGTCAAAAAAGGACAAAAGGTGGTGGTTGCAAAACCTGGGACCACTATTTTCCCAAAAAATAATAGTTCGTTCGAAATTAAAAATGCTAAAATTAGAGGACAAGAGTCTTTTGGAATGATTTGTGCGGAAGATGAAATTGGTCTTGGGGATGGACACGATGGTATTTTAGTTCTTAATAAAGATGCAAATATCGGGGATTTAGTAGCGAACTATTTTAATGTTGTTAGAGATACAATTTTTGAAATTGGACTTACCCCCAATAGAGCTGATGCTATGAGCCATTATGGAGTTGCAAGAGATTTGTTAGCAGCACTAAAATTCAAAAAATTATTGCCTTCCAGTTCTACTCTTAAAGCAATTCCTGATAAATCACAGATTGTAACTAGAAAAAATATTGAAATAAATATTTCTATTGAAGACGCTGATCAATGCCAGAGGTATACAGGTATTGTAATAAAAAATATCCAAGTTAAACCAAGTCCAAAATGGTTAAAAGATAAATTAGAATCTATAGGTATAAAACCAATTAATAATATTGTAGATATTACTAATTATGTACTACACAACTTTGGGCAACCTCTTCATGCATTTGATTTAGATAAAATAATTGGCAAAGAGATAAAAGTTAGAACTCCAAAAGATCAAACTCTTTTCACCACCCTAGATGGGCAAGAAAGAAAACTAGACAAAGAAGATATTATGATTTGTAATAGTGAAAAGGAGATGTGTTTGGCTGGTGTTTTTGGAGGGCTTGAGTCTGGGGTAACAGAGAAAACTAAAACTATATTTATTGAAAGTGCTCTTTTCAATCCAGTTATAATAAGAAAGACCGCAAAAAGGCATGGTTTAAATACCGATGCCTCATTTAGATATGAAAGAGGAGTAGATCCATCGATGGTATTGCCAGCATTAATCAAAGCTTGTGAAATTATAACAGATCTTTCAGGAGGCGAAATAGCCTCTGAAATATTAGATGTTCATCCAAAAGAAACCAAAGACACCTCTTTTGAAATTAATTTTGAAAAAATTAGAAAAATTGGCGGTATTGAGCTGGACAACAAAACCATAACTGAGATTTTAACCCATCTGGAGATTAAAGTAGGTAGTATAAAAACAAATAAAGCTTTGGTAAAAGTCCCAGCATATAGAAACGATGTAACTAGAGAAATTGATATAGCGGAAGAGGTTCTTAGAATATATGGTTATAATAACATTGACATTCCTGAAAAAATAAATAGTTCCCATTCTATTCAACAAAAAATAAGCAACCATTCTATTCAACAAAAAATAAGCAACCATTTAGTGAGCTTAGGGGCTTATGAAATAATGAACAATTCCTTAGTAAAACGAGAATATGGTAATTTTCTTGATGAAAAATCTAACAACCATATTTCTTTACTAAATCCTCTGAGCAATGACACTGCCACTTTAAGAAAAACCTTAATTTATGGTGCGGTAGAAGTTTTAAAATTCAATCATTTTAACGGAAATCCTAACGGAACCATATTTGAATGGGGGAAAGTTTATTCTGAAAATGAAAATAAATATGACCAAGAAAATAGATTATTAATTGCTACAACTGGACTTCAAAATGAAGAGCATTGGTTTAATGGAAAACTAGAAAGTAGCTTCTTTCAGTTGAAAGGCATAATTGAAAGTGTATTTAAGTCTCTTGGAATATATTATGAAACAAAAGTACTTATAAAAGACCATTTATGGGAGGAAGGATTATCGTTGATGAAAGGAAAAGATAAATTGGCAAAAGTAGGAACGGTTAGAAAAGAAATATCCAACTTAATAGGATTTAAAAAGCATTATTTTATTTCTGAAATCTATTTTGATAATCTTATGGAGATTATTGCAAATTCAAAACCTAAAATTAAACCTATCAATAAATTTCAAAAAGTCTACAGAGATTTATCTATTTTAATTCCAGAAGATGTAACCATGTTAGAAATTAAAAATTCTATTGATCAAGTAAAAAGTAAGCTTTTAAAAAACACAACTTTATTTGACATATATAGAGATAAAAAAAATATTGGTAAGAAAGCTTACGGACTTAGATTTGAATTTTTGCACTCAGAGAGAACGCTGAAAGACAAGGAAGTTGATTCTGTGATGAATTCTATTCAAAGTAAATTAGAAGATAAATTTAATGCTGCTCTAAGATAAGTTATGCGTAAATTTTGGATAGGTTATTTGTTTAAAAACTGGTACTTAGCATATAAATTAGGATATGCTATTGTAATTACTGGTTCAAGAACTTACTTTAAAAAACTTAGATATCAAGGAAAAGAAAAAATTCCAAAAACTGCTGGAATAATATATGCTGTAAACCACCAAAATGCATTTTTGGATCCTATTATTGTTGCCGGTCAGACAAATAGTCCAATAAATTTCTTAGCTAGAGCAGATATTTTTAAAAATAAAATAGCTGATAAATTATTACGAGGTTGTTACATGCTTCCAATATACAGACAAAGAGATGGAGTAAATACCATTGTAAAAAATGAAGAAACATTTATTGCATGTTATAAAATGTTAAATAACAGAGACAATTTAATGATTTTTCCAGAAGGGAATCACAATTATAAAAAAATGCTTCGCCCGCTAAAAAAAGGATTGGCGAGAATTGCTTTTGGAACACTTTCAAGGTTTGGTAAAGAAGTTCCATTGTATATTGTCCCTCTTGGAATAGACTATGAAAATCATTTTAATATGAATTCTGAAGTTTTACTGAACGTAGGAGATCCAATAAAAGTAAGTGACTATTTTTCAAATTATCAAGAAAATAGTGCAGAAGCTATCAATAAATTAACATTGAAAATTGGAGAAGATTTAGGTTCTTTAATTATCAATATTAAAGATCTTGAAAACTACGATGAGCTTTATTACCTTCTTCATAGGTTTCCTTTAAAAGAAGAACATGTAGCGCTCAAAAGAAAATTTGATTTAAGAAAAGAAAAATTAAATAACTCTCAATATTTAAAAGCTGACAACCCTGAAGAATATAAAAAATTAATAGATGATATAAAAAGTATAAAGTCTTTTATGGTTAGAAATAAAATCAGACCTTATATATTTAATAAGAATCCATATTCTTATATGAAGCTAAATATTTTAAGTTTAATTATGCTTTTTTTTCTTCCTTTTCACATTATTGGTCTTACCACAAATTATATTCCGTATAAAATACCTGTCTGGTTTGTGGAAAAGAAAATCAAAGACAAACATTTTCATTCGTCCTTAAAGTTAGCTATTGGCGTTATCCTATTTGCATTTTATTGGCTATTAATAGCTCTTGGATTAACAATTTTTAAAGACTGGTCTTATGGACTTATCTTTATATTCTCAGCTCCAATAATTGCAATGCTTAACTTCAGATACTGGATACTTATTGTGAAACTTAATGCAAGATGGAATTATAAAAGAGCAACTAAAAAAGAAGCATTTAATAGCATTAAAGAGTTGTTTGATAAAGTTCAAGAAAAATTCAATTAAAAACTTAATTTTTAATTCCATTTACCATTTCTAATGTGGTCTTTTTTAAATCAAAATTGTGTTCCCAACCCCAATCATTTCTAGCAAAACTATCATCTATAACTGAGGGCCAAGACAATGCAATATTGTTCCTAAAATCAGGACTATAAGTTATTTGAAATTCTGGAAATAACAATTTTATTTCATTGGCTATTTCTTCCGGACTAAAACTTATTGCAGCCAAATTATAACTAGAGTTTATAGTCAGTTTTTTTCTTTCAACTTGCATGATTTCCATAGTTGCTCTTATGGCGTCTTGCATATATACCATTGGAAGTGTTACTTCTTTAGCAATAAAAGAATCATAAAAACCGTCATTAATTGCCGCATGAAAAATTTCAATTGCATAATCTGTAGTGCCTCCTCCAGGTGGAGATTTATAGCTTATTATTCCAGGATATCTTAAACTTCTTACATCTACTCCATATTTTAAAAAATAATATTCACACCATCTTTCTCCAGACATTTTACTAATGCCATAAACTGTGGAGGGTTCTAATAAAGTGGTCTGAGGAGTATTTAATTTGGGACTTGTTGGTCCAAAAACCGCAATAGAGCTAGGCCAAAAAATCTTTTCAATATGTTTCTCTTTTGCTAAATCTAAAATATTGAATAGGCCTTTCATGTTTAAATCCCATGCTAATTGAATATTTTTTTCGGCAATTGCTGACAACATTGCTGCCAATAAATAAACTTCTGAAATATTGTGTTGTTTTATTATTTCAAACAACTTCTCTTTATCTAAAACATCAAGTGTAATATATTCAACCCCTAGAGTTTTTCCTTCTGAAACTAATTTTATATCCGCAGCTAAAACTTGGTTGGGACCAAAATCTTTTGCTAATTGTTCAATTAATTCAACCCCAATTTGGCCAGATGAACCTATAACTAATTTCTTTCCCATTCGAATTTCAATATAACAAAAATTATTTCTTAATAATACACTGGGGTCTTATTAAAGGGGAATCTAGTATAATGAATATCCTTTACTTTATTAAAAAGTTCTTTTTTTAAGTTTTGAATTCCCGATTTTTCAGTTGCAGAAATAAATACAACATTAAATTCTTTGTTCTCCCAAAACTCTTTTAATGATTTTAATTCGTCTTTTGGAATCCTGTCAATTTTATTAAAACACAATATTGTTTCCTTAGGGGCAGTCATTAGTTCATTCAAAGTCTGATTTACTGAATTCATTTGATCTTGGTAAACGGAATGTGACAAATCCACTACATGAACTAAAATATCAGCATCTCTAACTTCGTCTAATGTCGATTTAAATGATTCTACAAGTTGATGTGGTAATTTCCTAATAAATCCAACTGTATCGCTAAGTAAAAATGGAACTTGATCTACCACTACTTTTCTTACAGTTGTATCTAATGTTGCAAATAGTTTATTTTCTGCAAATACCTTGGACTTACTTATAATATTCATTAATGTTGATTTGCCAACATTGGTATAACCAACAAGGGCAACTTTAACCAAATTGCCACGATTCTTTCTTTGAGCAAATTTTTGCTTGTCAATTTTAGTAAGCTTTTGTTTTAAATTACTTATTTTTTGGTTGATTATTCTTCTATCTGACTCAATCTGTGTCTCTCCAGGACCTCTCATTCCTATTCCTCCTTTTTGCCTTTCTAGGTGGGTCCACATCCGAGTTAGCCGAGGCAAAAGGTACTGATACTGGGCTAGTTCTACTTGGGTTTTTGCATGAGCAGTTCTAGCTCTACTAGCAAAAATATCTAGTATTAAATTACTTCTATCTAAAATTTTACAGCACAGTTGCTTTTCGATATTTCTTAGTTGTGAGGGAGTTAAATCATCGTCAAATATTACCAAATCAATTTCATTTTCTTTTACAAAATGTTCTATTTCAATAAGTTTTCCTTTACCAACAAAAGTTGTTGAATGGGAAACATTCAAAGATTGGGTAAATTTTTTTACCATTTTGGCCCCTGATGTAAGAGCCAGAAATGCCAATTCGTCCAAAAACTCTTTAGTTTGGGCATTGGTTTGAGAAGAGTAATTAATTCCTACAAGAACTGCTTTTTCCAAGGATGGGTTAGGTTGTATTAAAATTAGCTATTTTCCCTAGCTTTTCTTGCGGCTATAAAACTTTTTATAAAATAAATCATTGAAAAAGTAGAAGTTCCAATCATTAAGAAAACTCTTAATAGACCTACTCCCCCTTGATCTATTGACTTTGGAAGTCTCATCCCAACTAAGGCAATTAAAATAATAAAAGTTAAAAGTACAGCTATATGTGCTACTACCTTGTTTTGTTTTTTAACTCCATTAGAACATAGAATTAATGCAGCTCCAAAACCTACTGGTATAAGTGCGGTTGGTGCAGAAACGTCAAAGTAACCCCATAAACCAATAACAATTAAAGTGAATGAATTTATAATATTAGCATTTGTAGAAGTCATATTTATTAATATTATTTATTGAAATTTAATGCAAGATATAGTTAATATTTATAAATTCATCGAAGTCGATAATATACCTTCTGTTTGTTTTATGTTTTTTTAAGTATTTCATCTTCTAGCTCAAAAAAAAAATTACAATCCTCATCTTGGAAAAAAAACTTCATATTACTTTTATTGTTAACCGGGAAATTGGTTATATCCAAATACCAACAAAAGAACTTTAAAGTTCTATAATGAGTAAGGACTTAATCTTAAAATCAAACTCTACTAAAAAAATTACTTTTTTCATCTGAAAATCGTTTTTAAGACTGCTAAAAACCTTTACAAACTCATTATTTTACACCGTATACATGAAAAAATGTGATAAATCCACGTTTTTCAGGGATTAATAGCTATGTTTTTATTATATTAGAAATGTAAACAATTAAAATTTAATAATATGGCGTATTCACATACCAATAGTAAAGGTAAAACTTACTATTTACACACTAAAGATGTAGAACTTAGAGGTGGAAGAAATCAAACAATTTATTACTTCTGCAAAGACGAAAGATCTAATGCTTGCGATTTACCAGCTGGTAAAAACGTTGTAGAAAGCCCTAAAACAGGTCTTCCTTTTGTAAAGGGATAGTTGAAAAATTTGATTAATTTAATTTTAAACCGCCTTAGGGCGGTTTTTTTTTGTTCAATCAATTCTCCAATTAATAATGGAAATAATTCAAAATGGTGTAGTCTTTGGAATACTCATAAGTTTTATGCTGGGTCCTGCTTTTTTTATTTTAATAGAAACTAGCATAAAAAAAGGATTTAAAGCTGCTATTTTTTTGGATATTGGTATACTTTTAAGTGATGCTATATATCTGTTAGCTGCTTTTTTTGTTGCAGAAAAAATCAACCTTTGGTTAACTACAAATTCATTTGTTAAATATATAGCTGGATCCATCTTTTTTGTATTAGGAATAGTCTCTGTTTATAAAAACATTATTCAAATAAAATTAAACAGCTCACCTGTAAATGAGGTAAAAGAAATTGAAACAGATACTAGTAAGAAGATAATTTATCCTTTTCAATTATTAATAAAAGGCCTTGGACTAAATGCTATTAACCCTGGTGTACTTATATTTTGGATTGCTGCAAGCACCTATGCAACCAATGAATTGAAATTAGGAGATTTTCAATTATTGTCATTTTTTGGGATTACATTACTAACAATGTTTATTATGGATATATTCAAAATCTATTTTTCTAGTAGGTTGAAAGAAAAACTAGATAATAAAGTTTTATCTATCATCGGTATTTTAATAGGCGGATTAATGATCTTCTTTGGCGTTGCAATTTGCCTCAAAGACATTCAGTTATAAATGAATTATGACTTTTTAATTGTTGGTCAAGGAATAACAGGTTCTATTGTTGCATTGCAACTAAAAAAAAATTCAAAAAAATTTAAGCTAATTGAGGGGGGAAGCCCCAACACAAGTTCTAAGGTCGCTGCAGGAATTGTCCATCCTATCTCCCTTAAAAGGTGCAATCTTTCATGGAGAGGTAGAGAATTTTATGAATTTAGCGATTCTTTTTATAAAGAAATTAATTTTGAAAACAATACTGAGCTCTATAAGCCCTATAAATTACTAAGGATATTTGCATCTTTTGAAGAACAAAATAATTGGATTGGGAAGACAAACAATAAAATCTACAAAGACATATTAAGTTTAAATAGTAAAAAAATAGACAACTTAAAAAATAGGTTTGGAAGTGGGATTGTAGAAATTTGCAGTCGGCTCTCTGTTAATGAGTTTTTAGACTTTGTAAGTTCTTCATTTTTGAAAAGTAAAGTCCTTATAAAAGATGAGTTTAAAGCTCATGAGCTTAAATTAAAAAATAATAGATTTCATTATAAGGGAGATATTTATTCTAATATAATAATGTGTGATGGGGTAAATGCCTTAAAAAATCCTATGTTTAATTATTTACCAATAATTCCAAATAAAGGAGAATTACTAAAAGTATTTTCAACTGTTTTACCTACTGAAATAATAAATTGTGGAATATTCTCTCTGCCTGAAACTAAAAATATCTTTACCATAGGATCTACTTACAGCAACGAAGATCAGAAAAACAAAATTACAATAGATGCTAAAGAATATCTATTGAAAAAGCTAAATAAGATTATTGAAATAGATGACATAGAGATTATGGATCAAAAATTTGGCTTTAGGCCAACCTCCCAGGATAGAAAACCATTGATTGGAGAACATCCAATAATTAAAAATTTATATACAGTAAATGGAATGGGCAGCAAAGCAATACTAATGGCTCCTCTTTTGGTCAGAGAATTACTAGACTATATTTACCAAAAAAAACCATTAGATTCAATGACAAATATTAATAGGTTTTCAAAAAAAATCAATGATGAAAATATAGATTATGCGAAGTCTTTAGGACTGTCATTGTAAAAAAATTTAAGTTGCTACAAACTAGTGTTTTTTATTAATAATTTATTAATTTTATAAAACTAAACCAAGAATACTAGTTATGAAAAACATATTTGTAGCATCCTTATTTACTTTTATTTCTATAGCGTCTTATTCTCAATGTGTTAAAGGAAATTGTCACCGAGGACATGGAACTTTTTTATGGGAAGATGGAAATAAATTCGATGGTTATTGGGTAGATGGAAAGCCTCAGGGCTTTGGTGATTTCATATATTCCAACGGTGATAAATATAAAGGTGGATTTCTTGGCGGAAAGAAAAATGGAATTGGAAAATATACATGGAAAAATGGCAATACCTATAATGGTCATTGGTCTGAAGATGCTATGAATGGAATTGGTGAGTACCATTGGATGAAAGAGAATGCAAATTACGAAGGTTCTTTTAAAGATGGTCAGATAGAAAGTGTAGAAATTGAAGTTACTATTGAAACTCCAGAGAAAAACTCTCAATAATTAGTTTTATTATTTATTTCCAGCTAAAGCAGCTATAGAAATCTCTAAATTATTTATAGTTTGAAGCGCTTTTATGCAACTGTTAATTGTTGCGCCAGTGGTAACTACATCGTCCACTAACAAGATTTTATTTATACCATTAAAATTTCTTGCTAGATAATACTGTTCATCCACATTAGACCATCTATTATATCTTGATTTGTTAACCTGAGATCTTAAGTTGTTTCTCCTTTTAAGGCGATTTTTTAGAACTGGTCTTTTTATTACTTGAGAAATCCCATTTGCTATATATTCAGATTGGTTATAACCTCTTGCTTGTTTCTTGATTTCACTTACAGGGACTGGAATTATAAAGTCAAAATCTTGATTTTTAGATTTGCAAATATTTTGAACTAGGAACCCCAACTCTACTCCCAAAACAAATGCAGTGTCTTTATTACCATTATATTTGATTTCGTAAATCATTTTTTGAAGTAACTTATTCTTGAAAAATTTAAAAGCATAGATTTCTCTGTTTACAGAATATCTCCCGAAAAAAGTATTGGAATCTGAAGCAAAAGAAGATTTTACTTCCATTAAACAAGAAGAGCAAACTGCTCTTTCTGAAAACAATAAAGGCTGATTGCATCCAGAACAAAAATCGGGATATATAAGTTGTATAAATTCTTTTAACAAGATGTATTAACTTTACTATAATTAATCGTTAGTCATTAGAAAATTAATTAATATGAACGACAACCCAACTACCAAAAATAAATATTCTTCAATTATTATTCTGCTGTTAGTAGTTTGTCTAGGATATACTGGGTACTTAATAAGCTCCCTTAACAAGGAAAATCACCAAATATCCAAAGAACTGTCTAGTCTTCTTATGGAAAATAACGAGATGAATAAAATCTTGTTAAATGAAGATGCATTATCTGCATCCAAAGACTACAATTTAAAAGACAATTTAAAATTATTATTGGTCTCTTATGACAGTCTTGAACAAAGCAATACTATGGTTGTAGACAGTATAAATCAACAAAGAGAAAAAATTAAAACCCTAATGACAAAAGTCGATAAACTTAATAGTAAATCAAAAAAAGACTGGAGATCGATATTCAAACTAAAAAAAGAAGCGGAAACCCTTAGAGGAATTATGAAAGGATATATACATACGATTGATTCATTAAACACCTTAAATATTAATCTATCTAATACTTTGACTGAAAAAACCAATAAATTAAATACGGTATCTAATGAGAACCAGAAGTATAAAAAACAAAACAAAGATTTGAAAAGTAAAGTTGCTCTTGGAGCAGTTCTACAAGCAGGAAATGTAACAGTCTCCGCTATAAGAATTAGAAATTCTGGGACGCAAAGTGAAACTACTAGGGCTGCTAAAACTAATATGATAAAGGCCTGCTTTACCTTGCTTGAAAATAAACTTTCGAAAGCAGGAGATAAAAATATTTATATCAAAGTAGTTGATCCAAATCAAAAGACATTACTTTCTAAAAATCCAATTAATATTATGAACTCTGATGGAGAAAATTTAGAACTTAGTTCAAAACGAATAGTAAATTATCAAAATGAGAACATGGATTTATGTATTTTTCATGAAATTGAAGAAGTATTACAACCTGGTAATTATAAGGTTGAAATTTACAATGATGGTTACTTTATAGGCGAGTCATCTTTTGCTTTAAGGTAGAGTTACAAAATAAAAATTAAGCCAATTAGAAAGATTATAATTATGACTAGATATTGCCATATGTCTACAAAGTATACTTGGTATTTTTTCCAAAAAATTTTAGCTTTTTCTAAAAACTTCATCTTCTTTTTCCTTCTATTTAGCACAGTCAATGCACAGGTTAACGATACTCTTCAATTTAAATATAAAGATTCTAAAATACTAATTGTTTCTAAGGGCAGTACGGAAAATGAATGGGAATTTGAAAACAGTATAAATGAAGAGAAAGACACAAAAACAAAATTCAAAATAAACTTTTCATTGGGGAATATGCAGCTAAACACAAATTCTGTTTTTAGTGGTGTTAGTAGTTTTAGCCCTATTAGATATAAAGCACTTAGCTCTGTGAACATGAATTTTGGACTTTTCTTCAAATCTTTTAATCTTAAAAAAGAATCTCTAAAATTATTTATTGGAGTTGGTATTGGAAAAAACAAATTAGATCTTGATAACCAAACAATAAGTATCTCTCAAGATACTATGACTATATTTAATTCCTCTTTGATGTCTGGACCACAACCAGTAATATCTAAAAGTATTTTAAAACATCATTATTTTACTATTCCTGTAAACTTTAGCTGGGTACCATTTCCTAAGAAAACCCCAAAGTTAAAAACCGAACTAGAGCTTGTAAATCAATTTTTGATGGCCGGTAAATCCAAATTAGAATATGGTGAGTTAGACCAGACTATAGAAACTAGGAATGATTTCTTCAATAATAAATATTGTCTTTCTGGAAATCTAAAGTTTATATATAAAAATATTGGAATCTTCTTCCAAACCAATATTTTACGATATTCTAATCTTTATAAAGATCTTTATACTTACTCTTATGGTTTAACATTATGTATATAAGAAATATAAAAATACTATTTATTGTTATAGTGGGGTTATTATTTTTAACCTGCAGTACGGATAATGGCTACCAGCCACATCTTATGAAGCCAATTGCTAAGAAAAATTACCATGAAATTCTTTTTGCTTTAGATAAAAAATATTGGAAAGGAGATTTAGGTAAGACCATCAAAAACTCTTTTGAAAAATTGGTTAAAACCACCCCCTTACCTTACGAAAAAGAATTTGATACAGATTTTGTGGTCCCTAATAAAATTTTGAAAAACATAAAAAATAACAATTGTTTTGTTTTTGTTCAGATTGAAAATTATAATTCTAAAAACATAGTACCAGTAATTAAAAAAGATCTTTGGGCAAACGGGCAGTTAATTGTAGAGCTTAAGTTTAAGTCTGAACAAGCTGCTATTAATTATTTCAAGTACAAAAACAATGAAGTAAAATCAATTTTAAAAACTTTTAATTTAAATAAAATTCAAAAAAGTTTTTCAGAAAAAAATAATATAAATAAAGAATTAGAAAAATCAATGGCTTTGAAATTTATGGCTCCAAATGGAATAAAACTTAATAAAAAGGCGAAAAACTTTTGGTGGTGGAGTTCCCTTGAGATTCAAAAAGATCAAAATGGATCGCATGAAATTCAAAAGGGAATTATTTTGTGCCAAGAAGACTATAAAAATAAAAATCAATTTGAAAAAAGTAAAATTCTTTTGTTAAAAGACTCGTTAGGAAAAGCTTATCTTACTGGAAGGAGAGATAGCTCTTTTATGAAAACAGTTGAAAATGAAATAAGTAAAACCATGGATACTTCCTTTTATATAAATAATAAATATGTTAAGCACATAAAAGGCTGTTGGAGAATGGAAAACGATAAAATGGGCGGTCCTTTTTTAAGTTATTCCTGGCTGAACAATAAAAAAACAAAAATCATAACTGCTCAAGGTTATCTTTACGCCCCAAATTTTGAAAAATCAAAATATTTAAGAGAGCTTGAAGCCATAATAGTTAGTGGAATCAAATAAATTATTAACTCTGGATATATACTCCTTGCGAAATAGCTTGGTTTTTAATCCTTTCTCTCCAATTTGGAAAATCTTCATAATCCGACTCTCCAATATAAATTTGGCGTTTGGTTTTCATTAAGATTATCATTCCTTTTTGTTGAAATGAAATATGTTTTATTTTATCCCAAAAAAGAAAGTGTTGTTGGTTATTTAAAATAATTAATGCCTGTTCATTTTCAATAATCTTAAAAGCTTTTTTTCCAGAAAACAAAAAAAACAGACTTTCAAAAATAAGTATATATAGCACCACTACAAAAAAGAATGCCATATCTAAATAAAACAATAGAACTATACTTAATGGAACAAAAATAAAGAAAGGCAAAGTTTCGTAGGTAAAAGCTTTGAGCCATCCAGATTTTGAGATTTTAAATCCTTCTTTCCCTTTTGTTAATTTAATTTTTTGCCATCTAGAAAAGCTTTTAAATCCTCCGATTAATAATAAAATTATAGGAAAAAAAATGGTGATTTCTTTGAACATTATTAGCTCTACTCCAAAATCTTGATTGTGGTATAGGAAGGCCAATAATGCAAACCCTACTACCAAAATATTTGAAATTAGATTTAGAAATCTATTCATTAATTTTCAATAGGATTGTTTACGTTACAATCGAAAATATATTCACAATCGGAAAGAACAATGTCCTTAAGAGTTAGCATAGCAGCGATAGCAATTTGAGAATAATTTTGTGAAGCGTTTTTAAAATTTCCATATTCATTTCTCCACATCCATTTTATTAATTCCATCCCTTGAAGAGGTTGGTCTAATTGACTTAATAACGATTCTACATTTCTTGCTCCAGCGTGGTAGATATGAAGAACTAAAAGCTTGAACCACAATTCATCTCCTTGAGGTTCAATATCTCCTACATTACATAAAATCCTATAGGCTTGTGGGATACAGATTGTTCTTAATAATTCGCTTGCTGCAAAAGCAGATTTATTAAAATCTTTTCTTTCGTCAACATACTTATTTACAGTAAGGCCCATGTCTCTTGCAACTCTTTTCATTATTTGAAAAGGTCCATATGCGCCAACCCTTGAGTACTTTAATTGGGCAGGACTTTCGATTAATAAAATAGATTGTGCAAACCAAGGATCTACATTGTTTTCTTGGAAAATATTAATGGCAGTTTCTAAAGAAGGAATCACTTGCTCTATTTGGTAAAACTCTTTTTTGCCAGTAGTAATATATAATCTAGTGTTGGTGTCTAAACAGTAGTAATCTATCACTGAATCTTTAAAGGCTTTTTTTTCTTCATTAGATTGATCAAACCAAATGTCTTTATTTATATAATCTAAAATTTGTCTTGTACTAGCAATGTTTATTACGCAAGTATCCTTGGTTGTTGTAATAATAGTTTTCCAAAATTTTGATTGTGCTAGTGTGTCCCAGCGTTCTACCACCAACATTTCAGGATCTATCATCTCATGGCTACAGCTGTCATCGAAACAATAAACATCTATAATATTTTGAGCTGTTGAATTTAAACTTAATAGGATAAGTAGATAAAGTAAATATTTATTCATTTAATTAAAAGTAAATTAAAATTAGAACTAGAATTACTAATAGAAAACCAACTTTAAAGAGTGAATTGTGGATAATTATATTTTAACGAGAATATCTCCTGCTCTTTTAAGGGTTTCCTCTTTTTTTGCAAAACAAAATCTAAGATTCTGTTCGTCATTTTTAAAATGAGAAAACACAGATATTGGAATACTAGCTATTCCATTATTAATTGTTAAGTCTCTAGCCATTTCTGTATCGGCTATTTCAGAAATTAAAGAAAAATTTAAGAGCTGAAAATAGGTTCCACTACAAGCCTTGGCTTGAAATCTAGAAGCAGAAATAATTTCTAAAAACAAATCTCTCTTTTGCTCATAGAAGTGATTAAGTCTCAAAAAATGTTCTTCATTCTCCAAATAATCTGCTACCGCTAACTGTAATGGGTGATTGGCAGAAAAAACATTGAATTGATGAACTTTTCTAATTTCAGACATTAATTGTTTAGGCGCCACAACATACCCTAATTTCCAGCCAGTTACATGAAATGTTTTTCCAAAAGAAAAGATAGCAATAGATCTATTAAAAAGCTTTGGAAAGCTGCAAATTGAAAGATGTTTTTTATTGTCGTAAACTAAATGTTCGTAAACTTCATCACTTAAAATTATCAGGTCGTATTTTTCAGCTATTCTTTCTAAGTTGGTCATGTCCTTTTTTGACATAATAGTTCCCAGTGGATTCTGTGGAGAATTGATAATAATCATTCTTGTTTTTGAAGAAATATTTTCTTCAACTGTATTCCAATTCACATTAAAATCTGGAGATTCCATCTCAACAAATACTGGAATTCCTCCGTTAAGCTCTACAGCTGGTTGGTAGCAATCAAAAGAAGGAGAAAAAATGATGACCTCATCATTTGGGTGAATTAGAGCAGAAATAGTAGTGAAAATTGCTTGTGTTGCGCCAGCAGTAACTGTGATTTCCTCAAGTTCATTATAATGCTGATTATAGTTTTTGGATATTTTTTTGGATATTACTTCTCTTAATCTTAAAACTCCGGGCATTGGGGCATATTGATTGAATCCAAGTTTCATATACTTGGCAACAGAATTTATAAGAATAGGGTCTACTTCAAAATCTGGATATCCCTGAGATAAGTTAATTGCTTTATTCTCCATGGCAAGTTTTGACATTGAAGAAAAAATATTGGTCCCATAATTGGGTAGCTTGGACTTTAGTGATTTTTTCAAGATACTGCTTAAAGAATTATAGTTTTTTAATAGGGTTGGTGATTTTGATACCAACACTCATAACATCTTTTAAAATAGTATCTCTCATAGCTTGAATAAGCTTAAACTTATAATCTCCTTTTATAGGAAACTTGATATTTTTATAAAGTGAATGGTTGAAATTTGCAACAATTCCGGATTTATCACCATTCCAATTTCCTTTCTTATCCATCAAAAAAACTTCAAAAGTATCTGTCCTTGTCTTGTTATTTGGGAAGTAAATTTCAGAAAAAACAAACATATTGGACCATTTGTAATCTGTAGATGTTCTTAGTTGTAGAAAAATATTGTGAGGGTTAATAGTATCTGTAATTTTTGTTTGAAAAACAATGGTGTCTTTAAAGGATAGCTGGGTATTTTCAATATCGACATAATCGTTGAAAATAATGTTTTCATCACTGCAACTTACAAGAAGACCAAAGATTGCAATTTTTAAAAAAGATTTTAATTTCATTAAAGGATATATTATTTAGTTCTCAAAAGTTTGTAGAGCTTTATAGAAACATCAAGCATTAAGATTTTAGGATTTGCATTCCTTTCCATGTGGTAATAAGCATCATTCATTATAGAATTAATTTCAGAAATATTTTGGTGATTTACAAATGGTTTAAATTTCTCTAAAAAACTTCTCTCACTCTCACTAACCCCTTCAATTTCCATATTGTAATTCCCCATTATGCATTGTCTATACATTTCTAATGAATAAATTATAAAATCTTTTATCTGCTCTCTTCCTATTTTAGAAAACTCGTTTACCCAGTCAATAGTATCTGCAATATTTCTTGAATAACAAAGTCTCATCCAATTAACAAAAAGAGATCTGTTCATTTCTGAAACACCAGCATCTAAGTGAGTGGTTATGGCCTTGTTTAAATTGCCTTTGGAAATCTTAGCAATATTTTTTGCAGAAGAAGGTTCTATTTGAAATCTTTCTTCTAAAAAAGCAGAAATATTATCATCTTTAAGCCTAGGGACGTTAATGCTCTGGAGCCTTGAATTAATTGTAAGTAGTATTTTTGATTGGTTGTTAGACACAAAAATAAAATAAGTATTTTCTGGTGGCTCCTCAATTAGTTTTAATAGCTTGTTAGCGGCTTGAATATTCATGAGCTCTGGCATCCACATCACAAGAATCTTGGCTTTTCCAAAAAAAGATTTAAGGCTGATTTTACTTAATATAGATTGACTTTCTTTAACCCCAATTACACCTTGCTTATTCTCATTACCCATTTTAGAATACCAAGTTTTCTTCCCCAAACATTTGTATTTTTCTAATGCCTCTAGAAAAAAAGATCTTTGATCGTCAGATGTTTCGGAATGCTCAGTTTTTGATAGGTGAATTGGGTAAGAAAAATGTAAATCTGGGTGTTGGTATTTTTCAAACATTTTACAGGACGAACACTTTTTACAAGAGTCTAATGGTGTTGGGTCTTGGCAAAGAAGTAAAGAAGAAAACGATAGTGCCAATTGCAAATGTCCACAACCCTCCTCTCCATTCAATAGCAAGGCATGTGGAACTCTTTCAGATTTAAATAAATCTAATAATTGAGTTTTAGTAGAGTCTTGCCCTGAAAAATCTGAAAAATACACTTTTCAAATATAGTTAAACTTTAAATTAGATAACCAGTTTATTTGGGTCTGGTAAACTATCTAAAATATTTTTATGCTTTAGAGTTGGCAGAACCATATTGCCAATGTTTTTAAATATTGGGTAAGCAATAGATGCTTCTTTAGTATCTCTTTTAATTATAAAACTATTAATGTCCCAACTTTCAATCATAAAAACAACTACTACCAAAAAAGAAAGAATTTTAATAACTCCAAGAACAACTCCAGCTATTTTATTTAATAGTTTTAGTTGAATAAAATTGATGAATTTTTCGGATATTTTTACAATAATTGCACCTATAATAACAATTCCAAAAAATAAAATAATAAAACAAGCAATAGATAAGTATTTTTCTTGGACTTTATCAATAATTAAGAACTCTATAAGTTCTTGGTGCTGTGTTCCTATCCATACTCCAACTAGGAGACTTGAGATTCCAAGGATCTGGGCAATAAGTCCTTTTTTAAATCCTGTATACGCTCCCCACAATAATGGAGCTAATAAAACAATATCTAGCCATATCATTTTATAAAATTAAATTTAAAGAATGGCGTTATGTGCTTTAGCTTAGATAGATATTCACAAATAGGAGATAAAAACTATCTAATTATAAGGATTTTGGATTTGGCTTTAGAATATCCATCTTCTGACGTAGCTAAAAAATAATATACGCCACTCCCTACCAATTGATTGTTTTTATCTAGTCCGTCCCAAACCGCTTGTCCCCCGTTAGAGAAAATGGTTCTTATATGAATTCCACTTGCATCTATAATTTTAACCTCAGAATTATTTATCATTCCCTTTACAGCAATATTTCCTTGATATTCTGGTCTAACTGGGTTTGGATAAACTACTAAGTCTAAAAATTCATTCGCTGGAGATGTAGCTGTAGATTTAAACCCAAGAATTCCCCTATCAGTAGCTATGAAAACTTCTCCGGAAACTTGGTTTATTGCCAGTGAATTTACTTTATCACTGAACAGAGGACTATTGGTTTCCGAAAAAGAATAAATGGTCTCTGTTCCCTCTTTGGAAAGCAAGAAAAGTCCGCCTCCTTGAGTCGCCATCCATTTCCTATTGGCTCCATCTATTGCAATATCTTTTATTATTTCATTCTCCAGAAGGTACTGTAAAGTCCCATCTTGCTCAATTAAAATACTTTGAGCATCATAGCTGGATTCGTTCATTATGGAATAAGAACTATAAAAAACAACTGGGCCTTTATCTGTCCCTATCCATATTTCACCATCGTTATCTATAGCTAAAGTGTTCACATAGCTGCTTGGTAAGGAGCCTGAACCAGCGCTGGTTCCAATAATTTTATACTGATCGTCACTTTCATCAAGGGGAGTAAAATTAAAATCATACACCAATATTCCAACCCCTTTTATAACCATCCAAATATATCCATACTGGTTGTCTACAACTAAGTCTGTACAAAGCTGGTTGGAGGCCAGTGCACCACAATAAAAAGATTTCCAAACTCCATCAGGTGTTTTAACAGACAATGGTGAGGTGACAAACGAATTTGCAACCCATAGATTTTCTAAATCATCATAGCAAGTTCCAGCTACAAAAACATTGTTTCCGTTTTGACCAATTCTTGTTTGCAAAGATGAATTATGAAAAGTGAACCTTTCCTCAATTTGATTTCCATTAAAACTTAAAAGGCCGCCGCCAAAAGAAGAAGCTAAAAATTTATTTTCGTTATTGGGATTTGGAGTAGTCCATACTAAATCAGAAATGGTATCTATTTCTTGAAACATTAGTGGAATATTAGTCTGGTTATAAAAACTCCAGGAATTATTAAATTGGAAAATTCCGTGCCAATTAAAAGTTTTATTCCAATTAGAACCGTCTGGTGTTCCAGCAGCAACATATAAATTTTCACCTTTAGATGACAAATGAAAACATTCACTATTAAAAGGTCCTCCTTGACCAATTTTTTCGGATGAAAAATTATTTTTAACCCTCACAAATCCTTTTAAGTCGTCTGCTATCCAATAATATCCATTGCTATAAGTAATATCGTTGGGAGCTATCTCGGTATTGCCATTATAAGCATATAGAAAGTCTAAAGTATCTAAGTTTTGATTATAAATGGTCGCATAAGATTCTGTGCAAGTAATTAGGTCCTGATCACTAACTTTGAAGTTTCTTAGCAATTCGTTAGGTTGATAAATAATTGTATCCCACTTGTTATTCGAATACTTAAAAACAATATTTGAATTGCCAAATGCAAAAAAATCATCCGAAAAAGATTCAAGATTATTAATTTCTGTTCCTTGGGGAAGTAAATGCGAATTCCAAACGCTTGGATTAGACAAAAATGTATTATTCAGTGCAGCGTACTTAATCTCGTTTTCTGTAAGAGCATAAATAGTATCCTGTGAAATATGAAGATCCTTAACTTTTATTTGAGAGTTATTGTTTCCTAGAATATAAGTGTCCTTAATTTCTTTTCTTTCTATATCTATTACAACAATCCCAAATCCTGTACATGCATAGATATATTTACTATGACTGTATAGACTATATATGGTTTTATCACCTATAATAGAGCTGTTGAAAATCGAAGATATATTGGTTATTTCTCCATTTTTTATCAAATCTAAATTGCTAGAGTTGTAAGCTATCATTAAAGACTGGTGAGAATTATTAGCTGCAATACAAGAGATTCCAATTTCACTTAATCCGTTTACGGTACTCAATTTGGTTATTTCATTGTTTGAATTATCGAATTCTAGAAGAGAATATGGGGAAGCTGCGTAAAAAAAGTTCCCTACTTCTACTACTTGATTAAATTCTGAATATGGCAAATGATCTCTCCATGTTCCTACAGAAAAATCTTGTGCATTTATAAATAATATAAAGTGATTTATAAATAATAAAGTGTACTTAAGCCATCTCATATTATGCAAACTAACTAATTATTAAAATAATTATTGCAAAAAAACTATTTTTGTTCAAAATGGCTCCGTAGTTCAACTGGATAGAATATCAGATTTCGGCTCTGAGGGTTGAGGGTTCGAATCCTTCCGGAGTCACTTTTTTTTTGTTTTTAGAAATATTATAGATTTTATTTTAAAACTATAAGTTATATTATATAGAGAGAATTTCTCTTTCAACCATTCAAATTATTTAGTTAGTAGCTGTTTTGTTTAATCATTTTCCTCAAAAGTATTACGAAAAGCTGTTTTGTGCAATTTTTAAGTAAATTGTGAAATAATTAAATCTTAAATAAATATGAAAAAAATTACTCTATTATTATCGTTTTTAATTACGATATTTTTCGCTAAAGCTCAGTGTGACTACGTTGTAGATATGCAAGATTCTTATGGAGATGGATGGAACGGTGCATCTATTGATATGTCAATCAACGGAGTAGTAATGACCAGTTTTACGGTTAGTACTGCAGATGGAGCTGCTGCAACAGGTAGCTATTCTACTTACACTGGAGACAATGTTGAATTCTATTTTAATTCTGGAACTTGGGATACTGAAATAACATTTCAGATTACTGCTCCAGATGGATCCTCTGTTGGAAGTTATGGTCCTTATCCAACCAATTCTGGTAACTCTTACTCTGTTTGGACTGGAGTTTCCAATTCTACTTGTACCCCACCTGCATGTTTAGACCCTTATGGTCTATCTGCATCAAATGGTACTTCTTCAAGTATAGATGTTTCTTGGACTGGTGGTCCAAATGCAGCTTCTTATAATGTTGAATATGGTGTTACGGGATATACTCAAGGAAGTGGAACTACAACTACAGCTTCTACAGCTTCAACTACAATTACTGGTCTAACAGCTTACACACTTTACGACTTTTATGTACAAGCAGATTGTGGTGCCAATGGAACTAGCACATGGGCTGGACCTATTAGTTACAGTACTTGTCCTGGAGCAGCTCCTTACTTAGAAAATTTTGATGCGACTCCTACTTCTCTAGCATTGACTAGTGCAACTGGCCCTTGTTGGACACAATCTACAAACGATGTTTTTGATTGGATAATTAATAATGGTCCAACAACTTCGCAAACTACAGGTCCTTCAGACGATATTACTGGTGGTGGAAATTATATGTATACAGAAACTTCTGTTCCAAGAGCAGCAGGTGATAGTGCAATTTTAATATCTCCAGCGATAGACATTAGCTCGCTTACTTCTTCAGAAATTTCTTTTCAATTACACATGTACGGTGCCTCAATGGGTACCCTGAGAGTAGATGCATCTAGTGATGGTGGAACAACATTTAATACCATATGGACTAAAACTGGTGACCAAGGTGATTTATGGACAGAAGAAATTGTTCAACTAACTGGATTTACAACTACAGCAATAGTGAAATTTGTTTCTACTGTTGGTGTTGATGCTGGTGGAACTATTTCTTATTGGAGTGATATGGCTATTGACAATTTTCAGGTTAGACAATCTGCGACTTGTCCTCAAACATCCCCATTAACTGCTTCAAACGTTGCTTCTTCTTCAGCTGACGTATCTTGGACAGCTGGCGGAACAGAGACTTCTTGGAATGTAGAATATGGTGCTGCTGGATTCACTCTAGGTACTGGTACTAACACCAATGTAACATCAACTACTTATTCTATGACTGGCCTTACACCAAGTACTGATTATGATGTTTATGTACAGGCTGTTTGTAGTGCTACTGACCAAAGTTTTTGGGTAGGTCCTTTAGCTGTTTCTACACCATTTGTACAACCTGGTTGTGGAGATACTTTTGGCCCTTATTGTTATGGTGCAGGTGCTTTCACAGTATTTACATCTGTGGTAACAAACCCTGGTGACTTTATCACATTGAATATTACTGCTGGTGAAACTGAAGTTGGATACGATAATCTTCAAATTTATGATGGTGTTGGAGCTACTGGAAACTTACTTTATGATGCAGATGGGGACCATACTGGTGTTTCTGTGCTTTCTACTACTGGAACTATAACCATGTATATAAATGGAGATGCTATTTGGAACTGTATTGATGGCGTTGGTGGCCCATATGTGCCAATAGAAGCCAACGTAACTTGTACTACTCCTTCTGCACTTGATATGCAAGGTGTAGCTATGACAACTCCAAGTACTATAATTTTAGCCAATGGCCCTGTCACAGTTTCTGGAGAACTTAAGAATATGGGAACTACAACAGTTACATCTATGGATGTAAATTATACTGTTGATGGTGGAGCTACGGTTACCGAATCGTTATCTGGTTTAAGTTTAGCTACAGGCGATAATTATGACTTTAACCACGGAACTACTTGGTCTCCTACTGCTGCTGGAGTTTATGACATAGCAGTTTGGGCAACCAATATAAATGGCGCAAGTGATATGAATACTGCCAATGATATGGTTTCTGGACAAGTTACAGTTTACGATAATGCAACTATTAGAAGACCTATGCTAGAATCGTTTACAAGTTCTACTTGTGGACCTTGTGTTGCTGGTAATGTAAATGTTGCAAGTGTACTTACTGCATACAGCGACGATCAGTATTCTCTTCTTAAATATCAAATGTCTTGGCCAGGTTCTGGTGATCCATATTATACTTTAGAGGGTGGTGATAGACGTACTTATTACAATGTAAATGCAGTTCCAGATTTTATTTTGGACGGAAATGTTTGGCAAGGAAATTCATCTTCTTTAACGAATTCTCAAGTAGATGCTGTAATAGCAGATCCTTCTTTTGCAGAGATTTCTTCTTACTTCACAGTAACAGGCCAAACTGTAGATATCACAGTTAGTATTAACCCAGTTGGAGATTTTACTAATTCACTAACCTTGTACACTGCTATCTATGAAATAAAAACGTATAACAACGTTGGAAGTAATGGGGAAACAGAATTTGGAAATGTAATGAAGAAAATGGTTCCAGGTTCAATGGGATTTGCATTACCTACCCTACAAACAGGGGTTTCAGTAGTGGAGAATTTTTCTCATACTTTCCAGGGTTCTTACACGCTTCCTCCAGATGCTAACAGCCCTATTGATCATTCAACTCAACACTCTATTGAAGATTTCAATAATTTAGGGGTTGTTACTTGGATTCAGGATGACGCTACAAAAGAAGTTATTCAGTCAACAGTCTCTACAATTAGTGCAACTAATGTTGAAGAGTTAAATACAACAAAATTAATGTTGTTCCCAAATCCAGCAGAAAATACAGCTACTGTAGCTTTTGAAGGACTTGAGGGTTCTGATGTAAAAATCCATTTGTATAACTTACTAGGAGAGTTAGTATTTACTGGAAATCATACTTCAGCTTCAAGTTTTGATTATTACAATATTGATGTAACTACATTAAATAATGGAATTTACAATCTTGTATTAACAGTTGGAGAATCAATGACTACCAAAAAATTACAGATTCTTAAGTAATATCTTTAATTTTAATTATACCAAAGGCCTGATAACAATCAGGCCTTTTTTTGTATCTTAAATTATAGATTTAATATATTTTAATTATTATTAGATTATAAATCATTTAATTTGAACACTTTCTCAAAATATGTAGTTGGTTTTGCAGGTGTAATAACTGTTTTAATTTATGGGCAATATATTTTAGTTCCATTTATTTTTGCCCTTCTATTGTGGTTTACAGTCAGGGTTTTTACTTCGGTTTCTCAAAAAATTCCTATTTATGGAAAGTTGGTCCCCGATAAATTAAAAACGATTTTAACTACCATTTTTATTTTTTCTATTCTATATTTTTTTAGCCAACTTATTTTATCAAGTTTTAAATCGATTATAGATTCTCACCACGATTACAATGATAATGTAACAGCTTTAATAAATCTTATTAATGAAAAATTTAAAATTGACTTACAATCTTATATCGAAACTCAGTATACTGAAATAAGTCTTGCTGGAATGGCAGAAATGCTTTTTGATGCTGTATCTAAAATCCTAAGTAGCACATTAATGATACTAATATTTACAATATTTATTTTTTTAGAAGAAACGAACTTTTCCCATAAACTAAAACAATTTTTATCTGAGTCGACATCCGATTATCATGGTCTAAACAGTACGCTTAATAAAATAGAGTGGTCGGTGGCTAAATACTTAGGGATTAAAACTATGTCTAGCTTTATTACCGGATTGTTAAGTTTTTTAGTCTTCTATTTTTGTGATCTTAATTTTGCAATTTTTTGGGCATTTCTTATATTTCTCTTAAACTTCATTCCAACCATTGGTTCTTTATTGGCAACATTATTCCCAGTTGTGTTTTCTTTGTTGCAATTTGGTGATTTTTCTATTGCTTTAATTATTCTTTTTGTGGTGGGGTCCATCCAAGTTGTTATTGGAAACTTTATAGAACCAAAGTGGATGGGGAACTCTATGAACATAAGTCCTTTGGTAAGCATTCTATCTTTAATGTTTTGGGGGTTAATATGGGGAACCACTGGAATGATAGTTAGCGTTCCTTTTACAGTTGTAATTATAATCATCCTTTCAGAAATTGAATACACTAGACCTTTAGCTATTTTACTTTCTGAAAAAGGGGATATCAATGAAAAAAAATAGTCTAGATAATTCTTTTTGGAATATTCGCTACCAAAACAATCAAACTGGGTGGGATTTAGGTGAAATATCTAATCCAATTAAAAAGTGGTTTGACAATCAAGAAAATAAAAAAATTAATATTTTAATTCCTGGTGCGGGTAAAGGTCATGAAGTAAAATATGGATTTGAAAACGGCTTTGAAAATATATTTTATATGGATTTTTCCAGTAGAGCTGCAGACTTATTTAAAGAAATCTGCCCTGGGTTTCCAAAAGATCAAATTTTAACAGGTGATTTTTTTTCACTTAAGAAACCATTATTTTTTGATGTGATAATTGAACAGACTTTTTTTTGCGCAATTGATCCAACTTTAAGACTAAATTACATAAAAAAAACTAACGAAATTCTAAAAGAAAATGGGAAAATAATCGGATTACTTTTCAATAGAGAATTTGATACTAACGGGCCTCCTTTTGGAGGAACTGAAAAAGAATACAGAGGATTATTCAACAGTAAATTTAATTTTAAAAAATTTGAAAACTCCTTGCTTTCTTCATTGCCTAGAAAAGAATATGAGTTTTGGATAGAACTTATTAAAAAGAATTAAATAGCATTTATTAATTCGTCTGTGATTTCAAGATTATGATAAACAGCGTTAACGTCATCGTCTTCCTCCATCTTATCAATTAACTTCATTACTTTTTGAGCACTTTCTAAATCTAGAGTAGTGGTATCGACAGGTACTCTTTGAAGTTCAGAATTATTTACTACCCATTTTTTTTTATCTAAAATCGCTTGCATTTTTCCATACTCATCAAAAGATGTTTGAATAATTACATCTTGGTCAACTTCTGTTAATTCTTCCAAACCATAGTCTATCAGCTCCATCTCTACTTCCTCTAAATCTTCTACTGTTAAACTTTCTCTTTTTAAAGTGAAAATCCCTTTTCTTTCAAATAAAAATCCCAAGGATCCATTGGTCCCCAAATTACCGCCATACTTATTAAAAATTGATCTTACTGAAGCTACTGTTCTATTGTTATTGTCTGTAGTTGCCTCAACAAATACTGCAATTCCGTTAGAGGCATATCCTTCAAACGTTATTTCTACTAAATTAGCTCCTTCTCCTCCAACTCCTTTTTTAATAGCTCTTTCTATAGTGTCTTTTGGCATATTGGCGCCCTTTGCATTTTGAACTGCAAGTCTTAACGATGGATTGGTGTCTAATTCTCCACCTCCATCACGTGCTGCAATAGTTATTTCTTTTATTGCACGAGTAAAAACTTTAGCTCTTTTACTGTCTTGAGCAGCTTTTCTATGCTTGATATTTGCCCACTTACTATGTCCTGCCATGAAAAAAAAATTAATGTATAAAAATAAAAAAAATTGCATTTCTAATAGATGAGCTTATTTTTGTCTAATTCTATAGAGATGACTAACAAATCTAATTTATACAAAAACATTCTTTCTGACATAGAAAATGTCCTAGATTTTTCTGTTCCAACCTTTACCAATTTAGGAAATATTTCCGCTTTATTAAAGAGTCGTTTTAACTGGTTTTGGGTAGGATTTTACAAAGTAGAAGGGGATCATTTAATTCTCAATGCTTTTCAAGGACCTGTAGCATGTCTAAAAATCAGGAAAGGAAAAGGAGTTTGTGGGAAATCTTGGGAAGAAAATAAATCAATAATAGTAAAAGATGTAGATTTATTTGAAGGCCACATAGCTTGCAACGAGGCATCTAAGTCTGAGATTGTAATTCCAATAAGAAATAAAAAAGGAGAGATTGCTTATATTTTAGATGTAGATCACGATAGTAAAAATGCATTTGATGAAGTAGATGAAAAAAATTTAAGTTTAATAAATAATTTAATAGTCAAAATAATTTGAGAATTCTTTATCTAATATTATTTCTAGGCTTTTTCAGTTGTGCTCAACAAACTTCTCTCACTGGTGGGGATAAAGATATCCTAGCCCCTATTTTAATAGTGGATTCAAGTATGAGTTTGGTTAATATGAAACAAACTAATATAAATTTAGAGTTCAATGAGAATATTCAATTTTTAAAAGGAAAAAGAGCTTTAATAACCAACCCTCCTATTAGCGAAGTAGAAGTAACTGAGGAAAAAAATAAAATTGAAATAAATTGGAAAGACACTCTTAATCCCAATACTACTTATTCATTCTTATTTATTAACTCAATTGCTGACATAACCGAAAAAAATAAAATAAATGAATTTAATTATATAGTATCTACAGGTCCAAAAATTGATTCTGGATTTCTAAAAGGAACAATTATAAAATATCCAGAAAAAAAGTTTTTTGAGAACGCATTATTAAGGATAGTCAATGTTAACGACAAATTATACACTTATAGAACTTACACAGATAAAAATGGGAAATACCAACTTAACAACATAAAAAATGGAGAATACCAATTGTATTGCTTTCAGGATGAGAATAACAATTTATTATTAGATACTTTAACTGAGAATCATGGTTTTTACAGAGATACTATTTTAGTGAGTGACAGCTCAACAATTTTAAATGCTATTGCTTTCAGCCCAAAAAGAAAAAAAACACTGGAAAAGTCCTCTTTTAACCATTTTGGGAAGCTAGAGTTAGAATTTAATATTCCCGTGGATTCTTGTATGGTCACAGACTTAACCACCAACACAATCTACCAATCCAATATGATGAACACTAAGCATCTTTTTTATTTTTCTGATACACTGGTAAAACACTCTCTAATAATAAAATCTGGAAATGATTTTAAGGACACAATAAGAGTCTCTTTTGAGGATAAAACAGAACTAGAAAATAAAATTTCTTACAAAGTACAAAAGTCCAATACTCTTATATCCAATGAAGGATTCACCCTTGAGTTTAATCAATTCATAAAAGAAATTGATACATCTTTGATAAAAATAGTTGTAGACTCAGTTCTAATAAATGCTTCTTTTAAAATAAATAAAAACTTTCTTACTATTGTGCCAAAAAGCAAGGTCAATAATTATAAAATGACTCTTCTTCCAAATAGTATAACTGGCATAAAAGAAGCTAAAAAAGATACTAGCATTGTCAATTTTATGATTTCCAATAATAATAATTTATCAACTCTAGAGCTTGTTATCTTTAATATTCCATATCCAAAATCTATTATTCAAATTATTCAAAACAAACAAGTAGTTAAAGAGTTAAGACTGTCAGCAGAGAAACTAGAATATTCGATTTCAAGATGTAAGCCAGGTGATTATGAGATAAAGCTAATAGGAGATTTGAATGGAGATGGGTATTGGACAATTGGAAATATTGAAAAGAATATTTTACCAGAACCAATAGTGGATTATAATGGGGTATTGCAATTAAAGAAAAATTGGACCAGTAATATTCAATGGGACTTTAAATTAGAAGATTAAAGTCATCTGCATCTTTTAAAACTGGGAATTTATTTCGAAACGAGTCTAGTTCGTTTTTATCCAAGTTATTAATCTGGACTCTTGGCATATTTTCCATAAAATCATCCATTCTTTCCCCTTTAAAATCATAAACTCTTGAGTTGCCATTGTATTTTATTTCATTGGCGTCTTGACCTATTCTATTAACTCCAACTACATAAGACATATTTTCAATTGCTCTGGCTTTAAGTAAGCTTTTCCAAGCGTTAGATCTAACAGCTGGCCAATTGGCTACATATATCAAGATGTCGTAATTAAATTCGTTATTTTTATATTTATTTTTACTCCATAACGGGAAACGTAAGTCATAACAAATTAATGGTTTTATTTTCCAGCCTTTTAATTCAAAAACTAGTTCTTTTTCTCCTTTAGAGTAGTGTCTGTCTTCATAAGCCATTGAAAAAAGATATCTTTTGTCGTAGTATTGAATTTCATTTGGCTTTACTACATATAACCTGTTAAAAAATTTGTTTTTTTCTTTAATGGGTATGCTTCCTAATATACATGTATCTAGGCTTTTAGAGTGCTCTTGCATCCAAAACAGTGTTTCTCCTGAATTATTTTCTGCAATATTTTCAGTCTTCATTGAAAACCCAGTGGTAAACATCTCTGGTAAAATTATTAAGTCTACAGGCTCTAAGGATTGAAATAATTTATCGTACTCCAACCTATTGGCTTTAGGATTTTCCCAAATAATATTGCTTTGAACAGAAGCTATTTTTATCATATATAATTTGAAACAATTACTTAAAAATACATATAAGTTTTATATTTAAGGATAAAATAAATTTGCTAAAGCAAAAAAAATTAAACAACACTTCATTGCATAAAAAAGAATCAAATAAAGCCATAATATTTCTCATTTTGTCAGGGTTCTTTTTGGGTTCGATAACCCTATTAAATATCCTTGGGACATCTAAGTTCATAGATTATTCCTTTGCTTTTTTAGGTTTCGAAGTACCATTTGTTATTGCCATAGGAGTCCTCCCATATCCAATTACCTTTTTGTGTACAGACCTTATAAGCGAGCTTTATGGTAAAAAAAGAGCGAACTGGGTAGTTTGGATGGGACTTGCTCTAAATGTCTGGGTTATGTTCTTCATTTGGCTTGCTGGAATATTAGACCCTCCAGAACAAATATTGACCAACTCCCCGCTATATGAAATTAATAATAGCGAAGTATTTATACACTCTGAATATGCATTTTACCACATAAGAAAATTAAGTATGGGAGCAACTTTGGCCTCTATGATTGCATATTTAAGTGCCCAATTTATAGATGTAAATATATTTCACTATTTAAAAAGTAAAACAGGAGATAAAAAGCTATGGTTAAGAAATAATGTTTCTACCCTTATTAGTCAATTAGTTGATAGTACTGCAGTGATATTAATCACTCATTTTGTGGTAGATGGATTGCCAAAAACAATTGATGGTGAGCTGACCCACTCTTTAATTTATTTTATAATGTCTGGATACGTTTTTAAGATGGTGATAGCTATTTTGGACACCATTCCTTTTTATTATTTAACTAAGAAATTAAAATCCTACATTTAATTATAAGCTTTTTTTAAAAGCTTTATATCTTTAATAGCTTGTTGCATTTGGGTTACACTAGTTCCATCATAAAAACCTCTTATTCTTTGTTTTTGATCTATCAAAACAATATTCTCGGTATGAATAAAATCTGCGTCACTCCCGTGCTGAAAATTTGGATCGTTTATGTCAGGAACTACCAAGTAGTCTTGTCTTGCCAATCGATAAAGTTCTTGTTTTTCGCCAGTTAAAAACTTCCAATATTTATGGTCTACACCATATTTTTCCGCGTATCTGTAAAGAACATTTACATTATCTACTTCGGGCCACACAGTATGTGATAGAATTAACACTGAACTATCTAACTTGAAATGTTTGTGGATTGTTAACAAATTAGTAGTCATTTTGGGACAAATTGAAGGGCAGGAAACAAAGAAAAAATCTACCAAAACAATTTTATCTAGCATTATTTTTTTAGTGACTTTTTGATTGAGTTGATCTGTAAGGTCAAATTCAGAAATTTTATGATCTCCTCCATTAATTCCTCTCCCTCTTCCATGTAGGGAGGAATCTACTAGTTCTGGATTTATATCATTAGGCTGATAAACAGGTAATTTTCTATCATTTTGCCATTCTAGATTTAGAAAAATTATAACTCCAGCACCAGAAATGAAAATTAAAAACAGAACCAATACTCTTTTCATTAATCTAAAATATTTATGTAGGTTTTTCCTGTAAATTTAGCGTTCTCCATCCCAGAATGGGCTTCTGAAATTTGTTCCCAGGAAAATTCATTTGCTGCAACAGGGTTAATTTTTTTATTCTCTAACAAATTAATTAACTCTTTTAATGACTTTTGAAGTTGTTGAGGGTTTTTATCTGCTATTTCTAAAAGATTTAATCCAGCAATAGATTGTGATTTCAAAATAAGCATGGCTGGATGAATTTTTCCTATTTTAAACATTTGCAAAAGAGTGGGGAAAAGACCTTTTTTTTGATTTGTTCTATCTGAAATTCCAAAGAAAACTAAAGTTCCATTATTGTCTAATAATTGCATGTCTTTTTTAAATGTTTTACCACCTACAGAATTAAAAATTCCTTTGACCTTTTGGTTGGGAAATACTTCTTGAATTTGAAGATTATACTCTTTTTTAGTTGTATTAATTGGAAAATCTACTCCATTACTTTTCAAATAAGTTAATTTAGATTCATTCCTAGTGAGCCCAATTATTTTACATCCTTTTTGTTTTAAAAGCTGGGTTAACGCTGTGCCAACTCCACCACTTGCAGAATGAATTAAAACCAAATCATTTTTTTCTAAATCAGTTTTTTGAACAGCTATTAAAGCCGTACAATATTGAGTCGCTAAGGCTAAGGCAATACCATTTTTTACAGACTTTGGAATTTCAATTAACCCTAGAGCTGTAGTTACTGCGTAGTGAGCATACCCTCCAAATCTTGTTAATGCAAGTACTCTTTTACCTACTAAATGATTGTTTTTAGGGTCTTTGGTTTTCTCTACAATTCCAACAACTTCATAACCTAATACAGCTGGCAAAGCAGGGGAAGCTCTATACAAGCCTTTTCTTGCCATGACATCTGCAAAATTAATTCCAAATGCATGTACTTTTATGAGAACATCTTCCTTGTTTATCAAATTTGGGACTGGAATTTCATTGATTTCAAAGGAATCTTTTGAAGAACCGTATTTTATTAGCTGTATAGCTTTCATTTTTAAAAAAGTGTGTTTGAATCAATAGATTGTTCGTAGCCCTGGTCTATCAATAATTCATTAAAATCTGAAGCTTCAACTGCTAGTTGGTCACATTTTTCATTTTCTGGATGGCCAGCGTGGCCTTTTACCCATTGGAAAGAGACATTATGTTTGTGGTAAATCAATAAGAATCTTTTCCACAAATCTGCATTCTTTTTCCCCTTAAATCCTTTTTTTTGCCATTGGAAAACCCATTTTTTTTCTACAGAATCTACTACGTATTTTGAGTCAGAGAAAACAACAACATCACTTTTATTACTTTTTAAATTTTCTAACCCAACGATTACCGCTAGAAGTTCCATTCTATTATTAGTAGTGTATCTAAATCCTTGCGAAATCTCTTTGTAATGTTTTCCTGCTATTAATACTATACCATAACCTCCTTTTCCAGGATTTCCTTTAGCAGACCCGTCGGTATATAGGTTTATTTTCATCCAACTTCAGGATTTAGCTCCTCCCCGCATTTTTTACAAAAAATGGCATCATCTTCATGATTATCAAACGAACAAGCGCTACAATATTGAGTATTTAAGGATGTTTTTGAGAGTTCGACTGAAATCATTCCAGTGGGAACTGCTATGATAGAATATCCTAAAATCATAATAATTGAAGCAAAAAATTGTCCCAAGGGAGTTTGGGGAGCAATATCTCCATAACCTACGGTAGTTAACGTTACTATTGCCCAATAAATACTTCTAGGAATAGATGTAAAGCCATCTTTAGGATCTTCTAACATATAAATAATGGTTCCCATTAAAACAACAATAGAAAAAACTACAAAAAGAAATACGACAATTCTCTGCTTACTTGCAATAAATGCTTTTTTTAACGCAGCTGCCTCTTTCACATATCTTATGAGTTTTAGTATTCTAAATATTCTAATCAGCCTGATGGTTCTAATACTTTTAATGGAGGAAATGTTATTAGTTCCAATACCTATTCCGATGTAAGAAGGAATAAGAGACAATAAGTCTATTACGCCATAAAAGCTAAATATATATTTCAAGGGGTTTTTTACGGAGAAAATTCTTAATAGATATTCTAAAGAAAATAAAATAGTAAATATCCATTCTAAAATCTCAAAAAGCCAAGACCATTCTTCTCTATAGGATTCTACACTTTCCAGCATCACCACAATAACACTGAGTAAAATCATGACTAGTAAAGCAAGATCAAACAACTTACCCATAGGAGTATCTGCTTCAAAAATTATTTCTTGTATTTTTCTTTTTAGCTTATTCATTTAAAAATGAACTAATAATTTTAGGATAATTTAATAATTCTTCGCGACTTATTTTTTTCTTAAGTGAATTTAATGTTTCATTACTATCTACTTCAATCTCATACTGAGCTATTATTTTCCCCTCATCATAATTTTCATTTACATAGTGAAAGGTAATCCCAGTTTTCTTTTCTTTATTACTTAAAACTAATTTATGAATATTGTCACCATACATCCCTTTTCCTCCATATTTTGGCAAAAGAGACGGGTGGACGTTAATTATTTTCCCATTAAATCCCTCAATAAATTTTCTAGGTATTTTTAAAAGGAAGCCGGCTAAAACTACCAAATCAATTTGGTTGCTATTTAATTCGTTTACCAATTTATTTGAGAAGGATAAATCCTCTTTTTTCAATAAAATTCCTGAAATTTGGTGTTTTTTCGCATGTAAAATGGCTCCACTATTTTTATTATTTGAATAAATAACTGAAATATTTACACTTTTATTGCCGTTAAAATAGCGGATAATATTTTCAACATTAGTTCCTTTTCCTGAGGCAAACAAGGCTATTTTCATGATTTGTTTTTCGAAATATAGACATAGATTGGTATTTAATCAACTTTAGTTGTTGAATAAGTTTAAACTAAAGTATTTTGTTGAATAAAGGAAAAGTTATTTATTTGCACTGCAAACAATTAAAAAACACAATATGTCAGACGTAAAATCTAAAGTTATATCAATAATAGTTGATAAATTAGGAGTTGACGAAGGAGAAGTAACTAATGAAGCTAGTTTCACCAACGATTTAGGCGCAGATTCCTTAGATACTGTAGAATTAATTATGGAGTTCGAAAAAGAATTTAATATTGCTATCCCAGATGAGCAAGCTGAGAATATTCAAACTGTTGGTGAAGCAATAAAATATATTGAAGAGAATAAATAACTCTTTTCAATTCGTACCAAGCCTGCATTTATGAATAAAAAACGAGTTGTTATAACTGGTATGGGGGCATTGACCCCAATTGGTAACTCTGTTGATGAATATTGGAAAAACCTTTTGTCTGGTAAAAGTGGTGCCGAGCCAATTACCAAATTTGATGCCAGTCTATTCAAAACTAAGTTTGCCTGTGAAGTTAAAAACTTTGATCCATTAGATATAATGGACCGAAAAGAAGCTCGTAAAATGGATCCTTTTTCAGCTTATGCACTAGCTACTACACAAGAAGCAATTTTAGATTCTAAATTAGATTTGGAAAAAGTGAACTTGGATAGAGCTGGAGTAGTATGGGGATCAGGTATTGGAGGAATGTACACTTTTCAGGAAGAATGTTTTAATTTTAAAGATGGAGATGGAACCCCAAGGTTTAACCCGTTTTTTGTGCCTAAAATGATAGTAGATATCGCAGCAGGTCATATATCAATTAAATATGGGCTACGTGGTCCAAATTATGTGACAGTTTCTGCATGTGCTTCCTCAACCAATGCTATTATTGATGCACTGATGCTAATTCAACTTGGTAAGTCGGATTTTATAGTTACTGGAGGGTCTGAAGCGGGTGTTAATATTTCTGGAATAGGTGGTTTTAATGCTTTAAAAGCTCTTTCAACTCGAAATGATGATCCAGGTACAGCTTCAAGACCTTTTGATGCAACAAGAGATGGATTTGTTCTTGGAGAAGGATCGGGATGTTTAATACTAGAAGAATTAGAACATGCCAAAAAAAGAGGTGCGAAGATATATGCTGAAGTTGCGGGTGGTGGACTAACTGCTGACGCACATCATATTACTGCACCACATCCTGAAGGTAGAGGAGCAATTAGTGTAATGAAATTGTCTTTAGAAGATGCAGGAATGAATCCAGAGGATATAGATTACGTGAATGTCCATGGTACATCTACACCGTTAGGGGATATATCTGAAACTTTAGCTATTAAAGAAGTATTTGGTGAACATGCCTACAAATTAAATATAAGCAGTACAAAGTCTATGACAGGTCACTTATTAGGTGCTGCTGGTGCTATTGAAGCTATAGCCTGTGTTAAATCTATTCAGGACAATGTAATTCCGCCAACTATTAACTTCAAACACAAAGACGAAAATATTGACTATAACCTTAACTTAACTTTAAATAAGGCTCAAAAGAGAGAGGTAAAAGCGGCATTAAGCAACACATTTGGTTTTGGGGGCCACAACACCTCAATTATTGTGAAAGAATTCAATGATTAGTTTTTTTTTAAAAAAAAAGACATTACCACTACTTAACAAAGATTTTATATTTTTTTTAAAAAACAGGTTTGGAGTTCATCCAGTCAATCAAAAACTATATTTAGAGGCTATCACCCACAGTTCTTATAAAAACATTGAAAATAGTCAATACGACAACGAAAGGTTAGAATTTTTAGGAGATGCATTTATCTCTTTGGCTGTTGCTAATTACTTATTTAAAGTTTATCCCGATAAAAATGAGGGCTATTTAACTCAATTAAGAGCCAAGATTGTAAGCCGAGAAAGTCTAAATAAAATTGGAGAAGATATTGGGCTGCAAAATTTTATTTTATATCAAAAAAGTAGTAATAATTATAAGTCATTGGTTGGAAATACCTTTGAAGCTCTCTATGGAGCGATTTTAACGGATATAGGTGTAGAAAAAGCCCAAAAAAGTATCGAAGAGTTTATTTTAAAAAGTCAAATAAATATTGATCAAATAAAAGAAGAGAATAGAGATTACAAAAGTGAGTTATTAATGCTCTTTCAGAAAAAAAGAACTGCAATTGTTTTTAAGACAATTAAGATAGACCATGTTCATCAAGAAGTTAAATTTAGCTCGGAAGTGTTTTCTAATGGAAAAAGTATTGGAAAGGGAATCGGATCTTCGAAAAAAGCAGCAGAACAAGATGCATGCAGAGTAGTTCTTAGCGCGACTTAGTCATTTTTAAAAATCCTATTTCCTTGGCGTCTAAAAACCTCCATTGACCTCTTTGCAAATCATTTTTTTTAATTCCAGCAAATTCTATCCTATCTAAATGCAGAAGTGTTTTTTCAAAATACTCCATAGTTCGCCTTATCACTCTATTTTTTCCAGAATGCAGAGTGACTATTAACTGTGTTCTGTCTGTTTGTTGGCGACCGTATTTCACTTCATCGTACTTCACTTGGCCGTCTTCAAGGTTAATTCCTTTAACCATCTCCTTTAAAGAGTCTGGGTGAAGACTGTTTTCCAATTGAATTACGTATTTCTTTTTAATTCCAAAACTCGGATGGGTCAAACGCTTAGTGAGCTCACCATCATTTGTAAGTAATAATAATCCTGTTGTATCTCTATCTAATCTTCCTACAGGGTAAACCCTCTGATCACAAGCCCCTTCAATGATATCCATTACGGTTTTTCTATCATGGGTATCTTTTACAGTGGTAATACAATTTTTAGGTTTATTGATTAAAATATATTGGTGTTTTTCAGCCTTCAGAACTTTCCCATTATAAACTACCTGGTCTTGTTCAGTTACTTTTGTTCCTAAGGTTGTAACTACTTTATTATTGATTTTAATTTTTCCTTCGGCAATTAAAACGTCCGCTTCTCTTCTTGAGCAAACTCCGGAGTTTGAAATATATTTATTCAGTCTAATCAATAGTTGGTATGAAAATTTCTTTAAAGTGAGTGAATTTAAAAGATTTTAAATCTTTTTCAACATATATTAAGTCGAATCTTATATTTAAATCAATTTTATTTTTATTTATGTAATAATCAGCAGCATGAATTATTCTCTTTTGTTGGGCAATTGAAATTAGATTTTCTTGGGATATAATGGAGTTGGTTCTTGTTTTTACTTCGAAAAATACCAGCTCTTTATTCTTGAATGCTATTATATCAATTTCGCACTTTTGATGCCTCCAATTGGTTTCGATTATTTGGTAATTTTTTTTTATTAAATAGGAGAGTGCTTTTTGCTCTCCATCTTTTCCTGTTTTTTGACGATTTCCAGACAATTATTAAGTTTATTTATTGTTTTAATTATTAAGTTAATTATTTTAGATTTGAAATCTAATTAAAAATAAAATGAAAAAAATTCTTCTTCTTTCTGCAATCTTTTGCTACAGCTTTATTTCTGCACAAATTAAATCCCCTCAACCAAGTCCAACTGCTACAATTACTCAAAAAGTTGGAGTATCTAATATTTCTGTTGAGTACTCAAGACCTGGAGCTAAAGAAAGAGAAATATTTGGCGGGCTTGTGAGCTATGGAAAAATGTGGAGAACAGGAGCCAACAAAGCAACAAAAATAACTTTTAATGAAAATTGTGTTTTTGGTGGTGCTAAAGTTAAAAAGGGAAGTTATTCTTTATTCACTATTCCAGGTGAGAAAGAATGGACAGTGGTTTTAAATAAAAATACTGAACTCTGGGGAGTTGGTGAGTACGACGAAAAAAATCAAGTTTGTAGTATTGTCTCTAAAGCCATTGAAACCAAAGATTTTACAGAATCATTTACTATTGATTTTGGAACATTCCAATCTTTTAGCGCAATAATGTCTTTGAAATGGGCAAATACCAAAATTGATATTAAGATAGAATCTTTAGAAGCAAAAAAATTAGAAAAACAATACTTAGAGCTATTGACAAAAGGTCCTTCAGCAAGTGATTATTACCATGGTGCTAAATTTTTTGCAGATAATACATCTGAATATGAAATGGCATTGGAATGGATAAATACTGCAATTGATAAAAGACCTGATGCATTTTGGATGCAGTTTCACAAGGCTAGAATTCTTAAAAAAATGGGAAATAAGAAAGAGTCTATTTCAGTAGCAGAAGAGGTGATTGCCTTAGCCAAGGAGAAGAAAGACGATTATGGGTACATTAAAAGAAGCGAGGATTTAATAAAAAGTATGAAATCTAAATAGCTTTTTTTAGATTGATTATTTTCTGAGTAAGAGTTGCAAATAGAATTACTAGCAAACACCCAACTACATTATACCACAAATAACCCATTTGAAGCCAATTTGGTGCAAGTTGGTAATGGTTTAGGAAATGAATAGAAACCACCATTATTTCTGCAGCAATTGCACAATAAAAAACAGCATTAGATTTTACATTTTTAAAATAAAAAGCCACTACAAAAATTCCTAAAATTGTCCCGTAGAAAAGCGAACCAAGAAGATTAACCGCTTGTATAAGGTTTTCAAATAGCGAAGCAGTAGTAGCAAATAAAATTGCCAATACTCCCCAAAGAAGTGTAAAATATTTAGACGACATTAAATAATGGCGATCATTTTCTTTTTTCTTAATAGACCTTTTATAAATGTCTATGGTGGTGGTGGATGCGAGGGCATTTAATTCAGATGCCGTGGAAGACATAGCTGCGCAAAACATTACTGCAAATAATAGTCCAATTACTCCTGTTGGGAGATAGTCAATTACATAGGACATAAAAATATAATCTTTATCATTTGTCTCTGCAGAGGGATTATTTTTTATCACAATAGTTTTAACATTATTGTTAATTTCGTGCATTTTGCTTTCTATAAATAAAACACTTCTTTTTAACTCTTGGACTCTTCCCTTGTCTTCATTCTTTTGAGCATCTAGTAGACTGTAAATATCCACTGTCTTTTTATCATGTAATACTTTAAATTGGTTCTCTAAATTATTTACTTCTTCAGAATAATTAGAGCTTTTTATATTGTTAAGTTCTACCTTATTAAAAAATATTGGAGGAGTATTAAATTGATAAAAAACAAAAACCATAACTCCGATAAATAATATGATGAGTTGCATGGGAATCTTAAGAAGTCCATTCATAATTAGTCCCAATCTGCTTTGAGCTAATGACTTTCCAGTTAAGTATCTTTGTACTTGTGATTGATCTGTTCCAAAATAGGAAAGGAATAGAAATAGAGCTGCTGTTGTCCCAGTCCAAAAATTATACCTGTCATCCAAGTCGAAATCAAAATTAACTAGGTTAAGTTTTCCCATTTTTCCAGCCACATTTACCGCATCCAAAAAGCTAATATTATTTGGCAACATATTTATTACTAAAATTCCAGCAAGAATCATTCCCCCCATCATTACTGCCATCTGTTGCTTCTGTGTTTGTGTAACCGCTTTAGTCCCCCCTGAAACTGTATAAAGAATTACCAATAACCCAATAAAAATATTGGTTAAAGTTAGATTCCAATTCAATAAAGTAGATAGAATTATAGAGGGAGCATAAATAGTAATTCCTGTGGCCAATCCCCTTTGAATTAAAAATAAAAAGGCAGCTAAGGTTCTGGTCTTTAAGTCAAATCTAGTCTCTAAATATTCATAGGCTGTATATACTTTCAATTTATAGAATATTGGTAAAAAGGTAACTGATAGAATAATCATTGCTATAGGCAGTCCAAAATAGAATTGAATAAATCTCATCCCATCAGTATAAGCTTGACCAGGGGTAGATAAAAAAGTAATTGCACTGGCTTGGGTAGCCATTATAGAAATTCCTATTCCCCACCATTTAGCATCGTTATTTCCTTTCAAATAACTTTGTAAATCTTTTGCACCACGAGTTTTCCATATGCCATAAGTTACTATGGAAACTAAGGTGAAAATTAACACAAACCAGTCTAAGTTACTCATGAAAAATTCTGTGTTAACCAGCTAAGAACTAAAACAAATAGTAGTAAAACTAGAAGAAGAAGAATATACCAGTGGTTCCAAGATTTAAATACTGGAGGTTTTTCAGATTCAATCATTATTTAAACTAATTATATTAACTAATAATTTATATGCTCCACTTACTCCAGCAGGAAGTTGTCGAAAAAAAGAAATTCCTGTATATGTATAATAGCCTTTGCCATATTTAGCTATAAGTAAAGATCCTTTTTTTGGCTTCTCATTAAAATCGTTCCAAGAAAATATTGGTTGGTATTCTTTACTCCATGCATCTGGAAAATACAATCCTCTTTCTTGAACCCAGTTATTAAAATCGTCTTTAGCTAACTTGTTTGGGAAATTCATTACAGGGTGAGAATTATTTAAAAATGTTACTTGTGCGTCTTCTTGAGTTACTCTATCTCTCGAAATTTGGAGAGGATAGGGATAAAAATCTTTGGTCTTTAGCCTGTAGCTAGTATTGTATTGAACTACCAGATTCCCTCCTTCTTTAACATATTTAAGAAGTAAATTAGAAATATAAGGTGCTTTTTCTTCAACATTAAAAAATCTTACCCCTGTGATAACTACATCGAAATTTTTTAAATCCTTAAGAGTTAGGTCCTTGGTAGTTATTTGCTTGACATCGTATTTCAAAATTTTTAAATGTTGATCTACTAAATCTCCTGCTCCCATTAAATATCCAATTTTTTTAGGAACTGTAGTTAGGTTTAAATGCACCAGCTGTAGTTCGGATTTTGGAAACCATCTTTGCTCAGGAATGTGGTCATAGACAATTGTATTTATTGCATGGGCATCTGTCCCATTAATTTGGACTTTTAAAGTTCCAGAATTAGCGTTTTTAAGAGGGGAAATAAAATACTCTAAGACCAGCTCTTCATCTACAGTTTTTAAAGAATATTCAGTTGGTCCTATTACTTTCCATCCTTGGGGATGAATAATGTTAATATCTCCTTTTTGTTTTGCAGAGTGAGCAGCTACAGTAACCAAAATTTTCTGAGTAGATTCATCAGAGAATATCATTACTTTTTGATCGATATTTGCTGTTACTTTTGGGCAAACTACCCAATTTTTATTTTGCTCTCCTTTTACTGGATCGTTCCATTTAAAGACCAATGGCCTTTTATATTCAATAGTGGCATCTCCAACTTCTACAGAAATTAAAAATTCTGCTGAGGGATTATTTTCAGCTTTACCGATTAGCTGTAATGAATCGACATTATAGGCCCCCAAAAATGCAGGTTTTTCTAACCAATATGGCTGGCTAATAGGCAGTTTTGCGGGGACAATAGCTTTATTTTTTAGCACATTTTTTTGACTTTCTTTCAATGGTTTTGAAAGTTTTTTATGAAAATTGAAATCCTTACAAGAAATTGATTTCAATTTCATTTTGATATTAGATCTGTTGATAATTTCTAAATTAAAGAATACAGAATCTTCGTTTGATTTTTTAGAAGACAAGGTGGTCATTTCTATATATAAACCTGAACATTGTAATATTAAATCCTCTACTTCTTTCATTTTAATTTTCTTCCAATGTTCATCTTCTAATTGTGAAATAGCAGTCCTTAGCTTTAAAAGCCTTGGAATAGACTGTGAAGGGGCGCTTATAGAAAAATTTCTAATGATTTCACTAGTCAAGGATTTTATTGCTGCATTTTTTGAAATTCTGTCCCAAGAAAAATCCAATGATTCAAATAATGCGTTACTTGCGGTATCTCCTTTTAAATATTCAAAAAACTCTAGATATTCTCCTCTTTTGCCAGTGCTGCCAAAGCCTTGTGTCTTATGCATAGACCTACTTAAAGCAGCCAATTCATTATAGGAGGTTCCTAATAAATGGTTGTATCCTCCTATATCTAAGGAAACAACTCCTGGATCATTATCGGAAATATTACTATTCCACCATCTTCCAGTATTTACCACTACTCTCTTGGGTTGCCAAACACTTATATGCATTAATTGCTCTTTAAAGGCTAAGGAATCTGCTGCCAAATCAAAAGCTTCCATCGCCAATAGCGCAGAAGAAGTATGGTGGCCATGGCCCCCTTTTCCGTCAATGGGAAAACGACAAACTATCACATCTGGACGAAAATTTCTTATTACCCATACCACATCGGAAAGAATCTTTTCCTTATCCCATATTTTCAACGTCTCTTCTGGTGTTTTAGAATAACCAAAATCATTGGCTCTAGTGAAAAATTGTTGTCCTCCATCTAGCCTTCTTGCCGATAATAATTCCTGGGTTCTTATAATTCCTAACTCTTCCCTAATCTCTGTTCCTATTAAGTTTTGTCCTCCATCTCCTCTAGTAAGAGACAAATAACCTGTATTTAAAAGCTTTTCATTTGCACAATAACTAATAAATCTTGTGTTTTCGTCGTCTGGGTGTGCTGCTAGATAAAGAACATTTCCTAGAACATTTAATTTTTTAATTTGATGGTAAATTTCAGATCCACTTAATTGTTGAGCAGAGTAAGAAAAAAACAGCAGATTTAAAAAAAATGAGAGAACAAATAATCTAAATATATGCATGCTATTCTATTTATAAATTATGTTTTATTTGGTGAAAGAATGTGCAATTCCTACTACCATCATGTCAAATAAACATCCTACTTCTTTAGAAAATATTTTGCCGTTTGAAATATGGTTATATCCAACTGAAAGATAGGTCTTAGAATTTATATAAGAACAAAAATGCCAAAAATGATGAAAATTAAGTCCACTTTGAAGACCGTCGTTTTTCTGAGAATTTGACTCTACCCAAACTACTGCTAGTTGAGATTTTAAAAATGTTTTTTTTGCAATTTTAAAAGACAACTCTTGCCCCATTCCCAAAGCATTGCCCCCTTTTTCTGTCAAATGGAAAACAGCTACCGGACTAGCGGTAAATAGCCTGTCAAAAAAATTGGAAGCCGAGCTAGATTGACTGAAGTTTTCGGGTTTATCTAAAGATCTTTTAAAGGGAAAGTAAACTTGGGCAAAAATTGAAAAATTTCTAAAACTATTTTCTCTTTCAGAAGCTCCTGAGAGTCTAGACTTATAAACTCCAGAATTTAAACTCATTTTAAAAGGTGTTTTCTCTAACTCAAATTCAACTTTTTCCACCTGCGAAAAGCTTACATGAGAAAAAAATATTGTGGAAATTAAGGTTAATATTAAAGGTTTCATGTTGAGCTTAGTTAACTTTGTAACAAAGTAGATCTAGAGTTTACTTTTAAATTTAGCGGTAGTCCTAATGGTAAAGTTAAATTTTCTTTTTCATGTCCTGAGGGAAAATTAAAAACTACAGGAAAATCAAATTCATTTAGTTTTTGTAATACCATTTCTTCTACATCTTTTCCAAATGCTATAGAATTGTCTTTGGTGTTGGTGAAATGTCCTACGATGAGCCCCTTTATTTGATGAAATACACCTGCAAATTTCAACTGCCATAGCATTCTATCAATTTTGTAAAAATATTCGTCTATGTCTTCAATAAATAAAATTTTATTTTCAAAATCTGGCTGATAATTGGTTCCTAAGTTAGCGCACAAAACAGAGAGATTTCCTCCAACTATAGCGCCCTTAACCTCACCATGTATGTTTTTAGAGACAGAATTTATTTTATAGTTTATTTCTTGTTTAAATAAAAATTGCTTTAAAGATTCTAAAGATTGGGGAGTATTTAACCCAATATTTATTGGCATTGTAGCATGGATAGAGGCTGTATTTAAAATAATATTAGAGAAACAATGAATATTGGTAATGTCTGAAAAACCTATTATCCATTTAGGGTTATGTAAAAAAGATGCTGGATTTAATCCTTCTAAAAGTTGAATAGATCCGTATCCTCCCCTAAAACACCATATAGCCTTTGCAGTTGGATGGTTTATAGCCCATTGCAAATCTAATACTCTTTCTTCTTTATCCCCTGCAAAAATACCAGTCTTAGCTAAAATATTTTTGGAACGCAATGGTTTTAATCCCCATTTTAACAATAAATTTTCGGCCATTATAAGCGATTCTAATTCCACTTTTCTAGCCGGAGCTATTAGAATAACCTCGTCGTTAAGTTTTAATTTGGGGGGTAAATTCATTTCATTTAAATTCTTTAGGATAAAAATAGCATATTAACTTATATTTGGCCATTCTAAATTAAATTTTGAAAACTCCAAAAAGACACACCATAACCGCAGCTCTTCCCTATGCTAACGGTCCATTGCATTTGGGCCATTTAGCAGGTGTTTATATTTCTGCAGATATTTATGCTCGATTTTTAAGGTCTAATGGCGAAGATGTTGCTTTTATATGTGGTTCGGACGAGCATGGTGCAGCTATCACCCTAAGAGCAAAAAAAGAAAATAAAAGTCCAAAAGAAATAGTAGATGAGTACCATTTCTCCAACAAAGACATATTTGAAAAACTAGGAATTAGTTTTGATATTTATGACAGGACTTCTTCCAAACACCACCATGAAACTGCCCAAGAGTTGTTCTTGGAAATGGATAAAAAAGGGGCTTTTGTAAAAAAAGAGTCAGAACAATACTTCGATGAAGAATACCAACAATTCTTGGCCGATAGATATATAACTGGCCAGTGTCCTAAGTGTGGGTATCAAAATGCCTACGGAGACCAATGTGAAAAATGTGGAAGTGCTCTTAGCTCTTCCGAACTTATTCATCCAATTTCCACACTTAGTGGAAAAAGTCCTCAGCTAAAAAGTACTACTCATTGGTATTTGCCTTTAGATAGACACGAAAAATGGTTGAGTGACTGGATACAGAAAGGAATTTATAATGGAGAACAAGTGCACAGTCCAGAAAATTGGAAGAATCAAGTAGTTGGCCAGTGTATGAGCTGGATTAAAGCAGGCCTTCAGCCTAGAGCAATTACAAGAGATTTGGACTGGGGGGTGAGCGTTCCTGTGCAAGATGGAGAAGGAAAAGTACTTTATGTGTGGTTTGATGCACCCATTGGATACATTTCAGCTACCAAAAAATGGGCAAATGAAAATGGGAAGAGTTGGGAGGATTACTGGAAAAGTAAAGACACCAATTTAGTTCACTTCTTGGCCAAAGACAATATTGTCTTTCACACCATCATATTTCCTGCGATATTATCTGAACTAGATGGATATATTTTACCAACCAATGTGCCTGCCAATGAGTTTTTAAATTTAGAAGGTCAGAAATTAAGTACTTCAAGAAACTGGGCAGTTTGGGGAAAAGACTACATAACTGAATTCCCAAATCAAGAAGATATTTTGAGATATGTACTTTGCTCCATTGCTCCGGAAAACAAAGACAGTGATTTTTCATGGAAAGATTTCCAAGCTAGAAACAACAATGAGCTTTGCTCTATTTTTGGGAATTTTGTAAATAGGACTTTAGTACTTACAAAGAAGTATTACAACAGAGTTACTCCATCTAGAAATAATCTTTTAGAAGTAGATATTGAGTTGCTGAAAACTATTAAAGAAACTCCAGAAAATATTGCGCAAGCAATCAGTTCCTTTAGATTTAGAGATGCGCAAGGAGAAGCAATGAAATTAGCAAGAGCTGGAAATAAATATTTGGCAGACACAGAACCTTGGAAGTTGATAAAAACAGATCCAGAAAGGGTAAAAACAATAATGAATATATCGTTACAGATTACTGCTAATTTGGCTATTGTTTTCGAGCCTTTTATGCCAAAAAAAGCTTTGGAATTAGCCGAGCTATTAAATATTGTACTTCCTAGATGGGATCAAGCAGGTAAGGAACAATTAATAAATGAAAATCATATAATAAATGAGCCAAGAATTCTTTTTCAAAAGATAGAAGACGAAAAAATTGATGAGCAGATAAAAAAATTAAAAAATCAAGACCAAAAACCCAATAAATATCCTCCTATGAAAGACGAAATTACTTTTGATGAATTCTCTAAAATGGACCTAAGAGTAGGAACAATTACAGCAGCAGAAAAAATAGAAAAAGCAGATAAATTATTAAAGCTAACAGTAGATACAGGAATTGATGTAAGAACTGTTGTTTCTGGAATTGCCGAACATTTTAAACCACAAGAGGTGATTGGTCAAAAGGTTAGTATTTTACTGAATTTGGCTCCTAGAAAAATACGAGGTGTAGAATCTCAGGGAATGATTTTGATGGCTGAAACAGAGATGGGAGAGTTGGCTTTCGTTTCTCCTACTAAGGAGATTGATGCGGGAAATACAATTAGATAAAATACTCCCATAGTTCAACTGGATAGAATAACCGCCTCCTAAGCAGTAGATGTGGGTTCGAGTCCCGGTGGGAGTATCTCTTAACAGATAAGAGAAGCCTACATAGTGCAAACATTAGTGCAAACACCTCTTATTTTAGTAGTTGACTTAGTTAAGAAAGTAAAGAGAGGTAAGTTATTTCTTTAACTTAATTGCATCTCCTATCGCCATATTTCCATAATCTGACCCTACAAAAAATATATTATGAACAGCATCAAACCCTAAATCCAAAGCTTCTTGGCTTAATACATAAACTGCAGTTTTTAATCCTTCGTGCGATATAATAGCTTTTTTTGTTGTAACTAATGTTGATTCTATTATTTCCCCCTTAAGAGGATATTTACCTATAAAACAAGGTACTTTACATTCTTTAACTTCTCTATCTGAAAATAGTCCCATAATTAATTTTTTTTAAGTTTTAAACCATTAAAGTAATAAAAATTCAAGTATACATTCAAGTATACATTCAAGTATATTTTCAATACATAAATTCAATTTATATCTCTCAATATTTGTGCTAATAATAATTAAAAACACAAAAAATGAAATATAAAACAAACACTATTCAAGTAACAGAAATTGAAGATACTTTGATGGTATCAACTGATAATTATGATACACTAATGAATTTTATACTAACAAGAAATTATGAATTAGTTGATGTATTTGGAACAAAACCAGAAGATGTTTCAACAGAAATTAACTACTGGAATGTTGAATTTAAAAAAAATAAAAAATGAGATTAGAAAATAAAGATTTAGAAATATTGAGAAACCTTTTTAGTGATGAGATAGATTCACTCAAAAGTGAAATATTATATGAGTTAAAAACAATAGGTAAAAAAGACTTGTATACTACTGAGGATATAATGAAAAGATTTACCATTAAATCAAAAAAAACTATTGCAAACTGGGCAGACAATGGAATATTAAATCCAGTTAAAATAGGACATAGAGTTTATTTTAAATCAGAAGATGTTGAGGCACTTTATAAAGCAAGATTACAATGAAAAATAATTTAATATCAGGAGATAACTTTCATTGGTTAAAACTTAACATTGATGATTTGTATCTAACTAACACAATAAGAAGAGCCGATAATTCAACCAAGTGGTTATTCATAGAGCTTATAATTAAATACTTAAAATCTGAAGGTTTTTTAACTTTTAGAGATGCCGAGAATTGGATAGGTAAAGAAGAATTAAAGGAACTTCTCAAGTATGGTGATGTTGTAAAACCAAAAGATAACGACATTATTAAAATTGAATTTGCTATGAAAATGTGGAATGTATATGCAAGAACTAAAGAAGGGCAAAGTAAAGGAGGTAAAAAAACACAAAGTATAAATAAAGAACAAAACTCAGAGATAAAACCAGAACAAATTGAGGTAATTAAAGAAGAAAATAAATTAGATGATGTACTACCTTTTTAAGTTCACTTTAAGTTAACTCTAAGTAATAGAATATATTATTTATTCTGTTGTGTTCTATTCTTTTTTATTCTGTTCTTCTATAGTATGTTTTAGTTTATTATTTTCTAATTATTCTTCTCTGTTATTAATTAAATAATTAAGTGAAAAATATATTAAAAAAATATGAAAAAATATATAACAGTAATAGGTTCTCAAACGTTTATAAGTAAAGGTACTTATGAAAAGAATTTTATTTAAAGGTATTAAGCAAGAAACAAAAGCTCAAAGACATAAAAGGCTTCAGCAGGAATTTCTTGATAATTACCAGAACAGTAAGAAAAGTAAAAACAAGAAGATAGCTCACGTTCCAGAAGAAGCAGGAGAAGAAAAATTAATAATACAGAAACTTAGAAAAATGTTAGGATTATGAATACAATACCAGTAGAAAAAAGAAAAGCAATTACAGTAGACCAAAAGAAGTTTGCTGAAGATTTAGAAGTTTATTCTAATCGTTTAACAACTATACAAGAAATTAAAAAAGAGGTTAAGAAATACATACCTAAGTTTAAATTCAACAATGATTTTTTTAGTGATATTTTAAACAATTTTTATAGTGGTTTATTACATAAATACAAGAAAGAAAATACACTTAATTTAAGAGCTGAAAAACTTGCTGAACTACTTGAGTTTGATTTAAGAAAATTAAAAGAATTAGTTGCTAACTATGACAAATTGAAAGATGTTAAATCTCCAACAATAGAGAACTATACAACATATACAGAAACACCAGAACAACTTACAAGATTTGAACAATGCGAAAAGCTAATTAACACTATCTATGAAGTTGAGGAAAGTACTGGAGTAAAAGCATATCCTTTTGATGTGACAAAAGCATTTAGAAGAATTTTAGATTTTAATATTAGAACTAACAAATTTCAAGCGAATACTTATTGGGTAAAAACTGGTAGACAAATTTAACTCGCGTGGTGTAATCTGCATTTCGGTGCAGACTTTCATAATTAGGAGTGGTTAATCTCCACTCCTTTTTATTAAGTAAATCATCAACAACAAAACTTAAACAATATGCCGTTTCAAAAAGGACACAAATTAGCTACTGGCAGACCTCGTGGCTCTCAAAATAAAGAACTAAGCCAAGCCAAGAAAATACTTAATACATTAATCTTTAATCCTCAACACATAGTTGATGATTTTAACAAGTTAGATGTTAGAGGCAGAATGGAATTTAGAGTAAGAATGGCAAAGTATGTGATACCAGAACAAAAGGCAGTTGAGAATGAAAATATCTCAGAAACTCAAAGATTATCATTTTCAGAATTACAAAATGTATTAAATACTAATGAAAAAGAATTACCTCAACACTCCTGAAATAGATGATGAGCTGAGAAGCTACATAGATAGCCATTATTTGAATTATACTGTTTGTTTTGGTGTTCCAGTCTACGATTGTGTAAAAGCGTGTATAATCGCATCTTCTGTAGGTTATCATTGCAATAGAGCCGCATATATCACAGAGGATAATATTTCAATTTATTTATTAGGAAAATTAGTACCTATTAAAATGTCCAAAAAATATGTGTTTCCGAGCTGATGTTTACACCGATGTTTGCACTTTCAACACTTTAACAGAGTAAAAAAGTAGTTCAATAAGAACTAATTGGTTAATTTTCTTAAATTACAATTTCTTAACTAAGTCAACTTTTTATTATTTTAATGGTTTAAAACTTATGAAATGAAGAAACTTATAGTATTAGTATTTCTATCTTCTTTTGCTTTCTATTTCTCAAATCCACACTTAAAATTTAAAAAAATAGATAAAAACGAAATTGTTATTAATGAAATTCAAATAAAAAATGAAACTGCATTTGATGTACAATGTGCTGTAGTTAATAGTCTTAATACAATTATACTTAAAGTTACCGTTGGAGGATTTCAAACTATAACGGTTGATGTTGGTTTTTCAATTAATTGCAAAGTTTACTACAGTGATTCTTATGGGTTAGATTACGAATATCTGGCGGGTGAAGAACAATATTCAGTTCCTCAAACATTTGTGATTTCTTCAAGTAGTTCAGGGTCATCTTCCATAAATAATGGTGCTTACAGTAATCCCGGTTCAAATTATAATCCGGCATTGATTGACAAATCAGGAATAGCTTTAAATAATGCAATAAAAAGTATGTCTAATTCAATTGATAATAATCCAGCCATATGGCACAATAGAGCATTAAAAAAATATAATAAAGGTGATTATAGAGGAGCTCTTCCTCTTTTTGAGGAGGCGATTAAACGTGCTAAAGGTGATGCTTATGAGGGACTTTATTTTTATCGCAGAGGAATGACATTAAAAAAATTAGGTATGTCTTATTGTAATGACTTTAATAGTGCTTGTCAATTAAGAAATCCTGATGGATGTAACGCATATAAAAATTATTGCACATCAAATAAACAACAAAACTCATACAGAAATAGTAGTTCAAATAATAATAGTTTTAATAAAGCTAATGAAGCTTTAAGATATAATAAAAGTGGAATTTCTAAACAAATCTCAAAAGACTATAATGGAGCAATTGCAGATTATAATAAAGCTATTGAGTTAAAACCTGATGATGCTGGTTGTTATGTACTCAGAGGAGTTTCAAAGGATGAATTAAAAGACTATTATGGAGCAATTGCGGATTATACCAAAGCTATTGAGTTAGACCCTCAATTTAAATTAGCTTATTATGATAGAGGAGTTTCAAAGGCTAAATTAAAAGACTATAATGGAGCAATTGCTGATTATACTAAAGCTATTGAGTTAGACCCTCAATTTAATTTAGCTTATTATAAAAGAGGACTTTCAAAGCAAAATTTAAAAGACTATAATGGAGCAATTGCTGATTATAATAAAGTTATTGAGTTAAAACCTGATGATGCTGGTTGTTATGTACTTAGAGGATTTTCAAAGGCTGAATTAAAAGACTATAATGGAGCAATTGCGGATAATACTAAAGCTATTGAATTACATCCTGATTTTGCTGCTGCTTATGTAGGTAGAGGAGTTTCAAAATCTCACATTAAACAAAACTATTGTTATGACTTTAAAAAAGCTTGTGATTTAGGAATGTGCGATAAGTATAATAAATTATGTAAAACATCAGGAAAATCTCCAACTGATAATTACCAAGAGAAATCACAAAAATTAAGCGATAACTATGCTTCGATTATTATAGGCAGTTTTGGTGCTAAAGCAAATGCTGAAAGACAAAAACAAACCTTAGTTAGAGAAGGATTTGATAATATTAATATTTCTAAAGTTGGTAATGTTTATAGAGTATCAGTGTTAGTTTCAGGTTCTAAAGAGAAAGTACAAGAAGTACATAAAAGAGTAAAGGTCTACCACAAGTCCGCTTGGATAAGCTACAACTAACCTCCCTTTGCTTTCTTAACTAAGTCAACTTTTTATTACTTATAATTTACTCGTTTAATCGGAATTAGGATAATTAACCGAAATACACCTTTTTTAATCTCCGTTAAATATGTAATATTAAAATAAATGTAAATTTAAAAAAACTATGAGCTTTTTAGAACATTTAGTAAGTCAAGAAAAAAGTGGAAGCATCACAAAAAAAGATGCTTTAGATATGAAGATGAATTATCTTTCTCTGAATCAAAAAGAGCGGGATGAACTTGACGGTCAATATTCAATAAAAAAAACTGAAACATCTGCAACAAAAAAAAATAGTATAGTAGAACCTGAGAAGAAAACAACTAAGGAAGAGGTTGTTAGTAAGAAAGTTAACAAAGAGAATGCTTTTAGTGAGAAACTTCTTGTTAATTTTATGAAAGGGATTAGCCCAAACAACTATGAATTAATATTTGATTCTTATTATGTTTTTTTAAAAAATAAATTTGGCCAAAACAAAGAAGTTGATGACATAATTGAGGAAGCTGCTAAGAAACAACTGAGAGATGGAGAAGCTGAAAAATTTTATAATGAATATATTAACAGAAAAGTAAAAGAAAATTCTAATTACGACAAACAAATAGATTCAGAGATAAGACAAAAGGTACTCCATCCAAAAAAGAAAACAAAAAAAGTTAGTAACGTAAATCGTTCAGGGTTACCAAAAAGTTCGTTTTACAATAGTTTTTGGAATTGGGTGATATATGTTTCTATTTTTTTCATTTTTTGTTTTAAGTGTGGTGTATTTGAAAATAATATTGGTTATTATGATGATTGTGGTGGAAACGAAGCAGAAATTTTAAGTTGTTACAAGGCAAAACTTGAACGGCTTAAAATGGAAATTATAGATGATGCCTCAGACGGTGTTATTAATGATAATGTTGACCACACTTATAATTATTCTTTAGTATGGAATTCAGTAAAAGGAATAGTGGATAGGAATATTTTAACTAAAGTTCGGGAGGAATGTGACAAATTTGAGTTATATGTTTATAGTAATCATTATACAGCATTTGACAGATACTTTTGGGGTGGAATAGGAGTAGAATAAGATTTACAATTTTTAACTAACCTCCCTTTGCTTTCTTAACTAAGTTAACTAACCAACATAAATTTTAACTGTTTTTCTGGATATAATTTGTTCCAGTTTTCAAGAGCTTTAATAAAGGTGTTTCTTCTCATTATAGAATCACCACTATCAAAATAAGGTTCTTCAGGACTAAATCTGCTCTTTTGCTGAAGCTGAGAGAACTTAACACCTGGAAAACTATCATTGCAGTATTCAAGATATTTTGATTTCTTAGAATTGATATATGAGCCATTAAACTGATGATATATGAATGAGAGTGTTACTGCTTTTAAATCATCATTTGCTTTGTAAGAATCAGTTAAATAACTAAAGAACTGTTCTGCATCTGGATTGTTAAATAATGAATCATCTTTAATAACTAAATCAAAATTCCAGTATTCAGGTTTTATAATTTTATCCAAGTATATTTTCCACTCGTTTAAAACATCTGCATCAATCCAATCTTTATACCTTGAAAATACGTTTGAAATATAATTAGGATAATGTTTTATAAACTTTTGTTTTTCCTCAACATCTAAAGTATCAAAATACAATTCAGATTGTTTCTTCCAGTGTTCTGGAAACTCAGAATCTATTGTTCCAAATTCCTCTCTCACATTATCATCAAACTTTTTAATTACGTATATCATACTGCCTGCATTTTTAAAGATTCATCTAAATTATCTACAAACTTGAAGTATTTAGAATCATAAGTTTTTTCAACCATTTTCTCAAGTTTCCTATCAATATAATTGAGTAAAATATCTGGTGTTTTGTGTCCACTATTAGCCATAATTGTAAGTAAATCCATTCCCATTTCCCAAGCATTTGTACAATAACTTCTTCTTGCAGAATGGTTAGTAATTAGTTCATATTTTCTCTGTTTCTTCTTGCTATCTTTTGAATAAATATATTCTGTAAATCCAGCCATTTTTGAAAGTTTTTTTAGTATCTCATTACTTTTTTGCTCACTTTCAATTTTAGGTATTCCATTATGTTTATCAATGATTTTAAGTGCTGGTTCTGGTATTGGTGTTTTAACTGGTTCATTTGTTTTATTCTGAGTAAATATCAAAACCTTTCTTTGTTCTCCTCTTATTAATCTTGTGTGAATATTATCATTAGTTAATTTCTTTAAATCATTAACTCTCATTCCACAAGTAAATGCATTGAAGCAGTATGTATCTCTCACATTGTGCCATTCCTGAGGTTTACTGCTAATATCCAGATTTAACAACTTATGCAATTCTGGAAAGGTTAAATATGTTTTTAAAGATTCTGAATGTGTTTGATTACTCCACATTTTAGGATTGTACTTTGGAAATTTCAACAATAATCTACCGATTAAATAATTATCTACAAAAGAGCAGAATTTATCCAGAATTTTATCTGTATAAGAGTTCTCAAAATCACTGTGCCATTCGATAAAATCCTCTTGAAATTGTAGTGATATATTAGATTGTGTTAGTTGATATAACTCACTCTCGAACTGTTTAATCTTACCTAAGAGAGTAACATACGATTTAATAGTATTTTTCTCATAAGGCATCTTAGGAGATTTCTTTTTGATTTTACCAGATTTAATTGCAATAATAAAATCTTCAAGATGTGAAGTAAAACTGAATTTCTTTATTTCTCTAACCTTACTAACAGAACCATTTATTGAATCAATTATTTCAAGAACATCATTCTTTTGAATTAAAACTCCTTCCTCTTTCTTTTCAATTTCCTGAATACCTTTTAACACTTGAGTTCTATGCTCACTTATATAGGTGTTAACTTTTTGTGCATTTGGTTCCTGAGGAGATATTTTAATCTCTTGCTTTTTACTATTCCAGTTTTTAGGATTCTCTATTACTTGATTAATTGATTTTCTTAGAATAAATCCTCCGTTCTCTTTTCTACCAGTACTTACCAACAGATAAATCTTATTAGTACCTGATTTAATGCTATATCTTAATGATGCCATAATTGTAATTTTTCACTAAATATACAATAGTGCAAACATTAGTGCAAACATTTTTATAGTTTATTACAACTGAATATATCTAAATACAACAAATTAACAGAGTGTTTATGTGTAATTAGTAATAATCAGATTGAATCGAAAAGAATATAAAAGTAGTTCCGGTGGGAGTACATTAATAACCTCCTTAAGAGCCAAGGGGGGGGGGTGAGACTACATTTGAGGCTACCTTCCCAAAATATTGTTTTTATTTCAAAGATCTAACTGTCAATATTTAAAATCATATCAGCAGCTTTTTCAGCAATCATATAAACCGGTGCATTGGTATTACCAGAAACAATTTTAGGCATAATGGATGCATCAACAACACGAAGATTCTCAAGACCATGTACTTTTAACCTAGAATCAACTACAGCCATTGAATCGTTGCCCATTTTACAAGTCCCAACAGGATGATAAACAGTCTCTAAAGTTTTCTTTATGTGGTCAATAATCATATCATCTGATGATCGGTTATGAGGAAGTCCATTTGTTTTTGTATGTTTTTTAAGTGCATTATCTTCCATAATCTTAAAAGCTAATTTAGCTCCTTTAACAAGACTATCAAGATCTTCTTTTACAGTTAAAAAGTTTGGTTGAATTTTTGGAGCTGCTTTTGGATCTGCTGAAAATAGACTAACAGTTCCTCTACTTTTTGGATGTAACAATGTAGGTAAAATAGTGAAGCCATCTGTCCTTGGATATGCATATAGATCATAAGCATCATAACCATATTTATTGCCTAACCAAATTGGAGAAAAGTGAAATTGAAAATTGACTTTACCGCCTTTTAGGTTTAAATCGAAAAAAGCCATTCCTTCTAAGGGACCTGTACAAAAAACTCCTTTTCTGTGAATAAAATAATTCCAAGCAGCTTTTAGTTGCTCTAATAAGGGTATGTAATGATTAATGCCTTCTTGAGTTTTACTTTGTGCACATACAGGAAAAAATAAATGATCTTGTAAATTTTTTCCAACTCCTTTTAACTCATGAATAGTTCTAATTCCATGTTTATTAAGCTCCAAGGTTTCTCCAATTCCAGAAAGCATTAATAATTGTGGGGATTGAAAAGCTCCAGCAGAAAGAATAATTTCTTTTTTAGTATTTACCTTGATTAATTTATTTCCTTTTCTGTATTTAACAGCTATAGCTTTTTTATCTTCAAAAATAATTTTCTCGACCTGAGCAAATGAAATTGCAGTAAGATTTTTTCTATTTAAAATAGGCTTTAAAAAAGCAGTTGCCCCACTATCGCGTTTGCCATTCTTTATAGTACTTTGAACTAAATTAGAACCATGCTGACTTACCCCATTATAATCTGGATTTGTAGGAATACCATTTGCAGCACAAGCCGAAATAAAACTATTAACATAAGCGGATTGAAACTTAGTTGGAATGGTTACATTTAGCTCGCCATTAGACCCATGATATCCTTGATCCATATCATCAATCTGAGCATGATTTTCAGAGCGCTTAAAGTATGGTAGAAGTTCTTTGAAGCTCCAACCAGAATTTCCTAATTCCGCCCAGCTATCATAATCTGCAGCATTTCCTCTAACATATGCCATAGCGTTGGTAGAACTACTTCCTCCAAAAGCTTTTCCTCTTGGTAAATAAATTTTTCGGTTCAAAACATTTGCTTGTTCTTCGGACCAAAACCCCCAATCTTGTTTGCTTTTATGAATCTTTAAATATGCCCCAGGAATATGAATATTCATATTAGAATCAGGGCCTCCTGCTTCCAATAACAAAACAGAATTATTAGAATCTTTAGACAAACGATTTGCTAGGACGCATCCTGCAGAACCTGCGCCAATTATTATATAATCGTAAGATTGAGTCAATGAATTTTAAGAAAATTTATACTAAAACTAATAAAAATAATTTGTAATAAAATTAAAGAAATCCAAGACATTAATTTAATTCTTCTGTTTTACAATGGTCTATTACATAATTATCTAATCCCTCAGCGTTTAGAGATGTATCTTGTAGCAGGAAGGTCTTTTCCTAAAAAATGATCAAGCATTCTCCAAGCCTGATAACTTCTACGGAATTCGTTATTTGTTTTCATTAAAAATTAATCTCTTATACATTAATAACTAGAGCTACGCAAATAATATCTAATATCAATAATAAAGAACTAATTAGCAAAGCAATATTGTATAAAAAAGGATTTTTTTTGTTGCTCATTTAAGGGATAAGAAAAGATGATATTATGAATTTATGAAAAGGTTAATTTTTAAATCGCCTCTTAAAAGTAGGTGAATTTAGGTATATTCACCTATTATCTACGCATATATGAAGCAAATCGAAACTGATTTAAAAAACATTTACTACATTATGTTAAATGAAACTCAGATGAGATACTATATAATATTTTCCTTATTAGTATTAAGCCTTCAAGGATTTTCAAAAACACATCCTCCAAAGATTGACTTAAAGGAGGTGATTTTTAAACTAAAAGAGTTAAATGATCCTACAGTTACAAGAAATTTAGAAGAAGATTTTTTTAAAAACTTAAGATTTCAGAACGATTCAATAGCATATTTTAATCCCAACGGAACTCTTCACCTATTCAAAATAAAATTGGGTAGTACTATTAGTGTTGAGAAAATAAGTAAGGGGATTTATCATGGAAGTACATTCAATAGATATTTATTCAATAATGAAAATAAAATATATTCATTTGGCGGGGAAGGTCTTTGGGCTTCATGTTCAAAACTATTAGAATTTAATATAAAAAATAGAGAGTGGTTTAAAATAGATATTAAAAATTACCCTTTTGATGCAAGTAAAATAATATCCTCATGGTTGATAAATAATAAGTTAAACGTCTTACTTTCTCTAAATGGCCATAATCAATCTAAAAAATTTAATTTTTTATTTGGAGAAATTGATATGACAACATTTTCATTTACAGAAATTGGAGGATTTAGTTCAATGTACAGTCCCGATCTTACATTTGGAAATAAAAATATTATTGGCGAATCTAATCGATATATAATTTATGAAAACAGCAGTTTGGAAAATTGTATCTACGCTATTTTTGATAAAAAATCTGGTGAAAGACTCTTTACTAATTTATTAAAAGACATTCCTTGTATTGATGGCAATTCTTATGTTTACTTAAAGGATAGTACACTTTTTTATAGAAATTCTAGCAATGAGTTATCCTCTGTTATAATTAATGAATCAAGTATTTATGAAAGTTATCCTATGAAAGAGATATACTATGATAGAATCTTAGAAAGTAGAATGTATAAGATTTCAGCATATGCAATAGGATTTATAATTTTGAGTATTTTAATTATTATACTAATCAAAAAAATAAATTTAAATAGTTATTCGGGTGACGAAAACACATTTGAAATTGAAAAAAGACTTTTAGTTAGTAAAGGATCTACTATTAAAAGAGAAGAGTTAGATGAATTATTAGGGATTGCACATTTAAGCTTTGACTCTATAAAGTCAAAAAGAAGTTCTATGATTCGAACTATAAATGACAATGGAAGATTGAAGATTGAAAGAATTAGAAAAGAAGAGGACAAGAGGTTTTTCAAATACTCTATAAACTAATTTATCTTTAGTAGATAGAATTAAAAGTTCCTGAAAATTGATTAACCAATAAAGAATCGTGAATTTCAATTGGGGCTAGTTCAAGTTCATCAAAAGGCTTAGAAGCTGTTGTATTTTGATTCTGATTTTTTACTTTGTAATCATAAGTACCATTTATTGTAGAATCTTCAAAACTTACTGTTAAGACACCCCTGTCAGTATTCCAATTCCCAAACCAAGAAAGATTGCCTCTTGTATAGGAAATATCACCATCATATACAAAGAAAATTGAAGCTGTAATTTCTGCTCCGCTTCCTTGTTCTATTTGAGTAATTGTCCACTCACCTTGCAATCTTGAGTCGTGAGGTCTTCTTCTACATGCTATAAGACAACAAAAGGCAAATACAATTAATAATTTTCTTTTATGTTTTTTCAATTTTATTAGGTTATTCTTATTCCCATTACACAAACATCATCTATTTGCTCACTATCTCCCTTCCAGCTATTAAACTCGTCTTTTAATAAAGAAAGCTGTTCTTGGGAGGTGTTTACACTTATTTTTTTAAGGAAACTTTTAAATTTTAATGCCATATATTTCTTGTCTTTAAGGCCTCCAAATTGATCTTGAAATCCATCTGAGGATAAGTAAAGCATATCTCCTTTCTTAACTTTAATTTCTTTTTTAGTAAAGGATTTACTTTTAGCATAGTGAACTGAAACTGGTTGACTATCCCCTTTTATTGTCACCAATTCGTCTTGCGAAACATGTATTAAAGAATTATAAGCCCCAGCAAATTCTACTGCTTTAGTTTTAGGATTGTATTTGCAAAGTGACATATCCATCCCATCTTTAGTTTCTGATACTTCATCATTTTGTTTTAAAGATTTTATTATTTGTTCTCTCAAAGAATTTAACACCGCTGCTGGATTTTCTATTTTTTTTTCAATTATAATTTCATTGAGTAGAGAATTCCCTATCATGCTCATAAAAGCACCCGGGACACCATGCCCTGTACAATCCGCTACTGCAATAAATATTTCATTTTTAGAAGATTTATAAACCCAATAAAAATCTCCAGAAACAACGTCTTTAGGTTGAAAGAAAATAAAGCTTTTAGGAATTACGTCCTCTATATATATACTAGAGGTCATAATAGCATCTTGAATTTTTTTAGCATAAGAAATACTGTCTTTAATTTCTTTTTGCTTGCTTTCAATAACAGATTTTTGTTTTCTTGTTTTATTAAATTGACTATATAGAAAAACTAAAGAAAGAAGTATAATTATTACTATTATGATTAATCCATTTCTTCTTTGTTTTCCTGACTCTATTTCTGCTTGGTTGAGAATAATTTCATTGGCATATTTGATGCTGTCTATTTCTTTCAGTAAAGTAAACTCTTTGTCTAGTTTAAGTTTTAAAAGTTCATTATTGGACTTCATACTTTCAAGTGAGTCTCTAACGGATAAATACTTGTCAATATTTTCAAGGGCCAGCAAAGATTGATTAAGGTTTTTATAATTCTTATAAATCATGTATAAAGTCCATTGATTGGTATGGCCTGAAAGCTCGTTTTGAAATTTTTGGGCTTTTAAATAGTTTTGTAATGAAAGTTCATAATCGTCATCTTCAAAAAACAAATTTCCTAAAGAATTATGTACAGAGCTTAATCCATCCAAATCATTTAATGACTGAGCAATAGAGATACACTTTTCATAGGTTTTAATTGCTTGAACTTTATTTTTTTGATTTTTAAAAATATGTCCTTTATATAAAAAGCCCCAGAACTTATGTTTTACGTACATCTCTGTTTTTAACTCGTTACAAAGCTCTATACCTTGGTCTAAATAAATTATGGAGGAATCATATTGATTAGTGTTAAAATAAGTTTGGCCTATATTTAAAAGCGAAACTTCCAGTAATCCTTTATTGTTCATCTTTAGGGCTATATTTTTATTTTCGATAAAAATATTTAACGCCTCATCATTCATTCCATTGGATTGATACAAAAGGGCAATATTGTTATTTGTGGTGGCAACTCCTTCAAGTGCTCCATATTTGGAGTATATCTCTGCTGCTTTTTGATAATAAATTAAAGCGTTTTTTTCATTTCTTTTAACTCTACATAAAGTTCCTCTTAAACTCCAAGAACGAGCTATAAATTTATCATTGTTTTTTAAGCTTGCTTCATTAAACATTAGGTCTATAAAATGAAAACAAGAGTCAGCATCTATATTTCTATAGGTCCAAATAAAATCATTGATTGCAATAAACCTTGCTGTATCTTCGTTTTTTTTATTGTTCCAAACTTCAATTAATGAATCTAGCTTTTTATCAATTTCTTGGCCGTAAACAATACTTTTAAACTGAAGACCAATCAATAGAAATAAAACAAAAATATTTTTCATCTACATGAATTTAAGTAATAATTTGAAAAAACTGTTTTAATTAAGAATTTACTTTAAATGGCAAAAAAATTAAATTCTAAAAAAATGCTTGTTTTTTGTTTTTTTGGATGTTTTTTGGTCAATAATGATAGATTTTTGGTGTTTTTAGTCATTTTTTAAACTTTTTGTTTGAAACAGCTCTATAAATTTTATTAAAATAATTCCTTAAAAAATCATAAAATTGAGGGGGATAAACTAATAAATTATAGTTTTATAAGTAATAATAAATGAAAAGCAAAGAAGGATTTATATTTAAAAAATTTGAGGCAGAAAGTCAATCTCCATTTGATAGGCTTTTTGATATTTTCAAGGAACTAATTACCCATACATCGGGAGATTTTGACGAAGCCATCAACTGGCTAAAAGAATTGGATAAAGAGTACAGTCTTACCAATGAAGATTATACCATTGAAGATTTTATTGAAGAACTTAAAGAAAAAGGGTACATAAAAGAAGAAATTGATAGTAATGGTGACGGAAATATTTCTTTAACCGCCAAAACAGAGCAAGCAATACGTCAACAAGCATTAAATCAAATATTTGGAAAAATCAAAAAAAATGGAATTGGCAACCATAAAAGCAACAAACAGGGCGAAGGAGACGAACATACTGGTGACTTCAGAGCTTTTCAGTTTGGAGATTCTATAGAAAAAATCTCAGTAACTGAATCTTTGAAAAATGCCCATATAAACCATGGGATTAATGATTTTAAACTTAGTGAAAATGACTTGGTAATTGAAGAGTCTTTCCATAAAAGTCAAATGAGTACAGTATTAATGGTAGACATTAGCCATAGCATGATTTTATATGGTGAAGATAGAATTACACCTGCAAAAAAAGTAGCAATGGCTTTATCTGAATTTATAAAAACTAGGTATCCAAAAGACAGTATTGACATATTGGTTTTTGGCAATGATGCTTGGCCCATTGCAATTAAAGATCTTCCTTATTTGAAAGTTGGTCCCTATCATACCAATACTGTTGCAGGCTTAAGCTTAGCAATGGACATGCTCAGAAGAAAACGAAATACCAATAAACAAATTTTCATGATTACAGATGGAAAACCAAGTTGTTTAAGGCTTAAAGACGGAAGGTATTATAAGAACAGTAATGGACTAGATCCTTATATAACAAATCAATGTTATGCAATGGCTCAGCAAGCAAGAAGACTACATATTCCAATCACTACATTTATGATTGCCCAAGACCCATATTTGATGGAATTTGTCAAAAAGTTTACAGAGGCCAACAAAGGGAAGGCTTTCTTTACTGGCTTACAAAATCTTGGGGAAATGATTTTTGAAGATTACGAGACTAACAGAAAAAAAAGAATAAAATAAAAAATGGATTATCAAAAAATTAAAACATTAGCAGAGCTTAAAAAAGCCAAATACAAACAAAAAAGTATTAAGGACGAATTAAGAGAGAATCTAATTTATAATATTCAAAATAAAATCAATGTTTTTCAAGGTGTTCATGGCTACGAAAAAAGTGTTATTCCAGAAATAGAACGCGCCATACTTTCTAGACATAATATTAATCTTCTTGGGCTAAGAGGACAAGCAAAAACAAGAATTGCACGTTTAATGGTAAATCTCTTAGACGAATATATTCCCTATGTAGAAGGTTCAGAAATTTACGATGACCCAATCGCTCCTATATCTAGAGCATCTATAGAGCTAACCAAAAAGATGGGCGATGATACACCAATTTCTTGGCTACACCGTTCTGAGAGATTTGCAGAAAAATTAGCTACGCCTGATGTTACGGTAGCAGACTTAATTGGAGACATTGACCCTATAAAAGCTGCCAATCTTAAACTTAGCTATGCAGATGACCGAGTAATTCACTATGGTATGATCCCTAGAGCAAATAGATGCATTTTTGTTATCAACGAGTTACCAGATTTACAAGCTAGAATCCAAGTTTCATTATTCAATATTCTTCAAGAAGGTGATGTTCAAATTAGAGGATTTAAACTGAGGCTTGAGTTAGATATGCAATTTATTTTTACAGCCAACCCAGAAGATTATACCAATAGAGGAAGTATTGTAACTCCACTTAAAGACAGGATAGGGTCTCAGATTCTTACCCATTATCCCAAAGATATTGAAACAGCCAAAAAAATAACTAACCAAGAAATAAAAGCCACTTTAAGTCAAAAAGAAAATATTTATCTTCCGTCTTTGGCTGCAGACTTGCTGGAAGAGATTAGTTTCGAAGCAAGACAGAGTGAGTATATTGATGAAAAAAGTGGAGTAAGTGCAAGACTTAGTATTTCAGCCTTAGAAAATCTTCTTAGCAGTGCTGAACAGCGCTTACTTAGAAATAATGAATCTAAGACCACCGTAAGATTATCAGATTTTTCAAGTATTATTCCAGCAATTACAGGAAAAGTTGAGCTTGTTTACGAGGGGGAACAAGAAGGTGCTGAATTTGTAGCAAATAAATTAATTGATAGCGCTATTAAAACTCTTTTTGAAAAGAATTTTCCTAAAATTGAAAAATTGGAAAAACAAGGAGCCAATACTCCATATGATGATTTAGTGACTTGGTTTTTCAACGAGTCAAAATTTGAGATATTAAATGGGGTTTCTGAAAAAGAATACCAAAAGAAACTACTTTCGATTGAGCCTCTTAACAAACTTTTAAAAGAGTACCATCCAGAGGCTTTGAAAGAGGATATATATTTTTTAAATGAGTTTGTTCTTTGGGGATTGGTTCAGTTCAAGAAACTAAGTAAAGTTGAATATTCGGAAGGAATTGAAATTCAAGATCCTTATGGTGACTATATAAAAAATATATAAATTGATGGATTCTTGCAATTTTGAATAAAAATAGTCTTCCAGAAAAAATAAAATCTAATTTCCAATTTTCTTTTACAAGAGAACAAGAGAAAATAGTACAAGAAGTTTCAGAATTTGTTACTTCAATAAGTACTCGTAATATTTTCCTCCTTAAAGGATATGCTGGTACAGGAAAAACAAGTTTAATTTCGTCTTTGGTCAATAGCCTTTCATCTGTTGGAAAGAAGTCTTCTCTTCTTGCTCCTACTGGGAGAGCTGCAAAGGTACTTTCTAAATATTCTAAAAAAAGTGCATCTACCATCCACAGGAAAATCTACTGGATCAATAGTAACAAAAGTGGAAATACATATATTAAGCTAAAAGAAAATACCCATTCTAATACGATTTTTATTGTAGATGAAGCATCTATGATTCCAGAATCTTCCGACAAAGGGTTTGGGAATAGGTCACTTCTAGATGATTTAATTGAATATGTATATGACGGTATAGGGTGTAAGCTTATTTTAATTGGTGATACAGCCCAATTACCACCAGTAAATTTAGATATAAGTCCTGCTCTTAGCGAATCCTTTTTAAGTGAAAATTATTCAAAAGAAATTCTCTCATTTAGTTTGAGTGAAGTTGTCAGACAAGACAAATCCTCTACTATTTTATTGAATGCAACAAATATTAGAACCCAAATTTCTAACTCTGTTTTTCATATCCCAAAGTTTCAGATTAGTGACGATGTTATTAGAATAGAATCAGGCGATGAACTGCAAGAATGTCTTGAGTCCAATTATAATAAAGGAGGCATCCCTAATACCATTGTTCTATGTAGGTCAAATAAAAGAGCAAATATTTACAACCAACAAATTCGGTCTAGAATCAGGTATTTGGAGGAAGAGATATCTACTGGAGATTTATTAATGGTGGTAAGAAATAACTACTTCTGGTTAGGAGAAAACAACTCCTCAGAGTTAATAGCCAACGGAGACATTATTGAGGTTCTTAGTGTCAATAAGATCTTAACCAAACATGGCTTTAACTTTGCAGATGTCACTATAAGGTTAATTGATTTTTTGGAAGAAAAAGAAATAGATGTGCTAGTAATGTTAGATACAATTAATCTAGAGACCTCTTCTTTAAGTTATGAGGAATATCAAAAACTTTATCATGAAATTAACAAGAAACACAAAGGAGATAGAAAAAAGATAAAGGAAGATAAATATTTGAATGCCTTACAAGTGAAATTTTCTTATGCTATTACTTGTCATAAATCTCAAGGGGGGCAATGGGAGAATGTTTTTGTTGACCTTGGATATTTCAAAAATGAAATGTTAGACCTTGGATATTTAAGATGGTTATATACGGCTATAACAAGAGCTTCTAAAAAACTATTCCTAATAAATTTTAAAAACGATTTTTTTTAGATTGAAAAAAAAGTTGGAAATAGTAAATTCTGTAAATTCATTGAACGAAAAAAAATGGAATTTAAAATTTGAAAACGTCAATCCATTTTTACATACGAATTTTTTAAAAATTTTTGAAAAAAATAATAGTGTAAACAGCGTTATTCCAGTTTATATAACAACAAAGAATGGAAATGTTTATGGGCATTTAATTAAAATTGATGGTAGTAAAATAGCAAATTACTTAACCAATAATAGAAGGATTAGCTTTAAGAAAGTTCTATTGAATAAAATTAAATTTCAATTTTTCTGTTTTGGAAATACTTATCTATCTAATATCCCATCTTGTGATTTTGAAAAGGAAGGAGTTTCAGAAGGAGAATTGGATGCTATTTTTAGCACACTCAAAGAAAAGTATAAAGTGAGATTTTTCTTGCTCCCAGATTATTTTTTAAAAGCTTTAAGCTTTAAGAAGGAAATAAAGACGAAACTATCTCCTTATTTTGATATAGATCCTGATATGGTTTTGGATTTGGATGAGCAATGGAACTCTTTTGAGGACTATAAGGTGGATGTTAGTTCTAAGTATAAAAAAAGAATTAGAAAAGTATATAATAAAAGTAAGGATCTAGTGGTTAAAAAGATAGAGAAAAAAGATATAAAATCAATAGTGCCTGAACTACAAACGCTTTATAATAATGTTCACAATAAGTCGTCTTTTTCAGGACCTGCCTTAAATATTAGATGTTACGAAGATTTAGCCAATTATTCTATTATAAATTTTTGTGTGCATGGCTACTATCTTAAAGGTGGTTTAATAGGTTTTTCATCGGAATTCTATTTTGAAAAAACATTGTATTCTTATTTTATTGGACTAGACTATAGCTATAATACAAAATACAGTTTGTATAACAGAATTCTATACGACTCAATAAGTAATGGAATAGAAAAAAAAGCATTAAAAATTGTCTATGGAAGAACTGCATCAGAGTTTAAAAGTACAATTGGAGCTTTTCCTATAGAATCAAAAAGCGCAGTATATATTGATAGTAAATTTTTAAGATTTATACTATACCCAATTATAAAATATCTTTCTCCAAAAAAATGGAGGCAAAGAAATCCATTCAAGAACAAAGATTGAGAAATATTGAAATAACAAATTACAATTCCAAATATGACCAGTCATTCTACGAATTAAATAAAAGTTGGATTGAAGAATTTTGGATGTTAGAAGACTCTGATCTAAAAGACTTGCTAAAGCCTGAAGAATCTATTATAGAATTAGGGGGGGAAATATTTTTTGCACTGGCAAATGGTATTGTAGTAGGAACTGCAGCAATGATACCATTTCCAAATAGTAAAATTGAATTGGCTAAAATGACTGTTCAAAAAGAATATAGAGGAAAAGGGCTGTCAAAAAAATTATTGAAAAAATGTATTGACTATGCGAAAGCATCTAAAGCAAAAGAAATATTTTTAATTTCTAATAGCCGGTTGTTGAGCGCGAGAAAGTTGTATGATAAATTTGGGTTTATAGAAGTTGATTTAGACTCTAATAAGTACAAAAGAGGCAACTATAAAATGGTTTTAAGGTTATAAAATATTTTGGTTAGTTAGAGGACCATCTATTAGACTTTTTATATGGTGATGATTTTTTCATATTGAAAAAATAAAAGGTCAAACTTAGCAACAATAGAGCCCAAAAAAGAAATACAATATTCATTATAATTAAATTTATTACCCCCAATATTAAAAAAAAATAAGGCTTAAAAAACATTATTTTTTTCTGCTAATTATGTTAATTAAACATTAAATAAATAGGAGTATTTAATTTTTATCAGGTGTAATTAAAGACAATTATTAAAACGTGAAAATGAAAAAAAAAGTCCAAAAAAAGTTACTTTTTTTTTAACACTTAAGTGTGAATTCGAGATTTAAGCCCTAATGCAGGAATTATTCTTCAGGTTTTTGTCTTTGGAACAGGATTCTAAATAGTAATTCGTGAGAACCACCTGAATAAGTTCTTAGGTTGGAAGTTGTAAAATCATAGGAGTATCCAAAAGAAATATAGTTCTTGTAGGTATATCCAAATAACATTGAAAAAGCATCCCCACTTCTATAAGAAAACCCAGCCCATGCAGATTCTTTCCAAGTTACTTTCGACCCTAGCTCAATTTGCATTGGGACATTAGATACATATCTCAGTAATAAATAAGGGTCAGCTACTAAATCGTAAGGCAAGACAATATCATATCCACCGTGAATAAAGTAATGATCTTCTAATTTATTTCCTGGATCAGGATTTTGAATGTCATTAAATTTTATTTTGTTCTGAAGTAAGTTTGGTGCTGCACCTCCAGCATGCCACTTATCGCCATAAAATAAAAACCCAAATTTAGCATCTGGCATTATTGAACGCATTACTGCTCCAGTGGTTGCCGGATCACCTGGTTCTGTAAAAGTTAGTTGGTGACCATCAATTTTCCATTCTATAAGTCCAGCACTTAAAGAAAGGGAAACCTTTATTTGTTCGTTTATATTGGTGTGGTATGCATAAGATGCCTGAAAACCAGTTCTTCTAGTTGGTCCGACATTATCAGTATATAAAAATGCACCTATTCCGTTTTTTAAATCATTTGTTGGCCCATTAATACTTAATGTATAGGTTCTTGGATAATCCTGTAATCCTACCCATTGATACCTGTGATTAGATGTTACACTATACAAATGATCCATCCCTGCAAAAGCTGGATTCTGTGTGTATTTATTCATGAAAAACTGAGAGTAGACAGGAATCTGCTGTGCAACTAAAACTGATGAGTTAATCGTAAAAAACCCAAGTAAAATAATAATATGTTTTGAAAGTATTTTCATTATCTAATTATTGTTATTGGACCAGTTTCAGGCTCTGCAGGTTTACCATCAAATCCGTCGTATTCAATAATAAAGTAATAAGTACCTACTGGTATTGGTTTGCTATTATTTCCGTTACCTGTCCAGTTTTCTCCTCCAACTTGGTTTCTATCGTATACTAAAGAACCCCATCTATTGTAAACTCTTACTTTAGTATTGGAATACTGATCTAGGTTTTGAATGATCCAAGAATCATTTATACCGTCTCCATTAGGTGAAAAAGCAGAAGGAACAACAATATTTGGTATAAGATCAACTTTTATTGTATCGCTATTTATACAACCATTAGAATCGGTTACATATACTATATAAACCTCACTAGAATTAACTTCAATATCTGGGTTCTCAACTGTAGAATCTGATTCTAAAATAAAGTTGGTAAGTGGTGTCCATAAGTAAGATGAATTAATAGGTCCCGTTGGGTTTCCACCTAAAATAAAAGGATCTCCAAATCCTAATTCTATAGAATCACCGGCATCTACTATCGGAAGCGGAGCAACAGTTACCTTAATTGAATCTTGAACAGTACAAGTCTGCTCTGAAACAACAAATACAAAATCATAAATAATCGTAGCTGAGTCGTCAAAAGTATAATTAAGAGTACTATTAGAACTTACTGCAGTTCCTAATAAATTCCAAGATATGGATGGATTAATAGCACCTGATGAAGTTCCTGTTAGTATCAAACTATCTCCAAAGCAAACCAATGTATCTTCGGGTCCGGCATTTGCAAGAATTTCCAACCCTGGTAGTAATGTTACTGTGTCATTTGCAGTACAACCATTGGTGTCCGTTACTAATACATAATAAGTACCTGCTAATAAACTATCTATATCTTGATTAGTAGATGAAAAAGCCCCTGACATATCTGACCAAATAAAGCTATATGGACTTGTTCCACCAGTTACATTTAGGTTGATACTAGCATCATTAGAAGAACTACAATATGGGTTAATAACACTTGATGTGTCTACCACAAAAGTATCTGGCTCAAGTACCGTTACATTGGTATCGATAGAGCAAGATAATTGATCTGTTATTGTTACTTGGTAAGTACCGGCTGCTATATTAGAAGCTGTGTCAGTTGTCTGACCATCGCTCCATAAATAGGAATAACTACCATTTCCACCAATAACTCCAACGTAAGCGGCTCCATTTGAAGAACCATTACATAGCACGCTATCTTGTGAAGTAGTATCTACTAACAACGGTGTTGGTTCTAGTACTGTTACGCTAGTATCAATAGAACAAAGGTTTTGATCTGTTATCGTTACATTGTATGTACCAGCTATTATATTGGAAGCGGTGTCTGTAGCCTGACCGTCACTCCATAAATATGTATAAATTCCATTTCCTCCGGAAACTGCTACATATGCTGCCCCGTCATTAGTTCCATTACAACTAACACTGTCTTGAGTAGTAGTATCTACTACTAATAAATTAGGTTCTAGCACTGTTACATTACTATCTATAAAGCACCCATTCTCATCTGTTAGTCTAACTGTATAAAAACCAGCTGCTAAAGCAATAGCAGTGTCACTGGTCTGATTTGCTGCAGAAGCATCCCATGAATAAGAAATAATCCCTGTTCCTCCAGTTGCCCCAACATAAGCTAACCCATCGTTTGCACCAAAACAAGAAACACTGTCTTGTGCTACAGTATCCACTATCAATAAGTCTGGCTGTAATACTGTAGTATCTCTTGTGGCTAAACATCCATTTTGGTCAGTTACCGTTACCGTATAATTTCCTGCTGCTAACCCAGTTGCTGGATTTGTAGTTTTTATAGGTGTGGTATTCCAACTGAAACTATTAATCCCATTTCCACCTGATATTCCATTAGCTGTTGCTGTTCCATCTGATGCTCCATTACAAGTGACACTGTCCATACTCATAGAACCTATAGCTAATACTGTTGGCTCTAGTACTGTTATGTCTGCACTATCCTTACATCCGTTGAAATCTGTTATAACTACTTTGTAAGTATTTGCTAACAGGTTAAAAGCTGTATCTGTTGTCTGAGCACCAGCAAAAAAGTCCCAGAGAGGACTATATGGTGCTGTTCCCCCAGTTGCTACTGCGAATGCTTTTCCATCATTTACTCCAAAACAGGAAACACTGTCTTGTCCAGTTGATGCTATAGATAATGTAACTGGCTCTTCAACTGTTACTGTAGTATCATTAAAACATCCTTTCTGATCTGTAACAGTTACAGAATAGTTTCCAGCACCTAAATTATAAGCAGTGTCGGTTGTCTGATTTGCTGCCAAAGCATCCCATAAGTATGTATAATTTCCATTACCACCTGTGGCAACCACTGAAGCCGAACCATCTAAAAGTCCATTACAGGAAACAGAGTCAAAAGAACTAGTTATAAAAATAGCTCCTGGATCAAATACAGTATCAGAGTGAATAGTTACACAACCATTAGTTGAGTCGGTAACGTAAGCAAAATAAATTCCAGCTGGTAAGGACGTTAAAGTATCACTGTCTGGTCCGTCAGGATCTCCAGATCCAATTAGACCATCTATGTCCCAATCAACACCATATAAAGTTCCTGACAATCCACTTATTGATAAATATATCTCTCCATCAGAATCATCCTTACAAGTTATATTAACTGTTGAGTCAGTTACAATTGGTGCATTTTCGTTACTTATTGTAATTGTTTTATTATTGGTACATAAGCTATCATCTGTAACTGTAATTTGATAAGTCCCTGGGCCAATACCAGTTAATGAAGCATTTGTTCCAACTGCTAATGCTCCTGTTGTTAAATTATCCCAATTATAAATATAATCCGTTGTAATAGTTCCGCCTAAAACAGTAGCAATTATACTTCCGTCTAATGAATTACACGTTGGAGAAATAAGTGTCTCTGAAATTGAAATAGAATCTGGTTGCTCAACAGTAATTGAATCATTTATTATTTTACAATTGTTAGAGTCAATTACGTTAAGAACATATACGCCAGCATTTAAGTTAGAAATATTTTGAGTAGAAGAGCTGAAGCCATTTACACCAGACCACGAATAATTATATGGTGCTGTTCCATTGTTAACGCTAATATCTATAGCTCCCGAAAGATCAGAAAAACAGGTAAGATCTTTAACAACAGTATCTATAGATAACGCACTAACAGGTTCTGAGATTCTTAAACTATCTACAATAGTATTACATGTGTTTCCATCCGTGACTGTTACTGTGTAAAGACCAGTATCAAGATTTAGCGCATTAGGGCTATTGCCTGGTGATGTAAACCCAGCTGGTCCATTCCAAGAATAGCTAATTGGAGCAATACCATTTGCTGTAATATAAATAGCTCCTGTTGTGTCGCCAAAACATTTAATGTCTACAATACTATCTGTAACAACTGGTCCTCCGATTTCAGGCACTACAATATCTAAAGAATCGGCACATAAGTTATCATCAGTAACAAAAACTGTATAGGTGCTAGAGGAGACACTCAATAATGTGTCATTATTGTTATTTAAGTTAAGTCCTGTAGCATCTTCCCAAGAATAAGAATATCCATTAGGAATTAAAACAGAACCTCCTGATGCAGCCACGTAGGCATTCCCATCCGAGTTTCCACAAGTAGCACTATCTGTATTACTGCTTAAAGAAATTCCTATTGGTTGAAAAACTTCTATTATTGTATCATTGGTGCAAAATCTAAAATTATCTGTAACGACAACATTGTAAATCCCTGCTGATAGATTAATGGCAGTACTACTATCTTGAGACAAGTTATTTCCAAGGGCATCTGTCCATAAGTAATTATATCCAGAACCTGTTCCTCCAGAAATATTTCCAACAAAAGCACTTCCATCGGCTAATCCATTACAAGAAACGCTGTCTTGAGAAATACTATCAATTGTTAAAGCATTTGGCTGAAGAACCACTATAGTAGTATCGATAGTACATAAATTAAAATCAGTAATTGTAGCGGTATAACTTCCAGCTAGAAGATTAAATGCTGTATCAGTGTTAACTCCACCAGCTGCTAAATCCCATTGTACACTGTAAGGAGATGTACCTCCAGAGAAATTTCCAACAAATCCTATTCCATCTGACAATCCGTTACAACTAACACTGTCTTGTCCTGCAGAACCAATAACTAATAAATCTTTTTGAAATACTGTTACTGATGTGTCAATAAAGCATCCATTCTGATCGGTTATCGTCACATTGTAAGTTCCTGCTGTTAAAGTTGTAGCTGTATCTGTGGTCTGACCATCACTCCATAAGTAACTATAAATTCCATTTCCTCCAATGACAGAAACACTTGCTGAACCATCAAAGAGTCCATTACAACTAACAGTGTCTTGTGCAGTAGTATCAATTTCTAATACATTTGGCTCTAATACAGTTACAGACGTGTCTTTAAAACACCCCTTTTGATCTGTTATCGTTACATTATACGTACCAGCTGTTAAATTACTAGCTGTAGCAGTAGTTTGACCATCACTCCATAAGTAACTATAAATTCCATTTCCTCCAGCTCCTAATATACTAGCAGATCCGTCAAATAATCCATTACAACTTACACTATCCTGAAATGAAGTATCGACTGACAATGCATCTGGCTCTAATACTGTTACAGACGTGTCTTTAAAACATCCCTTCTGATCTGTTATCGTTACATTATACGTACCAGCTGTTAAATTACTAGCTGTAGCAGTAGTCTGACCATCACTCCACAAATAAGTATAAATTCCATTTCCTCCAGCTCCTAATATACTAGCAGATCCGTCAAATAATCCATTACAACTTACACTATCCTGAAATGAAGTATCGACTGACAATGCATCTGGCTCTAATACGGTTACAGACGTGTCTTTAAAACATCCCTTCTGATCTGTTATCGTTACATTATACGTACCAGCTGTTAAATTACTAGCTGTAGCAGTAGTTTGACCATCACTCCATAAGTAACTATATATTCCATTTCCTCCAGCTCCTAATACACTTGCAGATCCATCAAATAAGCCATTACAACTTACACTATCCTGAAAAGCTGTATCAACTGACAATATCACTGGTTCTAATACCGTAGTATCTCTTGTTGTAAAACATCCTTTCTGATCCGTTACCGTTACCGTGTAATTCCCTGCAGCCAACCCTATTGCTGGATTCGTAGTCTGTACCGGTGTAGTATTCCAACTGAAACTATTTATACCATTTCCACCAGTTATTCCATTCGCAGTCGCTGTACCATCTGCAACTCCATTACAACTAGCACTGTCCATACTCATAGAAGCAATCAATAATGCATCTGGCTCT